>OBLU010001017.1_pt1 | contig 26154 bp, 28 predicted proteins | sample 1518681 | NCBI WGS metagenome assembly OBLU01 (sample SAMEA3539304, study PRJEB22396) | soil metagenome | biome: tundra; feature: field; material: soil | place: USA | collected 2010-05 | depth 0.15 m
TTTGAAAGCTTCAAACGGATTCCAATCAGTGCCCCATCCATTAATTAGCAGAATGCCGTAATTATATTGAGCTGCGGTTAAATTCTGGTCTGCTGCTTTCTTAATCCAATATGCGCCTTTTACTGTATCCGCTGGCATATCTTTCCCTGTCAGATATCTTATCCCTAATTCATGCTGTGCTTTGGCATTTCCCGCCCGCGCTTCCTTATTGAGTTCAAATTGCTCCCAGAGTGTATAGGATAGATCGGGCTGATAGAAAGAAACATAATTTCTGCCTGGTTTATTATTCTTGAATGCCAGACTCTTGGATGTATCTTGTGCCGGTAATTTCCCTGTTAAGAAAACACAGATTGTAATCAGTAATATGAAATATTTAATCAATCAGTACTGCCTTAAAATAATTTCTAATTAGACATGTATTAAATAATAAAGTTTAAGCTATTAAAATACATTAAATAAATGTGTCCGCAATAAAGTCCTGAGGCTGATCATTCGTATATTAATCACATTGTAATTCCTGGATAATAATTACTGCTCTATTTTCATTCTATTGTTTTATTATAGCGATTTATGTAATATTAGTCACAAAATACATCAATCATCAAAGTCTGTAATGTATAACGATAATTCTGCTATAAGTGGTAATTTGCCAGACATTAAGAAACTCCTTGATGAAGAAAAAAAACGTCTTGAAATATTTACTTCCATAGCTCATTCCTGTGTTGACCTTACAATCAATTATAAAGAGATGCTCGCAGTTTCTGTTAGAAAGCTTGCAGAATTAACAAAGGATCTATCTGTTATTTGTCTTTTTACAACTGATGGAAAAAATATTGATACAACCTCCTCTTATCATCCGGATGATAAATTAAGAAAAGAATTATGGGAGCTGCAGAAGGATTATCCTCTTTTTATTCATGAAGGAATTCCTGGTGAGGTTATTAAAACTGGTTTACCCTTTATTGTTTCCCTGGACGGAGATAAATTTATTAGTCCTGGATTATTATCCTTAGAATACAAATTATTTCTTGAGAAATATTTCTTCTCAGGCATGATCGTACTTCCTATAAGTATAAATAATAAAACAATTGGAATTTTATGCCTTTCCCGGATTGACTCGGCTGTCACTTATACAAATGAAGATCAGAATTTTCTTAAGAGTATTGCTAATTTATTAGCCTCTGTTATCAGGAATTCCCGCCTTTATAATGAAAAGGAAATTCTTCTTAGAGAAATGCATCATCGCATAAAAAATAATCTCCAGGTCATTTCTAGTTTGCTTAGTATTCAGTCTGACTATGTCACAGATGAAGAATCTCATAAATTGTTTCTTAATAGCCTTAATAGGATAAGAGTAATGTCCATGATTCATGATAATCTTCATCAGGCAGATAATTTTTCTGGTGTCGATATTAATAAATACCTGAAGGATCTTGTTATTTATCTCTTTAGAACCTATAACATAAATACTAGTCACGTTAAATTAAATATTAATGTCGGATTGCCTTCCTTACCGATAGATATTTCAGTTACCTGTGGACTGATTATAAATGAACTCATTTCCAATGCACTTAAATATGCCTTTCCGGGTGATAGATCGGGGAATGTTACTTTAAGTCTTGTAAAATTCCCAAAGCAAAATAAGTTGGTCGTATCAGATAACGGAATAGGCTTACCTGAAAAAATGAATATGGAGTTTAAAGATACTTTCGGGTTATTGTTGATCCAAACTCTTGTCGACCAGTTAAATGGAACCCTTGAAGTTGTCAGGAAAAATGGAGCTAAGTTTATTATCAGATTCCCTCATAACTCTGATTGAAAAAACATATTTATCTCCTTACTGAATAATCATTTCAGCTTTTATGATTTTTCATTAAATTAAACTTTTAATTAAATCGGATCTATTTTGATTATTCAGATAATAAATCTTTCTTTGCCGTATATTCTCAATAATTATTTTACAAAATATAAAATACGCCCTGAAGTATTTTCTCGTGGAATATTGTGTATGGAATTAAGGGACGTTTCCTCTGAGATGACCGGAGAATTTTTAAGATTATTTCTGAAAAGAAATGAACTCATTTATAAATTTGAAGATTTTAGAAAAGACACAACGGATCTGTGTATCAACGGATCAATTGACGTATTTAAGAACCTTGCAAAGAAATTATTATCCGATGGGGATAAAGACCTTGGCAATAAGATTAACAATATCATAAATAATTATGAAGAGTATGACCGGAAGGTTTATAAGATTGGAGGAAATGAACTTCATTTTGACAGAGCCTATGTAATGGGCATTTTGAATGTTACCCCTGATTCATTTTCGGACGGAGGAAAACATTTTGATAGGTATAGTGCGGTTAATCATGGTTTGAAACTTCTTGAAGAAGGCGCTGATATCCTTGATATTGGCGGAGAATCTACAAGACCTGGAGCTGAACAAATTAGGGAAGAAGAGGAATTAAATAGGATATTGCCGGTAATTCAAAGTATCCTTTCAGCAAGTGGGAATGCCGTAATTTCAGTTGATACTACTAAACTTTTGGTGGCAGAAGAAGCATTAAAGGCTGGTGCTCAAATAATAAATGATATTAGCGGACTGACATTAAATCCTGGTATGTTAAATGTTATTAAGAAATATAATGCCTCAGTAATAATTATGCATATGAAAGGAAACCCTCGTACTATGCAGGAAAATCCTGAATATGAAAACCTTATTCAGGAGATTTATGACTTTCTGTTTATTCAGTCCCAAAAGGCTGTAAGAGAAGGAGTTAATAATATATTTATTGATCCTGGTATTGGATTTGGGAAAACAGTTGATAATAATTTCGAAATTATAAAAAGAATCGGGGATTTTAAGACTCTGGGTTTTCCATTAGTAATTGGCAACTCCCGTAAATTGTTTATAGGAAAAACCTTGAACCTTGAACCCGAAAAAAGAGATTTAGCTTCAACTGTTGTTAATGCTGTCTCAGTTAAAAATGGAGCAAAAATAATACGTACACATAATGTAAAATATGGCGTCCAGACCATTAAATTATTAAATAAACTTTGCTGATAACGAATGTTTGAAATATTTAAGATAGGATTCTTGACCGTAAATTTTACAGACCTGATTGATATAATCATTGTTTCATTTATTATTTACGAGCTTTATAGGTTGCTCAGAGGTACTATCGCCGCCCAGATATTTATAGGTCTAATGATAGTACTTGTTCTTTCCTTTATTTCCCAGGCTGCAAATTTTAGGGCTTTAAGCTGGTTGCTGAAATTAGTTACGGATATTTGGGTAGTAGCATTCCTTATCCTCTTCCAGCCTGAAATTAGAAGACTGCTCGTATTCCTCGCTAGTAATCCAATATTCCGGATATTTGTGAAGCATGAATCCCGAGAGGCGGCTGAAATAATAACTGAAGCTGCGTTTGAAATGGCGCAACAGCAGCATGGCGCCCTGATTATTCTTAATAAAACTACCGGTATCAGGAGCTTTACAGAAACCGGTGAGCAGATAAATGCAAGATTATCAAAAGATTTATTAAGAACAATATTTTTCCCGCGGTCGCCATTGCATGATGGTGCTGTTGTTATAAGTGGTAATATAATTGAAGCTGCAAGGTGCACACTCCCGTTATCCGCTACTATTATTGTTGATGGGGAAGCATTAGGTATGAGACACAGGGCAGGACTTGGAATATCTGAACTCGCAGATGTTATAAGCATTATTGTTTCGGAAGAAACTGGAAGTGTTTCTATTGCGGAAAATGGGCATATGTTGAAAGAGCTATCTAAAGATGCTCTAAAGAGTAAATTAACTCGGGCAATTAAAACGCCAAATACTAAAGGGTTAAGAAGAATAGTTGATGCACTTTATAGATAAATAACTAAAAAAAATGTATGGCTGCCCCTAAATGGAAAATTAAAGGACTTAATGAGAAGTCTTCTTTCAAAAAAACTGCAGTTATTATTCTCCTCAAAAGAATAAATAACCTTAATAGATTAATAACTTGGTTCTTAACAAATGAAACTTCCGAATCGCTCCATAATGTTAGAATTTCTTTAAGAAGGTTACGTTACAATATGGAACTCTTTTACGGTCTCTATGATAGAAAGAAGTTCTTGAAATTCTATAATATGATTGAAAACCTCCAGGACAAAACTGGTGCAGTCAGAGATATCCATGTCCTGAAACAAAATATTCTATTATTTGGTAAGGAGGATGAAATTATCATTCCTGATAAGATGAATGTTAGAATTGAAGGAAAAGAAGAATTATTGAAGGTTGATCTGAGACTCGAACTGTCTTCTTTTCTTAGTTCTGAAGAGTTAAAGGATTTTATAAAGATATTAAAAAAGAAAGAGGTTATATGAAATTAAAATATTTCTCTCATTCTGCTTTCCAGATAACTACTGATGAAGGTATTAAAATACTCATTGATCCCTTTCTGGATGATAATCCGACTTCACCTGTTAAATCTAAAGACATTAGAGCTGATTATATTATTCTTTCTCATGCGCATGATGATCATTTGGGTGATACCTTTAAAATAGCAAATAAGGATACCCTTATTATCTGTGTCAATGAGCTTGCTAATTATTGCATCTCTAAAGGTTTTAATGCCCACAATATGCACATTGGTGGAGGTTTTAATTTCCCTTTCGGTAGGGTAAAGTTTACTATAGCTCATCATGGTTCAAAAACCTCTGAGGGAGAATACGCAGGCGAACCTGCTGGAATAATATTGACAATCAAGGATAAAATAATTTATCATACCGGTGATACAGGTCTCTTTACCGATATGAAACTTATTGGTGAAATGAATAAAATAGATTATATGCTCCTGCCCATCGGGGATAATTTTACTATGGGCATTCCGGATGCTGTTAAAGCTGTCGAATTGGTTAATCCAAAGATCGCTGTACCGATGCATTATAACACTTTTCCTGTTATTAAAGCGGACCCTTATGAATTTAAATTGAAAGTAGAGGAGAAGGGACTAAATTGCAGGGTTTTAAACTATGGCGAAGAAATAGAATTATAATTCAGCAGAATTATCTTATGAAAATAACTCCAGAATAACTATTTTAGAATATTGATTAAAGGTTTTCTAATTATTATTTAAGATATGTCTTAATGGCTAAAATAATAGCAATTGCAAATCAAAAGGGAGGTGTAGGTAAAACTACAACTTCTATAAATTTATCATCTTCCCTGGCGGCAGCTGAAAAAAAAACACTGTTGATTGATATCGATCCTCAATCAAATTCCTCTTCCGGCTTAAGTGTGATAAATCATTCACCCTCAATTTATGAAGTGCTGATTGGTACTATTGATATCAATGATGCAATTATTAACACTTATATGCCATTCCTGGACATGCTCCCGGCTAATATTAACCTTGTCGGTGCTGAAATAGAAATGGTAGACCTTGAGAATAGGGAAGGACTTTTAAAAAAAGCTTTAGTAGGATTGCTCAAAGATTATGATTATGTAATTATAGATTGCCCTCCTTCTCTTGGACTCCTTACCCTGAATGCATTGACATCTGCCGATTCGGTATTGATTCCGGTTCAATGCGAATACTTTGCACTTGAAGGATTAGGGCAGCTTCTTAATACAGTAAATATTGTGAAACAGCATTTTAATAAGAACCTGACTATTGAAGGCGTTCTTCTTACTATGTTTGATACTCGGTTAAAACTTTCACACCAGGTCGCGGAAGAAGTGAAAAAGTATTTCGGCGAAAAGGTTTTTGGTACTATTATTCACAGGAATGTTAGGATCTCAGAATCACCAAGCTATGGTAAACCGGTAATCTTGTATGATGCCGTGTCATCCGGCTCGAAGAATTATATTTCTTTGGCTTCGGAACTGCTTCAAAGAAACTCTCTGCCACAAAAGTAAATATGAATAAAACAAAACAAACGGTTTTAGGTCGGGGTCTTAATGCTCTGATGAATCCTCAGAATTATCCGCATGATTCTTCGGATACATTATCTTATGACGATTTGAAAAAAGATGATGGGATGCAATATGATATCCTTGTCAAAATCCCGGTAGAGCATATTTCTCCTAATCCTTTTCAGCCTAGGGTTAATTTTGATCCTGTTACTATGGAGGAATTACAGAAATCGATTCTCGAGAATGGGCTTATTCAACCGATTACTGTTAGAAGAGCTGCAAATAACAGATATGAACTGATCTCCGGAGAAAGAAGATTAAAAGCCTGTGTCGCGATCGGCTATAGGGATATCCCGGCCTATATAATAAAAGTGGATTCCGAAGAATCCATGCTTGCTATGGCTTTGATTGAGAATATTCAGAGGGAAAAACTTAATCCTGTTGAAATTGGGATGGCCTATAAAAGACTCATGGACGAATGTCATCTGACCCAGGAAGAGATTGCTGAAAAAGTTGGTAAAGATAGAACAACAATCGCAAATTCAATCAGATTATTAAAACTCCCGAAAGAGATTCTGGACAGCCTTATTAAAGAAAAAATTACTCCTGGACATGCAAGAGCTCTAATAAATATTCCTAGCGAAGCAATGCAATTGGATGCTTTAAAGAAAATTCATGAAGATGGACTGTCTGTTAGAAAAGTAGAACAGCTTGTAAAGAAATTTCTGACTGAAGTAAAATCTCCGAAAAGATCAGTTTCATTCTCCTTAAAAAGTACTCAGGTTTCAGCTAGTATATCTGATGTTGAAGACAAATTAAGGAAAATATTCGGGACCAAAGTATTGTGTAGGCAAAAACAAAACGGTACAGGTGAGATTGTAATAGAGTTTTATTCAAATGATGAACTTGAACGGTTATTTGAATTATTTGAAATTATTGATAAAACATATCATTAAAATATTTCTCTTCCTTGTTATCATGTGCGTTACAGTCAAACCGCAGGATAATGTGGATACATTAAAAAATGATACGGTTTTTGTCATGCAGAAATCAGCATGGGGTTCTGTATTAAGAAGTGCTGTGGCTCCTGGTTGGGGACAAATTTATAATGGATCATATTGGAAAGCTCCTATCGTTTGGGGTATAGGTGCATGGCTTGTCTATAACTGGATTCAAAATAATAATTACTACAAGACTTATAAGGACCAATTCTCGAAATATCCTACCGATAATCCACAGGATCCAAATTTGTTATATAGAAATTTTTATAGGGATCAAAGAGACCTTTTCACCATTTATATGGGTCTAACATATCTGCTTCAATTAATCGATGCCTACGTGGATGCACACCTATTTGATTTTACTGTGCAGGAAAATTATCAGTTTGGATTCCCTATCATTAGATTTCAGCTCAGATTTTAATAAATTATATTCCAAATAATCTTAAATTAAAATTTTGTCCTTTACCGTATGGGGCTCGTAAATTAACCATGAAAAATGTTATCATATGCAAATCGTGTAGTACCGAAAATCCTTATTATGAAGTAATCTGTTCGAACTGCCATTCTTTCCTTAGAGACAGGATTTTCAATATAGATCTGTGGAAAACGATTGAGCAGCTTATTGAAACTCCGGTTAAAGCATTTAGAAGGATTATTCAATCTGAACACAAGAACTTTATTTCTTTGATATTTATTTTTGCGGTATTTAAGTTGTTTATTAGCTCGATATTCATTTCACTTGTTCTTTTTAAGAATGAACAAGCGCTGAATATATTTATTACAAGATTTCTTTACTTTGCTGTCGGAATGTTATTCCTGCTTTTAATCCTTTCTCTTTTATTATTATTAGTCCTTAAAGGAGGGGGAATAAAATCAAGATTTAAGGATTTATTTGCACTATTAACATTTTCTCTCATGCCTTATTCTTTTGCAGCTATAATTCTATTTCCCGTTGAACTGATTATTTTCGGAAGTTATTTATTTTCTGTAAATCCCTCCCCCTTCATTATTAAAAGCTTTTCTGCCTGGGTATTGGTAAGTGTCGAATTACTTTTGATATTATGGAGTGTCTTCTTAACTGCTACCGGAACTTTTGCTCAAACAAAGTCTTTAAAGTTTTCTCTGGCAAATACCATTATTTTTAATATAATTGTTTATTCATCAATTTATTTTTATTCGGTCTATTTAATATTATGAGTGCAAATCTGTTTGAAAAAGAAAAAGAATATTTTATACACACTTACAATAGGATACCAGTTGATATTTCTCATGGGAAAGGCGTACACCTGTTTGATAAGGAAGGGAACAGATACTTGGATTTCTTCTCCGGTCTCGGAGTAAATGCACTCGGTTATTCCCACCCGGGCATAGTAAAAGCAGTCTCGGATCAGATTGGTAAGTTTGGTCATTTATCCAATTACTTTGTCACTGATATACAGGTCGAGTTTTCAGAAAAACTCCTCAAGTATTCAGGAATGTCTAAAGTCTTTCTTTCTAACAGCGGTACCGAAGCCGTAGAAGCTGCTATTAAGCTTATTAGGAAGAAATATGGACCGTATAAAAAAATATATTCCTTATCCAATGCATTTCATGGCAGAACTTATGGAGCTCTATCCTTAACCGCTGGCGAAAATTATAGGATACCATTCATGCCTCTTTTGCCCAATATTTATCAAATAGGATTCAATAACATTCCAGACCTAATAAAAAATATCGATGTAAATACTGCTGCTATTTTTGTCGAATTCATTCAGGGGGAAGGAGGAATAAATTTGGTTTCCGAAGAATATCTAAATGAATTGAAAATACTCAGAGAAAAGTTTGATTTCATTTTGGTTAGTGACTGCATCCAGTGCGGTATAGGAAGAACTGGTAAAGCATTTTCACACGAATATCATGATATTAAACCTGATATCATATTATCAGCTAAAGCAATTGGAGGTGGTCTACCCCTCGGAGCAATGCTTGTAAATGAAGCTCTTTCTACAGAACTTGCTCCCGGTGATCATGGAACTACCTTTGGGGGCAACCCTGTTAGTTGTGCTGCAGGAAATGTAGTTTTATTTGAGGTATTTGAACATGGTCTGGTCCATGAAGTTAAAAAGAATGGAGACTACCTGAAAGGTCAGTTGTTGGAATTAAAAGAAATGTATCCTCTCCATATTAAAGAAGTTAGAGGGCGGGGATTTATGATTGGTGTCGATTTTAATTATGAATGTAATAATATTGTGGCAAAATTACGAGATCGGAAAATATTCGCTAATTGCACTAATAAAACTGTTTTAAGATTATTACCGCCATTGATTATGCAGAAGAACGATATAGATTTTTTCCTTTATAACTTGCACGAATCGATTAAGGAAACAGATAAAAAATAATGGCTCTTAAAACTGATGTACTTGTTATTGGAAGTGGTATAGCTGGTCTTTTTACTGCGCTGAAAGTTTCTGAATATGCAGATGTAATTCTTATTACTAAAAAAAATCAATCTGATTCAAATACTAATTATGCCCAGGGTGGTATTGCTTCAGTAATTGATACAAAAGATACTTTTGAAAAACATATTCATGATACTATGGTGGCGGGAGCAGGGCTATGTAATGAAAAAACAGTTAGTATACTTGTCCACGAAGGTCCCGATAGAATATATGACCTTATTGAATTGGGTACAAATTTTACTAAAAAAGATGGAAAGCTAGACCTTGCAAAAGAGGGGGGACATTCAATGCCTAGGATTGTCCATGCAAGAGATTTTACAGGACAGGAAATAGAAAGAGCTTTGATTGAAAGCGTTAATTCTAAATCAAATATAACTGTTATAGAGAATACTTTAGCAATTGATTTGCTAACTGAACATAATACAAACAATCTAAAGAATGCAACTCTTAATAACAGAAATTGCTGGGGAGCTTATGTACTCATCTGTAATCAGAATAAGGTTGAAAAAATATCTGCTAAAGCCACTGTACTGGCAACAGGAGGATTAGGTCAGGTTTACCTCCATACTACAAATCCTGCAATTGCAACTGGAGATGGATTCGCTATGGCATATCGGTCAGGAGCATTGCTCGGAAATATGGAATTCATTCAGTTCCATCCTACTAGTTTATATACTACTGAAAAAGAAAGGGACTTCCATGCTCCCGCTTTCTTAATCTCTGAAGCCGTTAGAGGTTTCGGAGGAATATTAAGAACTCAGGATGGTCTTGAATTCATGGGAAAATATGATTCAAGAAAAGAACTCGCTCCAAGAGATATTGTTGCTAGGGCGATCGATAGTGAATTAAAAAGAAGGGGAGATGAATTTGTATATTTGGATATTTCCCATAGAACTAAAGAAGAAATCCTTGAACATTTTCCGAATATATTTAATACATGTATGAAATATGGAATTGATATATCAAAAAATTATATCCCCGTAGTCCCTGCAGCTCACTATGCATGTGGGGGCATTGTTGTTGACGAAAACGCAAAGACTTCATTAAAAGGTTTATATGCCTGTGGTGAAGTTACTATGACTGGTGTACATGGTGCAAACAGGTTGGCAAGCAATTCTTTGCTTGAAGCTGTTGTCTTCGGATACCATGCTGCTGTAGATATAAAGGAATTCATTAAGAATTATGAATCAATAATACCTGAAATTCCGGAATGGGACGATTCAGGTACCTTATCTGCTGATGAGAAAGTTCTGATAACCCATAGTACCAAAGAAGTAAAACAGCTTATGTGGGATTATGTTGGAATAGTCAGGTCAAATTTAAGACTGGAACGTGCCGCAATAAGAATTCATAATATTTTCCTTGAAACTGAAAACCAATATAAAAAGACAAAAATATTCGAGGATATCCTCGAACTTCGAAATTTAGTTGCTTGTGCACATATGATAATTAAATCTGCCCAGCTCAGAAAAGAGAGCAGGGGACTGCATTATACCCTGGACTATCCTACTTCAGATCATATTTCCAAACCTACCGATACCCTAATTAGAAATACTCATCCTTGAAAATATTCTGCCAGTTACATCGACAACCTAATAATAATTATTCTTTTGCATATACTCAATTATTGCACCGTATCTGATTCCTTTAGTACTTACAATTAATTCAGGCAGGTTTAACAGTTTCATTAGCTTATTTAATATAATTGTTCCTGCAAGCAAAACATCTTCTCTTCCAGAGACTATTTGTGCATACTTTTCTTTTATCTGTTGTGATGATAGATGGGATAATTCTTCTTTTAATCTAAAAACATCAACCTGCTTTAAAATAGATCCCTCAACATCATCTTCATTATAAACATTAAGGCCCTTTTGAATACATGCCAGTGTTGTTGGCGTTCCTGCGATTGCTATAGCTCTTACATTTTGGGAAATGTGTATGTTGATAAAAGTGTTGGAAAGGAAATTATTAAGATTACTTATCTCAAAAGGAAGGGGAGGGTCATGCTTTAAAAAACTTTCCATACTGCTTACTACACCGATTTGAAAACTATTGATGTATCTTATCTCATTCATTCTCCCGAAGATAAGCTCTGTGCTTCCCCCACCGATATCTATAATTAGACAATCATTCTCCTTATTATAATAATCAGACATCGCGCCTAAAAAACTGTATTCAGCTTCCTTAAGATTTGTTGCAATATTGATTTGAATTCCGAGCTTATCCTTGACAATTTGTACAATCTCAAAAGCATTTGATGCGATACGAAAGGGATTAGTTCCAGTTGCTAGCACAAATTCACATTCATATAATTTTATTATGTTATTATATTCCGATAAGACCTGAATAAGCTCTCTTATTTTATCGTCGCTAATATGTTTATTGCCTTCTAATCCTTTTCCAATTCTAGGTACCTTGTATTCATTTCTTAAAGATACGATACGATTATATTTGATTTCTGCAATCAGAAGTATAACTGTGTTGGTTCCAATATCAATAGAAGCAATTTTCATAATATTTCTTTATTTTAACTTCTAAATTAAAAATAACATATGAATACCTTAAATAAAACATCCAAAATATTTGCTTTCCTGGCGCTTATAACATGTTCGCTATGGATTGGGTCTTATTTATCCAGATTATTTTTAAGCTATCAATTGTTTGAGGCACAGGATCTTTCATTAAAGCCGTATATTACTTCAGCTAATTTAACGGGTATTTTAACCACTTTGCTCCCGTCTATCACTACAACATTTGTACTATATATTTGTTTTATTTTTTCTTTTGTAGCGTTTATTATTGTCTCACATATCAAGTTTAGGGATAATGGTTGGTTGTTTATCATCGCTATCATTGTACTCATTACATTACCATTCGAGGTTTATTTAATGACAATTGATTATAAAATGATTTTTCAATTGAATTATGATACATATAATACTTCTGACATTGTCGGTTTATTTGTTAGAAGAATTAAAGTATTGGGCAGTTTCCCTCTGATTGAAATTTTTTCTTACTTGTCATTTTATTATTTCCTTTTATTCCGTCCATTAACAAAAAAATAAAAATGAAAATTAAAGAGAAAGAATTTGAAGAATTTATCCAGGATCTGAAAGTTTTAGCAGTTCAGTTGGGCGCTGAAGTTCGCTTTGAAAAGGGTGATTTTAAAGGTGGATACTGTTTGCTTAAAGAAAGTAAAATAATAGTTATAAATAAGATGGCAAATCTCCAGCGAAAAGCAATGATTCTTTCAATGGCTTTAAAGGAATTAGGAATAGATGAAATATTTCTAACTCCTAGGTTAAGAGAACTTATTGATGAAATGTCATCGGAGTTTTCAAAATGAAAATACTTATTATTAATGGCCCTAACATCAATTTGCTTGGAAAACGGGAGCATTCTAATTATGGAACTTTAACTTTACCAGAAATAAATATAATTATTGAATCAGAATTTAAAGAAATAAAATTTGAGTTCTTTCAATCAAATTTCGAAGGGGAAATAATTGAAAAGATTCAGAATGCACAAAAAGAATTTGCTGCATTAATAATAAATCCGGGAGGATACGCACACACATCGGTCGCTATTAAAGATGCACTTGAAGCATGTAAAATAATAAAGATTGAAGTGCATCTGTCCCACTTGGCAAAGAGAGAAGATTATAGGCAGACATTATTAACCGCTGGCGGATGTGATGGTTACATCTCTGGATTTAAGGAAAAAAGTTACCTGGCAGCTGTTTATCTAACACAGAAGCTATATAATCAGGGATAACTATTGAAAATCTAAAATTTCAATCTAAAATTTCTCATTCCATGCATCTTGCTATTATTAAAGGAAATATTTATTTTCATTAAAGTATAATATGAGTTATTATGAAAGACCTTTCTATAAAAAAGCTCTATTACTCAATTAGTGAAGTAAGCAAAATTACTGATATGGAGCAATATGTTCTTCGATATTGGGAGTCTGAGTTTGAACAGCTTAACCCCCAGAAGAACAGAGCTGGAAACAGAATTTATACAAATAAAGATATTCAGGTTATTCTTCATATAAAAAGTCTCCTAAGGGAGAAGAAATATACAATCGAGGGAGCAAAGAAAATATTGATAAATTTTAAATCGGAACCTTTAATTGTAAAAACTGAGTCCGAACCTCAGGTTGAAAATGAGAATATTTCTATGGCCCCAAATGATACTAAAAAGGAAAAGGTTTCCATAAAAAAAGATCTCAAAGAAGTGAAGTTGTTTTTAGAATATTTATTATCTAAATTATGAGCTTAACGGAACGTGGCGCAGCCCGGTAGCGTACCTGAATGGGGTTCAGGGGGTCGCGGGTTCAAATCCCGCCGTTCCGACTAGACTTGCTTACAATACTCGTAATCCTCATTCTTGACTTCGTTTTTTTATACAATTTTAATTTAGAAGTATATCGTCTGTAACGTAGTTTTTAATTCGGAAATTTGATTCCTTTTATGATTGATTTCTCATGTTCCTATATGACACATTTCGGAGAAAAATTCACGATGATCTGCCTCAAACTGTCTCTCACTGATAATACTGAAAATAGAGCAAAATTCTTTTTGGTTAATCTTTTACCTTGTGTTCATTTTTTTCTATAGACAGTAAGTCAGGAGATTATAGGATATCAATGATAATTATACGGCAGATTCAATTGACGGTAAGTTTATACTATAATGTGCCCTTAGACATAAATACTGTTTACTCATCTTAAAGAATACCCCAATGGAACATCTCTTTTAATAAGCATTTATATTCGAACTATTTTTACTACTCCTCCTGATTTTAATATCACTTTTTCTAATTGGACTTTATATTTCTTTGTTTCTATCGAAGAGGTAAGTTTAATTATCCTCGCTCTTCTGTTTGTCTTGAGCCTTGATACATAATTGTATCTTCTATGATTGCATCACTGCATAATTAAAGGCAGATCGCAATAGGTATCTGTTACTTCAAAGACAACCAGCTTCTCATCAGCTCCAAATACATTAATAATTCCTGAAGCTATTTCTGTTTATTGCTTAAATATGTCCCCGTTCATTTTTGCTGCATCTCGAGGAATATATACTTCGATTGCAAACGGGATCATGCTTACACGAAATTCTATAATTGCACAGAGAGGGATGTTCCGGCAATGGATAGAACGAGATATTTATTTTGTTACCAGATTAAAAGAGACAATCAACCCCGCTTTTGAATTGAATCCATCCCAATTAAGCAAAATTTTATGAATTTTAATAATGTTTAATATTAATTTGGACAACAGTGCTTTTCTTTATGACTATGCCACATTTATTTTTTATAAATAGTTTTCTTGGCTATTTTTAATCTCTTTATAATATTAAATGATAAAAATAAAAGAAATAAATACTCTATCTAACTATTTGAGCTTGTTAAGGCTCTTATTGGCAATTCCTTTTTGGATAATGCTTGATGATTTTACATCCAATAGATATATGCTATTTTCGCTAACTTTATTTGCCTCCTTGACTGATATTATGGATGGATATCTAGCGAGAAAAATGAACCAGGTTACTGAGTTCGGGAAAATAATCGATCCATTGGCAGATAAAATCTGCATAGGAATAATAATTACGAAACTTTATCTGATACATCAGATCCCAGGATATTACTTTTTTATGATAATTGGCAGAGACATTTTAATATTCCTTGGCGGAATATATTTAACAAGGAAATTGGGAAGAGTATTGCCATCAAATATGTTGGGTAAGATTACCGTACTTATAATTGGAATCGTCATTATTTTAATACTATTGCAGGCAGATAAAAGTTCCGTCTATTTCATATCATTTTATTACATAAGTATATTGTTGATCCTTGTATCTTTTGTGGGTTATGTTATAAGGGGAATCGAATTCTTGAAAGTTAAACCGTAATTCGATATTGTTGCAGTAGCAGATAATAATTCAGAAAAACAAGGCTAATTATAATGGGCATGTTTGATAATTTCAATTTCTCTAAACTTAAAAAAGGACTTACCAAAACCAGGGATAAAATAGTCGATACTATCGCTGAGACTATTAGCGGTAAAGCAGTGATAGATGATAAGACTTTAGAGGAAATTGAGGAAACATTAATTACTGCAGATATTGGATATGATGCTGCTGCCAGAATAATTGAAAATACAAGGAAGAATCTTAAATCTGAAAATGATCGTTCTGAATTAAATATTTTGGATTTTGTTAAGAAAGAATTGATTTCAATTTTTGATTTTCAGAATCTTGATGGTGAAGAAGAAAAGATACATAAATATAAACCTTATATAATCTTAATTGTGGGTATCAATGGAGTAGGGAAGACTACTACGATTGGAAAACTAGCTTATAATTTTAAAAGAGCAGGATTGAAAGTGATAGTGGGAGCAGCAGATACATTCAGGGCAGCTGCTAATGAGCAACTTGAGATCTGGGCAAAACGTGCTGATGTAGAAATAGTGTTAAATAAAGAAGGATCCGATCCCTCAGCTGTAGCCTATGACACTGTATTAAAAGCTATTAAAGAAAAATATGATGTTGTCTTAATTGACACAGCCGGCCGTTTACATAATAAAATGCATTTAATGGATGAGCTTGGAAAAATTGAAAGAGTAATCAACAAGGTGCTCCCAAATGCTCCTAACGATACATTTCTTGTACTTGATGGTAATACTGGACAAAACGCTATTATTCAAGTAGAGGAATTTTCCAAGGTAACTAATATTACTGGTTTAATCATTACTAAGCTGGATGGAACAGCTAAAGGCGGATTTGTCTTTAAAATAAGCTCGACGCAGAAAATACCTATAAAATATATAGGAATTGGCGAGGATATTGATGACCTCCAAACATTTATCCCAGAACAGTTTGTAAAAGCAATTTTTGATATATAATGCACTTAGATATATTCTAGTATTGAACGTGAATAATTAGGGTAGATGTAATCAATATCTATATAGTTATGAGAATATTGCTTGTTAAGAAAAAATAGAAATAATATTAGTTTACATAATATACATTATAGGCTTTTTATATAATCTATTACTCAATTAAACAAGTTAAGTATTCATCAATATCTATAAAATCCTTCCCCTGTTTTACGTCCCAATTTATTTGCCGCAACCATCTTTTTTAATAATGGACAAGGTCTATATTTCGAGTCATTATATCCATTATAAAGAACTTCCATGATCGCTAAACAAATATCAAGTCCAATAAAATCTGCAAGTTCTAATGGTCCCATAGGATGATTCATACCTAGTTTCATCACTTTATCAACATCTTCCTTGGACGCAACACCTTCCATTAAAGCAAAAATCGCTTCATTGATCATTGGTATAAGTATCCTGTTGGATATAAATCCCGGATAATCAAATACCTCCACGGGAATCTTATCCAATTTTTGAGATAGCTCTTTGATTGTAATATATGTCGCTTCACTTGTAGAATATCCACGGATTATCTCTATTAGCCTCATAACTGGTACAGGGTTCATGAAATGCATACCAATAAACTTATCAGGGCGGCAAGAAGCAGCAAGTTCTGTAATCGAAATTGATGATGTATTTGACGCAATAATTGAATCAGGTTTAAGCAATTTATCTAATCTACTAAATATAGATAGTTTAGCCTCCTTATTTTCAAATATTGCCTCAACCACCAGATCAGAATTAATAGGAATATTCTCTATTGATATAACTTTATTTATTCTTTTTAATATAGCGTTTTTCTCACTTTCTGTAATAGAAGTTTTTTTAACCTGGCGATCCAAATTCTGTGAAATTGTAATAAAAGCGCGGGAATAAAGCTGCTCCGATGTCTCAACCAAATTCACATTAAATCCTTTCATAGCAAAAACATGGGCTATCCCATTTCCCATAGTTCCGCCACCAATTACTGAAATATTCTTGATTTCCATACTTCACCATTATTTTGTATAATTTTTTATAATTACAGCCGATGCTTCCCCACCTCCAATGCATAAAGAAGCAAGGCCGAGAACAGAATTTCTTCTTTTCATTTCATGAATTAAAGTTACCAGTATTCGTGCTCCGCTTGCTCCTATAGGATGCCCTAAAGCAATAGCACCACCATTTACATTTACTTTAGAATTATCAATATTCAATAATTTATTTACTGCAAGAGATACAACAGCAAATGCTTCATTGATCTCATAAAGATCAATATTCTCAATGGTTAAACCTGCTTTAGCAAGGACTTTATTGATGGCATCAGCCGGTGCTGTGGTAAATTGAATAGGAACTTTAGCTGTTGAAGCCTGTGCTACTATTTCGACCAAAGGAACTAAACCCAAGTCATTTGCTTTATCTTCGGTCATGATCAATAATGCTGCCGCTCCATCATTTATACTAGATGAATTTGCTGCTGTAACAACACCAGATTTATCAAATATTGGTTTCAGTAAAGGTATTTTTTCATAAATAACTTTAGAAGGACCTTCATCAATCTCAACAACGGATTCACCTGATTTGCTACTAATAATTACTTTAATTATCTCATCTTTAAATAAATTATTATATTGTGCTTGCTGAGCTTTCTTAAATGAATTTATAGCATAATCATCAAGCTCTTCCCTTTTGAACTTAAAATCCATGGCACAACTTTCTGCACATTTCCCCATATGAATATTATTATAAACATCCCATAATCCATCGGTTATCATAGAATCAATTAATTCACCATTACCTAGTTTATACCCATTTCTCGCCTTGGAAAGTATATACGGAGCATTACTCATACTTTCCTGCCCGCCTGCTATAATTACATCAGCATCACCGCATAAAATAGCCTGTTGAGCAAGCATAACTGCTTTCAGACCGCTGCCGCACATTTTATTGATAGTAAGACACTCAGTATTATTCGGAAGACCTGCATATAGTGCTGCCTGACGCCCAGGAGCCTGCCCCAGTCCTGCAGTCAATACATTCCCCATAATCACTTCACCAACTATGGATGGATCTATCTTGGACTCATCCAGAACACCCTTTATTGCTATGCTCCCAAGTCTAGGAGCACTTAATGAGGATAAACTGCTATTTAATGTCCCAATAGGAGTTCGTTTAGCAGATGTTATGACTACTTTCATTTGAATCCTCTCAATAATCTAACATAATTAAAATCTGACTTTATTATCGACTAATGCTGAAAGCTCATATATAATATTTACTGCAATCAAATTTAGGTTAATATTATTTGGAATAACTGAACCGAAATAATCAATCCTAACAACCGAATCATTTAGATTAATTAAAGGAAATCTTAAATTAAACTTTTCCAATGTTTCAGTATACTTATCAAAGAAATAGTTATTGTTTCCAATTCTATGCTGTTGAATATCATTTAGCCAAATTATAATCATCTGAACAAGAATTTTCATACGGTTCGCAGAATTTTCTTTAAGAAAATATGAAATCTCATTCAATGCTGAATGATATTTTTTAGCAAATGAAAACCTTAATATAGATATTACTTTTTCAAGGAGAAAATAGAAATCAGTATCTAGAAGATTCAATGCATTTGTAATCGAACCATTTGAAAAAGGGGCAATTGATTCAGCCAGATCAGGTCCTATATTAAAATGAGATACTAGAATTTCCTTAAGATCATAATTATTAAGAGGGCTGAAATTAAGATCCCAACATCTGGATCTTATAGTCTCCCGTAACAATCCTGGGTAGGGAGTTATCAGGATAAATATTACTCCTTCAGGAGGTTCCTCAAGATTTTTAAGTAAAGCATTCTGCGCTTCTTCATTCATAAGATGAGCATCGGAAATCAATATTGTTCTGTATTTAATATCACTATAATTAAATGAGAGGAATTTCTTTATATCTCTTATACTATTTACTTTTATTTTTGCAGCCTTTGGAATTGATAATTTGTAGTAGGGATTTTCTTTTTTCTTATGTAGTTCCTCTTTTATCAAATCCAGATCGTCGGAATTAAGTTTTTCAAAAGGGCCACTTTCATCGGTTTCATTCTTCCCTCTTGGCAAAGGATAAACGAATTTTACATAAGGTTCAGAATAAGCAGAAATAATTTGATCCAAATGCTCAGAATTGGAGGTATCAATACTGTTCACGACTGCAGTAAATTTTATTGCAGTAAATTCCTTTCCAACACCATCGATTCCAGTAAATAAAAAAGCGTGCGGTATGTTAGAGGAGAGAATCAACCTGTCGAGTATATCCAGGACAGACTGTTGACCATAAATTCCCTTCCATTTATTATTCATAAATTAAAAGGCGCTTTAGAAGCGCCTGGAAATTAAAAATCATCTTCATTATAAAAGAAATCCTCATCAGAAGGATAATCGGGCCAAATATCTTCTATCGATTCATACGGTTCTTCAGAGTCTTCAAGTTCAAGCAAATTTTCAACTACTTCATAAGGAGCTCCTATCCTTTCAGCATAGTCTATAAGTTCTTCTTTTGTTGCTGGCCAAGGTGCATCGTCTAAATATGATGCAAGCTCCACAGTCCAAATCATAAACTATTCTCCCAATTCAATTTTTATGGTTTAATGCAAAAATGTTTAAGTCATCAAAAAAGAATCCAACAGGATCGAGTTTGATCCCATCATGAGTAACTTCATAATGTAAGTGAGGTCCTGAGGAGAGTCCAGAATTGCCAGTCTTTGCAATAACAGTTCCTCTTAAAACTTTTTGTCCCAATTGTACATTAGCAGATGACAAATGACCATATAATGTAGTATATCCGAAGCCATGGTTAATTTCCACACACAAACCATATCCCCCTTTAATACCAATAAAATCAACGATACCTTTTCCGGTAGCCAACACTGAAGTACCAACTTCAGTTATAATATCAATCCCCTCATGCATCCTGAGAATGTTCAGTACTGGATGTATCCTCATACCAAAACCATGTTCTGACAAAGTACCTTCACATGGTTTAACAGCAGGTATAGATTCGAATAATTTTTTATTTTCAATCATTTTATTCGAAATTTCAGCATATTTTGTTTTCTCAAATTCTACCTTTCTAGAAATTTCTTCAATATAAATCAGTGCAGTTTTCAATCTGGAATTTATATTTTTTGAAAAATCAATATTATTATCAAAATAGCCACCACCAACACCAACTCTTTTTTCTTCATCGGAAACTGGGGGCAGATCAGCAGCAATCCTTAAATCATGATTAACCTGCACTAAGCTGTCTAATTCATTGTTTATCTTAAAATAATTATGGACTATCCCATCCAATTTTTCTTTTAGGATAGTATTTTCATTACCCATTTGATTAAATGATTTAACGGGACTGAAAACATAGGAAAGGATAAAAAACCCGCCAACGCCAGAAGTAGTTACCACCAGAAATAAGAAACAAAAGAAAATAGCCAATTTAGACTTTAATTTTCCAATTTCTACATATTGAAGGCTGCTTTTTGAGAAGTAAAATAATTTTTTCATAAATGGTTGCGGAATGTAAAAAATAAAGGAAAATTAGTCAAGTGAAATCATATAATTATTTTACTCAAAATCATGCTCAAAATAGTCAACTCCTCTGATATCGTCTGTTTTCTTTTCTTTTAGCTTATCATTCAGCTTTTTCTCGAAGATCCTGGAAGAATCATGACCATAATGCTTGAGCAAATAGTTAAGACTAATTACTTCGGAAATAACAGTAATATTCTTGCCGGGTAAAATTGGTAATTTCACATATGGAATGTCAACGTCCAGAATAGAAACGAAATTTTCATCAAGTCCTGTTCTGGTATATTCAGCTTTATCATCCCAAATCTCCAGCTCCACAATGATTTCCAGTCTTTTTTGGTACCTGATCGCCCTAATCCCAAACATCCTCTCGACATCAATAATCCCCAAACCTCTAATTTCCATAAAATGTTTTGCAAGATTGGTTCCAGAACCCATAAGAATTCCCTCCCCTTTCTTTGTCAAAATAATAATATCATCTGCAACCAGTCTATGTCCTCTCTCTACCAGATCGAGAGTAACTTCGCTTTTGCCAATTCCTGAGTTGCCAACAAATAATAATCCGCAGCCATATACATCAACAAAGGAACCATGAATGGAAATCCTGGGGGCAAACTGATCATCTAAAAAATCACTCAAGAGAAATGTGAGTTTAGTAGTTGAAAATGGAGAAGAAAAGAGGGCAATATGATACTCATTTGAAAGTTCTATTAATTTGGGGAAAGGGACATTATTATCAGTAAGAATTATACAGGGAATATTAAATTTAAATATTCTACGAAGAGTTTCTTCCTTTTTATCATCGGAGAGCTGACGTAAATACCTCATTTCCGTATTGCCAAAAATTTGTACTCTAGAGAAGGAGAATAAATCAACAAACCCGGCAAGGGCTAAGCCGGGTCTGTGTAAATTTTGTTCAAATATCTTTTTTGAAAAGCCAGATTCATTAGATAATAATCTCAACTTGAATTTATCCTTCGAATTAGTAAAGAGTAATTCAACAGAAATGAATTCTTTTCTTGAAATGGCTTTTTGATCAATCTTAATCATTGATATCTGTGCTCATGTCAATAGGAGTTAAATTTTCAATATCTACCGGTTTATGATTAATCTTTTTAGATTTAAGTTTCTGAAGCTGCCGGGATAATTTTTCAACTGAAGCCGCAACTGATTTTTTAAAATCATCTGACTTTTCTTCTGCAGTTAAAGTTTGACCTGGTACCTGGAGAATAATTTCTGCAGTTTTCACATTTTCTTTAGAATTCAAATAACTTAAAATGACATCGACATTAAGAATATTATCTATATATTTTTCAAGGGAATTTACCTCACCATTAATAAATTCTTTCAGTGTATCATGAGCTTTAAACTTCCGTGCCGTTATTGATATGTTCATAAATCCTCCTTAATTATGATTTTGGATGAGCTTTTTTATATGCAGTTTTTAATCTTTCGATGCTGACGTGTGTGTAGATTTGTGTAGTCGAAAGATTTTCGTGTCCTAATATTTCTTTTACAGCCCGAAGGTCAGCGCCGTTATCCAACATATGAGTAGCAGCACTATGTCTCAAGACATGCGGGCTTTTTTTCTCCAGATCACATACCTTTGCCAAACAGCTACTTACAATTGTACATACTATCCTTGGATAAATTCTTTTATCATTTTTATCAATTAGAAGAGGGTCTTTAGCGCCCAAGTTTTTATCGGACAAATATTCATTTAATACGAAAATGGACTTGTCCCCTATTGGAACGATCCTTACTTTATTTCCTTTTCCTAAAATACGAACTGTTTTAGAACGAATATTTATATCTCCGAAATTAAGGTTGCAAAGTTCAGATACCCGAAGGGCGCAGCCGTATAATAATTCGATTATTACCTTATATAATTTAGCATTTTTTTGATCTTTGTCAATTTCTTTGTAGGCATTTAATATTATTTCCTGTGGAACAACTTCGGGTAATTTCCTGCTGAATTTTGGATTTGAAATAAAGCAGGCAGGATTAACTTCAATATAATTCAATTTATAAGCATATTTGAAGAAACCTCTTATTGAAGCCAACTTTCTTGCCACAGAAATTTTTTCAAGTCCAGATTCACTAAGCACCATAAGATAAGATTTAATGAATTTTTCAGATATACTTTTTATATCGGTTTTCGAATATTCGACGCAATAATTCAGAAATGATTTAAGATCCTCGGAATAAGAAATAACAGTATGGGGAGAATACCTTTTAATATTCCTAATCTCTTTTATATATTCGGAATAAACTTCCTTTATCAACATTATCCTTCGAGTTCTTCTACTTCTTCCGGAATAACTTCAATACCGCATTCAGGACATTTCAGAAACTTCCCTTTCTTCTGTGAAAATCTTTGTTCCATATATAGACTGTCATTATGCGGACAAGGTTCAGGCACCGGCTTATACCAGCTTATAAAATCGCAATCCGGATATCTGGAACATCCATAAAACAACCTATTCTTTTTTGTCTTTCGTTCAACTACTGAGCCTTCAGTACACCTAGGACAATTAAGACCAAGTGAAATATTTTTTAGAAAGTCACAATCAGGATATTTCTCGCACCCTATAAATCTGCCGAATTTACCTTCCCTAAACACTGCCCTGCTTCCACACTTCTCACATAACTCACCTGTAAATTCAGGCTCCTGATTCTGTAAGAAATAATCTTTAAATGATTTAATATTCTTGCATTCGGGGTATTTTGAACAGGCAAGGTATTTACCAAACCTGCCTACCTTTATTTCCATTTCAGAACCACATTTATCACATATCATTTTTTCAATGTTATTCTCGACATGCTTCAGGGCATGGGCAAAAGGACCGTAGAAATCATTAAGTACTTTTACATAGTCATTTTCGCCTCGTGCAATCTGATCCAACTCGCTTTCCATTGAAGCAGTAAATGATTCATTTATAATCTCAGGGAAATTTTTAACCAGAATTGTATTAACAGATATTCCAAGTTTAGTCGGAATAAGTTTTCTCTCAGTCATTTCAACATATTTTCTATCTTGAATAGTACTGACTATCAAAGAAAAAGTACTGGGTCTTCCTATTCCTTTGCTTTCAAGGTGTTTAATAATAGTACTTTCCGTAAACCTGGCTGGGGGCTTTGTAAAGTGTTGATTTTTATGCAGGTCATCAAGATTGAGTTTTTCATCTTTAACCAAGCCGAGCGGAATTTTTTCGTTCCTATACTCCCCTTTCTCTTCAGCATCATCTTGCAGTTCAGTAACTTCTTCATAAATCTGCATGAAGCCATTAAATTTTACAGCAGTTCCGAAAGCTTTAAATAGAAATTCATCCGCTGCAATTTCAATTAGTGTAGTTTCCATAAGTGCAGGATTCATTTGAGAAGCGATATATCTTTTCCAGATAAGTTCATAGAGCTGGAATGATCTTTTATCGAGAAAATGTTTTACAAAATCAGGAGTGTACTTTAATAAAGTAGGTCGGATAGCTTCATGTGCGTCCTGAACAATTATCCCGTTTTTTTTATTAAATACATTATATCCAGCAGGCAGGAATTCTTTGCCAAAACTATTGATTATAAAATCTTTTGTTTCAGCAGCAAAATCTTCGCTAATCCTAGTAGAATCTGTTCTCATATAGGTAATTAAACCTAAAGTACCTTCTTTACCGAGATCGACCCCTTCATAAAGTTTCTGGGCAAGAACCATAGTTTGCTTAGGACGCATTCTTAATCTTCTGGAAGCTTCGGCTTGCAGGTTACTTGTAATAAATGGAGCTGGTGGATTCCTCTTTATATTTCTTTTCAGGATGTTGGAAATATAAAAATTATCTTTTCCTTTCAGTCTATTAAAATGATAAGAAGCAGTAGCATCGTCACTAAGCGGGATATTATACAGCAAGAATTCATTCATTTCCTCATCAGACATATTGGCTTTATGCAAAGTCTTAATATCTTTATTGCCGATGCTGAAGAGTTTTGCTTTAAATGTTTCTCCTCTATCAGTTTCAAAAGTTCCCCAAATTGACCAATATTCAACCTGATGGAATTTTTCTATTTCTGTTTCTCTATCACAGATCAATTTAAGTGCGACTGACTGCACACGTCCTGCAGACAGCGAGGTGCCACCAGATTGTTCAATTACAGCTTTCCAAAGGAAGGGACTAATCTTATATCCAATAATTCTATCCATCACTCTACGGGCACGCTGAGAAGAAACAAGGGCATCGTCAATATGGCTTGGATGTTGCATGGCTTTCAGAACGCCACCTTTGGTTATTTCATTAAACAGAACTCTATGAATATTCAAGCCATTAATACCAACAATAACATCAGCTATATCCTGAGCGATAGCTTCTCCTTCTCTGTCAGGGTCAGTTGCTATAAAAATATTTTTGCTTTTAGATGCTAATGATTTAATCTTTTTGATAACATCCCCCTTACCCCTGATATTCAGGTAAGGAGCCTTGAAATTATCATCAACATCGACTCCTAATTTAGTTTTAGGAAGGTTTCTTATGTGACCAATAGTTGCCTCGACAACATAATCTTTGCCGAGATACTTATTTATAGTCTTGGCCTTTGCTGGTGATTCCACCAAGACAAGATTTTTACTCATAAAACTCTTTTTTTAATTTACTGTATCGGATGAATATAAAATATACCTACTTCCCGGTAAGGATATTTTATCGGTATCAAAGAACAAAGATAATATCAACAGATTTATATTATCCAGATTTTTAGCATTTTCGGGAAACAACTGCACCTGTTCAAAAATCTTATCTATATCATTACTTTTCAATAGACCGATACTGTAAAGATGCATTAAATATTTTTCTATGTCTTCCCCAAACATGGATTTTTCCTCATTTGATAAAATTCTGAAGCCACTTTCTGCGGCAACGCTGATTTGCTTATCCTGTAAATTATCCCTGACGGATTTGTCATAAATCCAACTATATGCAGCAGGGATTATGTTTTTTTGGTAAGTGCTTCCGGTTGGAAGCAATTTTTCAACATCTTGTAGAGAATTTTCCTTTTTAATCCCCTCAAAAACCTTTACAATAACTTCAACTATCTCAGATACCATATTTAATTAATTATTTATAATGCAAATTTACAATTATTTAATAGATTTTCTTGTAATTCGAACATCTTCTTTTTTTCTGACTTGATTTTATCATTGTGGCCTAATAAATGCAAAAAACCATGAATTATAAGTCTTACCAATTCCTCATTTAATTTAACTCCAAACTTCCCGGCATTGTTCCTGCAATCATCCACAGAAATAAAAATCTCGCCATCAAGTTCAGAATGATTGC
>OBLU010001018.1_pt1 | contig 26151 bp, 19 predicted proteins | sample 1518681 | NCBI WGS metagenome assembly OBLU01 (sample SAMEA3539304, study PRJEB22396) | soil metagenome | biome: tundra; feature: field; material: soil | place: USA | collected 2010-05 | depth 0.15 m
GCGACGCCGACCAGCTGGCGCCGGTGGGGGCGGGCAAGCCGTTCGCCGAGCTCGTTGGCGCCGACTCGGTGCCGACGGTCCGGCTCACCCACATCTTTCGCCAGGCCGCGGGCAGCATGATCGTCCAGGGCGCCCACGCGATCCGCCGCGGCGAGATGCCCGAGCTCACTCCGGTGGCCGACATGCGCCGCGACCTGTTCCTGATCGAGCGCCGCGATCCGCTCGCCGCGCGGGCCGAGATCGTGTCGCTGGTCAGCGAGCGGCTGCCGGCCCATTACGGCGTTGACCCGGTTCGCGACATCCAGGTGTTCGCGCCCGTCTACCGCGGCGAGCTGGGCATCGACGCGCTCAACATCGCGCTGCGTGACGCCCTGAACCCCGACGGGCGCCCGGTCCGCGGCGGCCGGCTGCGACTGGGCGACAAGCTGATGATGACCGGGCGAAATCTGCACGACCTCGGCCTGATGAACGGCACCCTGCTACGCCTGCTCGACGAGGTCTCGCCATCACCCGATGCCGAGTCCGACGATGACGCAGCGCTGATCCTGGGCGCCGAGGAGTCGATCTTCCGGCTCCCGCCCGAGGAGTCAGACCGGCTCAGACTCGCCTATGCCTGCTCGGTGCACCGTGGCCAGGGCATCGAGCTCCCGATCGCCGTGATCGTCGCCCACCCCGCCGCCGGCGCGTTCTTCCTGCGCCGTGAGATGCTCTACACCGCCGTCACGCGCGCGCGGATCGCCACCGTCATCGTCGGCACCCGCGCGGTCGTCGCCCAGGCGGCCAGAACCCCGGACACCGGCCGCCGCCACGGCCGCCTGGCGGCGCGGCTGGAGGCGGTGCACGCAGGCGATCGCGGTCCTCAGGCGACGAACGACCAGCTCGCGAACTGAACCATGTAGAAGACGAGCAGGATCACGCTCAAAGCTCACGCTTCCCCACGCGTTCGTAAAGCGCCGTCGTCGCATCCCCACCGACCGCGACGAAGCCCGGCGTGGCCTGCATCAGCGTCTCGGTCTCCGACCCTCGTGAGACGAGCACCACCCGGACCTGCGCCGCGAGCGCTCGGCGCCCAGCGGCAACGCCGTCAAGCCAGTCGAGGTATGCGACCTGGTCGGCGTGGGAGAAGGCGTCGATCGGGTTTCCGACCCAGATCCGCCCGCCGGCCAGCGCCACCTGCTCATCCATCACACCGCTGGCCAATACCGGGGAGCCACGCGCGATCGAGACAGCGTCGGCCACGAGCGCGCGGCTGGCCCCACTGGATATCGGTCCGCGGACCACCGCAAAGCCGATCGCCAGCAGCGAGGCCAAGGTGATGACCGGGACCAGCGCTCTCCAGCTGCGCTTCGGGGTGATCCCCACCGCCGCGGGCGCCGCCAGGAAGAACAGCAACCACACCCCGTCTCGGCTGGCTTTCAGGGTGAGAATGGCCAGGCCGACGATCACGCACCACTCCCACAGCGCGGGCCGAGCTCGCCATGCGCGGGCAACGAGGAACACAGAGGCCACGATCAATGCGATGTCGATCGGCGAGCTCAGCGACAGCGGACTCCACATGCCCTCGCCCCGCCGGGCGGCGTCATTGGTCAGGACGCCCTGGTAGTAGTCGATCGTGCGCAGCAGCGCCGGCGTCAGACACAGGGCGGCGGCGGAGACCACCGCCACGCATGACGCCAGCCACCGGTCGCGCGGGAAGCGGCTCACTAGCAGGTAGGCCAGCGTGACCAGCTCGCCGACCAGCGCGGCCCCGTGCAGGTTGGACCACACCGCGATCAGCGGCACCACGAGCCACACCCGCCACGACGGCCGTCGGGACTGCGCGCGGAGCAGGCCCACGAGCACCGCGAACAGCGCCAAGGAGAACAGCTGCACGCGCGCGATGGCCAGGCTCGGGAGAGCGCCGAGCCCGACCGCCAGCAGCGCCGCGCTCGTCCCGAGAGGCTGCGCGCCCCGCGCTCGCGCGTCACGCGCCAGGAACGCCAGCGCGGTCGCCGTCGCCAGCAGCTGGGCGAGCATCAACCCCCGGTCGCCGGCCAGGCGCTCGGCGTAGTTGAGCACGAGCTCGGACAGCACGAGCGCGTTGGGCCAGTGGCCGGTGGGAGCGGCGGCGAACGGTATGCCCCGCGGAATCGCACCTCGTGTCGTGATCACGTGACCAAGCGCCGCCAGCCACTGCGCATCGGCGCCTACGGTGCAGAGCAATGCCGCCAGGGCGACGATCGACACGATGGCCATGACGACCAACGCTTCCGTTCGCGCGTCGATTGAGCTCGGGCTGTGCGCTGACACCCTGATAGGTATCGCCCCGGGCGGCAACGGGCGTGCCTAGACCTTCGTCTAGCTCTACCTGCCTTATCGTCGTATCGCGCTGGATGCCCGCCACGACGAAGAGAACGCATGACGTCGTCGTCGATCCTGGCCGGCATTCGATCTCGTCAGATCACCGGCGGTCGCGTGAACCCCCGCCGGCACCTGCTGCAGATCGGCGCGCACTGGCTCGTGTACGTGGCCCTGCTTGGCGCGGTCCCCTTCCTGGTGTTGGGCCTCGCCGGCATTCACCCGAACGTCTTGCTCTACGACTTCAAAGGTGGCCTGTACGACGCCGGAGTTGCGATCCTCCACGGCCGCAGTCCGTACCAGCCCGGGTTCCTCGCCCATCAGGCGGCGATCATGCATGCGGGCGGCATCGCGATTGGCGAAACCGTGGGCAAGACATTCTCGATTCCCGTGTATCCGGCTCCGGCGAACGTGGCAATCGTGCCCCTGAGCCTGCTCCCGCTGTGGCTGGCCGGAGCCATCTACACCCTGGCTTCCATAGCGGCGCTGGTGCAGGCCGTCTGGCTGCTCGGCGTACGCGACTGGCGCTGTTTTGCCCTGGCGCTGTTGTCGTGGCCGTTCATCTACGGTCTGTCCCTGGGCGCGCTCGGACCTTTCCTGCTGCTCGGCGTGGCCGTCGTCTGGCGCTATCGCGACCGCGTCTGGGCGCCGGCGATAGCGATCGCGTCGATCGTCGTCGCCAAGATCTTTCCCTGGCCCGTCGCCGCTTGGCTGTTGATGACCCGCCGCTGGAAGGCGTTCGCCCTGATGGTGGCCATCGGACTGCTGACCACCTTTGGAGCCTGGGCCCTGATCGGCTTTCACGGGATCGCCCAGTACCCCCAGATGCTCTCCGATGTGTCGTTCATCCAGGAACGCAGAGCGGTCTCGTTGGTCGCCGTGCTGCTGGCCGCCGGCTGCTCGCCGACGGTCGCGAGCGTTCTGGCGCTGCTGGGGGCGGGGGTCCTGCTGGCCGATGCGTGGCACGTCCTGAGGCGACCTGACGGTCAGCGGCGCGCGCTAGCGCTGGCCGTGATCGCCGCGCTCACTGGGACGCCGATCGTCTGGGACCACTACATGGTCTTGCTGTTCGTCCCGATTGCCCTGATCTCACCGGCTTTCTCCGCGCTTTGGCTGATCCCGCTGGCGACGCCGGTGATCGTGACAACCTCGGTCCTGTTGGTGCCGATGGGCAGCCATGCCAGCGCCGGCGCACCGGACACGTTGCGCACCGCCGCGGTCTGGCTGGCGTTCGAGGCCTTCCTGGCCATCAGAGTGGCGTTCCCCGAGCACCTGGCGGCGTTCCGGGCTCGGGCACGCGGTGAGCACAGGCTCGCCGTCTCAGCCGCCACCCACACCTTCGTCTAGGTCTACCTACCGCATCGTGGCATAGCGTCAAGCGGCGCGCGTGACGATTAGATCACATGTCGTCACTGGCGATCCCGCGTCAGGCCGCCCGCTGGCGAGTTTCGCGCAGCCTGTGGGAGCTGTTCTCCACGCACGGATCCGACGTGCTGCTCGGGGTGGCGATCACGGTACTGGCGGCGATCCTGCTGATCAACTCGCCCAACGTCTTCAACGTCGACAGCTGGTTGGCCCTCGTCACCGGCCGCGAGCTCTGGCAGACCGGCATTCCCCACCACGAGATCCTGACTGTGATGGCGCACGGCAAGGCCTGGGTCGACCAGCAATGGCTCTCACAGCTGGCCAGCTATGGGATCTACCTGATCGGCGGCCTGGGCCTGCTGGGAACGGTCAACGCGGCCCTGATCGTGCTGGCCGTCGCCGGAGCCGCCGTCGGCGCCAGACGGCTCGGGGCGCGCCCGGGCGTGATCCTGATCACGCTGGCGCTTTGCCTGTTCTCGATCGCTCCCTCGCGCGAGGTGCGCACGCAGGAGTTTGCGATGCCCCTGTTCGTCGCGGTCGCCTACCTGCTCGCCGCCGACATACGTGCTCCGTCGCGCCGGGTCTACTGGTGCTTTCCGATCCTCGTGCTGTGGGCCAACCTGCACGGCAGCGTGACCCAGGGGGCGATGCTGGTCTCCCTCCGGGGGCTGCTCATCCTGTGGGAGCAGCGCCACCGGCTGCGCCACCCGGCACGCCTCTGGTACCGGCCGCTCGCCCTGATCGTGGGCGCGCCGCTGACCCTGCTGCTGACCCCGTACGGGGTCAGCAGCATCGGCTACTACCGCACCATGCTCTTCGGGGGGACGCTCACCCACGCCGTCAGCGAGTGGGCGCCCGTCACCTCCTCTCCGGCGATCGCGGCGGTGTTCTTCCTGGCCGTCGGCATCGCGATCTGGTCCTTCGGCCGCCACCCCGAGCGCACCACCACGTGGGAGCGGATCGCGCTGCTGGTGCTGGCAGCCGCCAGCATCTCGGTGATCCGCAACCTCTTGTTCTTCGGCCTGTTCGCGCTGATGGTCATGCCGGTCTCGCTGGCCGCGGCCCCCGCCGCGGCGCAGCTGCCCAATCGGCTTCGGGGCCGCGTGAACCTCGGGCTCGCCACGGCCGCGCTGGCCGCCGCAGTGGTAGCGGGTGCTGCCCTGATCGCCACCCCCGCCTCGAGCATCGAGCTTCGCAACCAGCGCCCCGCCGTGCTCCGAGTGGTCGCCCGCGTCACGAACGCTGACCCCGCGATTCGGGTGCTGACCGACGATCACTACGCCGATTGGCTGCTATGGCGTGACCCGAGTCTGGGCGGCCGCCTAGCCTACGACGTTCGCTACGAGCTGCTCAGCGCCCGTCAGGTGTCGGCGCTGCAAGCGGTCTTCACAGTGACCGGCGTCAACTACAAGCAAGCGGCCCGCGGCTACCGGCTGCTGGTGCTCGACCGACGCTACGAGCCCGCGACAGTCAGCGCGTTCCGCCATGAGCCGGGCGCCCGGATCCTCTTCAACGACGGCGACGAGATCGTGATCCTGCGTTCAGCGCGCCAAGCGGCATGAGTCACTGGCGCGTGCAGCCGGCCACCAGGGTCGCGAGCCGTAACCGCATCGGTTCCAACCCGCCGTGCCCACACCCGGCTCACCGCCTGCCAGCTCTCGCTGCCACCGCGCCGGAAACCCATACGGAGATCAACCATGCTTAATCGGATCAGGACCCGCGCCGCAGACGAGCGCGGCGCCGTCCTCGTGATGGTGGCCATCCTGATGATCGTGATCCTCGCCTCCGCGGCGCTCGCGATCGATGCCACCTCCTGGACCCAGACCCAGCGCCAGGCGCAGAACGCCGCCGACGACGCGGCCCTGGCCGCCGCCGACCTCCTACCCGCTACTGACACCACCGCCGCAAAAGCCGCCGCCGTCAATTACGTAGCAGCGAGTAACCTTCCCGGCGCGCAGATCCCTCTAGTCTCGTTCAGCACCGCTCAGAACCAGCCGTGCGGGGTCAGCGTCACCTGCGCCAAGGTCACGGTCACGGCCACCACCAAAGGCCAGACCACACTCGGCGCGATCGTGGGCGTCAAGGATCCCGCGATCAGCCAAACCGCCGTGGCCGCCCCCAACACCACGTCGACAGCGGTGGCTGGGCCGATGTTCGCAGGGTCAACGAGCTGCTCGGCAATCACTCTCCAGAACAACAACAACGCCCAGGTCGGAGGCATCGTGACCAACGGCAGCGTGAGCGTGTCGGGCTCCAACGGCACCACGGTCAGCTCGCTCTCCTACGGCGCCAACTGCTCGGCTCCATCGGGGCAAAATGGGGTCACCTTCGGCAGCACCACCTCGAACTCCGGGTCCGTGCCCTTTCCGATCGACTACCGGACGCAGGCGATCACCTGCAATTCGGGACAGTCTGTGACCCAGTCCGGCAACAACTATACGTATGGCGTGTCCAACATCACGTTCAGCAATAGCCAAGCTGTCTCAGGCGTGTACTGCGCGCAAACCATCAACCTGGCGAACTCCGCCGTGCTGACCGGCACGGCGACCTTCATCGCCGACAACTTCGGAGGTGGCATCTCCGACACGGGCACACTCACCCCGGCCTTCAACCATTTGCTGCTGTGGCAGACCGGCTCGTCCACGTTGCAGCTGAACTCCACCACGTTCATCAACGGCGGCGTGATCTTCGCTCCCAGTGCCGAGATCCTCGTCAACTCAAACGCTCTGACCGGCGGCGCTCAGACGACATTTCTGGAGAGCGACACCATCTGGATCAGCTCGATGAACCGCGGGAGCCTGCAGGCACCCTCCGGCCTGACCTCTGGGTCAACGACCAACGGCAGCTCACTTACCCAGTAGTAGTCCCCTTCTTAATCAACCGGAAAGTCAGAGTCCGCCGGACGACAGCACCGTATGCGCGGCGGGATACATCAGCTCGATCATCAGTGCCGGGAAGATCAGGAACATCAACGGGAAGAGCATCTTGACCGGCGCCTTCTGCATCTTCTCGCGCGCCGACTGACGGCGGCGGCGGCGCATGTCGAGGGTCAGCTCGCGCAGAATCGGCGAGATCGAGGATCCGAGGCTCTCGGCTCTGGTGACGGTGCGAACGAAGGCGCGGACGGACGGGGTATCAACTCGCGTGACGAGGTCTTCCAATGTCTGGCCGACGGTGCTCCCGAGGCTCTGCTGCTTGATCATCAGCTTCAGCTCGTCGCCGAGGGCGCCGTGGAAACGACCGGCCACCAGCGCGATCGAACCGGCGATTCCCATTCCGGCTTCGACGGTGGCGATCAGCACGTCGATCAGTTCCGGCAGCTGGCGATCTATTTCGTCCAGGCGACCCCGTCCCCGGTGCTCGATGTACGTCGCCGGCAGCTGCCAGCCCAGTGCACCGAGGGCGAACAGGATGAGCATTCCCAGAGGGCTGATTTGGGCGCCGGCCAGCAGCATCAACCCCAGCAGCAGCACCGGAATGCCCAGAGCGGCCATCACTCGGTAGCCGTGGACGGTGTCGGGGTCGATTTCGTAGAAGCCGGCTGCGCTAAGTGCTGAGCGGTTCAGCAGCGGAAGCGTTGGGAGGTGAGCCAGGGCAAAGCGTCCCAACCGGGTTGCGAGTTGCGCCACGACGTCGCTGAACTTGGCGCGGGAGGCCGGGATGGATGGGCCCTCCTCGGCGCTAAACCCGTAGTCGCCGATGGCGTGGAGATGGGCCTTGAGCTTCAGCCGCGGAGCCACCAAGGCACGCGCGAGAAGCCGGCCGGTCACCCCGAACAGGGCAACCCCGAATAGAAACAGTAAGAGCGTCATGAAATCACATTTTCACGCTGGTTATCCGACTCATTATTTGCCGTCCCAGCAGCACCATTCCCGCGCCGACGACTAGCAGCACGATTCCCATCGTGGTGTGAAACAGCGGCTGGGAGTAGGAGGGCGCCAGCAGGCTGATGCCCAGGAGCAGGAACACCGGGAGTCCCGACAGCACCCAACCCGACATGCGGGCCTGCCCGGTGAGCGCTTGGATCTCCCGGCGCATATCCAGCCGCTCCCGGGCTCCCTCGGCGACGCGGTCAAGCGATTCAGCGATGTTGGAACCCGATCGCCGGCTGAGCCCGGCGACCAGCGCCACTTGCTCCATGTCCTCAGACTCCATGCGAGCGGCGACCGCATCCAATGACTGTTCGAGTGGACGACCCAGCTGCTCGTCCGCCACGACCCGGTCAAGCTCGCTGCGCATCGGCTCCTCGGACCCCGACGCCACGGCGGCCAGGCCCCCCACGAGGCTGCGCCCAGCTCGCATGGCCCCCGCCAGATCCTGAAGATGGGAGGGCAACTGCTCGCGGAAGCGGGTGCGCTGCTTGCGGGCGGCACGCCGGACCTGCATCCGCATGGCGGTCGGCCAGGCGGCCATGATCAGCAGCGCCGGGAGCACGGTGGAGAGCGCCACGCAGACGATCGCGGAGAGGATCAGGGCTCCAACCGCCCAGCGCTTGATCAGCTCCACGGGACCACGCGTGATGCGCGCCACCTGGATGTTGAGGATGAACGCCGCCCACCAGCGCCGGCGGACCAGAAAAGACTCCAGACCCCGCGGGCGGTTCTGCTCCGCCACCAGCTGGGCGTCGCCGGCGGCCGATCCCGGGATAAAGCTGCGCACCCGGGCTCGCACTCCCCGTCTGGCCTTCGGGCCACCGAGAGCTATCCAGAGGCCTGCCGCCAGCAGCAGACCACACACCGTGGCCACCAAGAAGATCGCCAGCGGTGAGCTCCAGAACGACCCGGAAACCGCCGAAGCGTTCTGAGCCGCCACCGCCGGACCGAAGTACGACGGTGGCGCCAGGGTCAGCAGCTGCGGTGGAGCGCTGACGATGGTCCCAGGCAAGCTGATCACCGGACCCTTACCCGAACTCGCCGCCGGTTTTGATCCCTGCTTACCGCCGGTCAGACGAGCACCGCCATGCGCGGCCGACCCGCTGCCCGAACCGGAAGCCTGACTGCTCGTCTTGCCAGGGGCGGCTGTAGTCGGAGTGCTGACCGGCGCCGCCGGATTCGAAGTCGTGGTCGCCGGGCTCTGACCGGCGGTGGACGGGGTTCCGGGCGTGTAGTAGGCCAACTGAAGCGGGGCCGAGACGCCGCTCAACCGCGCGTCGACGCTCACCTGCCGGCCCGCGCTGGCGTTTGACCGGTAGCGAACCACGTACGCACCCTGGGTCAATCTCGTGTACGCAGCCACCACTGACTTCGCCAGGTCTGACGGGTCAGCGGTCAACGCGGCATTGGTGGCACTGGCGCGAAGCAGATCGATCCCGCCAGAGCTCGACGCGCCGTCTCGCAGCGCGACCGTCACGATCGGAATGTGCGCACTCATGGCCCCGGCTCGAGCCGCGCTCAGCGCGGCTGCCGGCGCCTGCGTGTTAGCCCCATCCGAGATCAGGATCACGGCCCCGGCGGCGACCCTGGCGTCGGCGAGCTGGGTGAGCGCGAGTTCGATCGCGGCCGGAACGTTGCTGCCGGCACCCACCCTGGGGGCGCTCTGCAGGGTCTCCACCAGCGCCCGGCCGTTACTCGTCATCGGAGTCGTCACGGTGGCGTTGGAATCGAACGAGATCACACCGATCTGCGGCGCTCCCGTGCGCTGCGCGACCAACGTACGTGCCGCCACCAGCGCGCTGGCCAGCGAGGCGCCCTTCATGCTCACGTTGCGATCGAGCGCCAGCACCAGGCCGAAGTCCTGACCCTTCGCATCGCTGACCGGCCTGACCGCAAGCCGCCTGATCGTCTGACCATTCTCGGTCAGGCGTAGACGCGCGGCGGTCACCGAAACCCGTGACGAGGACAACACCAGTGCACGGTTGGGAAACTGGGTTCCACCGCCCAGCCAACCGCCGAGACCAGAAGCCGACTGGGTCACGGTGCTGCCCAGCGGGGTTATCAGCACGTTCGACCGAGCATTAGCGCCCCCCGGGGCGACCGGGTTGGCGATCGAGTCCCCCACAGAGACGGCCGAGACCGGTCCCGCCAGCATGCTCAGGCCGAGCCCGGCTCCGACCACAAGGCGGGTCAGGACGTGGCGCACCCTCTCACCTCGCCGATGCCCGCCCCACGAGGTTAGGGGGCTGGATTACCAGATCAGCCGGCAGCTCAATCCCCCGGCGCTCGAACTTGTCCAGGAAGGTGGGTCTCAGCCCCGACGGCGTGAGGGCTCCCACGATGTGCTTGGTGGCTGTCACGGCGTCGACCTTGAAGGTGTAGAGGTCCTGCAAGGTGATCACATCGGACTCCATCCGCTGGACCTCGGTGATCGCGACGACTCGCCGCGTACCGTCGTTCATTCGCTCGATCTGGATCATCAGGTCCAGCGCCGAGGCGATCTGCTCGCGGATGGCCCGCAACGGGAGGTCGTAGCCGGTCATCAGGACCATCGTTTCCAAGCGCGCCAGGGCGTCCCGCGGCGAGTTGGCGTGCAACGTAGAGATGGACCCATCGTGTCCCGTGTTCATGGCTTGCAGCATGTCGAGCGCCTCGGCTCCGCGAACCTCGCCGATGACGATCCGGTCTGGGCGCATGCGAAGCGAGTTGCGCACGAGATCCCGGATCGACACCTCGCCCTCACCCTCGATGTTCGGCGGGCGCGCCTCCAGCCTGAGTACGTGTCGCTGGACGAGCTGCAATTCCGCGGCGTCTTCGATCGTGATGATCCGTTCGCTGTCCGGGATGGCCGCCGAAAGCGCATTGAGCATCGTGGTCTTACCAGAGCCGGTCCCGCCCGCGATCAGGATGTTCAAGCGAGCCTGGATACATCCGGCCAGCAGCTCGCCGGCTTCCGCGGGCAGGGCGCCGAGCTTGATCAGGGCGTCCATGTCGAGCCGCTGTGTATTGAACTTGCGGATCGTCAGCAGTGGACCGGACAGCGACAGTGGCGGGATCGTGGCGTTGATGCGACTACCGTCGGGCAACCTCGCGTCGACCATCGGCGAGGACTCGTCGATCCGCCGCCCGACTTGAGCCACCATCTTGCTGATGATCCTCTGCAGGTGGCCTTCGTCGCTGAAGCGGATCGGGGTCTTGTGCAAGCGGCCGGCTCGCTCGACCCAGACTTCGTCGGGCCCGTTGGCCATGATCTCCGTCACGGTGTCATCCTCGAGCAGGCGCTCCAGGGGCCCGTGGCCCAGAATGTCGGCGGTCAGCTCCACAGCGATGCGCTCCCGGTCATCGCGGGAGATGCCCGGTTCCGCTTCGAGCCGCTCGCGCAGCTCGTCCTCGACGCGCATCCGCAGCGCTTGGTGATCGATATCGGTGTTGAAGAGCTTGCGCCCGAGTTCCTCGATCAGCTCCATGTGGATCCGGTTCTTTATCTCCGAGAACGGAGTCGAGAGCCCGTCTCGGCTCTCTCCGACCTGATATGAGAGTCTTTCGTGCAGCTGCATCAGGCGGTCCTGCGGGCGCGACGGAACCGTGACTGACGCTGGACGCGCGCGGTCTGGAGCTCGAGGACCGGAGCCCTCGGGCTGGGCTCGGCCTGCGGGGCGCGCCCGCTGCGGGCATCCGAGTCAGCGATGTAGACCTCGGCGAGCCCGTGGAACGCCTTGGCGGCATCCGTGCCGCGGAGCGTGGCGATCGGGATTCCCTGGTTGATCGAACGCGTGATGTCGCGGTGGCTGGGAATGAAGACGTCCACTTGGCGCCCCAGGATCGCCAGGATGTCGTCTTGCTCGATCCCGACGTTGGTGTTCGCTCGGTTGAGGAGAATCCGCACGCGTCCGCGGTCGTACTCCATTCGCTCTAAGGTCTCCAGGCCCAGCTTGGTGTTCTTCAGCGACAGCGTGTCCCGCATCGCGACCACCAGCGCGTCGGTCGACGAATCAATCGCACTGATCACCTCCGGCGAGAAGCTCGGCGGCGTGTCGATCACGACGAACTCGAACATTGTCGTCAGCAGCCGCTGGACCTCGGCGAGGAACGGAACGGTGACCATCGCCGCCTGATCGGGACGGACCGGCGCGAGCAGTGCGCGCACTCCGGACGAGTGCTCGACGAGGAAATCCTCGAGCTTGCCCGCATCCAGAGATCCGCCCGATCGAACGAGGTCATAGACCGTCCGAACCGGAGTTATCCCCATCGCCAGGGCCACGTCCCCGAACTGAAGGTCGAGATCCATCAGCACGACGCTACGGCCGAGGTCCGCCAGGGAGACGGCCAGGTTGATCGAGACGAGCGTCTTGCCGCTGCCGCCCTTGAGCCCCAGAACGCAGATCGCGTTGCCGGTGGCGCCGGAGATCGGGGCAGCAGAACCGCGCCTGCGCATGACCGCCTTCTCGACGGCGAACACCAGTTGCCTGGCCATCGCGGGATCGAAGCCCGCGCCTTCGTTGGTCGGGAGCGCCACGATGTCGTCGACACCGTCGTTGAACGCCTCGCCCGCGTACCCGCTGCTGTCCGGAGGACACATGAGGACGATCGGGCGGTTACCGTGCTGCCGGCGCGCCGCCACCACGAACTCACGTGCCTCCACGGTGTAGTCGGCCACCGCGATGACCAGCGCGTCGCCTGTCCCCAATCCGCTGGAGACGGGACCCCCGAGCTCGAGGTAGTCGAGCACCGCCAGGCTCGGATCGCGAGCCACGATCGTCTCCACCAGGCCGCGGTCGACCTCCCCGTCGAGGGCGACCAGGATTGTGATGTCTCTTTTCATCGGAGAGCCTCCTTAGTGCCCGACTTTTTTGCTACCTATAGCGCCTGGGGCGGTGGCGCTGGTTGACGAGATCTGATTGGGCGCGACGATGGAGGCCAAGCCGGTCAATCCAGGCCGAGGGTTGGTCGCGTTGGGGGGACGGAGGATCAACCACAGCTTGGCATTGTCGGCCGCGTACGCGATCAGCGGCGCTTCGGCGTTGGTGACCACGAGTACCACGTCACCGCCACCGGCGGCCGCCGAAGCTCCCGAACCGATGGCGCTTCCGTTCGCCGGCTTGAGTACCAGCGCCCCCGGGACCACCAGACCCACCACCGGCTTACCGTCGACGAGCAACGACCCGTAGACGTCGACGCGATCACCGGCCTTGACCACATCGGTGTCACCGTGGGCCTCATCGATCGCGATCGATATGGCGCGTTCGTTGGGAGCGAGCTCGCTGCTGACCCCGGTCTGGACGGTGAAATCGGCCGCGGTGAGCTGCTGACCAGGGAGGATGGCGATGGCCGCGATCTTGCCCGGGAGAACACCGGCATCACTGAGGGCGCCGGACGACACCTGGGTGGGGGTGACCTGGGCCAGCTTGTACAGCTTCTGCGCGGAGATCGCCGTACCGGTCATGCCTTTCTGGATCTGGCCGGTCGCTACGAGCACCGTGTCCGGCTGGGCGGTGGCCTGTACCGACTGCTTGTAGTGCCCGATCGCGAACACGAACACGGCGGCCGCCGCAAGGGCACAGATCAGCGCCAGCAGCAGGGCGCCCGGGCGGGTGGCCAGTATGCCTCCGAGGCTCGGCCTGGCCAGTCGCTTTTGAGTGAGCTTCATGTCGCGCTCCGTGATGGGGTCAAGATTGTGGGCAGTTGGCGGCGGACACTTGGGCAGTGGTATTGGCCACGTAAGGCGAGGCGGCCTCGCCGCTCTCGAGGTGCACGGTCGCGGTCTGCGTGATCCAATAGGTGCTGCCGAGAAACGGCAGCCTCACCTGAGCGCTCACACAGGCCCGGACGCACGTGACGGTCGCGGTGCCACATGTCTGCCCCGTGGGCGGATACAGCAGGACCTGCACGGCGGTGGCCACGCTCCCCGACGCGCTCTGCAGCTCCGCGGGCGCCTGCCCCGCGAAATACGTCTGCAGCGTCCCTGACGAAGCCGGGTTGTAGCCGATCGCGGCGTCCCGCGCCGCTTGTCCCGCCAGCTGCGTCTGCTGAGACGAGTAGTCCTCGTAGCGGCCGAAGTAGATGATCCCGAGGATGATCAGGATCAAGACCGGCAACACGACCGCAAACTCCACCAGGGCCTGGCCGCGAGCGTCGCGAAGACGGCCGGCTGTTTTCGCTGTGATCTGGCTGAAATGACATTTGCGCATTTGCTTGCTGGCTCGGGGTCGGTCCCGAGGACCTCTATCTGTATCGATCCGTGGGGCGGTCTCGCTCACTGGGAGAACAGCTAGTTCGTCCTAGACCAAGGTCTAGGACGGCGCGCTCTCCGATGGCAGCTCTGCGATGGCAACCCGAGCGCACCAACCGCCTCGGTGCCTACAGCTAGAGCTTGTGCGAGGTCGAGCTGAAGATCGACGAGATGCTGGAGCCCAGAAAGACGGCCACGGCAACTACGACGAGCGCGATGACCGCTAGCAAGATGGCGTACTCGGCCATCGTCTGACCCGCCTCACCGCGCAGACGGCTGTGCAGCGATCCGGTCAAGTGCTTGAACAGGAGAAGCGTTTCCACACGTGTGTTTTCGTGAGGTGAGCGGCGCCGCCGTACTAGCGGAAGGTCGGGGAGTCCCTGAACTATGGTCTGGGACGCCAGCGGCGAGTCGACCGTGCGACCGCCGTTCGCGGCGGTGCTCCAGGTCCAACCCCACTCACGACAAAGCGCCCGCTCGAGCTGGCCTCGTCGGCCAGTCCAAGCGGGCACTTGATCGATGACGTGAGATTAGATGTGGCTCGCCGTAGAACCGAAGAGAGCAGAGATGCTCGAGCCGAGGAACACCGCCACGGCAACGACGACCAGGGCGATCACTGCGATCAGGATGCCGTATTCAGCCATCGTCTGGCCGTCCTCGTTGCGCGTGCCCACCATCAGTGCGCTTACAAGACCGATGAGGTTGTTCAACATAATTGGGTTCACCTCCTCCCTTCGTAGGCCGTTTCGCCATTAGGATTCACCGGCGTGACGTTGGCCCACCGGCGTAACCCGGTTACCGGAGTCCGTCTGGGACTTGTCCGCCATGGATCAAGCATCGGAGCTCAGCCGCTTTCTCTACGAGAGAAGAACGGCTAGTTCGCCCTAGACCAAGGTGTGGGAAAGCTGACAGGACGGCAACGACCACCGGGCAGTCGCCTCGTCAGCTGAACATGCTTGGCCGCGACGCCGGTCGATCGCCCTTTGAGAAGAAGCGTTAGCCCTACCTAGACCTTCGTGGGGTGTGGGCCTGAGTCCTACGGGGCGACATTTGGATCATGCGGCATCGTCAGCCGAAGACCATCCTTGAAATCACGCACGACCGCACGCGGGCGCACGAGGCCCGCTGGGCCGGGCGATGACGCAGCTGGTCAACCACGTGGGAGGCCCGCGTACCGCTCAGAACGGGTTGGCCACCCCCGCGCCCGCGGCCGGCGATCTGGCCGCCGGTGATGCACGGCCTTCACTGCCGGTGCCCCCCGCAGAGACTGGCGAACCGTGTGGGCGCCTGAGCGAGAGCGGCGCACGACTGCTGTTGGTCGCCAGCGACCGCCGCTTCCGAGCGATGGCCCTGGTGCTGCTGAGCCGTCGCGGTTACCAAGTGGCGGTAGGGCATCCCGACGAGGACGTAACCGAACTCGCTTCCCGTGAGAGTGCGGAGGTGGTCGTGTTTGACGCCACCGCTTCGCTCACCGTCGCCGCCCGCCAGGCCGAACGGCTCAACAGCTTGGTTCCGCCAATCGGAATCGTGGCGGTCACCGGCAATCCTCAGGACCAGCTCGCCACGATGCCGGTCATATCCAAGTGGAACTCGTTTGACGGCTTGCTCGACGCGATCGAGCAGGCCCGCCGTGCAGATCGGAACGGCGGTCTCACAAGTGGCACGGTTTAGCCCGCTGGAGTCAGCCGAGCTCGGGGGCTGGCTGGCGGTGGAGCGCTTTGACTACTCACGCGTCGGCCGGCAGTGGGCGGTGTTGAGATTGCTCGCCGGACTGGCCGATCAGCTCGGCGCCCCCGCGCAGGCGATGCTCGTGATCACGCAGGGCCAGCGGCGCGAGACGTTTCCCGCGCGGGCGTGCGCGCTCGAACGGCGCCTGGGCGAGCGCCAGGCCGGGCTCGCCGCAAGCGGGCTGCTGTGGCGGGCCTCCTTCGCAGTTCCACTGGAGCTGGTCGAGTTCGAGGACACGCTGTTCGAGCTGACCGCCGCCGGGCGGATCGAATTCGGCCTGCCCAGCCCCAAGCTGCGGATCGTGACGCGACAGGCGCTCAGGTTCGCCGATCCGAGCGCGCGGACTTGTCCGCGCGGCCGGGGTCCGGTAGCCGGTCACATGCGCCATCGGATCGTCGCCCTCGCCACCGCCGTGGCCGTCACGGCCACCTCGACTCCCGCCGTCAGCCTGGCCGCCACCGGACTGACCAGCAACCTGCCGGCCGAGGCCCCGGCCGGCGCCGCCAGCGGCACTGACTCCAATGCCGTCTCGCGCCCAGGCATCGATGTCCACCGCGCTACCCGCGCCCGCGCCCGCGCCCGCGTCGAGTCGCGGGCGGTTGCCGAGCACAAGGTCATCAGGGTCGCTCAGCACCTCTCGGCCACGCATCCCGCCAAGGGGCGTCAGCCGGGCGCGGCACCCTCCGCGGCGAAGTCCGCGTCCCGCCCGGCCGTCACCAGAACGGCTGTGACGCATGTGTTCTCGAGACCGTCGCAAGCGTCGAGCCCGAAGGTCTGCACGCCTAAGACCGGCCCCATCTACGCACACGCCGCCGCCCGAGCCAAACGCCTGACCACGGGCCATCTGCCCGCACGACGGACCCCCGTCGCGGCCGGCTGCCGCACCCCGACAACCGGCGACCCCATCGCCGGCTCGCCCGTCAGCCCGCCGACCACGACCACCACCACCCCTAGCACCAGCCCGGTAGCCACGACGCCGAGCGTCCCGACGACCGCGCCCAGCACCCCCCCGGCCACAACAGCTCCAATCTCGCCCCCCAATCAGCCGGTGGCGAGCATCCCGAGCGGACCGCCGCCCAATCGGCACGTACCCACCGGAGGTCACAGCGACAGCCGGCGGTCACGCGGTCACGCGCGGCAAGGAGATACGAGCGGCGGTGCGCCGCTCAGTGGTTTGACCAGCCTCCCACCCGTGAAGCTCGGCTCCAGCCCGGCGGGTCAGACCACGCCGACCCCAGCCGGGTCGACGCCGCAGACGACCCAGCTGCTCTCCCCCTCTACGGCCAGCTTCTCGGCGCCAAGCACGTGGACGGGGAGCGTGAGCACAGACCCCTCGCTCGCCGGCGCCCTGAACAACCTCTCGGGACTGCTCGCTAACGGAAATCAGCCGCCCGCGTTTCTGATCCCGATCTACATGGAGGCCGGTCGGCGCTACAGGGTTCCATGGCAGGTGCTGGCGGCGATCAACGCGATCGAGAGTGACTACGGCCGGGACCTGAGCACGTCTTCCGCGGGCGCAGTCGGCTGGATGCAGTTCGAGCCCAGCAGCTGGCGGGAGTACGGCAAGGCCGTCGATCAGCACAGCGTGGCCAACCCGTACGACCCCCGTGATGCGATCTTCGCGGCCGCGCATTATCTGGCTGCTGCTGGCGCGGCGCACAGCATCTCTCAGGCCGTGTTCGCCTACAACCACGCCGGCTGGTACGTCGACGAGGTGCTCTCGCGAGCCCGCGCGATCGCCGACAACGTGCACCCCGGGCGCATGAGGGTCCGGCGGGGCGTGGTGTCGGTCTACTTCGCCAACCCTTGGCGCAAGCACCGAGTGGCGGTCTACCGCGGCGGAGTCATGTCCCATTACGACCGTCTGATCGCCTCGGCAAACATGGTCAGCTCAGCGAACTTCCCCTATCTCTACGGCGGCGGCCACGAGCAGCCGGCTCGCTTCGGCCCGTTTGACTGCTCGGGTTCGGTGTCATATGTCGTCCAACAGGCCGGCTACAGGGTTCCGACCACCGTCTCGGGCGACATCCCGCTGTGGAAGTTCCCGGCCGGGCCGGGACGGGTCACGATCTTCTACAACCCGACACACACCTACATGCGGATCGGCAACCGATACTTCGGCACGAGCGGATTCGCCCGTCCGGGCGGCGGCGCCGGCTGGTTTGACACTGCCACGCTGCCGGCGAACTACCTGGCGCAGTTTCGCGAGGTTCACATCCCGCGCCTCGGCGTGAACTCATTCGCGCCCGTCAAGACGCCCGGGATCACCCCCAAGTCCGGCTGAGTCGGAGTCTCATCGGCGGCGATTGCCGCGCGACGGTACGACGGGCGAGTTTGGCCGGTCGGGGCTTTTGCCCTCCATAGTGGGGCAAAATGGTGAGATGGCCGGCGTCAGCAACTCCAGACCGCCCGTTCACGCCACGCTGAAGCGCCTGGTGGAGCTGATTCGCGGTCACGGGGCCGGGCTGGCCGGACGAGATGGGTCGACCGATATCGCCTTCTCCCAGGCGCTGGATCTGTTTGAGGCCTGCGGCGGCTCAGACGGCGCCGCCACGCTGGCGCTGGTCGGCTTCTCCGCGGACCTGCTCGGATCGATCGCCGTCGACCTGGCGGCCAAACCCGCCGCGGCTCAGCCGCTGATTCGCCGCATCGAGGTGATCGCCGGGATACCCAGGATCGCGCTGGGGCGGGAGGTGCTCAGGACGGGGGCGGTGGCCGAACTGCCCGTAAGCGTCGCGATCGAGGTCCAGCTCGCCCTGCTGGCGATCTTCGCCGGAGCACCGGCCGTCTCGTTGTGGACGCTGTGGCCGAGCGGTGAGCTGAGACATGTCTCCGAGGCGGCAAGCCGCGAGCGTGACGTGCCGCACGACCGCCGGCTGGCGCGCGCTCTGCTGAGCAAGGGCGCGCAGGCCCCTGATGCCGTCGAGGCGACGCTCGGCTTGAGGATCGAGCGCCTGCACGCCCCGGGGGCTGCGTTGGTCGTACGAGGGTCCCGGGCCGCCGCCGATCACCAGATGCTGCTGGCGCAAGCGGCCGCCCCGGTGCTGGCCGAGCTGCTCGAACGGGAATCGAGATCGGCGCACGACGGGGCCGCCGAGCAGTCGGTCCTGAGCTCGGTCGAGCGCCGCCTGGCACGGCTGCGCTTTGACCTGCATGACGGTCCCCAGCAGGACGTCTACCTCCTAGCCCAGGATCTCCGGCTGTTCCGAGAGCAGCTAGGCCCGATGATCAGCCAGCATCCCGACGCCGAGCGCGCAGTCGGACGCTTGGACGACCTCGACGCCCAGGTGGTGGCGCTGGACGGAGATCTGCGGCGCCTGTCGAGTACCGTGCAGTCGCCGTTCATTCAGCCGGGCTCGCTCCGGGACGTGCTGCGCCAGATGACCGATGCGTTCGCGGCCCGCACCGGCGTGCAGCCCCAGACCAGCGTCAGCGGTGATCTGGCGCCCCTGACCGATTCGCAGCAGATCACGCTGCTGTCGCTGATCCGCGAGGCCCTGAGCAACATCCGCAAGCACAGCCAGGCGCGCACGGTGACGGTGGAGATCTCCACCGGATCAGACGGGTTGCAGGTCAGGATCACCGACGACGGCCAGGGCTTTGATCCCGAGACAACGCTCCTACAGGCGGCTCGCGCCGGGCGCCTGGGGCTCGTGGGCATGCACGAACGTGTGCGAATGCTCGGTGGCAGCACCCGCATCGACAGCCGGCCGGGCGGACCGACGGTCATCTCCGCGACCCTGCCGCCGTGGCCGACCGAACGAACGTAGCCGCGTCCGAGCTCGACCTCGCGCCGGCCCACTCGGGGCGGACGGCTTCAAAGCTGGCCCCGAGCGACGTGATCGGGCCCGTCGTCCTGGTGGCGCTGATGTTGGCGCTGCTGGTCGGAGCCCGCCTGATCGCCGACCACGGCAATCCGACCGGATTCATCGTTTTCGGGCGGTCGTTCCTGGCTGACACCCACCCGCCCCAGGGCGCACTGATCGCTTCCAGAGACGGATATGACGGTCAGTTCTTCTGGGTCCAGGCTCATGACCCGCTGCTGCTGCACAACGCGACCGTGGCGAGTCTGCACTCGCAGGCCTTTCGCCTGCAGCGGATGGCCTATCCGCTGCTCGCGGACATCCTCGCCGCCGGTCAGCCCGGCGCGATCCCGTGGACGCTGCTTGCGGTCAACGTTGCCGTGGTGGTCATGGTCACCGCTGCGTTCGCCGTCTATGCGCGCGGGCGGGGCTGGTCACCGTGGTACGCGATCCTCCTCGGGCTCACGCCGGGCTTGGCGCTTTCCACGATGCGTGACCTGAGCGATCCGCTGGCGGTGGCAGCGGTGCTAGCGGGACTGATCGCGTTCCAGCTGAAACAGCGCTGGTGGGCGGCCGCGCTGCTGAGCATCGCCGTACTCGCCCGTGAGCCGATGATGCTGGCGGTCGTGGCCGTCGCGCTCGAGGGCGCGATCTGGTGCTGGACCCGCCGCGGCCAGACCGGTTGCATCCGGCGAGCGCTGCACCGATCCTGGCCGCCGGTCGTCGTCCCGGCCGTCGCCTTTCTCGGATGGCAGGCATACATCGACGCACGCTACGGCGGGAACGTGCTTTCGACGGCCCAGTCGCTGACGGTTCCGTTCGCGAACTTCGTCGCGGAGGCTCGCCACGCGCTGCGCCAGGACGCTCCGCTGGAAGGGGCGTGGGATCTCTGCTTCCTCACCCTTACGCTGACGGCAATGGGGGCCGGCGTCCGGCTCGTGTCGCGCCGGGCGACGGCCGCCAGTCTCGCGGCATTGCTGTTCGCTGCCAGCTTGACGCTGCTGCTGTTCAGCGATGAGTGGAATGACACGCGGCTCAGCACGCCGCTGTTCGCCCTCGTGCTGCTGGTGGGACTCGAACAACAGGACGGCCTGGCCGTACGCGTGTGCGCGCTCGGGGTTGCGCTGACCGCTTTGATACCGATCGCCCTGGGAGGTGGTTAGCGGGCAATCGGCTGGCGGGGAATTGGCGCCAGCCAATTCCCAAAGCTGATCGGCGCCAGCCGATCAGCCAATGCCGTGCTCGAGCGCGTAGCGCACGGCCCCGGCGCGGTTGCCGACGCCGAGCTTGCGATAGATGTTGGTCAGGTGGAACTTGATCGTGTGCTCGCTGATCCACAGGTCCTGGCTGATCGCGGCCGTGGTCATTCCCAATGCCACCGCCGAGAGGATCGAGCGCTCGCGATCGGTCAGCGCCGGCACGGCGGGTACGTCGGCCGGACCCGGTCGCGGCGGGGCGTAGGACGGAGCGTGGAACACCGCTCCACTGGACGCCTCGCGGAGCACCGACGCGATGTCGATCGTCTGGGCGCTCTTGAGCACGTACGCGGTTGCGCCCGCCTGCAGTGCCGAGTCGATCGAGACGCGGTCGTCGCACGCCGACAGGACGACGGTCTTGAGCTCCGGCCAACTCTGGCGGATGCGCTCGATCGCCTCCACGCCGACGACGCCGGGCATCCTCAGGTCCATCAGCACGAGGTCGGGACGGCGCCGCTCGATCAGCTGCATCAGCTCCGGCCCCGAGTGGGCCTCGCCGACCACCTCCATGTCATCGAGGTGCTCGATCGTGCGCCGGATCCCGGCGATGATCAGCGGATGATCGTCGGCGAGCAGCACCTTGATCGTCTTGCGCTCGCCGTCGTGGTGATCGGCAACGGGGTCGTACCTTAGGGCGCTCATATTCATATCTCCTGAGCCACGGAACCAGCAGGTCGCGGAATTTGCCTGCTCAGGCATCATGTCGGCCGTTGAGCTCGATTGCTTGATCCGTGGTTTTCCACAATCAGTGACCGTGGTTTCCCGCAAGGCGTCCTGTTCGCGGGAGCTGAGCCCCATCAAGCCAAGCATCGGCGCTCGGGCGGTCCGGCCCGCCCCACGTTGGTCTAGCTCCGACCTAGAGCTTGGTCTCGGCCGGGATCGTGAGCAGGGTCGCGCTCGCCGGTGGCGTGGTGACCATGAACTTGCCGGACGCTGCGTTGAGCGCGGTCATCGCGCCGGCGCCGGACAGCCGTCCGGTCGCGGTCGACGATCCGAACCCCTGGCCGCCGATCGTCACCGCGCCGGTCGCCGTCAGGCTGGCCGCCCTGAGTTGCTCGCTCGTGGCCGAGTCGGCGGCTCCGGCGGGATGAGTAAACGCTACGTGAGCGGCCGAGGCCCCCGTGTTGATCAGCACGACGTGGATCGTCCCGTTCGGCGCTCGCGTTGCCCACAGCTTGACCTTGGGCCCGGCCGTCTCGGCGATCGGCAGCAGCTCAGAACCGGCGGGAGCGGCCCGCGCGAACATGAGCATCCCGTAGTACTCGGGATAAACGGTCGCGCGCCAGCTGCCGCCATGATGGGCGAAGCCGAACGGCTCGTAACGGGCGCGGGGGAGCGTATGCAGATTGACGCCGTCCACGCCCGCCCGCGCCATCGCAAACAGCGTGTCCAGCGTCCACAGCGCCGAAGCGAACGTGTTGCTCACGCCGCGGGCTCCGGCGCAGGCGACCGAGTTGATCTCGTCGACGCGCAGCTGCAGACCCCTGGCGTGCGCGAGCGCCACGAACGGGGCGACCGTCTCGGCCAGGCCGGCCGATGCCGTGTCGCTGAGCAGATTGCCGATCGTCGCGTACTTGGGCGAGCCGGGACGGGCGAAGCAGGTCAGCGGATAGCGGTGGAAAGTCACCAGCCCCAACCCGGGTTCCGCCGCCAGGAAGCGAGGCAGCTTGGACATCCACCCGACGTTGGCGAACGCCGGTCCCGCCATCGGCACCCGCGGCAGCGCGCGCCGCAGCCGGGAGAACTCACGCGTGAACGCGGCAACGTCGTAGCTCTTCACGCGCGGAGCGATCAGCACCCCGCTGCGGTCACGGTGCTCTGGGTAGAGGTTGTAGACGTCGGGTTCATTGCCGATCTCCAGTGCGGCCACCGAGGAGCGACCAAGGCCGCGCAGCAACGCTCGCGCTTCGGCCGCGGCGAGCGCCGGGCGTCTGATAGCCAGGTTCACGCCGAGGATCAAGCGCGCCCCGAGGATGCGCGCCAGCGCTCGCGTGGTCGCCAGCCAACCGGGGGTCAGCCGGTATTTCACGCCCGCGGGCGTCGGCGCTCCGTCTACCGGCCACCAGGTCTGATCGGTGCTGTCGCCGCCGATCCGCAGCGATGGCCTCTGACCCGGGGTCAGGTTGCGAATCAGCTGGACGAGAACCGGGTTGATCGCGGCGGCGTCGGATCCCGTGTATGCCCGCACGGCTGGGAACTCAAACGAGAGGCCGAGGAAGCCGGGGCGGATCGGAATGCCGGTCGCGGTGGGGGCCGGCAGCCGGACTGTCGCTACCGCCGGTGACCGGCTGGAGTCGCCGGCGGCACCGCGCCCCAGCGATCCCAGCGCGAGCAACAGCCCAGCCCCGACCAGTAATGCAGCCGTCGGCGCTGTGCGACGCCGGCGTCCGGGCGCGGAGATCAGCCCGGCCATGCTCGAGCGTTTGGATGGGCGAAGACAGGTGTCATGAGCAGTCGAGGGAGCGACCCACGGGGAGCCGATCGACGGTACGGTCGCGGCCGCGCCTAACCGTGCGATAAGCCGGGTGTGAGGAATCGCTGCGGTTGGCGCTCGCAAACCCGCCCAGCTCAAGTTCGCCGGGCGAAGGTCTCGACGATCACCGATGCCGTGACGGTCACGGGCTCAGCCAGCCTGCCTATGTGGCGCTCGAGATCCTCGGCCGCCACGTGATGTGCGCTGGGTCCCATCATCACCAGCGCCTCGGCGTCGGCTCGGGCGAGGGTCATGTCGAACTGCAGCTCAGTTCGGCTCTCCTCGCCGAGCGCCGTGGACAGCTGGGCGCGCAGCCGCTCGCCCTTGCGCGGATCGACGGCGAGCATCCCCGGCACGGACGAGAGCTGGTGCAGGTGCGCGGGCGCCGGCCTGACTACGATCAGCTTCCCGTGCGGGCGCAACACACGAGCGATCTCCGGTCCGTTGCGCGGCGCAAACGAATTGATCATCAGATCGGCGCTCGCATCCGCCAGCGGCAGCTCCTGCCACGCGTCGCAGGCGATCGCGGCCATCCGCGGGTGCGCGCGGGCCGCCCGGCGCAGCGCCGGACGCGAGGCGTCCAGGGCTATGCCCCACGCTCCGCGGAACCGGTCCAGCAACCGCGAAAGCTGATCGCCGGTCCCGGCGCCGAGATCAACCACACAGCTCTCCGTCTGACCGGCCCCGTCCAGGCCGCGACCGGCGGCGGCAGCGAGCGCCCGCGCGATCGGCTGGTAATAGCCGGCGGCCAGGAAGGCCTCGCGCGCGGCGACCATCGCCGGCGTATCCCCGGCCGCGCCCTTCACGTGCGGACGGCTCAGCGCCACATAGCCCTGACGGGCGATGTCGAAGCTGTGGCCCTGAGCGCACGCCAGGGCTTGCGCCGCCACCTCCAGGGGACCGCCGCAGGTCGGGCAACGGAGACGGGTGGCGAGCTTGGTCAGCGCGACGGGTGCCATACGGCAGGGACGCTAACGCGGGGGCAGGGTATGCCTATCCGGCTGCGAGCGTCAGCATCGCGGCGCTCGCCGCGGGCAACTTGACCAGATAGCCGCCCGGCCGTGGCTTGACCAGGGCCGGCTTCAGCGGCTGGGCCAGCACGCCGGTGGAGGTCTCGGTCCCGAAGCTCTCACCGCCGATCGAAACGCCGTCGCGGGCGTGGACGCTCGGCGCCGCCAGGCGCGCCAGTACCGCCGAACCGGCGCTTGCTGGGGCTCGAACCTCAACGAAGTGCGAGCTCGCCATATCGGTGTTGATCAGCGCGACGTGGACCTGCCCGCCGGGCCCCCGGGTGCCCCAGACCCGCAGCGGACCGCTGCTGGCTCCGGACACGCTCAGCAGTCGCGAGCCTGCGGGGGCGGCCTGCGCGAACATCATCATGCCGTAGTACTCCGGGTGGACGTAGGCCTGCCAGCGCCCGTTCACCAGGCTGAAGCCGAACAGCTGGTTGGTCGAAGCCATGGGCGTGTGGATGTTCACGCCGTCGACCCCGACGCGGGCCATTTCAAACAGCGCGTCGAGCGACCACAGCGCGGCCGCAAACGTGTCGCTGACGCCGCGCTCACCACCGCAGGAGATGGCGTTCATCTCGTCGATTCGCAGCGGGAGATGATGCGCGTGGGAGATCGCCGCGTACTGGGCGATCCCGTCCGCAAGGCCTCTGGAGGACATCTGTGACAGAAGCTCACCGTCGGTCACCACGTCGGACGGGACGCAGTGCCTGAGCGGATACGCGTGCAGCGTCACCAGTCCGAGTCGCGGCTCGACGGAGATGAAGTGACCGAGCTGCTGCATCCAGGTCGGCGAACCCGTGCTCGGCCCCGCCACCGCAACGTGGGGCGGCAGCACCGGAACGATGGAGGAGAAATCGTTGGTGAAGGCCGAGAAGTCGTAGCCCGGCGGCCGCCCGCTCACGTGCTGTCCGCTCGCCGTCTTGTACCAGCCGAACGCTCCGTACAGCTCGGGCTCGTTGCCGATCTCGAGCGCCTCGATCCACTGGCGCCCGATCCCGCCGACCATCGCGGCGGCCTCTCCGGCGGCCACCTTGCGGCTGTCGGCCTCGAGGTTGATGCCGAGCACCAGCCGGGCATCCAGCGCCTCGGCCACCGCCCGTGCCAGCTGGAGCCAGCGTCGATCCAGGTTGAACTTCACGCCCGGTGGACGGGCCACGTGCGCGACGGGAAACCAGGTCCAGTCGGTGCTGTCGCCCCCGATTCTCAGCACCGGCCGCTGGCCCGGCGCCAGGTTGCGGATCAACTGGAGGAACACCGGATTGATCGCCTGGGGGTCCTGCCCGGCGTAGTCCTCGAACGAGCGGAGCTCCGTCGATAGCCCGACGAATCCGCTCGGGATCGCCCGCCCCACGACGCCGCGGCCCACGGTCACCACGGTCGCGCCGGCGTTGGAGGCGGTCGGGCTGGCCGCCGCGGTACTGGAGCCGGCCGTACCGAGCACGGCGAGCGCGGTAAGCGTTGCCGTCAGCAGCCTGCCGGCGGCGCGCGATGACATCCTTGGGCACCTCACCGTCCCTAGTCTCCCGACTTTGGCGCCTTAGCGCTCCAGTGCGCTCGCGCCGGACTCCGCCGAGGCGGCTTGCCGGGCGCACAAATGCGGTACCGGTCAGCCGGTTGATCGGCTGACCGCGCTCGGCTTTAGGGCCCGTCCGAACCCTTAGCGACCCCCGGCGTTCAGGCCGGGACGGCCAGGCGAGTGGCGGCGATCCTGGCCAGCGCGGCGCGATGAACGCGGCTGCCGCCGAGCAGCGCTGCGTTCAGCTGGGCCCGCTTGTAGAGCCAGTGGACGTCGGCCTCCCAGGTGAAACCGATCCCGCCGTGGGCCTGGATCGCTGAGGCGGTGACCTCGCGGCCACCGTCTGCCGCCGCGGCCCCGGCCAGGGCGGCCGCTTCGGGCAGGCGCTCCTGATCGGCGTCCGCCGCCCAGGCGGCGAAATACGCGGTCGAGCGGCTGCTCTCGGTCGCCAGGAGCATCTGGGCGCAGCGGTGAGCTACGGCCTGAAACGAGCCCACGGCCACCCCGAACTGCTTTCGCTCCTTGACGTACTCGAGCGTCATCTCCAGTGCCCGCTGGC
>OBLU010001022.1_pt1 | contig 26109 bp, 20 predicted proteins | sample 1518681 | NCBI WGS metagenome assembly OBLU01 (sample SAMEA3539304, study PRJEB22396) | soil metagenome | biome: tundra; feature: field; material: soil | place: USA | collected 2010-05 | depth 0.15 m
ACCTCCCCGCCATCGTCCTCCCCACCGGCCCCATGCTCGTCGGCCACTACAAAGGAGAAGTCCTCGGCGCCTGTACCGATTGCCGCCGTTTCTGGGCTGCCCACCGCGCCGGCCAAATCGACGTCGCCGAAACGGAACTCATCTCCGGCCGACTCTGTCCCACCATCGGCACCTGCAGTTCCATGGGCACGGCCAGCACCATGGCCCTCCTCGTCGAAGCCCTCGGCCTCGCGCTCCCCCTCGCCGCCGCCGCCCCCGCCGTCTCCGCAGACCGCCGCCGCATCGCCGAATCCACCGGCCACCGCGCCGCCGAAATCGCCGTCGCCCACTCCCCCACGCCCACCGACCTCCTCACTCCAGCCGCCATCCGCAACGCCGCCATCGTCCTGCAAGCCAGCGGCGGATCCACCAACGCCCTCATCCACCTCACCGCAATCGCGCAACGCGCCGGCGTCCCCTTCTCCCTCGCCGCCTTCGACCGCCTCTCCCGCGAAGTCCCCGTCCTCCTCAACCTCAAGCCCTCCGGCGCCCACTACATGGAGCACCTCCACCAGGCTGGCGGCCTCCCCGCCCTCCTTCGCGAACTCAACCCACTCCTCGACACCTCCGTCTCCACCATCTCCGGCTTCACCCTCGCCGAAATCATCGCCGAAGCCGAAGAGGTCCCCAATCCGCAAGACCCTGCGCAAGCCGTCATCCGCACCCTCGCCTCACCCCTAAAAAAAGAAGGCGCCATGGCCATCCTCCACGGCAACCTCGCGCCCCACTCCGCCGTCATCAAGCACTCCGCCGCTTCACCCCACCTCCTCCGCCACACCGGCCGCGCCATAGTCTTCGACGGGCTCGAAGACCTCGCCAATCGCATCGACTCCCCCGACCTCGACGTGCACGCAGAAGACGTTTTAGTCCTCCGCAACGCCGGCCCGGTCGGCGCGCCCGGCATGCCCGAAGCCGGCTATCTCCCCATCCCGCTCAAGCTCGCCCGCGCCGGCGTAAAAGACATGGTCCGCATCTCCGACGCCCGCATGTCGGGCACCGCCTTCGGCACCATCGTCCTCCACATCGCACCCGAGTCCGCCATCGGCGGCCCGCTCGCCATCGTCCGCACCGGCGACCGCATCGCCCTCGACGTAGAAGCCCGCCGCATCGACCTCCTCCTCCCCGACGCCGAAATCGCCGCGCGCCTCGCCGCCTGGCAAACGAACCCACCCCCACGCGAAATCCCTACCCGCGGCTACGCCCGCCTCTTCCACGACCACATCCTCCAGGCCCCCCAGGGCTGCGACTTCGACTTCCTTCTCCGTGACGGCAACACTAGGTCCGGCAAGGTCACCCCTTCCGAGTAGTCCGCAATTCGCTCAGAATCAGGAAAACAGCATCCTATAAAGTTCTAGATTCGAGTCCACAGCAATTCAGGCCGCCATCGCATCTATTTATGAGCAGACAAAGTCTGAAATTCGCCGCACTCTTCCTCACCTGCCTTATCCCGCCTGCCCATTGCCGCAGCCAGGAAACCGGGAACGAATCTCGCGATGTCGCGATCCAGGGCTCGGCCCAGGCGCCCGCGTCCAAGCGGCCCGACTTCAACTCCGACATCTACTACAAAAACAAGCTCGAACTTTCCCTGGAATCGGGAATCCTTCCCATCAATCTTCCCTTCGTCTTCGACGCCTTCGTAGGCGGCGACTACTCGCAAAACCCTCTCCACTACACGCTGGTGCCGATCTTCCCTTCGCTTCGCTGGCAAATGGGAGCGGTCAAAGGCCCTTGGGCCCTGCGCGGCAATACGGACCTGACCGCCACCATCTCCGCAACCTTGATTCCCAGGGGTCCCGAAAACCACTACTTCGCCTTGGATCTGGGTTTCCGGCGTAACTTCGTCCAGCCGAGATGGAGGGTCGTTCCCTATTTTGAGGCACGAATCGGAGCCGGTTTCATCGACGCGCAGGAACCGCACGGCAATGCCTACGCGCAGGGACAGGATTTCACCTTCACCCTCATGACCGGCGCCGGTGCCCGATACAACTTCAACGGCCGTTACAGCATGGCCATCGGCGTTACCTACATGCACCTCTCCAACGCCTACCTCTCAGAGCCGAAATATGATGACAACGGAATCAATGTCGTCGGCCCACTGGTCGGCATCAACATGCGATTGGGCAAGCCCAAAGAATAGCCCCAGTACTCACGCTTGCCGGATGCTCCGGGCTGAGGCAGTGTCTGAAGAATCGATTGTGCTCTTGTCCTTGCCTCTGAGATAGGCCCCGACCTAGGCAGTGTTTCAGTTGATGTTGACAACGGACGACGACCCGCCGATGGGCGTCTTCTTGCCTTGGGCTCGCGGCGGAGCTGGGAGTAAGATGAACTGATCTTCATGCTTGTTTCAGGGGCGGTTCATCCTGCCAACCGGTAATAGGACTGCAAATGCGGATTCTTCTTATCGAAGACGAACCTAAGGTTTCATCCCTGGTAAAGCGCGGCCTCATCGCCGAGCGCTATGCCGTGGATATCACGGCAGATGGCCGTGAGGGGCTTGAGTATACCGAGGCCTACCCATACGATCTGATTGTGCTGGATCTGATGCTTCCCGGACTTTCGGGAGTAGAGGTCCTGCAACGCGTTCGCCGGATCAATCAATACGTCCCTATTCTTGTTCTAACCGCCCGCGACTCAGTTGACGACAAAGTAAAAGTGTTCGAACTGGGAGCGGATGATTACCTGACCAAGCCTTTCGCGTTCGCAGAACTTTTGGTGCGGGTGAAGGCGCTGCTTCGCCGCGGACCGGTGAACCGCTCGAGTACGCTGCGCATTGGCGACCTGGAGCTTGACCGTCTGACCCAGCAGGTAAAACGGAAGGGAAAACGGGTTGACCTGACGGCGAAAGAGTACTCGCTGCTTGAATACCTGATGCAGAATCCGGATCGGGTGCTGTCGCGCAATATGATTATCGAGCATGTGTGGGACCAGAGCTTTGACGGCATTACGAACATTGTTGATGTCTATGTGCGACACCTTCGCAGCAAGATCGACGAGGGTACCGATCACAAGATGATTCGGACCGTCCGTGGGACCGGCTACATGATTCGCTCTGAAAACGCCGCATGATACTGAAGCCATTTCGCGAGTACCGGTTTTCCTTGCGCGCCCGCGCTACAACCTGGTATGTGGGCCTGCTTGCGGTAGCGCTGGTGGTCTTCAGCATTGGCATCTATTTTGGTATTCGAACCTATTTGAAGATGTCGTTGCAGCGCGGCCTGAGCAGTACGTCGCACACCATTGCGAACGATTTTCTGACCAAACTGCCCATCAAGGGTGAAGCCTGGGTGCTGGGCGAGGTACGTGAGTCCTATGAGTCGAGCCCGAGCGACCACTATGTTCGCCTGTCTGTCGACGACAGGGTGCTCTATCAGACCGGGGACATGCGCGATCCTTCGATTCGGATTGACGACATCGCCCTTCCTCATCGGTCGGGTGTGGACGTCGCTCATGGCCGCTTCCAGATCGGCGATATAGCGCTCCCGCTTTTATCCACGGAAGGAGCGTTCCATCGACAGACCGTGCAGGGGCGTGGCGTGCTGGTTTACTCTCTGCCCTTTCAGGCGGCAGACGGAAGGCTGATTGAGGTTGAGACGGGAACCTCGCTCTTTTCCATGCAGGAGACCATGCTCTCCCTTGCGAAGATCCTTATCTTCGCCACCATCGTGATTCTCATTCTGGCCGCATTTGGCGGCTATTTCCTGATGAAGCAGCCGCTGCGGCCATTAGTGGTGCTGACCGACAAGGCGGCGAACATTGGCCGCAAGGAACTGGGAGAACGACTACCGGTGATTCCGACGGGCGACGAACTCGAACGCCTGACTCACTCACTGAACGGAATGATCGATCGTCTTGAGGAGGCGTTGAATCATAATCACCGTTTTTCCGCGGACGCCTCCCATGAATTGCGAACACCGCTGACGATCATGCGCGGTGAACTGGAGGAAATGCTGCGGATTGAGGATCTTCCGCCGCAGGCGATCGGTAACCTCGTCAGCACTCTGGACGAGATTGACCGCATGTCCCGCATCGTTAACAGCCTGATGGTCATCACTCGACTGGATGCCGGAAGCGAGCGCATGGAGATGGAGGTTTTCGATCTGTCCACCATGGTGAGAACCACCATGGAACACATGCGGCTGATGGCGGATGAGAAGGACCTGCCACTGACCTGCTTGTGCGATCAGGATGTGTACATCCACGCTTCTTCGATGCGAATCAAACAGGTTCTCGTCAACCTCATTGACAATGCGATCAAGTACTCAAAGCCGAGGGAGGAGCCTCTGGGGTTGCCCAGGACGCAATCGGCGCGCGGAGGAGTGGACGTCACGGTTTTTGCCTCGGGATCGAGTGCATTTCTGAAGGTCACCGATCAGGGCATAGGGATTGCGCCGGAGGTTTTGCCCCACGTCTTCGAGCGGTTCTATCGTGCCGATTTTGCAAGGAGCCGGGGCGCCGGCGGAGTTGGCCTCGGTCTGGCCATCGTGAAAGCGATCATCGTCGCGCACAACGGGTCTGTGTCCATCACCAGCACGCTGGACCAGGGTTCAACGGTACTTGTGGAACTTCCCCTCTTCAAGACCTCGACGCCGGTTAGTAAGGTAGAGTCCGCGCCAGCCCAGAATCAGTCTTGGTATCAACCTACCTGAAGCCTGACCGGCTACCGCGGGCTACTGCTGCGGCACAAGAGTCAAGAGTGACAAGCCAAAGGCGACAAGCGAGACGAAGAAGGTGATCACCATGAAGCCCATCATTCGCCGCATTTTGATGCCGGCAATAGCCAGGATGGGCAGGGCGAAGAAGGGCTGCAGCATGTTCGCGACCGACTCTCCCATTGCCACGGCCATGGTTGTCCCGGCGAGCGAAGAGTGAAGCTTCACCGCGGCTGGGATAGCAAATGGACCCTGGACTGCCCAGTGGCCGCCGCCTGAAGGAACGAAAAGCGTGATCACCATAGAGGTGAGATAGGTAAAGAACGGCAGCGTGTGCGCGGTTGAGAAACTTATGAATATTTTGGAGAACACCGCGGCCAGGCCGGTGGTTGTGATGATGCCCATGAGGCCACCGTACAGCGGGTACTGCAGAATCAGTGGCCCCGTGATGCGAGCGGCATGTTTGACGGCGGCAATGTATGCGGCAGGTCTCCAGTGAAGAAGTAGCCCCACCAGTACCAACGTCATGATCACCAGATTGAGATCGATCGAGCCGTGGCTTCGTTTCAACTCCATTACGAGAGCGAAGATGCCGAAGGCGGCAAGGCCGAGATTGAGGATCCACGCATGGTCGAGCCTGGCACCGAAGGTGTCCGCGGCCTCAGGCGGGATCTTGGCTTGATCCTCAGCGCGCAAGCGCTCGGGATCGGCCGCAACCGTGTGTTCCGCTGTAGGGCCGAGGAAGCGAAATAGAATCGGCAGGATCAACATGAGGACCGCAATCGGTATCAGATTGAACCGTGTGAAGACCGTCTGGCCGAGCGGCAATCCCTGGCCTGTAATTTTTTCGACGATATTGAGCACTGACCCATGCGTTGCCTGCGATAAGGCGATGGATCCGGACAGACCTTCGGTCGAGATGACGAAGCCGCTGTAGGCTGCCGCAACAAGCCAGCCGAAGTCGATGCGGACGCGCTTCGCGATTTCGCGGGCCAGCAGCGCCGCTGTGACCAGTCCAAGACCCCAGTTGAGCCACGAGGCGATCAGGCTGACGAAGACCGTCAAGGAGACGGCCGACGCGGGCGTCGTGGCGAGCGACGCGATCTTCTCTAGCGCTCGGTGTACGGCGGGTGAGGTGGCCAGCGCATAGCCGGCGACCAGCATGATGACCATCTGGAATGCGAAAGTAAAGATGGTGAAGACTCCGGCATACCACGCCGCGACGATGCTGGTGGATGTTGCATTCGGAGCGAACTTCCAGGCAAGCAGGGCGCCGAGGAAGGTCAGCAGCACGGCAAACACATAGGGGTCCGGCATGATCTTCTCAAAGATGTAGACAAAGAAGGCAGTGACTCGTCCCAGCAGCGACTGTTCCTTTGCCTCTTGCGCGACAGATGTTGGGGTCATACGGTTCGCTCCGTGACGGTAGGCTCTCTCAGGCTCGACTGCCAATTGGCCGAGTGAACCTCGGCATATTCGACAGCATGCGAGATAGTATCGAGCCTCCACTGAGAACGTCTGAACTCGAGATGAAGTTAGCTTAACAATCTGGGTGGATGCCCGAAACGGGAGATGCGTTATAACTCCGAGTGAGATTTCCTACTCTGGTTGTTACTTCAATCCTTGACTCTGAAAATGCATTCATCGAATGGGTGAAGCCTGCATAAAAGTCCTTTCATTATTGGGTTTTAGCGACAAAGCGCATTGACATTGCAAAGGTACGAAAACTACATTGGCATCGCATTGAAATTTGGTTTCGGCGGTAATTATGAATCGACTACCTCGCGTTCTGGTAAGTTGCTCCTTCAGTTTCTTAGTTGCAGCCGTCTTGCCCGCTCAGACTTACAAAGTTATCGGAGAGTACAAGCTGCCGGGAGCGTCGGCTAAGGGGCTCGCCGTCGACAGCGACGGACGGCGACTCTTCGTTGCGGATGGTGACGGCGTTGCTGTGCTCAACGCAGACACTGGCGCTGCCGTGGGAACGATCAGCGGCTTGAAGGGTGCGCAGGACGTTCTCCTGGTTCCTGAAATGAAGGATGACGAGAAGGCGCCTTCCGTCAAGGGTTTTGCCAGCGATGCCGATGGGCATGTGATCGCATTCTCGCTGGCGGAGATGAAGCCGGCGGCGACGATCAAGCTGGATGGCTCCGGACCGACTTCGCTCTGCTACGACGCGGATACGAAGACGGTGGAAGCGGTCAGCGCCGGCGGGTCGCTCGCGACCATCGATGCAGCCACGAACAAGGTGCTGAAGTCAGGCAGGATCGTTGCCGGCACCGGCCAGATTGTCTGCGGGAACATGGGACATGTCTATGTTGCCGACCCTGCAGCGAATGTCGTGCACGTGCTGAATCACCAGACGATGAAGAACGACGGCGACTTCCCGATGAAAACGGGGAGCAAGCCGACCGGTCTCGCGCTGGATACCAGGGGCCGCCGGCTGTTCGTTACCTGCGAGGACGGGACCATCGAGATCATCGATACCGATGCCGGCTTTACCTTCATAGAACTCAAGGGGGGTACAGGCGTCGCGCACGAGATATTCGCCTGGCTGCCGCAGGGCAAAGGTCAGTGGAAGGCGGCTGCGTTCGTGGCGCAGGAAGACGGCACTCTCTCGGGTATCCGGATGAACGCGTTCATCAATTACTCCCTCGGCGGGCAATACAAGTTGAGCCCCGGCCTGGGTTCAGTCGCTTACGACGACAAGACCCATCACCTATTCCTTACCTCGATGAATTCGGGGTCTCCGGTCGTCGTTGTCGCTGCGTACTAACCAGTCTCTTGAAAGCGGATAGAGGTTATGACATCCATGTTCAGACGCATTCCAATCATCCCTGCAATGCTGGCCACAGCGCTTGCCTCTGGCGTGCTCGCGAACGCTCAGCATATCCTGACGCCCGCGCAGGCCAAGGGCAAGAAGATTCTCATGGTTGTTGGAGAGCCGGAGAAGGGCGAAACCAACGATGATGAGCTGGTGAAGAAACACTTCGAGGGCCAGGGTTATGTGGTCACCATGGCCAAGGAGGACGAACCGGCGACGAAGGCCGCTGGACAGGACCTCATCGTGCTTTCGTCGACCGCCGATCCGCGGGAGATCGCCGACAAGTATGCCGATGCGGCGGTGCCAGTCTTCACCTGGAACACCGTCGACTATCCGGATATGAAGTTGACCGGGCCTGAGCGCCACGTTGACTTCGAAACGATTGATCCCGATCAGGACTATGCACGCGCTTTTTCGGTGCTCTACGGCTATTTCCCCAACGCGACGGACCCAATCGTCAAGGAGTTCGACGGGAAGACGCAACTGTTCGGCACGCTCTACCTTCTGCCTCAAGCCTTCGGTTGGGGGAAGCCTGCTGCGAGCGCGGACATCGTCTCGAATTCCGAGGGCGACCCCACGCACGCCGGCGTCTTTACCTATGAAAAGGGCGCTACGATGTATGGCGGGTTCGTGGCTCCGGCACGCCGCGTGGCCTTCTATTTGCAGGACTCGACGTTTCACTATCTCACCGAGGTTCATGGCCAAGCGGAGAAGGACCCGGACATGGCGGACTGGTGGGTTGGTGCGAAGCTCTTCGATGCCTCCATACGCTGGGCGTTGAGCCAACCTGCGGCTCCGTCCCCATTCGATCCTGCGGCGACGAAAGCTGCGCTGGCCCAGGCTGCCAAGGGTAAAAAGGTTCTCTTTGTGCGGCGTCTCGATACACCGGAAGGGGAGGAGTCTGACGATCACATCGTTGAGCACCTCAAGGACGTGGGCTTCACGGTCAAGGAGGTCGACCAGACAGATCCCCAGACCGCAGCCGATGGCATGGACTTCATCTTGATCTCGGCGACGAACTCGAAGTACAAGACGACGAACAAGTATCGCGACACGAAGATTCCACTGATGTGCCTCGAAGGGCTGATGGCCGACTCTCTGAAGATGGCAGGGCGCCGCCGGTATGTCGATTACGGAGAGCATGGCGAGGAAAAGGAGAGTGAGGATCCGCCGGAGTCTTACCTGGAGATCGTCAACTCCAACCACCCGATGGCTGCCGGTCTCAAGAACGGCTACGTGAAGTTCATCAAGGAGGCAGATGTCCTGAAGTGGGCGACCCCGCCGCCTTCGGCGACCATCATTGCAACCTTGCCGAATTCGACACATGAGCGGGCAATCTTCGGCTTCGAGAAGGGAGCTCCAATGGCGGACGAGTTTATCGCACCGGCGCGCCGCACAATGTTTCCCGTCGATAACCCTGCCTTCGACAATCTGACGGAAGCCGGCCATGCCCTGTTCGATGCGGCGGTACTGTGGACGATCAGTCCACCGGAAAAGTAGAGACTGAAATCAGCTGCCCACATCCCATGCCTGGCCTTCTACGGCAAGGGACGTGGTGTTCCTTACGTAACTCAATGAGGAGTCCCATGAACACAAAACAGATCGTCTGTATCGCCGCGCTGGCCTTCGGTGCCCTAGCAGCCTTCGCGCAAGAGCCGAATCTGATCTTCAAGGGTAAGAAGGTGCTGCTGGTCGCGGCAATTCCAAGTCCTACGGCCGCCGTGGACGCCAACATCAAGAAGCACTTTGAATCGCTCGGCATGAGTGTGAATATGGTTCCGGATGTTGATCCTCCGCCCGCAGATGGTTACGACATGGTCTTTCTCGCGAGCGATGTAAAGGCCAAGACCGTGACCAACACATACCGGACCACTGCGGTGCCTATCTTCACGCTGAAGCCCTGGCTGCTGGACTTTCTCGGGATGACCGGATACCAGCCGCAAAAGGACTACGGCGAAGAGGAGAAGGAAGAGCAGTCATTTCTTTGGCTGGTGAATGCTCCTAACCCAATCCAGGCGGGCTTTCCCAACGGGATGTTCATGCCCGTGAAGCATGCCATCAAGATCTATAACTGGGGCAAGCCGCTGCCGTCCGCACAGGTGATCGCCTTTCTTCCGGGAGAACCCGATAAGGGCTTCCTCTTTGCGTATGAGAAGGGGGTCTACGGCGACCACGAGTTTGTCATGCCTTCGCGGCGTATTTTCTTCGGCCTCGCCCCGGACCAGTTTGACCTCCTCATTCCTGACGGCATAAAGCTTTTTGACTCGTGCGCGGCCTGGGCGCTCGGCGGTAAGTAAGCGCCGTCGCAGGAATAGAATGGGAGCCTTATGAAATTCAAATGGATGCTCGCTATCGTTGTCGCAGGCGCCTGTCTCGCGACTGGCGCCAACGCTCACGCTCAGGCTGAGGTCAACGGACCCACCGCACTCATCACCACCTATCGTGCGCTGCCGGGCCAGCGGGTCAAGTTTCGCGACATCATGCGAACCGAGGGTGTTGCCCAGTTTGAGAAATGGAGGCAGGCGGGCGTTTTCGCGAGCTATCAGGCACTTTTTACCACGTATGCGGCCGACAGTGTGCCGGATATGTTCCTGGTGGTTCACTTCGATCACTTCACCGATCTCGCACGGTGGCAGAGGATCGAAGAGGACTTTCCGGGTGGGCTGCCCGCGGATGCACAGCCGATCGCGTCGGCGAGCACCTCCGCGACGGCCGACATCGTCAAGGAGAGTTCGGCCCGCGTCACTACCAAGGAATCGCAGTTCTTTGTGCTTGAATACGACGTTCTGGTCGATATGCCAAGGTACACCAGTTACGTATTGGGCTATGCTGTGCCGCAGTTTGATGAGTGGGAGAAGGCTGGAGTGCTCTCCTCCTATGCCTCTTACGTGAACCAGAATCCTGCTGGTGCGCCATGGTCGAGCTTTATCTTGCTTGAGTACAAAGATCTGCCATCGCTGGCCGCGCGTGAGGCAGTCAAGAACAAGGCTCGGGCGGACCTGGCTGCCTCGAATCCAGTGTGGAAGAAGTGGAGCGACGACAAAACGGCGATGCGCACGGAGAAAGCGGCGATTCCGGTTCGCGCGTTGAATCAGCCATAGGGATTAGTTCAACTTCTTGAGTTCTTCGATTGCCTTGGGGGGGTCGAGAGCGATGTAGCCGTTCTCTGTGGCCAGCGACTTCATCAGGTCCTGGCCTTCCTGCGAGAGAGCGAGCCGCATGTACTCCCGCATCCACGGCTCCAGGGGCTTGCCGGGAGCCGCGTTGAAGTAGACTCTGATCGATCCGGTAAGCGGGTAGACGTCGCCTACTGTGGCGTGGGAGTAATGCGCATCCTCGTTCTCTGCCATTGGGAGTAGCTTGGTTTGTACGCCGAGGTCGCTCTGGCGGTCCCAGCCTGAATCGGGCGGCCAGAAGCCGATGATGCCGATGCCAAATGGGTCCTCGGCGACCGCCGTCATCACGTCGGTTGAGGCGTCCACCCACTCGACACGGGGCGACCACGAACGACCGCCGAACTTTGTGCCGTCGATGAAGAGAAACGCGGAGTCGCGTTTGCCGGGCAGGTAGACGTGAATTTCGCGCTTGCCCCACTCGCCCTTGACGCCCAGTTGGCTCCAGTGTGTGATGTCCCCTCCTGCAGCGCCCGTTGTGAAGATGCGAGCCGCGAGCTCGACGGTGATCTTCGGCAGCGGATTTTTCACGTTGATCCAGATTGCAGACGGCACCTTGCCTGGCGGGAAGATGTCGGGATCGGGCGACTGATCGTAACCTACCAGAAAGCTTTGCGGGGCATAGCCGTGCAGCGCCTTGAAGCCATCGAGATCCTGGCGGATGCCGTCACGGCCCATCGGTGCAAACGCGGAAACCTTGCTGGTCAGCGCTGCAATTGCCGGCTCCGATCCTAGCGGGTTCAGGTGAATCCTGATGTTTGGGTGCGTCTTTGTGAAGAGGTCGTCGAGCGCCTCGAAGTATGGCCCGACGAGATCGTTGGCAAGCACGTAGATGGTCTTGTCGGGTAGGAGGTAAGGCGCGTCGGCGGCTGGCGACGGTACCGGATGTGAGACGTAGTGCGGTAGCTGGACTTCGGGCTCCTGGGCCACAGCCGCGAGATTCGCAGTGCAGGCGGCGATCGTGATCAAACCTAATCGCAGGGTGAGGTTTCTCTTCATTGGTCGAGCCTCATTCGCTCTTCTGCGAGTTCTCCCGCGCTAAGCGGGATGTAGCCCGCGGCCTCCGCTGCGATGGCGCGCTGGCCTTCTTCAGAAAGAACCGTTCGCAAGTATTCCTTGCCGAATGGGTCGATCGGCATGCCTTTGCCGGCGCGGAGATAAATGTAGATGAAGCGATCCAGCGGATAGCGGCCGGCTGCGATTTCCGCAGCGCCGCCCTGGACTGGAGAACCGATGTCACCCTTCAGTGCGATCACCTTGACGTCGTTGAGGGGGATATTAAGTGCGGTAATGCCAACCGCAGCAGGGTCCTCCTTCACGCGTTGTGCGACATCGGCGTAGCGCGCCAGGGCGCTGTACCGGTGGTTCATGTTCAGGCCGTTCATCTTGTCCGTGCTAAGGAACTCCCCGACTTGTGGGTCTTCGGAATCGGTGTAGTCGCTGGGCATAGGGCCAATTGGGTGCACCTCGCGTTCCGCGAGTGGGCCAGCCACACCGGCCTGCCCCCAGGTTGCGATATCGCCAACTGGGCCACCCACGGCGAACATTCTCGTGAGTTGAGTCATGCTGAGTGCCGCGATGGGGTTACTCGAGTTCACAATCACTCCCAGGGCGGGCACGCCAACGCCAGGGGAGAGCGAGGCGTGGGCGATGCGAAAGCCTATCGGATCTGCAGCGATCTTCAGGTTGTCACCGAGGCCGATGCGGGTGTACTCGGAGCCGAGGGGAGCGAAGGCGGTGCGGTCGAAGGTTAACGCAGCCATCGCCGAGTAGTTGTCCCCCTCGAGCACCGTGAACCTGACTCCGGGGTGGGTTGCGGTGAAAACCTGGTTCAGTGCTCGGACGATGCCGGCCAGCCTGGAGCAGGTGACGATCTGAATCGTGCCATCGGGGAGGGTGTAGCCGGCATGATCACGAGGCGCAACCTGCCCCGGAGCATACTTGCCGGGAAGGGGTGACTGTCCTCGCACCGTGGCGGTGATTGCCACCAGCACCGCAAGACAGTAGGCCTTTCGCGGGAGGATCGTGTGTCGGCGGCTCGGATTGAGCAGGGTCATCGGTAAAGCGCTCCCAATCGTCGTCGGTTAGAAGATCAGTTTGAGAGCGAACTGCAGTTGGCGCCCAAAGGTCGCGGTCGGGCCCGTGATCTGGCCGGCCGTGCTGGATAGCGCTCCGCTGACGTTGTAGAGCTGAAGCTGAGCGGCCGCGGGGTTGGCAAAGTTGGTGTGGTTGGAGGCATTGAAGGCCTGCACCTGGAATTGCGCGCGCACGCGCTCCGTGATGGGCTGGTCTCTCATCAGGCCGGTTGTCCAGAAGAAGAGTCCCGGGCCGTCGAGGGTATTGCGCCGACTGGTGCCCAGGCGCGGCCCGTTGAACCCAGTCGCGTAAGAGTAGGTTGTGGGAAATGCGAAACAAGTGGTGTCGATGTAGTTGATGTTGTGCGGGTTGGTGCACGGCCGGTTCGAGACGATATGGTCTGGAAAGTCGAAAGTCTGAGAACCCAGCAGGCCAAGCGGGTCGCCGCCGACGATCGGAGTCATCGGAATTCCACTGCGGACGTTGACAATGTTGTTGAAGGTCCAGTGACGCAGGATCGAGGTGTATAGACCGCCACGTTTGATGTCGGGAAGCGGAGCCACAGCGTTGGCCGTGAACACGTTCCTAAGATCGAAGTCGGAGTCGGCGCGGTCCAGACGCAGGTTGAACGATGGCAATCCGGAGACGGAGTTGCTGAAGCTGGCGCCTGAAATCGCTGAGGAGCTGTCGTCGATCGAGTGGGCCCAGGTGTAGGCGATCTTGCCGGTAACACCCTTTGGCGCGGAGTAGCTCAGCGACGTTTGCAGGGCGTTATAGACGGAACTGCCACCGAAGAACGAGTCCGATATCGTGCCGACTGAAGGGTTGAGGATCATCGCCGCTCGTTGGGCGGTGGAAATCTGGCTGGTGTTGAGGGTGGGCCAGTAGTAGTTTCCACTGGGGTCCTGACCAAGGTATGGGACGTTGTTGATGTCGTTGGTGGCGAAGATCTGGTGCACGCCGTGCGAGGTGGTATAGGCGACCTGCAGCACAGTGTTTTGCGTGAGTTGCTGCTGCAGGTTGACGTTGCTTTGGATGACATAGCTGCGCGGAGCGACGGGCGGCGTGTAGATGACGCGGAGCAAGGGGGTGGTGGTATAGAACGGCGTGATCGGAAAGGCGCCCGTCAGCCCGGTCGTGACGCGCCCTTCCTGGTAAGATGGCGCACTGGAGATCACCTGGATCTGGAACTGGTAGTTCAGAGGCAGCACGTCATAGAGTCCGGAGGCAGCGCTGAAGATGGTTTTACCCTTGCCGAACGGGTCCCAGGACACGCCGACGCGTGGCTCAAAGTTCTTAGTTGTGGGATTGTTGGTAAAGAAGGAATGGACCGAGACCGCAGCGGGCGACGTGGGAGTGGGCATTGTTCCCAGCCGATTGCGAGTCTCGGTTGTGTCGGTCGCCATCTCATAGCGCAAGCCGAGATTGACGGTGAGGTTGCTCCTCAGCTTCCAGCTGTCCTGGACGTAGCCGGCGACGATCCATTGCCGAAGATCGTGTGGAATGACTGGTGTGCTGGGGAGTCCGCCCTCGAAGAAGGAAGGAACATTGGTAAGGAAGAAGTTGATCGATCCGAAATTCCACTCGCCGTTGGGCAGGACGCCGCCGAGTGTGTTGTTCTGGTCCTGCTCCAGCGAGCCGCCAAACGTAATGGCGTGCGTGCCGATGATGTAGCTGGCGTCATCGTAAAGCTGGTAAGAGTTGTAATGGAAGGAGTTGATGCCGACAGAACCGGACCCTCCCTGGACGGTTGTGAGTCCAGAGATAATCAACTGCCCTACGCTGCGACCGGTGTAGTAGTCGAGTGCGGGATTGTTGGCCGCCGCATTGATGACGGCCTTCTCGTTCGGCGCGATGGCGACGGACCGGTTGAATCCCAGGCGGAAGGAGTTCGCAAGGCGTGCGGTGAAGAGGTGGACCTCTTCCAGTGAGGCTGTGGTGCGGCGAGAAATGGCCTCGTCGTAGAGCGTGTCGGTCGAGTCGGCGGAGTCGAGGGAGGCGGTGTCGTAAAGCAGCGTGCCGTGCAGTGAATCGTTCTGCGAGAAGTTGTGATCCAGGTGGATGGTGGAAAAATCCTCGTTGTTAATGGTGTTGTTCAGAAAGCTATAGGTGCCGCTGTTGCCCTTAATGGCGCCATTCGGTATTGGGAAAAGCGCCAGGTAGGGGGGCACCGCGCCGTTAACGGCTAACTGCTGTACACCGGCGGTTCCGGCCGGGGCGATCGGACCGCCAACGCTACTGAGGCAGTTCTTGTTCTGGGTCAAACCGGCAGCGGCCTGGGTGCAGGTCACCAGACCAGTCCTGGCGTTAGGTGAGAGCACGGTCGACTGGTTCTGGATGCCTTGGGCTTGGCGGAAGCCCTCATAGTTGAAGAAGAAGAAGGATTTGTCTTTGATGATTGGGCCGCCGATCGTCCCTCCAAACTGATTTCTCCGAAAGGAGGGCTCGCCCGAAGGCGGATCAAAGTAGCTGCGCGAATCGAACACGCTGTTGCGCACGAAGTCGAAAGCCGAGCCGTGGAATTGGCTGGTCCCCTGGCGGGTAATGGAGTTGATGACGCCGCCGGACATACGGCCGTATTGCGCAGGCGCGTCGGAGGTAATGACGCTGAACTCCTGGACGGCATCGACGCCAAGCGTGGAACTGGAGACGGAGCCCGGCCCACCGTTGGCGTAGTCGTTGATATTCACGCCATCGAGCCGATAGCTATTGGCTTGCGGGCGGTTGCCGCCAATCGTCATCTGCGCTCCCAGGCCGCGCGAGAGGCGGGTCGTTGCGGTAGCAGCGCCGGGGTACTGGGTAAGAATCTGCGAAACGCCGGGGTTCAGCGTTGCCAACGTAGTCCAGTCCCGGCCATTGAGCGGCAGATCGCGCGTCTGCTTGCCGTCGACCACGCCCTGGATCGAGGTATCGGCAGAGTTGACCTGGTTAGTCGAAGACTCAACTGTCACGGTCATCTCGGCCGAAGCGACGGCCATTGAAATGTCGAGATTACGGACGACTCCAACGGTCAGGACCACGTCATTCAGGACATTCGTTCCGAAGCCTTGGGCCGAGGTGGTGACTGTGTAGCTGGCCGCGCTCAGATTGGGCGCTGAGTAGAAGCCGTCGCTGTTGGTGACCACGTCGCGCGTTATCTCAGTTGCCTGAGCCACAATGCGGATCTGCGCATTGGGAACGGCAGCGCCGCTCGGGTCCGTCACTGAGCCCTGAAGGGTCGCGCTGCCGCTTTGCGCATTGGCGGTAAAGCACAGGGGGAAAACCATGGCTGCGGTGAGCACCGCGAAGAGAGTCTTGCGAAATGCTGCGATCATGGTGGCTCCAATTTAGAGATACGGGCAATAGCTTGGCCTGGAGAAACCTGAAGAGGCACTTGTCCTGAGACATGAGCATTTATAAGGCGCGAAATGAAGGAAGTCTAAACCTCACATGAAAAGGGGTTCATCGAATATTACGGTTGCTCAATTTGCAGATGCGATCGTGAGCAATAGTCCTCAGAAACAGGTGGTTACGATGGTCTTCGACCGCAGCGGGACGGAAGCGTAGAGGGGACGGTGAAAGCCTTTTCATGGAGTGTTCAGGCATCATTCACCTCTGCAGCTTGGAGTGGTTACGTTGGAGTAACACAACCCAGCGACATCCTGGATTCCCTTCATGAAGACAATCTCCGTTCTTGGTCTAGCGTTGTCGGCTTGCTGCTTTGTGCAGGCACAGAATCTTGAAACGCCGGCGTCGCGTCCGGACCCACCGCTGCCCTACAGCGCCACCGTCGACCCGGCCATTCCTGCGTACAAGCCTGTGAAAGGTCTCTCGGGGACGCTGAAGGGCGTTGAGTCGAACACCGTGACCGTTCTTCAGCAGAAGTGGATTGACGGCTTCACGAAGATCTATCCGGACGTCAAGATCTCGGTGGACATCGGCGGCTCTGGCCAAGGTGGGCCTCGCCTCACCAACGGCTCGGCGGACTTTGCCTTCATCGCCCGCGAGATGATGGGTCGCGAGGAATTCCCGTTCGTCGATAAGTTCGGTTATAAGCCGCTGGCAATCTCGGTGTCCGGCGGCAGTCTGGCCGTGAAGGCGTTCACCGACTGCATCGTCTTCATCGTGAACAAGAACAATCCGCTAAGCGAGATTACTTATCCGCAACTGGATGCCATCTACTCGGCAACGCACAACCGAGGCATCCGAGAGCCGATCACCACCTGGGGGCAGCTCGGCCTGACCGGCGAGTGGGCCGATAAGCCGATTCATGCGTGGGGCGTCGAGATCCCGAATGGCTACGATACGTTTGTCAACATGCATGTCCTCTTCTACGGACAGTGGCGTGAAGGCATTCAGTCGCAGAAGACGGTGATTCCGCTCTCGGACAAGGTTGCGGCTGACAAGTATGCGATCAGCTACACCGGTCTCGCCTGGGACACGAACCCCGATACGAAGGTGCTGAAGCTCAAGGTGCATCCGGATGATCCCGCGATCGCGCCGACGTTTGAGAGCGTTGCCTCGCAGAAGTACCCTCTGAGCCGGACGATCTACATCTTCGTCAATCGCGAGCCCGGCAAGCCGATCAATCCGGTTCTACGCGAGTTTATCCGCTACGCTCTGAGCCGCGAAGGACAGCAGGCGGTCGTGGATGACCGCATCTTTACGCCGCTTCCCGCCGCAATGGACGCGCGCGAAGTGGAAAAGCTCAAGTAGCGGCGATCCTGCGGTGGAGCTCGCGTGTGACGGCAAGCGTGATGAAAAGAACGGTGTGTTGGGCGGTCGCCAGGTGCTTGCTCTTGGCTCTGTCGGCGACCTGTGGTGCGCAGGAGCAATACCCGAAGCCCTTGATCCACACGCCTACAAATCATCCCGCTGCCCGAGTGCTGCTGCTGAGCGTGGATGGTCTTCGCGCCGTCGATCTCGCGAACTGGATTGCGTCCCATCCCCGCTCCGCTCTAGCCGAACTGAGCGCTCGGGGCGTTACCTATACGAATGCGCACACACCGATGGCGGACCCGGCGGCGGGCCTGATGGCGCTGACCACTGGAGGAACCCCAATCTCCACCGGCATCGTCAGCAACGACGGGTTCGATCATGCGCTGTCGCCGGCGGGATCGAGTTGCAAGTCCAAGGGCGCGGCTCTGGATCTCAACGCCAGCTTTCGGACCGATGGCAGCTTCGACCCTACGAACGCGCCTCTCGATCCTAAGCACGGTTGCGCTCCTCTCCATCCGCACGAGCTGTTGCAGGTCAATACTATTTTCGAAGTTGTTCGCGAGAAGATCGGTCCAACCGCTTGGGCGGGCGAGACCGCGGCTACGACGGATCTGTTACGCGGGCCATCCGGCAAGGGCTTGGACCAGGCTTGTGGCGATACGAGCGTTGCCGCGGCCGCAGGAGATGAGGCGCGCGTGGCCATCCTGCTGCATTGGATCGATGGCAAGGATTGCAAGGGAACCGCGGACTCTCGCGTCCCCGCACTTTTCGGCATGAGCTTCGCGTCGTTGGCAACGGAGCAGGCGGCGACCGGATACATCGACGCAGCAGGCACTCCATCGGATGGGCTGGCAAAGAGATTCGAGTTCGTCGACGGAGCGATTGGCCGCGCTATCCACGAACTCAAGATTAAGCAGCTATACGACTCCACTTGGATTTTCGTTGCGTCCCCCTATGGCCAGTCGCCGATGGACCAACGGCGGAGGAGGATCATTCCTGTCGCGCGTGTTCGTGCGATCGCAGATGCCATCGAACCGGGCCTGGTGGTGCACATCACAGGCGGGGACGGGGCGATGATCTGGCTCAGCGACCCGTCAAAGACCGCAGCAGTCGTCAAGATATTCGGCGACCAGGCTGCGGCGATCGGGATTCAAGACATCTACTCCGGCGAGAGGCTCGCTCTTACGCTGAACTCTCCGGCAAAGGACTCGCGTATGCCTGACATCGTATTGCAGTCGGAGTTAGGCGTGCTATGGGGGGTGCAAGGCGATACAGCCCTCGAAGCGTATGGCGGGATGCTCGATGAGGACACCCACGTTGCACTGCTGGTCTCGGGGGCGCAACTCACCGGCAGAAACGATCCGACGTATGTTCCCACGACACAGCTCGGCCCCCTGCTGTTGCGTGCACTGGGCATGGAAAAGTTCGATCTGCAGGCGTTGCATCTGGAGCATTCTCCCGCGTTGCCGGGAATCTTCTAGCGACGGCACGTTCAAACAGCCACAGGAAGAGAGGACCAAAGGATGAAGAAGCTGAAGAAACTATTATTCACGCTCCACTTGTATGTAGGCCTTACGGCCGCGTTCTTTCTTATCTGCATCAGTCTTTCCGGAGCGATGATTGCCTTTGAGCCAGAACTCAATCGCGCGTTTCATCCAGAGCTGACGAACGTGACTCCGGTTGGACAGCCTCTGAATTGGGACGAATTTCGGACTCGGGTCGAGCAACAATCGCCTGGCTGGAAGCTGATCCGCTTTTACTTTCCGGACCAGCCTAACTGGTCGACGTACGTGCGCCTGCGCAACGTTGCGACCCACAAAATTCGCCACGTTTATGTCAATCAGTACACGGGCGAGGTTCTCGGCAGCACGGAAGACGGAAGCAACTGGATCATTAAAGTCCATGATCTGCATGTGAACTTTCTCTCCGGCAAAGTTGGCAATCGGATCGTCACGTGGAGTACGGTCGGCCTCCTGATCCTGTCGCTGTCCGGAATCATTCTGTGGTGGCCACGGAAGATCTTTCGCTTTCAGCGGGGGACACCTACGATGCGTTTCAATCGCGACCTCCACCTGAGCATTGGCTTCTGGTCGTCTCTCGCGATGTTTGCGTTTGCCGTGACCGGACTGAGTCTCCACTACCAGACGGGCAAGCTGCTGGATCTGCTGAACACGCCCCAATCGGCGACCACGATGTCCGGACACGGCACCTCGATCGAAGGCATGCTGGCAACCGCACGCGAAGCGCTTCCCGGCGCGGCGATTCCTCGGCTGCTGCTCCCCGAAAAGAAGGGTGATCCGGTCTTCCTCTATATGCGATTCCCCGAGGACAAGACGCCTGCCGGCCGCAGCTTCACGACGCTCGATCCCAGGACCGGCGCCGTTCTCAGCGTTGGGTCGTCACGGACTGCGCCACTGATGCAGACGGCGCTGGTGCAGTGGACACGCGAGATTCATACCGGCACGCTGCTCGGCCTGCCCAGCAAAATCGCTGCAGTCTGCTTTGCCCTGATGCTTTCGGTGCTCGCGATCACGGGCCCACTCATGTGGCTGAACAAGCTCAGGGCTGCTGCGCGTGGCCGCAAAGCCCTGCTGGAACATCAGACAAGGAAACGAGAGCTCGGCGAACCCGTTACTACCTCCGCGAAGAGCTTCCCGTGAGGCCGGCCTCAAGCGCTGCGAGCCAGGCCTGCGCCACGGCGTGCGTCGCTGTGTTGACGAGCGTTCTGGCGGCACAGACGGCTGCGCTGCCCGACTATGAGCCTGCGCAGACCGTCTCCGGAACAATTCGTGTGTGGGGAAGTCCCCAAATGGGGGACCTGTTGAAGCTCTATGAGCAGGGCTTTGCGAAGGTCCAGCCGGCAGTACATTTCGACAACGAACTTAAGAGTACGTTGACGGCGGTCGCCGGCGTCTACACCGGCCGCGCCGAGATCGGCCTGCTGGGCCGCGAGATCTGGCCCACCGAGGTGCAGGCGTTCGAATCCATCGAGCGGCACTCACCGACCGTGATCGAGATCGCGACCGGCTCCTACGATGTGCCGAAGGCCACGTTTGCGCTGATGATCTTTGTGCCCAAGGACAATCCGATCGTGAGTCTCTCCATCGAGCAATTGGACCGAATCTTCGCCTTCAGCGACCATCAGGTTCGCACCTGGGGCGATCTGGGACTCAAGGACGGCTGGGCGAGCCGCCCCATTCATCTCTACGGATTCAGCGTCGATAACGACAAATCGCAGATCTTCAGCCAACTGGTATTCCAGGCGGGACGGCGCTGGACACCCACCCTGCATGAATTCTCGAACGCTGCCGGACCAAACGGAGCCGATGCGGGCGAGTTGATCGTGCAGGCAGTTGCGCACGATCCAGAGGCAATCGGCATCTCCAACGTCCACTACGCGACGCGGGACGTCAAAGCGCTCGCGATTTCGCTGTCCGGCGACGAACCAGCGATCCCACCCACACGCGAGAACGTGGCGAACAGAACCTATCCGCTGACGCGCGCCGTCTACATGCTATTGAACGCCGACGCCGCGCATTCCCCGAGCGCGGCGGTCCTGAAATTTCTGCATTACGTTCTCAGCCGCAGGGGGCAGCAGGCCGTGACGCAGCAAGGCAACTATATCCCGCTCACTCCGGAGGTCGCGCTCAAACAGCTTCAGCAATTACCAGCCGCGTCGAAGTAAGGAAGCCGATTCCAAAATCGCGACGCCTCCCAGGCTCTGCACAAATCGCAACCGGGGAGGCGCACACAGTCTTTCAGGAGGAACCGTTTACCCGCAACAAACTACGCGGGGCCGAAGAGCGTTTTCGCCGAAGGAAGCTTAGCCTTCATCTCGTCGCGAGTCTGATCGGCGATCTTCTCAAGCGCCTCTTTGTTGTCCCCGTCCTTGTAGTTGAAGACCACCCCGAGCGCGCCGATCGTCTTGCCCGAGGCATCCTGCAGGATCAGCTCATCCTCGAAGTGAGGGCCGTTGACCTCCAGGTTGCTCTTGCCGGTGTGGATGCAACGCATATCGTCTTCGTCGCCAATCTTGCCGATCCGGCCAAAGTTCGAGGCAACAATAAGATTCTTGTGACCGGGAGGCGCAGCGTGAATAGCAATCAGTATGATTTCGGGGTGCTTGGCCAGAGCTTCATCGACCAGCTTCTGCGCGAAGGGCGCGGCCGTCGTGTAGGTAGCATCCATCTCTTTGGCTTCGACCTTGCGCATGCCGGCGACGGCTTGTTCGCGCGTCTGCTGGGCGAGAGAGGTTGCGGTGATCACTGCAAATGTTACGAGGCAGAGGGTGGCGATGAACTTTTTCATAGGTCTCCTGAATCTTCCTTCTTGAGAGTTCCAGCAGGCACGACGGAACGCGCATGCCCGTGAATGTTAGCGGACTTCGTAGGTGAGAACTTTTGCCATGTTCTTGGTGTCGCCCGGAGAAACCGCCAGGAAGAGGCGATGCTCCGCTGGAAGGAGAAGCGCCGTCTTGGCTCCGGGCGCGGTCGTTACCTTCTCCACCATCTTGAGATGATTAGGATCGCTGGTGTCATAGATGCCCATGTAGCCTTCTCCGCCGGGTACGTACAACCTGTGCGTTGCCTCGTCGTACTGCACTTCGTCCGCGCGCAGAGGAGCGGGCTGGGTGCCGACCACGGCCCCGGTATCCGAGTTCATCACCACGACCATCCCGGGGGCGCGGGTGACGACATACAGACGATGCTGCGCGGGATCAAAGGCGACCATTGCGTTCTGTTGCGCCGGGGGAACGGGCCACGTGGCTATGACTTTCATGGTCTTGCGGTCCACCACAGCGATCTTGTTGGTCTGGGCGAGATTGATGAAGATGCGGGGATCCCCATCTACAAAGGCCATCGCCTCAACGTGATTGTCAGCGAAGGTGACGGAGCCAAGCTTGGCGCCGGTGTCCGGATTGATGGCCTCGAGATTGCACGTCTTCATATCGACATCCTTGCCGCCGGTAACGACGTAGAGGATATTCGAGGCGGCGTCATACTTCGCAGTGTCGGAGCCGGGCGTCAGGTGCACGGTCTCCTTCTTGGCGTAAGTGGTTGCGTCGCGAATGGTCGCGTTCTTTTCCGTGCTGTCCGTGATGAAGGCTGTCGGAACCCCTTTGCGAACCAGAATGCTGTGCGGGTTGCCGAAGCCGCCGACGGTGCTAAGGTGCGCCGATGTCTTCAGGTCGAATACCTCAAGCGTTCCATGGTCTTCCGCGGCGAGAAGCAGGCGGTTGCGGTCATAATCTGCGGCAAAATGATCGAAGTCGCCGGAGTAGCCGGGCAATTCGACCGTCTTGATCAGTTTGACGGAGCTTCCCTGGGGCCACGCTGACGTGGCGCCCAACAGAGAAACCAATGCTAGCGAGAGACCAATACGACGGATGGACGGGTGCATAACCTCTCCTGAAGTCACAAGAAAGAGCTTGTTTGCCAAGCATGAGTTTCTATTGAAGAGCGAATGAAAAGATGTTCATCCTCCCCGGTGTCAGTGAGCGCAATAACTGTGATCTAGATCACATACGTTCCGCTTGCCCGCGAATAACCTAGCAGCGTTCGGACGGAAACTGGATCGATTGGCGCTCCTGGGCACTGCATGGGAAGCGAAGCTGCGCCCACCTTCCGAATGGGTTGGTCCACTGCTGCGTTGCACGTCGAAGGGTATTGCGAATGAATGGTTTCCCGAATGTTGATCCCATCCCGTTGCCGGCTCCTATCTGGCTCTTCAAACTTCTCCACATCGTCACGCTCGCGCTTCACTTCGTCGCGATGCAGGTCCTCGTCGGCGGCCTGCTGATCGCGGTCCTGCTGAATCTGCTTGGAAGCTCGGACTCCGCCAGAACCGCCGCGGCTGCGATCGCCCGCCGCCTCACCATCGTGATGGCCTACGTCATCAATCTCGGTGTCCCCCCGCTGCTCTTCGCTCAGGTCTTGTATGGCCGCGCCATCTACACCAGCAGCGTGATGATCGGTGCACGCTGGATCGCCGTAGTCCCGGCCCTCATCCTCGCCTACTGGCTGCTCTACCGCTTTGCTGCCGGACTGGATGCAGGGAAGAAAGTCTGGTGGATCGGCCTTGTCGCCTGGGTTGTGATCGGCGCCATCGCGCACGTCTACTCCACCAACATGACGCTCATGCTCCGCCCCGAGGTCTGGCAGGGCATGTACTCCGCTTCGTCGCTGGGCACGCATTTGCCTGCGGGTGATCCGACCACGATCCCGCGCTTCCTGTTTATGCTGGTCAGCGGATTCGTCGCCGCAGGGCTGTGGCTGGTCTATCTCGGCGGCCGCAAGTCCTTTTCCGCAGCGGATGGGAAGTTCCTGACGGCCCTGGGCGGCCGGATCGCTGCCGTTGCCGCCATCGTCCAGGTGATTGCGGCCATCGCGGTCTATCGCGCTCAGCCGGCCGTTGTGCAGGCCGGCCTGAACGACCACTTGCTCTACAAGGTTGCCGGTCTGGGCTGGCTCGCGCTGACCGCCGTCGTCCTCCTGTTTGCGGCGTTCGCGGCATTCACCAAGTCCACCAGCGCCCTTACTAGTTGGATCGCTGTCCTGATCGGCTTCCTGCCCATCGCGTTGATGACGATCTACCGCGATGGCATTCGCGACCTCTCGCTGTTGAGCAAGGGCTACGACGTCTGGGCGCGGGTCGTTGTCACCAATTGGAGCGTCGTCGGAATCTTCCTCGTCGTTTTCGTCGCCGGCCTTGGAGCTGTCGGCTGGCTGATTTCTGTCGTAGCCCGAGCCACGCGAGTTATGGAGAGTGCCACCCAGTCATGAGCGATTTCCCAGTCACTATTGACAGTCCCGTCCCCGCCGAAACGGAGAGCAACCCTACCCGGCGCGCTTTCCTCGGAGTCGCAACCGCCGCCGGCCTTTGCTACGTCGGAGCGATTGGCTACCCCATCTACCGCTATCTCGCCTCACCCGCCGAGATGGCCGCCAACGAGACCGCCGTCACCGAGGTCACGCTCGATAAAGCGCAGGACCTCCCCGTCGCAACCGCCCTGATGTTCAAGTTCGGCAGTTCCCCGGCCATGCTCATTCATGGCGCCGATGATTCATGGGTTGCCTTCAGTGCCGTCTGCACGCACCTCGGATGCACGGTCAAGTTCGAGCCCCAGTTGAACCGCATCCACTGTTCCTGCCACGGCGGCGTCTACGACCCCCACACCGGCAAGAACGTCAGTGGGCCTCCGCCCAAGCCCCTGAAAGTTTACAAAGTCAGCGTCGGCGCCACCAACGTCGTGGTCTCTCGAGCCTGAACGCCAAGAAAGGATACATGCATGTCTGGTCCGATCTACACCTGGCTGGATGAACGCCTCGGCCTCGGGGAAGTCATCGCACTCGCCCGACATAAGCGCATTCCGGTGCACTCTCAGTCCTTCTGGTATTACTGGGGCGGAATCTCGCTTTTTCTCTTCCTGATCCAGATCTTCACCGGCATCCTGCTGCTGGTCTACTACCGCCCGGGAGCGGAAGCCTTCGAAAGTGTTCGCCAAATCACTTACGTGATGCACTTTGGCTGGCTCATCCGGTCCGCTCACTCGTGGTGCGCGAACCTTTTCATCTTCTCCATCCTGGTGCACATGTTCTCGGTCTACTTCATGAAGGCGTACCGCAAGCCACGCGAAGTCGGCTGGTTCACCGGCATCGCCCTGCTCTTCCTTGGAGCGCTCTTCGGATTCAGCGGCTATCTGCTGCCCATGGACGAGCTCAGCTACTTCGCCACCAAGGTTGGCCTGCAGATTCCCGCCTCGATTCCGCTCATGGGCCCGTTCACCACGACCATCCTCCGCGGCGGTCCCGACGTCAGCGACTTCACCGTGCAGCGCTTCTTTGCCCTCCACGTCGTGATTCTTCCGCTCCTGTTCCTTCCGTTGCTCGGCATGCACCTCTACCTGGTGCAGAAGCACGGCAACGCCGTTCCACCGTGCGAGGAAGCGAAGCCGCTGGCCGATCGCAAGAGCATTCCCTTCTTCCCGAATTTCTTCCAGAAGGATCTGGCGATGTGGCTGATCTCGCTCAATGTGCTCGCGCTGCTCGCATCCATCTTTCCCTGGGATCTGGGCAAGCAGGCCGATTCGCTGGTGCCCGCACCGGCCGGCATCCATCCCGAGTGGTACTTCATGGCGCCCTTCCACATGCTCAAGATTCTGGGCAATTTCCTGCCTGGAGCCAGCGGAGAGGTAGTCGGCATCCTGCTGTTCACCCTCGGCCTTGCACTCTGGGTCGTCATCCCCTTCTACGACGGGGAGAATACGGCCGGCTCACGCGGACGCAACGCCCACTACTTCGGCCTCTTCGCCGTCGTCGCCCTCATCGTCACCACCGCCCTCGGCTACTGGGGTATCCGCTAATGGGCGTTCACACGCCTTTTTGTCGCGTCGCGTTCTCCTCCCGTTGGTCGGCACGGGATCCTGTCTTGCGACCATCGGGAGCACCCCGCGAAGCCCAATACAAGTCACGAAGTGACCGCCCCACGCGCAGTGGGCCCGTCCGGCAGGACAGTATCCGTAAAGTTTCTGGAGAACGCGCATGAACTATCCATTTTGGGAAGTACCCTGGCTCGGCAGCAGTTCCGTCATCGCCATCATCGCCATCTTCCACGTCATGATCTCCCAGTTCGCCGTCGGCGGAGGCCTCTTCCT
>OBLU010001023.1_pt1 | contig 26106 bp, 25 predicted proteins | sample 1518681 | NCBI WGS metagenome assembly OBLU01 (sample SAMEA3539304, study PRJEB22396) | soil metagenome | biome: tundra; feature: field; material: soil | place: USA | collected 2010-05 | depth 0.15 m
GCGTGCGATGCGACAACGGAGGCGGTGACGAACACGTCGACCGACTGCACCACCAGTCGATCGACTGGATAGTCGAGCACACGACTCGGCCGGTTGTACGGAATGGCGACGTTGTTCACCACGTACACGACCACGGGAACGCGAGCGACTCGGGCGGCGATCGCCCCGGCGCTGCACGAGATTGCGCCGGGGTAGCCACCGTTGTTGATGTGGACGACGTCCGGTTTGTCGGCGCGAAACAGCGCATACATGCGGCCGATGTCCCACGCCATACAGAGTTGGCGCAGCGGCAGCAGTGAGACCCCGCCTCGAAGTGCCCTGGCAACCCGGGGCGATCGGCCTCGGGAGAGCGCCTGCTTGAGATCGGCCGGATCAGGAAGCCGAAGTCGTCTGGCATGCACTCTCGACGAGGCCAGCGTCCTGAGCCCGGCTTCATATTCGGAACCAGCCCTGTAGGTGAAGAACGCATCCACGTCATCGCTGTCGAAAGCTGCTTCAAGGTGAAGGAGAAGTGCGATCTCGCTGCCGCCAAACCAGTAGCAGTCCGTGTGGTAGTGAACGCGCATGACCGCCTTGGTTCGTCCTTGCTTCAGCCGGTCGTGCGCAGCACAAAGTGGGTCAGGTGGGCGGGTCGTCGCGACGGTTTCTTGTAGCTGCTGAGTCCGGTCCGGATGATCCGGTATGACCAGTGCGTTTGCGTGAATGCCGATCGCCACTGATCGAGCGAGTAGGCGACGTCGCCGAGATACGGGTCGTACAGGACCCCACTGCTCGCGATGGATGGCGACCAGGCGATGTACTGGCCCTGAATGGACCTCAGCGTTATGCCCATGCCGATGCGAGCCATCTTGTAGAGATACCGTGGCGTGCCAAGCGGCGTCTCGTTGAGCAGAACCATCGCACCGGCCGGCTTGATGACACGGCGGCACTCCTCAAGCACATCTGTGAGGCGTGACGCGTGATGCAGAGCGGAGCTCGCGACGATGAGGTCGTACGTTCCATCTTCGACGAGCAACGGCGTGAACAGCGCCCGGATCGGGCGAATCTTCGATGCGACACCACCCATGCGTTCGACGACCCCGGGCAGCATCACCTCGAGATTGCTCCGGCTGGAATCGAGTGCGTCGATATCGGCAATCTCATCGAACCGAGACAGGTATGCCGCGAGCCAGCCGGTGCCGGCGGCAAGGTCGAGAACGCGGAGTCCCTGTCCGCTGATGAGCGTCCGCCATGGCACGAACTCGAGAGCATCGAGAAAATTCCACTCGTGCGTCACGGCGTGGACCTGCTTTGCTGGATCCGTCCACACTGCCGCATGTTGCGGATAGAAGCGCGCGATAGCCGTCTCCCAGCTGCTTGCTTCACTGTCCGCTTGCTGCGCTATCCAGTCATCCACCGATGCCTCCATCCTCCGTCGAGATGGCGACGAGGCCCGCACTGTCCCCGTTCGTTTTCAGGTTAGCATTCGGTGCAATGGCCGCACCCGCCATCTTCGTGCACGACGCTGGCGACTACCGGCTCACCGATCCCGGGACCGTGGTGGCACTCACGGCGTCAGCCTTCGAGGCATGCCGTAGCATCGGAGTCTCGCCGGGCGTGCTTGACGACCTCACGGAGCGCCCCGAGCTCTGCCGGAATCCCGACGCCTATCAACGCTGGCAGCTGGACTGGCTCGATCGCCTCGACGCGGCGTGCGACCTCAATGGGGTGGCTCGGTCATGCGCGCAGCTCATCGTGCCGTCCGTCGACACGCTCGTGGTCACTGCGCAGATGCTTGCGGGTGCGGTCGATGCGCTTGCGCCGGAGTCGATCGCGTATGTCGGCAAAGTCGGCCCGGTGGAGGCGTCCGGCTATCACAACGGGCATCTGCAGTACTGGCCACGTCTGGGCGATGTCCCGCTTTCGAGTCGACTCCTCCCCCTGGTCGCCGAGCAGCGATCCCTCTCGTTCACCGCTCACCCTGTTCAGGGGCACGCATCCGCGAGTGCGCGTCACGGAACGCCTCTCGACCGGGCGCGGCGGAGGCTCTCGCGCTCGCTTGGGCCCTACCGTCGCTCGTACCTGAGACGTCTCATGGGTGGCTCGCACCGATCGGCGACTCTGATGCTGTGGTACGCAGGCTACGGGGTCGAACAGTTCGCGGCCGATGAGCGTCGCGCCGGACGCGAATCCGCGTTCATCACTCGAGGCGACTCCTGGTTTCGAATCATCGATCCCGGACTCCCGCCACGCCATGCTCCCAGCCGCCGCATCGACCTGACGGTTCACCCGGTCAGCGAGCTTGGTCGAGGCGTGATCGCGCTGCTCGACGAAGTCGACGAGTGGGCTGGTGTTTCCGGTGCCGCGCGGATTCTCGCGAGCAGGCTTGCGGTCTTCCTGCAAGGGATCTGCACCACCGTTGCCGCCGCGGCGCGGCGGACGCAAGGCGAGCTTGCGCACTTCGGCGTCGAGCGCCTCGCGGCCGCGAATCCGAGCTCGCTTGAGGAGTTCGCATGCCTGATCGCCGCGCGATCTGCGGGCATCCCGCGAGTTCTCGTCCAACACGGTGACCATCTCCTCGCCTACGGGTCATGGCTGGTATCGCAGACCGGGGACTTCGACGAATTTGCGGCGAGCGATCCAACCATGGCAGATGAGCTCGACGCCGCCGCGGCAAGGCTCGGCGTCGTCGCACCTCGGGTGGTGTACTACGCGCCTCGAATCGCGTCGCTCCTGGAGAGCGCCCGGGCGCGGCGCGGTTCGGTGTCTGGAGCGGGCAGGATCTGCTACTTGCCGTCGTTTCTCTTCGGTGACTCGCGGTACGTCGGCGCATGCAACTTCGACGACGCCTGGTACCACCGCTGGCACCTTCGCATTCTTGACCTGATGGGTCGCCGGCCTGACCTTCGTTTCACGTGGAAGGGACTCCCGTCAAGCGATCAAGAGGCCGATCCCATACCCGCGATCATCGCCGACCGGCAACTGGAGAACGTCACGTATGAAGGACGTCCGTTCATCGAGGTGGTGGGCGAGGTCGATCGCGTCTTCACCGACTATCCGAGCACCGCCCTGTACGAGACCGTGCATCTGGGCAAGCCCGTCCTCGCTTTGACCTTCCCGCGCTTCTGCGTGGTTCGCCCGTCGGCCGCGGCCCGCTTCGCGCCGGTGCTTCGAGCCTGCGACACCGAGGACGAGGCGCTCGCGCAGATCAGCGCTTTCCTCGATGCAGGCGCCGAAAGCTGGACGCTCCCGGAGCGCACCCTCGCTATTCCTTGATCACCCGCAGAATGAATGTCAGTTCGTCGAGCGGCAGGATCGGGGAGAGATGCTGCTCGTACCGTTCCGGCCAGCGGTTCGCAGCACGAGTCAGAAAACCGCGCACGCCTCTCGAAGGGAAGCGCTCGTTGAAGGTCACGCTCTGTGTCGAGAAACGCGCAGTCGAATAGCGGTATTGGTTGAAGAAGACGTGTTTCGGGTCGAAGTACCCGAGCGAGTTCACCGCAAAGGCATGTCGGTGCGTCGGATCGACTGCCGCCCAGCGAGAGCGGAAGTACGGCACATCGATCCGGACGAGACAACCGGGCTTGCCGATCCGATGAATCTCTTCGAGTGTGGTGACGACGTTGGCGAGGTGCTCGAGCACATTGTCGAGGTAGATCTCATCGGCTGTTGACGTTTCGAAGGGATATGGGAACACGTCGAGATCATGGATGACGTCTGCGCCCGACTCAGGGTTGATGTCGACCCCGATGGCGCCGGGCCGCTTCTTGGAGCCACAGCCGAGATCGAGGATCATGCGCCACACTCGGACGGCACGGCCGAATTGACATGATGGCTCCCGAAGTGAGCGGAACGCAGCGGCGGCCCGACGGTGCTGAGAGGATCCGGATCGGCTTCTACAGTCACGCATCCCGCATCGGCGGCGCCGAGACCTACGTCCGAGACGTGGTACGCGGGATCGACACGGACGTCTTCGAGGTGCACGTTTTCGTGCCCCCATGGCGCGAGTTCATCGAGTTCCTGGGTCTTCGTGAGCGGCGGGATCTGAAATTGCACGTGGTGAGGATAGTCGAGCCGGCAACCGCATTTCCGACTGCGCGATCAGGCGAACCCACCGATCGGCCGCGGCCCAGTTTCGGCACGGAGTCGCGCCCATCGCGGATTCGCCGCCTCGCGCTTGGCTTGCACCTCACACCCGGGACGCTGCGCGTGGGGCACGACACGCTCCGCTATGCGAGCCTGCCGGTGAATGTCCCGCGTCTCGAAGCCGCTTTCAGGCCGTACAACCTCGACGTCGTCCACGCCATCAATGGCGGCTATCCGGGCGCCACGAGTGCTCTGGCGGCCGTGTTTGCCGGGGCGCGCTCCGCACGACGGTGCGTCATGACGGTGTGCAGCACCGCGATGCCCCGCAGCATCCTGGCGCCGGTGGAGCGACGGGTTGATCGCCGTCTGGCAAGGGCGCTCGATGCGCTCGTCGTGCCCGCTGAGCGACCCGCCGGCGCGCTCATTGCTCGCGGGTTTCCGCGGGGCATGATGGAGATCATCCCCTGGGGAGCCCGCTCGATCCCATACGGCGTCGACTCCGGCGCACGAGAGCGGTTGGGGCTTCCCGCCACGGACCCCGTCATTGTGTGCCTGGCCAACTTCACGCCCACCAAGGGCCAGGCGTTGATCATCGATGCGATGCCGCAACTCGCGTCGCAGTTCCCGAAAATCCGCGCCATCCTGGCGGGCGATGGACCGGAACTGCCCGCGCTTCGGCAGCGCGCCGACGCCCTCGGTGTCGCGGGCCGGGTCGCGTTCCCCGGATCGGTCAGCGATCCGTGGGACCTCCTCCGCGTGGCCGATGTTTTCGTGCTCGCTTCGGAGATCGAAGGGCTCCCACTGGTCGTGCTCGAGGCGATGAGCCAGGGCGTCCCGGTTGTTGCAACCGACGTCGGAGGCATGCCCGAAGCGGTGATTGACGACGAAACCGGATTCCTCGTACCCGCTGGGGATGCCACCGCGATGACGGCCGCAATCGCACGAATCCTCGGCGATCCTTCGGTCGCAGCGCGGATGCGGCAGGCTGCGCTGACCCGGTTCGAGCGGCGATTCACCATGGAGCGCATGCTCGAGGCGCACCGTGACTTGTACATCAGGCTTGCACGCGGCTCCAAGTCGCACGACCTCGAGGAGCGTTGAACGGGCCTCAGCTGGTCACCGACGCTTCAGGCAAGCCTTGTGCGTCGGCAGCAGCCGTCGCGGCGAGCCCACTGGCGAAATCCGTTGGCGTGTAGGCGAGGAAGGACTGCAGCCGGGTGATGTCGAGGACGATGTCGCGCACGTCGAATGAACGCCTGGGTTGGTAGTCGATGAGCGCCTCCTTGCCGACTGCGGCACTGATCGTCTTCGCGACGTCGAGGACGGTCATACCCACTCCCGACCCGACGTTGACAGTCCCCGTATTGATGCGGCCGCGGACCAGCCTGCTCACCACATCGGCCACGTCTTCGACGAAGACGTAGTCTCGGAGCGCGGTTCCATCGCCGAAGACTTTGATCGACTGCCCTCGGTTGATGCGATGTAGGAAGATCGCCACAGCTCCCTGATCGCCCCCATGCGCTTGGTGCGGGCCGTAAACATTCGAGCAGCGAACAATCTGTAGCAGGGATCCGGACCGGCGCGAAGCCATCTCGGCGTACGTCTCCGCCGAGAGGTGCGAGGCGCCGTACGGTGAGATTGGTCGCGCCGCGCTCTGCTCGCTTACTGGGAGTCGCGGAGGATTGCCGTACACCGCACCCCCTGACGACATGTACGTGAGCCCGATCCGTGGTCGTTCACGAAGTGCCTCAATCAAGGCCAGGAGAGGGAGCAGCATCGCCATCGCTGCCTCCGACGGCTTCGCTGCGGCTGTTGGAGGCGAGTGCCCTCCCACGGCGAAGACGACATGATCGACGTCACGCAATGCGTCGTTGAGGAGTTCCGCATTGCCCGCATCGCCAACGATGATGTGCGCCCCGGCGCGACTGCCGGCATCGGTTCGCCACGTGTGCGAACGAGTCAGTCCCCTGACACTTCGCCCATCGGCGAGGAGCTTCTGTCCGATCGCGGCCCCCAGGAAGCCCCATCCGACGACCAGGACGCCCGCGGTGACCGGTTCCGATCCTGTCATCGCCGGGAGTATAGCCCGGGCCATGCAGACGCTCCCCCTGGGAGCGTGGACCCATGCCGTGGTGCGGGGCGAGCGCCCTTCCACGAGGTACGCAGAGTGCTGACCAGATCACCACTATCAGGGGCCTCAGGACACCGCCAGGATAGTCGCGTCGTGGTCGCTGAATACAACTCGGCCAAGGTTCAAGAGCGCAGGGTTGGCGTTGTGGTGCAGGCGGTCGATGAAAAGGAAGCGAACATCGTATTGCTGCGTCAGGATTCGCAGCGCCGCAACGTTCGCATCGTCGAAGACCGCATTGTTCAGCCTCGTACGGTATTGATACGCTGCGAAGCCAGGAGTCAACGGTGGGTAGTTCAGCCCGTACGCGATAGGGTTGTAGGCCTCGACGAAGACTTGCCGTTCAGAGAAGGCCGAGTCGTAGTAGTAGCGGCCATTCGTTTCAGCGGGATCGATCCAGTGGTTGCTTACGGCGATCACCGTGCTGATGGGCGTGTTATCACGCAGCCAGTCGAGTGCAACGACGAGCCCAGGTGTCAAACCGCGGACGGTCTGCGGGTCTGCCTCGGTCACAGTGATCGGTTCGCCGCCGAGCACCCTCTTTGCCGTCGGCGCGAGCTGGATGGGTAACGCAAGCACGCTGACTGCCAGAATCGGAATAAGAGCAAGGGCGATGAGTCCGGAGGCCGGCGCGTGGCGTGCCCTGACCCGGAACGCTGAAACCATGATGAAGATCACGGCAGCGGCGGCGATGGCGCCATACCGGAGGAGTAGCCCCGCAGGATGCGCGTCCGACGGCGAGGTCACGACCACCGCAGCGGTGATCAGCGCAGTCCACGCGACGAACGCAAGCACCGCCGCGCGTCTCGAGATTGGAATGTCGGTGCCGATATCAAGCCATGCCAGACGCAGCCCTGCCGCCGCAGCGATGGTTCCAGCTGCGTATCCGGTATCGAGAAAGTACAGCTCGCTATCGCCGACCTGGTGGACGACGTTGGCGATGAGAACACCGGCCGCCACGAAGCAGAGGCACAGCGCGAAGTTCTGGAGTTCTTCCCGATGGCGTCGTCGGAGCAGGTACAGCACGCCGGCGAGAGGGAGGAGGATGCCCGCCAGACTGACTGCATAGCCGATGAGCTGGGCGATGTCGCGGAGGGCGTTGTTCGAGATGTGCGAGGCAACGATCTCGGGCGCCGTGCGGTTCAATACCGCGAGCGGCTGGATCACCGTTCCCGGAACGCCTCCCCCATACACGATGAGGAAGGTGAGAACGAAGATCACCACGCCCAGTACGAGAGCCACGATTGCATTTACGGGAAGCCTGCGTCGGCGCCAGAGTTCGAGCACGCCGTAGAGCCCCGTCCCGGTGATGACGACCGGGAGAATCGTTGCTTTCGCACCGGAGGCACCGAACATCAGGAGCGCGATCAGGACCCAGCCGCGGAGGCTCGCACGCGTACGCCACGACGGGTCTCGTAGTCGCTCGGTCAGCAGATACAGCAATGCGAAGAGAAACATCAATCCAAAGGCAAATGTCCAGCTCGCCCAGAGGTGGAAGTTGAACTGGTCGAAGAACGGGCTCGGCCCGTCAAGGTCCTTGGTCAGGTCCAACGGCCCGAGAAGGAAGAGAACAACGATGGCAAACACACCCGTCCATGCAGAACGCCCGATGAACCGGCCCAGGAGCATCAGTTGACACCCCAACACAAGCAATGGCGGAATGAAGTCCAACCTGAAGCCGATCGTTGGTATCCCCACCCCCGTCACCTGACTGATTGCCGCCATGTGATCGAAGACGAACCACTCGTAATGCAGTGGGAATCCCGACAGACCGGGGCTCGTTGCCGGCCAATGGTTCTTGGCCTCCGCAGTCAACCCGATGAAGTTCGTGAAGTCCGGAAAATACTGGACCGACTGGGACATCGACGGGAGCGGTGCCTGGGGAATGAACGCAAATGCCAGGTAGGCAATTCCGAGTGCCATCGCTGCAGCTGCTGACCAGATCAGCCGGCCCGACATGGGTTCGTTGTGTGCGTCGCTGACTTCGCGCGGTGACCTACGCCAGATAGCGAGGGCGCACGGAACGACGACGACAATCGGGTAGACGACAATCAGACCACGTGAGCCGATGGCCGCGGTCGCGCTGAAGGCGAGGATCTCCAGGGCATGGCCGATCGGCCACCCGAGTCCGATCGTGAGCAGCAGCCCGTGACGCCGTCCCCGCAATGCCCACAACAACGCGGCTCCCGGAACGAAGACAAAAGCGATTTCGTATCCGATGAACTTGACGATGTCGCCGGCGCTGACGCCCGACACTAGCCAGATGGCGAGGACCACCGCGACAACGAACAATGCTGGTCCGATCCCGCGCCGTGGCATCAGGAGAGTATCGCGGATGCATCGGGTGTCCGCCGACGCGGTTCCACATTCACGCAGCGTGAGTCGTCAGTCAGGCTGGATCTTGAACGGCTCTCCGGCTCACTCGAAGTCACTCAACTCGAAGCGGCGGCCGAGGCGCTCGAGCATCGGAGCGACCCAGGCTCGCGTCTCCGCATCCACCAGCGCCAACGGATCAGCAGCCAGGAGCTCCACCCATGAGCGGACGAGATCACGGGCCCGGGCCCAGAGGCACACATCGCCCGCACCCAATACCGGATGGACGACTCCCTGCTGCGCGGCTGTTGCAAACAATTGCGACCACGCGTAGTTGCACGGCCTGTTCATCGGCCTGACGTGCGACCGCAGCGTGGTCGCCCATCGACGGCCATCTTCGACAACTTTTCCCGGGAAGTCCTTGTCGTATCGGTACGCGGGCCCTCCCGTGCGGGCCTCCGCGAAGTGGATGATCGTCGCGGCGGACCAAGGGGCGCCGTACCAGAGAATCGAACCTTCCCTGTCGCACAGCGAGGCGAATATGGATTCGGGACCAAACGGGTTGATCACCGCCGGTACGTCTTCGGCAGCGCGAGGCCGGGCTCCAGTACCCGACGCCGAGAACATCGGGGTGCGCGTCCGCCACTGTGCGCGACCGCCCCTGAAGTACTCCGAGATGGGTCCGAGCTCGGAGCTGTCATTGCGCACGTCGAAGACGCGCGATTTTGGGTAGCCGTAGTTGAACGTCGGAAACCAGAGGTCCCTTCCTTCGACGATGGCTTCAATCCGAGCGAGGTGCGCTTCCAGAAGGGCCACTCGGTTGGTCGAACGCGGGACGAGGTGTCGTGTGGCGAGCGCGTCAGAGTGGACGAAGACGGGACCGGCCGGCGCGTCGACTGGCAGCGCTATGCCCGTCCACGGTGTCACGCCGACCGTCGCATGACCGCATCCACGATCAGCTCCGAGGAGACGAGGGCCGAAAAATCACTCTCCTCGAATCGAAGACCGAAGGTATCCTCGACCGCGTACATCACCTCGACCTGACGCAGGGAGTCCCACGTCGGATCGTCCGAAGCGGCCACGTCTGCGCTTGGTGCAACTTCGTGCCCAAGGACGCTGGACAGGATGCGCGCAACCTCAGACTGAACGTCGTTACGCGCTCTGTCACTCATGGTCGATGTCGCCGTCCCACTGAATGATCACCCCATCCACTGCGCTCGCATCAGTGTCGAGGCGTGCGGATCCCTCGTCCCCCTCCAGTGATCCAGAGGATGCACCCAGCCAGTCAAGAGCCGGTTCGTTGCGAGCACCTCGGCGCCAGTCCACCAACACAGCCGACGACGGCAAGTCGAGTAGCATTCGCCGGACGCTCTCAACCACCATCGTCTGCTCGAGCTGACGCCCGAGAGCACGGCAGCTGATGGCGATCTCGTCGATGTGCAGCACCGACTCTTCGCGGCGGGCGAAGATAGCTGCGACCACGCCGCTGTCAGACAGGCGGTCCGCGAGTGCGACCGATACGACGCGTCGCTCGCCACCGCGCACGTACTCCGCGACGTCAGCGGCAGTGAAGCGGCGCAGCGCGGTGTTGAACTGATTGGTCTTCGCTGACAGCTCGTGGAGTCGGTCGACCAGGTCGTTTGGATTCAGACGGAACAGCAGGCGGGCTCCCAGAGCCCGCCGGTACGTCGCCGGATCGGTGGCGGCGGCGAGCTCGGCTGCGCGAACCGCCGATGCCTGTATGTCGTGCACACGCACGCTGTCTTCGTTGCCAAGATGAAATCGGAAGAGCCCGGGGTACAACCCCAGCCCGCGCCTCGTCGACGCGGGATCGGATGCATGCAGGCAGCTCACCGAGGTTTCGGATGCCACTTGCGCGAGTTCACCCGCGTTGTCATCGATGAAGAGCATCGAGTCAGGATGAATGCCGAGCTTCTCGGCGATTGAGACGATTCCCACGGCTTTGTCGTCCCATGTCGCGGTCGACGCCGCAAGTTCGGCGGCGTGGAGCTCGAGTGGCCCATCCACGGCGAGGAGTTGCGCGACATCCTGCGGATCGTTGCGTGTCGCGACTGCGAGGAACACACCGCGCCGGCTGAGCTCGATCAGGTCCCGTTGGAACGCTCGATGCTCGTCGGTCACGACGATCCCGTCCAGACCGTCCTCGGACAGGACGCCGGAATACAGCGTGTTGTCGAGATCGACAACGACTGCCTTCACTCGCATCCCCAGTGCCGCGGGGATCCAGCGGAGCCCCATGGCTCGAGCGGTGAGGACGGTCGCCTGTCGACTCAGCGGGGTCCCGGCAACTGTCGTGCTCCGCACGTCGACATATGCGGTGCCCAGGGATTGCGCGATCTGCGACTGTTCGCAGACATGCACCCCCGCAAGCGCGGCGACGGAGGTTCGAAGTGCCGCATTGAATGCCGTCGCGCCCTCGGACTCTGCAGTCCAGTCGCACACCAGGATCGGCGCCGATGACCGGCTTCGGAGAGTCGCGATCCTCTCGTTGAACCAAGCCTCGAGCGGCTCGCCGCTTTCGGCGTAGCGGCCGAAGTCGATCCACACCACTTCGAGGTCCGCGGATCCGTCTGTTTCCATGGCAAGGCTGTCGTCATACGGGCTGTACGTCACGTCTGCGCGACGACCCGCAAAGGCAAGGAAGGGCCTGAGCATCCGCTCGACAAGCTCGAAGGACTGGTTCCTGTGGACTCTGATCGCGACGCGGTCAGCCGGCCAGTGGCACTCCAGTGAAATCAGCTCCGCGTAGCTCGGAGACGTTGCGAAAAGCACGTCCTGCCGCGCCGCCTTGTCCAGGCAAACGCGAACCTTCTCAGCGGGCTCAGTCGGGAACGCTGCGTTCACAATGACGCCCAGCCCCCGGCACGATGCACCGTATCCACCACCCCACTAAGAATATCCTACCATCGCGCTCATCGGTGATCGGCAACCGCCGGAGCACGGCGCGACCCGTGGAGGTTGAGGCCATGGCAGAGGTGCAGGCCGCCGCTCAAGAGATGTTCGACTTCGTGCGTGAACTCTTTCCGGTGTGCCGGAGCCTTACGGGTGACGGCGTGCGCCAAACGTTGCACGCGATCCGCAGCCACCTCCCCGAGCTCAGCATCCATGAGATCAGCTCCGGAACGCGGGTGTTCGACTGGACGGTCCCGGATGAATGGAATATCCGGTCCGCGCGACTGCTTGGTCCGCACGGTGAGACCATCGCCGATTTCACCGAGAGCAATCTGCACGTCGTCGGCTACTCCGAGCCCGTCGACACCACGTTGACCCTTGACGAGTTGCAGGGCCACCTGTACTCAATCCCGGAGCTTCCGGATGCCGTCCCTTACGTCACGTCCTACTACAAGCGCAACTGGGGATTCTGCCTGACCGACCGCGTGCGCCGGGATCTTCTCGACGGCACATACCGGGTGATCATCGACTCCACGCTGGCACCGGGTCACCTGACATACGGGGAGCTCTTGATCAAGGGAGAGCTCCGCGATGAGATCTTTCTGTCGACGTACATTTGTCACCCGTCGATGGCCAACAACGAGCTGTCGGGTCCCGCGGTCACAACGTGGCTGGTGCGTTGGCTGACAACTCGACCGCGCCGCTACAGCTATCGGGTTGTGTTCATACCGGAGACGATTGGCTCGTTGACGTACATGAGCACGAACGTGGAGACGATGAAGGCGAACATCGTGGCCGGATTCAATCTCACCTGTGTCGGCGACGATCGAGGCTTTTCCTACATGCCGAGCAGGTTGGGCGGAACACTCGCTGACCGTGCCGCGCAGCATGTGCTGGGTCATCTCGCGCCCGACTATCGGCGGTACACGTTCTTGCAACGCGGCAGCGATGAGCGTCAGTACTGTGCCCCTGGCATCGACCTCCCAGTGTGCTCCATCATGCGCTCGAAGTATGGAGAGTATCCGGAGTACCACACCTCGCTGGACAACCTGGATCTCGTTACCCCGCAGGGCCTCGGAGGCGCGTATGAGGCGTACCGAAGGGTGATCGAGTGCCTTGAGGCAAACGAGACCCTGACTGCAACCACGCTGGGAGAACCGCAACTGGGGAAACGCGGGTTGTATCCAACGACTTCGACAAGGGGGTCCGGCCTGCGCGTGCGGGACATGATGAATCTCCTCGCGTACAGCGATGGCGAGCACGATCTGCTGAAGGTCGCTGATGTTGTCGGGGTGCCAATGTGGGAGTTGCTCGAAACAGTCGAGACGTTGAAGCAGCATGGGCTGCTCGTCGCGACGCCTCAACCCTCCCAGATGAGAAAGGAAGTCGTGGGGGAGTAGGGCACACGTTGCAGACGGATTGCTCCCAGGCCAAGGACTTCTCGGAGTGCGACCGTTTCTCCGGGCAACGCAGCGAAGCAGGCTTCATCGAAACCGATCACTGATCCGCGTGTCAGGTGAGGGCGAATCGACGTCAACGCATCGCGTGTTGGTTTGTAAATGTCCATATCGAAATACGCAAGTGCGACCACAGTCTCGGGGTGCCGTTCGAGATACCTCGGCAACGTTTCGGACACATCCCCTTTGACGAGTTCGAACTTTCGCAGGTGTGATATTGGGCTTTCACCCTCGTGGTACAGGAGGATCTTCTCGAGCGTCTGTTCCCATCCCTCAGTGACCGAGTAGGCACCCTCGCTCACCGTCGGATTGGTACCGTCCTCCGGCGAAACCCCGGGGAATCCCGTGAAGGTGTCGAAGCCGACGAGATGCCGGGTGTAGTTGAACGGCTCATAGAGACCCCGGAAGACGCTGAACAGCGCAAGGTTCTGGCCCCACCTCGTGCCGAACTCCATGACGACCCCGTGGACATCGAGTGCTCGGCGATAGAGATCGTGCATGAACAGGCACCGCGCCCAGTGCTGCCGGCGCATGAAGAGTCCCAGGTTCGCAAGCAGCTCCTCTTCAGGAATGGCCGCCGAACGGAACAATCGAGCAAATTCGGCGCGCCTGTTACGTTCGGTCTCAGTCTGCAAGGAGAGAACCGCGAAGGGGAGCTCATCGCCGCTGTCGGCCATCGGTTCTGTAGGGTAACAGCCGACGGCGCGGGTGGCGAGATGGCGATGACCGCCGCCGGTGTCTGGCACGCGCATCGGCGGGCCCTTCAGATTCCGTGACCGGGTGTGCGGCCGCTCGCCTGGCCGGGCCAGCCGGTGCCCACTGCCGCTGGAGCCGGGACGAGTCGCGCGGTGGACCAGCGCGCTATCGTACGCGCGCGATGAGTTCCACATTCGACCTTGGCGGCTTGAATGTTGGGCTCACCGGTGGAGGGGGGCATCTCGGGTCCGCCATGGCTCTGGGCCTTGCGCAGGCAGGCGCGCGCGTGGTCATTACCGGCCGGCACGCCGAGCCGTTGGCGGTGGTGTCAGCACGGGCGTTCGCGACGAAATGTGCCGGGTCTATCGTTGTTGCCGTCGCCGATGTTTCGAGTGCCGCCGATAACGAGCGCGTCCTGGACATCATCGCGGAACCCACGGGACGAATCGATGGCTGGGTGAATAACGCCTACGGCGGCGCCGGCGGACTCCTCGGCAATCTGTCGCGGTCAGACGTCGAGGTGTCCATCGCGTCGGCGCTGACGGACGTGATCATGGCGAGTGAGCAGGTCGCCAATCGCATGAAAGCGCAGGGACTTGGTGGGGCAATCGTGAACATCGCGTCGATGTACGGGATGGTGTCCCCACAACCATCGACCTACGAACACTTTCCAGCCTTTCACAACCCGGTGGCGTACGGTGCCTCAAAAGCCGCGGTGTTGCAATTCACGCGCTACGCGGCCTGCCATCTCGCTCCGCACAGCATCCGCGTGAACGCAATCTCTCCTGGGCCGTTTCCGTCAGACGCTACTCAGTCCAGCGATGCATTCGTCGTCGAACTGGCTCGCAGAGTTCCCCTCGGTCGCATCGGTGAGCCGGGCGACCTTGTGGGGCCGCTGGTCTTTCTCCTGTCACCCGCATCCGGCTTCGTCACCGGTCACAACCTCGTGGTCGACGGCGGCTGGACTGCCTGGTGACCAACGGTCGGGATGCCAGGAGGCTCGGCCTCGGCAGCGTCCAGTGGGGTCAGCGCTACGGCATTGCGAACACGGCCGGACAGCCATCGCCCGATGACGTGGCCAGGATGATCGATCTCGCCGGCCAAGCCGGCGTCAACACGATCGACACGGCGCGAGACTACGGCTCGAGCGAAGAGCTCATTGGCGCGCTCATCCCTGGCGACGGGTGGCGCATCGTGACCAAGCTCACGGCACGGTTGCCGGTGACTTCCGCCGATGACGCTGTCACGGCCGCATCAGCGAGCGTGGCGGCCAGCCTGGAGGCGTTGCACGAGACCGTGCTCGACACGCTGCTCCTCCATCGTCTCGAACACATGACGAACTGGGGTGGTGCCGTATGGCGCGCGCTCGTCGCATTGCGAGACGAGGGGCGCATTCAGCGTCTCGGCATCTCAGCGCTGGACCCGACCGAGGCGTGGAAAGCTCTCGAATATCCAGATGTTGACGTGATCCAGGTTGCCAGCAATCTCTTCGATCAGCGCCTTGATCGCGGTGGATTCTTCGATGCGGCGGTTGAGGCAGGGAAGGAGGTGTTTGTCCGCAGCGTCTTCCTGCAGGGTGCCGCACATCTGCACCCCGATCGACTCCCGAGCCACCTGGTCGATCTCCGTGGCTCGCTCATCCAGATCAGGGAGTTCGCCGCGAGCCGCGGTTGGCAACCATTCGCGCCATTCCTGTATTACGCGTACGGCACGTCCAGGGCCAGCGTGTTGTTCGGTGCTGAGGCGGTTGAGCAGCTGCGCGAGTGTCTCACCGAGTGGGCCCTCGCCTCCGAGCGCTACGAGGCAGTGCGCGAGCTTGCCGCACGGATACCGGTGCTTCCGGAGAGCGTCCTCAACCCGTGGCAGTGGTGAACCTGTTTCTCGGTCGAAGCAGGAGGATCGCAATCACCGCCCACGCCAGGCCAGTGCCACCGCAACGGAGCAGCGTGGCGACAACGTCGAGGTGGCCTGGATGCAATCCGGTCACCCCCATGTCGAGCACGAGCGTCACCGCGACAGCCACCACCAACACGAGCGCCATCTGCATATAGAGCGCGACGCGCTGGCGACCGGCGTCCCAGATGTGCGGTGCCGCTGTCTCGAAGATGACCACGACCACCAGGAACTGCACCCACACGTCGTTCACTGCGATCGCCTGCGCGCCCCAGCCGGCTCGAAGCACGATCACGTTGGCGACGACATTGACCAAAAGCGCGATGGCCCAGATGGAGAGATGCCGCTTCTGGCGGTTGAATCGCTTCGAGTCGAGCACCAGTGATGGGACGGTGGCGACAGGGAGCAGCAGGATCGTCAAGGCGAGGATGTCGAACAACCGTATGGACGGTGCGAAACTCGGGAGAAACGCCATCACCATCGGGGCAAACCCGGCCTGGCCGAGCCCCGTCACGGCCGCGGCGATCAGGGCCATCGCGATCGTGATGCGCTCGGCGTGGCGAGTCCAAACCGGGCCCGCTGCGCCCCGGCCGAGCTCCCGCCAGATGGTCGGCAGCAGTACCGCCTGGATACCACCGATGGCGCTCGTGGCCACCGCGATCGGCGCGGCAGCGAATGTGTAGAGGCCGAGGACGAATGACGAGGAGGCAATCGCGATCGAGGAACTGCCGACGAGCCGGTATGCCCAGTAGACCTCCGCGAGCAGACCGAGCGGGAATCCGACGCGCAGATAGGGGCGCGCAGCCCGCGTGTCGAAGGATGGACGGAGCTCCAATGGCGGGCGAAAGACAAAGTACAGCGCCGCCGAGATGATCGAGTTCACCGCTGGAGCGATGAAGATCCCGGGTGTCCCGATCGTCGCGACCAGCGCGACGAGGAGAATCGGCCCCAGGACGGCCTGCGCGACAGCCACCTTGCCGACCACATCGAAACGAGAGCGAGACGACCACAGTGTCGAGAGGAAGCTGCTGCCGCTCGAGGCGATGACGGCGATCGGCGCGAGGAACAGCCCCAACTGAACCGCGCCCGGGGCGACGAAGAATCCAACTATGGCGAGCGCTATCCCGGGCGATGCCGAGACGACCAGCTCAAACGACACACCCACGTTCTGGGCGCGTCGCGCCTCATTGGGCTGGTCGTGCGCAAGGTGGTCGATGATGGCGCGAACTGAGCCCTCGAAGACGCCGCTTCGCACCAACGTCGCGTAGAGGTAGATCAGCAGCACGAACTGCCCGTCGCCGTATCGAGCGGGCCCGAGCCAGTGCGCAGCGAGAAACCCGGCACCGACGGCGAGTACGGAGCCGATCAGCGAGGCACCGGACAGGCCCGACGCCGACCGGAGGATCCGCCGCAGGCCGAGGCCCTCGAGCGGGTCGGGCACGCCGGCCTCGACGGGGAGCTGGTCTGAAGTCACCAACGCCGGTGGCGAGCGGCGTCGCCCATCCTGACCGCCATGGATGGCGACGCCAGAATGGCGGCCGCCTCCAGAGCGATGCGCGGCGAGCCGGGCAGACACGCCAGCGCGGCGCCTCTCGCCCTAAATGGCCGGTTTGCTCGCGCGTGTGCATAGGCCGCAGCCAGGGAGCGCCGACTCTTCATCCAATTGAGCGCTGCGCGTGCCGCGGCCCGTTGCTGGTCGTCGCCGGCTTCCTGCAGGGCACGCTCGAGCACCCGGACATAGGTGTCGAAGATATCCGTGCGGTGGCTGAGCCCACTCGACTCCACGCGGTAGAGCAGGGTCGGCGCTCTCGCACCGTGCACCCGCAGACCAATCCGGATCATCCGAATCCACAAGTCCCAGTCCTCCGCTCCCGAGACGCCGTCCCGGAAGCCGCCGACGTCGTCATAGGCAACCCGCGGAAAGAGGGCGCCGATGGAGACGAAGTTGTGCCGCAGGATGTCGAGCAGCTGGTGCTCGGGCGGCGGAATCGGAAAGTGGTCTCGTTGGGTCTCGTCGCGAATGCCCTCACCGGGATGCCACCGGAGCGCATCCGCGCAGACGATGCCGCCGTTCCGGGCATGCAGCGTCGCGAGGGTCTCCAGGTGGTCGGGGAGCCAGACGTCATCGGCGTCCAGCAGCGCGATCAAGGGAGCGTCGACGCGAGCGATGGCAGCGCGTCGAGCGCCCGCCGGCCCGGCGTTTCGATCCAGCGTCACGACCACGACGGGGAGCAACCCCTGCCATCGCTTCGCGAGAGCCGGGGTCCCATCGTCGGAGTGATCGTCGCCAACCACGACGGCCGCCGGGGGGAGCGTCTGGGCCGCCACCGATGCTAGAGCTGCACCCAGAGTGCGAGCCGAGTTGTACGCCGGGATGACGACACCGATTGCTTTGACCGGCCCCGGCGAGGCGATGCCACCGGCGCCAGGCTGCCCTTGCGGCTCCGTCGTCATCGGCCCAAGGGTACCCGCAGGAATCCGCCGTGGGTTGTGACGCCGCTCTCTATGATCTCCTCTCGTGAGCGCCCACAGGTACGGCAACCCGGAATTCCGTATCGGCGACCGGTCCGTCGGACCCGGTCACCCGTGCTACGTCATCGCCGAGGCCGGCTCGAACCACAACCGAGACCTCGACACGGCGTTCCGGCTCATCGACGTCGCCGCCGCGGCGGGCGCCGACGCCGTCAAGTTCCAGACTTACACGGCCGAGGGCCTATATTCACGCCGTACCCCTGACATGAGCTATCTCAAGGACCAGGGGCTCGTCGGCGAGCGTGAGTCGGTGTGGGATCTCATCAAGCGAGTCGAGATTCCCTGGGAATGGCATGCGGATCTGGCCGCCCACGCCAGCAACGCCGGCATCGCGTTCTTTTCGACGCCCTTCCAGGAGGAGGCGGTCGATCTCCTCGAGGAAATCGGTGTCCCGGCCTTCAAGATCGCCTCCTATGAGGTCAATCACCTCCCGCTGATCGAGCGCGCGGCCCGCACGGGCAAGCCGTTGCTCATCTCCACGGGGATGGCCTCCCTCGGCGACATCGAGCGCGCCCTGGACACCGCCGCAGCGGCCGGCGCGCGAGACCTGCTGGTCATGCACTGCGCAGTGAACTATCCCCCAAGGTTCGAGGATCTCAATCTCCGCGCGATTCCCACCCTCCATGCCGCCTTCCAGATACCGGTCGGATGGTCCGATCACACGCCCGGTCACACCGCGGACGTCGTCGCCGTCGCGCTTGGCGCGTGCGCGGTAGAGAAGCACTTCACGCTGAGCCGGAACCAGGAGGGTCCGGACCACCCGTTCGCGCTCGAACCGGACGAGCTTGCGGCGATGGTCACGGCAATCCGCGAGACCGAGGCCTCGCTCGGGTCGAGCGTCAAGCGTGTGACCAAGGCCGAGGCGGAGATGTACCGGCTCGGGCGTCGCAGCCTGGTCGCGAGCCGGGGCATCGCCGCCGGCGCGGAGCTCACGCGGGACGATCTTGCGGTCAAGCGACCGGGCTTTGGCATCCCCGTCCACGACATCGATCAGGTGGTCGGCCGCCACACTGCGCGTGCGCTGGAACAGGACGAGGTGCTCGGATGGGACGACCTGGTTCGTTGACATCCGAACGGGCACATCCCAACGTGACGCTTCGAGTGGCGCGCGAGGACGACGTGTCGCTGATCAGAGCCTGGCGCAATGACGCCGACGCGATTCGGTTCAGCGTGAGCGCCCGTCCTGTCTCCGATGCCGAGCACGCGCGATGGTTTTCAGCGACACTCGCCGATCCGCGGAAGCTGCTCTGGGTCGCGGAGGAGCAGGGCGTTCCCGTGGGGCAGGTGCGAATCGATCTCGAGGGCGATACTGGGATCTTCTCGATCGTGGTCGCGCCTTCGGCGCGCGGACGCGGGGTCGGCAAGGAGATGCTCCGCCGAGCTCTTGCGGAAATCAAGCGGGAGCGGCTGGCCACGACCATGACGGCTCTCACGCACCCGGACAACGTGGCGTCGATCCGCGCCTTCGAGCAGGTCGGCTTCACCCGCCGGGGCGTCTCGGACGCCGGTTTCGTAGTGCTCGACCTGCTAGTGCCATAGCCGGCCGCGACGTCGCGACGCCGACCGTTTCTACTGCGCGTCGCCACGCAGTGCGCGGTCGCGTTGCGCGCGGTAGCGCTCATCTCTCGAGGGCAATCCGCTCTGATCCTGGAGCGTCGCGTCGGACTCGAAATAGGCGACCACGGCGGCGAGATTCGGCGGCGGTTGCGGCGGCAACGCGGTGAGGATGGCGCGGACACGCTCGAGATCAGCGGGAACGTCAACCGTCAGACGGATCCCCGACAGGTCCCGCTCGCTGACCATGTTTGCGACGCGGTACTCATCGGCATGCTCGCGAAGCCGCGCGGTCACGTGTTCGCGGTGATAGCCCAGCACCGACTGGACGTCGAGCCGCTGCAGACAGTTGGTGGTGAGCGCCTCGAGGTCATATCCCTGCGGATACGTCGGTGGGAGCTCGTTGCTTGCGTAGTCGGCATCCGTTGAGGCGCGGATGCGAACCAGCCGGTCCACGAGCTCTGGGTCGACGAGCGGGCTGTCGGAGGTGACGCGCACGACCACGTCCGCGTCGTGCTCCCGCGCTGCGAGCACGTAGCGGCTCAGGACGTCGTCCACGGAGCCGCGGGTCACACCGGCTCCGTACGCGATGGCAAGGTCCGCGACAGCGTCGTCCTCCGGCTCCGTCGTGGTCGCCACGACCACTGCGTCGACGGTCTCGGCGAGCGCGACACGCTCGATGACGTGCGCAAGCATCGGTTTGCCGCACAGGTCTGCGAGGACCTTTGCGGGAAAGCGGGTCGACCCGACGCGAGCTTGAATGATCGCGACGTTGCGCATCACGCGACGTCGACCTCCGCAAGACGAAGCATGGCATCGGCGACCCGCGACGATCCGCGGCCGTCGATCAGCGCACGCCCCCGATCCGACATCACATCGCCGCGCGAGGGATCGTCAAGCAGCGCCAGGCATTCAGGCACCAGACGAGCGGCGTCCACCACGAAGGCGCACCCTGCGCCGGCGAGGGCCGAGGCCTGCGCGGACTGATTCGCAACCGCATCGTTGATGACTGACGGGATGCCGACGCACGCCGCCTGCACTGCAGTGGTACCGGCGGCCCCGACGTACACGGTGGCGCGGGCGAGTGCGTCTGCCAGGCTCGCCGGGTCGAGCAGCAGCTGCAGGCGGGGCTCGTCGACTCCGTGCACGCCGTGCGCGTCCGGGCCGACGACTCGGACGACGTCGACCGACGGGTCCCGTTCGAGCAGTTCGGTGGTGACGCGCCCCGAGATGCCATCGAGGTCGGTCGCTCCCGTCGAGACCAGCACCGTTCTCGAAGCCCTGCCGGTGCGCAACACCTGTGCGCGCGCCTCAGTGAACGCGGCTCGGATGAGCGCATAGGCGGCGCCACCAAGGAACGCCGTCGCGCCGAGTGGACGGAGACGTTCGCCGCCCGGTGACGGATTCACCGCGAGGTCGCAGACGGCCGGGAGGCCGAGGTCATCGACCACGGTCAGGGGAGCGCGTTCCCGAAGCCGACGCTGCAGGTTCGCATCGAACGTATATCCGTCGAGCGCCACGAGATCGACCCTTTCGGTGCTCGTCACTACGGCTTCGACCCGCGTCGCCGCGTCTCCCGGTGCCGTCAACACCGAGTGGCCGCGGTCCTCAACACGCCGGCGCAGCGCCGGTTCGTCCTCAGGGAGTATCAGGAAGACCGACGCGCCGGTTTGCAATGCATCCGCGAGCGCGAGCATGCGCTCGAGGTGTCCCAGCCCGACGCTGTGCCCGCAGTCCGGAGCGAGCAGCGCCCTTGGGGTCACGACCCGATCGCGCGTGTTGCCGCCCACGTCTGGATGCGGTGCAACGCCACCACAACGTCGTCCTGGTCGGACGCGGTCATCGACGGGTAGAGCGGCAGCGTCACGAGGCGCTCGCACATTCTCTCTGCTCGCGGCGCGATGCCGGGCCCACCTCCGCGAGCGCGATAGAGGGAGAGCAGATGCACGGCCGGGTAATGCAACGTCGCTTCGACGCCCTCCGCGCGCAACGCGTCGATGACCATGTCGCGTTCGCAACCGAATAACTCCGGATCGATCTCGATGACGTAGAGGTGCCAGGCGCTCCGCCGTCCCGCCGGGCGGGGAGGAAGGCCAACTCCCGGAACGTCTGCGAGGAGCACGTCGTAACGGTCCGCAAGCTCGCTGCGCTCGGCGACGACCTCGTCGAGACGGCGCAGTTGCGAGGTGCCGAGGGCTGCTTGCATCGTCGTGATCCGGTAGTTGTCGCCGAGTACCGTCACGTCGTACTTCCACAGAGCGCCGGTGCGCTCGTCTGCAGTGCTGGTCATGCCGTGATTGCGCCGCCTGCGGATGCTGTCGGCCAGGCCGGCATCTGCGGTGAGGCAGGCTCCGCCCTCTCCAGTCGTTATCTGCTTCACGGGGTGAAAGCTCAGGGTGGTGATGTCGGCGAGTGACCCCACCGGTTGTCCGTGCAGCGAGCCGCCGAGCGAGTGAGCGCTGTCCGCGATCACGGGTAGAGGACGGGGCAGCGCCGCTCGGAGCGCCGGCACGTCGGCCGGGAGGCCGGAGTAGTCGACGGTGATCAGCGCCTTGGTCCTGGAGGTGACCGCGCGCGCGGCGGCAGCCGGATCAAGACATCTATCGTCGCCGACGTCTGCGAACACCGGCGTCGCACCGAGGCGGAGGACGGCGTTCGCAGTTGCCACGAAGGTCAGCGGCGTCGTCACCACCTCGTCTCCGGGCCCGACGCCGAGTGCGGCGACAGCGAGGTCGAGGGCGGCGCTGCCGTTGGCCACCGCCACCGCTGCATCGACCCCGCAGCGCGCCGCGAGGGCGCGCTCGAAATCCACGACTCCGGCGCCCCCGGTCAGCGTGCCCGAGCGCATCGAGGAGACGACAGCAGAGATGTCGCTCTCGTCCAGATGGTGGCGTCCATATGCGAGAGGCCGCAATCGCAGCGGCGTCCCCCCCGCGATCGCGGGCGTGCTGGTGGTGCTCATCCGCTCATGTCGGTGGGTGCCTCCGCCGGCCACTTCGCGAGGAGTGCGCGAAGGTCGTCGACGTCAAGCCACTCGGTGTTGCTGTCACTGCTGTAGTGAAAGTCCTCGGCGACGTGAGCCCCGTTGCTGGTGGCGCGGGCACCCCAGAAAGGATGCTCAGGGACGACGACGTAGCACCAGTCCTTGTCGAAGGTGTGCCGTGCCTCGTCAGAGGTGATCAGCACCTCGTGCAGCTTCTCCCCCGGCCGGATCCCCGTGTATCGGATCGATACCCCCGGTGCGATCGCCTCCGCCAGGTCCACGACGCGCGTGCTCGGGATCTTGGGGATGAACACCTCGCCGCCGGCCATGGTCGCCACACAGTCCGCGACCAATTGCACGGCCTGGTCCAGTGTGATCCAGAAACGGGTCATGCGTTTGTCGGTCACCGTCAACTCGCCCCCGGCTGCCTGATTGCGGAAGAGGGGGACGACACTGCCCCGAGACCCCACAACGTTGCCGTAGCGCACGCAGGAGAGGCGCACGTCACTCGGGCCGGCGTACACGTTGGCCTGGACGAACAGCTTCTCAGCGCACAGCTTGGTGGCGCCGTACAGGCTTGCGGGACTGACCGCCTTGTCAGTGCTGAGCGCGACCGCACGGGGAATCCCTGCCTCGATGCATGCCTCGGCGACGTTCTGGGTGCCGAGGATGTTGGTCTGCACGGCCTCGAACGGGTTGTACTCGCAGGCCGGCACCTGTTTCATCGCGGCCGCGTGGATCACGATGTCCACGCCGTCGACGGCTCGACGCAGCCGCTCGTGATCCCGGACGTCGCCGATCAGGAAGCGGAGCCTGTCGTCATCGAAGGATCGCTGCATCTCAGACTGCTTGAGCTCGTCACGGCTGAAGATGCGAATGGTCTTGGGATTCCACTGCGACAGCGCGGTGCGCGTGAAGTGATGACCGAAGGAACCGGTTCCACCGGTCAGCAGGATGGTGCGCCCCTCGAAATAGTTCACAGTCGATCCTCATTGTCGGGCAACAGGGTCGCGGGTAGCCTACGGGAGCCCACGGCGGTCACGTCGCGACCATCCGGCAGTGGTTTTGGCGTCTCCGACTAGACTCGCCTCCTGCCACACGCTCTTTCGGAGGTGCTCCGCACCCCGGACGTGGACCAGACAATCGCATCCACCCCAGGCAGGAGTCACGCAATGGAACTCGCGCTTCACTTCATGAACTTCACCCTTCCCGGGGGGAACACGGCCCTCGGGCCAACCCTTGCTGCGACCGCACAGGCAGCCGAGGAAGCCGGCTGCTCGACCCTCACGATGATGGACCACTGGTTTCAAATGGAGGGGTTCGCCACCGCCCAGGACCCGATGCTGGAGGGCTACACGTCGCTCGGCTTTGTGGCCGGCAAGACTGAGCGCATCACCCTGTCCCTGATGGTCACCGGAGTCACCTACCGGCATCCGGCATTGCTCGCCAAGATCGTGACGACGCTCGATGTGCTCTCCGGCGGACGCGCGATGCTCGGTATCGGGGCCGCCTGGTACGAACGCGAGCACCTCGCCCTCGGCGTTCCCTTCCCGCCGATCGCCGAGCGGTTCGAACGCCTCGAGGAGACGCTGCAGATCTGCAATCAGATGTGGAGTGACAACGATGGGCCGTACGACGGCAAGCACTACCACCTGGCTGAAACCCTCTGCCATCCGCAGCCGATTCAGCAGCCGCGTCCGAAGATCCTCATCGGCGGGGGCGGTGAACGCAAGACCCTCAAGCTCGTCGCCCGCTACGCGGACGCGTGCAACCTCTTCGCGCTGGGCGCACCCGAAGTGAGGCGCAAGCTCGACATCCTCGCCCACCATTGCGAGGACGAGGGTCGCGACATGGCGACCATCAAGAAGACCATCCAGGGGGCGATCGATCCCACCAAGGACCTCGACGGGTTCCTCCGGGACATGGAGGAGTACGCAAAACTCGGGATCACCATGGTCGGGGTCCGGAATACGTCACCCGACCCAGTCGCCATGGCCAGGAAGCTCGCGGAGGTGGTCCCGCGCCTCGCACAGATCGGACCGTCGTGATCGGCCGATTGCTTCGAACTGGGCGGGGCTAGCGAGCCACGCGGATCACGATCCGAGCACCAGGCCGCCAACACCCGCGATACAGAGCCCGCAGGCGGAAGCTCCCAGCACGATCCAGACCGCCGTGCGTCGATGTGCGGCGAACGCGCCCGTGCGGCGCTTCCGAAGATAGCTCTGACGAACCTCGAGGGTGTCCGCCCCGGACGGTGGCGCCATCACGCGTAGCTCGTCATCCCTGCCATATACGCCAATCGACGTAACAAGAGCAGCAACACCCGGCGACCGACCTTGGCCTTGATGGAACGGAGGGGATTCGAACCCCTGCCCGCTGCTGTGCGAGGAGCGGAACGGGGTGGGCGTTGACAAAGCGGGCGCGTCAAGCACAATGCGCCGTTGACTTTTACCTTCTGGTTATATAACCTTTGGGTAATAGCTGTGAAAGATCCCCTGAGCCGCGCCTTCGCGGCCCTTGCCGACCCAACGCGTCGGGCGATCCTCGAGCGCCTCGCGGCCGGCGAAGCTGGCGTCGTCGAACTCGCAGAGGCCTCCACGCTGACGCAACCTGCCATCACCAAGCACCTCAAGGTGCTCGAACGGGCCGGCCTGGTCGGCCGGGCCCGCGACGGCCAGCGCCGCCCGGCACGACTTCAGCTTGAGGGCCTGCTCCCGGTGGACGACTGGCTCCGCTGCGCCCACGCCGAATGGTCCGAACGCGTCGACCGTCTCGAGGCCCATCTTGCCGCCCAAACCGAATCAACCATCACGGAGGAGAACCCCGATGCCTGAAGCCCGCACCGCCGTGGACGTCCGATCTGCGACCCCGACCAGGCAGCTCGTCATCGAGCGCACCCTCAAGGCCTCGCCGGAGCGGGTCTTTGACGCCTTCACAGACCCGGAGCAGCTCAAGAAATGGTGGTGGCCCAACGGCTTCACCTGTCCCGCCGCAGAGGTGGACCTCCGCGTCGGCGGGACGTACCGGCTCGCGATGGAGTGGCCGGGCTTCATCCCAGCCGACGCCCAGTTCTCCCACTCCATGGGTGGTGAATACTACGAGATCGATCGTCCGCACCGCCTGGTCATGAGCGGCCGGGCCGTCAACGACGAGCAGGGCGAGCTCTTCGCAACGCTCATTGAGGTGGCCCTTGAGGCCTGCGACGGGGGCACCGCGCTCACCGTGCGACAGTCCTACTTCGAGCCGATGCCGCCCCCTGAGGCGATGGGCGGTGCCGAGCAGGGCTGGGCCGAACAGCTCGACAAGCTCGAGCGGCTTCTCGCGGACTAACCGAGAGAGACCGGCATGGATACACGAACGCTCAAAACGGCCGAGGCCGACATCGTCTACAACGTCGAAGGCCCGTCGCCCACTGCCGACGGACGCCCACCGCTGTTCATGATTGGGCGCCTTCGCCCGCAAGCTGCGCGATGCCCTCACCAAGGACAACTGACCACGATGTCGTGCGACATCACGGTGGTGGAGCGGAGGGGATTCGAACCCCTGACCTCTGCCGTGCGAGGGCAGCGCTC
>OBLU010001024.1_pt1 | contig 26104 bp, 31 predicted proteins | sample 1518681 | NCBI WGS metagenome assembly OBLU01 (sample SAMEA3539304, study PRJEB22396) | soil metagenome | biome: tundra; feature: field; material: soil | place: USA | collected 2010-05 | depth 0.15 m
CATACTGTCCATATTTGTCTCTCTTGCGGCTTGTTTGATGATCGGATACCTGCTCTTCGGTACCCAGGGAGATCTGATCGGAGGCTGGTCACTGGATAAATTCCAGCTCTTCATTGGTTTTAGCCGGGTTTTGTATCCTTTTTTCGCGGGCGTGTTACTCTCACGTGTTGGCAAACTCATCCGGGTAAAGAATGCATTTTGGTGGTGCAGTGTCCTCATCGTTGTTGTACTCAGCATACCGCGCATTGGTGACCAACACCATGTATGGCTGAACGGCCTTTACGAATCTGTCACGGTAATCATTATTTTCCCGCTTATTGTGTCTATGGGCGCCGGGGGGATTTTGCACAGTGCCCGGTCGGCCAAAATATGCAAATTCCTCGGTGATATTTCTTATCCGCTCTATATTACGCATTACCCGCTCATTTATATATTCACCGCATGGGTGGCTAATAAAGATATTCCGCTTGGCCCTGAAGGGCTGCTCGCAGGGTTGCTGTTGGTGATAGTAAGTATCCTCCTTGCATACGGCTGCCTCAAATTATATGACGAACCGGTGCGCGAATGGTTGAAACGGAAGGTTTTGATGAAGAAAGCCTAAATGCTATTTAATACCAATATGAAAAAATGGAAATTGAAAAAGCTATGCCAGTTTCGTATTTTTTCGGACTAAAATTGAGGATGCCTTCGCCTAGTTGTTTGTCAGGCGTTAATGGATAAAGTTTTATATTCAAAGTGTGGTGTCTCGGTGTGAATCCAAGTGTTGGCTCCAGCATCTGGGATGGATGCTTTTTTGATCCAACTCTACTGCCCGCAAAAAAAAGTAGCAAATGTTTTGTAAACTTCAAAATCTACAATAATGGAAACGCAAACTATTTCAGAAACAGATATAGCAGCAACAGTATCCGTAGGACCAAAAGGACCGGCCAGAAAATAACTGTCAGTGTTAAAGACAACGGCATTCAAAAAAAAGTAGTTGATAAAATCTTTCAAATATGCTTTTCCACCAAAGCACCAGGACTGGGAACCAGACTGGGCCTGAACTTGCGTTATGAAATAGTGAAAGCCCGGGACAGTGAAATAAGGGTGGAGACCCAGGAATGGAAAGCAAGCGGGTTTATTATCCAGTCGCCGGCTTTGAAAAAGTAGTTGATAAAATATTTCAACCCTTCTTTACCACCAAGCTTTCGGGAAATCAATCGTTGTTGCATCAATACCAAAGACGTTTCCTTTGAGCGATACTTCCAGGTCATCATCAAGTTCATATAGTTGTTTCGCTTCTTTGATAAGCAACATCGCGAGATCTTCATAAATCTGAAATGAACGACTTTCGTTTGCTCGTACTAACGGCGCCTACTTCTCCAATGCCTAAATGATACATTTTGTTGGCATTTGCTTTTAGACTAAAACAGTATCTCAATACAGACAATATTTTCAAAGAACTAACTATATTAACAACGCAACGCTAATGATGTGAAATATGAAATAATTTTACCCCTTCTTTCACTTTTTCAATATGCGTTTTAATGAAGTCGTTTCTTTTTTTATTTTTTATCGGGATTACTACTTTTTATGCCAGAGCGCAGCCTAAGGCGCAGGTAAGCGGTAAGATTACAACGACTGATAAGAAGCCGCTGGTTGCAGCGAAGGTTACCTTGTTGCACATTAAAGACTCCTCCCTTTCAAATGCCACAGTAACCAATAGCAACGGTGATTTTAGAATAATTGACGTTTCACCGGGAACTTATTTTCTCGTTGCAACATCGGTAGGATATTTAAAAAATACTTCTTCAAAATTTATCGTGTCAGCAGGGCAGGAGTACAATGCTTCCGCAATAATCCTTATGCAAGGCGCCACTACTCTTTCGGGCATAACCATTTCAGCTAAGAAACCATTGATAGAAGTGAAGGCCGATAAAACGGTTTTCAATGTGGAGAACGGTATTAATGCTACCGGTAGCAATGCCTTTGAATTGTTCAAAAAATCGCCCGGGGTATCTGTAGATAAAGATGAAAATATTTCTATGATGGGTAAGAATGGCGTCAAGATTTATATCGACGGCAAACCCACTCAGATGGGTGGATCAGACCTCGCCGCTTATTTGAAGTCCATCAATTCAGCGGATATTGAATCGATAGAAATAATCACGAATCCTTCTGCAAAATATGATGCGGCGGCCAATGCCGGCATTATTAACATCAGGCTCAAAAAGAACAAAAACTATGGCCTTAATGGCAATATTGCAAGCGGCATCAATTTCGGCATCACACCGAAATACAATAATTCACTGAGCCTTAATTACCGCAATAGAAAAATAAATCTCTTTAGCAATTACAGCAATGATTTTGGTCGCGACAAAGAAGTGATGGATCTTAACCGGGTACAACTCGATTCTGTTTATGACCAGCAGAGTTATACTCTTCATAACAACAATTCAAATAATATTAAAGCAGGTATTGATTATTCAATAAACGATAAAAACATTATTGGCGTAATGGTGACAGGCAATTTTTATTATGGATCTGACTTTACCAGCAGCAATACAACCATAAGCCCCGGCACCACTGGTATGCCCATAAAGATATTATTTGCCACCAATACTGCACCGGGAAAAAGAAGCAATATTGATTATAATATTAATTATCACTATGCCGATACAAGCGGCAGGGAACTGGATGCAGATGCAGACATTATTTCCTTCAGAAAGAGCGGAACAAGCTTCCAGCCTAATTATTACAGGACTCCGGTCACTGGTATGGTTTTGGATTCTGCAATTTACAGGAATAACGCCCCTACAGATATTACCATTTATACTGCCAAAATAGATTATGAACAGCCTTTCCTGAATGGGAAACTTGGCTATGGAGGAAAAATAACCGACGTAAAGACTAATAACATTTATGATTTTTATAATGTTTATGGAAACGTAAATGTGAAAGACTCCAGCCTGAGCAACACATTTGCATATGATGAAAATGTAAAAGCTCTGTATATTAATTATAACAGGGCGCTGAGTAAAAAGACTTCTTTGCAGGCAGGAGTGCGTATGGAAAATACGCAAAGTACCGGTACACTTGAAAACGTCACAGCGCAACCCGACGATATTGTTAAGCGCAGCTATACCAATTTCTTTCCCAGCGGGGCATTCACTTACATCATGAATGAAAAGAATACTTTTAACCTGAGTTACAGCAGGCGCATAGACAGGCCTGCCTACCAGCAATTGAATCCATTTGAAGAAAAAATTGATGAACTAACTTATTATAAAGGCAATCCTTTTTTAAATCCCCAATATACCAATAGTTTTCAGCTTTCGCATACTTTTATGGACACTTACGTTACTTCGGTAAGTTACAGTCATATCAAAGATTATTTTGCTCAATTGATAGATACGGTTGGAAATGCATCTTACCTGATTCCAAAGAACCTGGCACAGCAAAATATTTTCAGCATCAATATTAGTGCTCCGCTTACCATCACCAAATGGTGGAGTGCCTTTGCAACTTTAAACGCTTATCATTCGCATTACCTGGCCAATCTCGGGCCAGGTGCCAATATTAATATAAAAGTAGACGCAGTTTCGGCCTATGCTCAGCAAACTTTCACTATAAAAAATGGCCCCACCTTTGAATTATCCTCCTTTTATAATTCACCTTCCGTTTGGGCAGGCACCTTTAAGACCAACAGCTATTGGTTTATTGATGCAGGCGTAGAGCAGAAAGTCTTAAAAAAAACAGGTACCATCAAAGTAAGTTTTACGGATGTGCTGAATAGCATGCACTGGAGGGCCGTTAGCGATTATAGTGGGAGCCAAATACTCGCCAAAGGGTATGAGGAAAACCAGCAACTGAAGATTAGTTTTTCTTACCGGTTTGGAAACAGCGCCGTGAAAGCAGTGCGCCAAAGAAAAGCTGCTGGTGATGAAGAAAACAACAGGCTTAACGTAGGAACCGGCATTGGCCAGTAAATGTACTTGCCCCCTCAAGATTGCTGCAAAGGATGTTTTATATTTTTTATTTAATGAAATGGAAGCTTTGGCGGCTCCAAATAAATTAGCTCTGTTAAATTACAACCTTTTCCATTTTTCGCAACCATTTTTCCTCAATAGTGGCTCCCAATCCCGGTGTTTCCGGAACTTTTACCACACCATTGCTTCCATAATCAATTCCACCAAATACCGGGTCATCTCTGAACATTAATGCGGTATCAAAATCATAATGCTCAATCATTGGGCTGCATAATGAAAAATGGGCAAATGCAGTCATTGCTAACTTGGATTCCATAAAGGCCCCCACCTGTAAATGGATGTTGGCAGATTCAGCCATTCGAACCATTTTTAATGCTTTAAAAATGCCGCCAGATTTTCCAAGTTTAATATTCATATACTTGCAGGCTTTCAATTGAATTAACCGCTCCATATCATGATCATCTCCGCAACTTTCATCGGCCATTATGGGGATAGGGCTTTCCTTGCTGATTTTGGGTAAATACATAAAATTCCAACGGGCAACAGGTTCTTCACAATGCTGAATATTTAGAGGTGCCAGGGCTTTTAGCGTTTCAATAGCTTCATCAATTCCCCAACCCTGATTTGCATCAATGCGCAAAGGGATATCATTACCAACGGCCTTACGGATACTTCTCATTCGCTCAACATCTGTCTTCCCGTTTAAGCCAAGTTTTACTTTTATTGCAGGGTAACCCTGTTCTTTTATTTTCAGCGCATCTGCGGCCATTTTCATGGGGTCGCTGATACTAACGGTGTAATCGGTAATGATTGTCTTATTATTTTTCCCTCCGATAAACTGGTATAATGAGAGGCCGGCATGCTGAGATGCAATGTCATACAGCGCCAGGTCAAACGCGCTTTTGATACTTGAATTGCCATAAATTATTTTATCCATCAGATTGACACATTCTTCAATTTGCAACGGATCCTTTCCAATGAGTGCTTTGGCAAAATATTGGCCAACGATAAAGCAGGTATCCTGGCTCTCCCCATTAACCGGCATAAAAGGGCTGCATTCTCCAAAACCAATGATCCCTTCATGGGTAATTATTTTCACCACCAGGTTATCGGCGCTTACTTCTTTACCTAATGAGGTAATAAAGGGTTCAATCAATGGAATAGAAAGCTTATAAAGCTCAATTTGGCGAATCGTTAATTTCTTATTCATTTTGGTAAATCTAAAAATGTAAAGATAAATGCTTCATCTGTAGTAAAAGGCATTGTTTATGAAACCACTGAAAGGTTGACCAGTTTCCTGAATTCCAATTGCAATTCAGATATGCCTGTTAACCGGAGCTCGCCAGTTTGGTTGAAGTTACTCCTTCAAAAAATGAAAATTTATTAATACATTCAAATATAATTTACTTTATAATGCCTGAAAAAATGACTTCAAAGATATTACTGTTCACCGCTAGTGTCGTTCTTTCTCTTACGCTTGCTGCGCAACAAAAAGAAGTGTTAATCTATCATCCAATCAAAACTGATAAAGATGGAAACATCATTTCCTGGTATGATGAAAATCCTGGCAAAGCTTATGATCATGTTATTAATATGGTATGGAATTTCTGGGATACTATGCGCCGTGATATGAATGGATTGCCTTATTATATGAATCACCAGGTATGGAATCCGGATATTAACGATCCGAGAGGAATAGGAGGTGACCAGTTTGCTATGGCTCTTTCTTCGTGGCGTTTATATTATGCCTATACTGGAAATGAAAGGTTGAAAGCGAATATGAATTTTATCGCAGATTATTATCTTACACATGGCTTGTCGCCCAAGGATGCCAACTGGCCAAACATCCCTTTTCCTTATAACACCTTCCTTTATTCCGGTATGTATGACGGGGATATGCGAAACGGGAGGGATGTGGCCCAACCCGACAAAGCAGGATCATTAGGACTGGAACTGGTGCATCTTTATAAAATGAGCAAGGGATATAATATTGGTGAAAATACTTTATACCTGAATGCGGCTGCCGGTATTGCTAACACATTGTCGGCACATATCAGGGAGGGTAATATTAATTACTCGCCTTTGCCTTTTAAAATAAATGTATTTACAGGTAAAACTGTTTTGTTGCGCTTTCATGATTTTACCGGCACATGGATTGACAGTGCAGGATACACGAGCAATTGGGCGCCGACAATGCAATTGTTTCTCGATTTGATAGCCCTTAAAACCGGTAATACGGAAGCTTACCAGACAGGCTTTAATACTTTGCTCAACTGGATGAAAACCTACCCGATGAAAGAAAATAAGTGGGGACCTTTCTTTGAAGATGTTGACTGGTGGAGTGAGACGCAAATCAATGCCATGACTTTTGCACGCTTTATTATGGAGCATAGGGAATATTTCCCAGATTGGGAAAAGGATGTATTGAAAATTATCGCGTGGGTTCATAAAAATTTTGCCAATGAAACATGGAAAAAATATGGTGTGGTCGTTACTAATGAACAATCAGTGTACCCTATGCCCGGTGAAAGTCATTCTTCCCGCCAGGCTGCCGATGAATTGCTGTTTGTAAGTTTAACCGGCGACAGCAGCATGTATGCAAATGCAGTGCGGGAACTGAATTGGGCCACTTACTCAGTGGATTTTGATGGCAGGAACAGGTTTCCCGGAGATGAGCCATGGCTTACTGACGGATATGGGGATTACGTAAGGCATTTCCTGAGGGCTATGGATGCCATACCTTCTCTAACACCGCCGGGTGAGGATCACATCCTTTCTTCTACTTCTGTAATACAGGAGGCAGATTACGCAGGACATCTTAAGAAATTTTATGGGCTAAATTTTGAAAAGGTGGATAGCAACAAAGTACAATTATTTTACAGTTCATTTGATACGGCAGGTACTGAAAAAGTCAAACTGGAAAGGAAACCATCAGCGGTTTTGCTTGATTACAAGCATTTGCCGGAAAATATTACCGGTGAAGGATATGTATGGAAACCAATGGAGGGCGGGGGCCTTTTAACTGTGCGACGGGAAAGGGGAAGTAAAGTTCTTGTTTTAAAATAAAACCTAAATGTCAATGTAATACCGTATATCTAAGCTGGAATTTTAAGAAGAGTGACTTATATTTATATCATCGGCCAGAGCTTTACTATTTTTGATTTGAGCTTCGTCGATAAAATGTTTTTTTGAATCTATAATAAAAATACAAAAATGAAAAAAAGTTCTGATTTCAGGATTCTTCGCATAATATCCCTGGTTGTTTTGCTGGTTGGGGCTATTGGATCTTTCTATCTCACACTCCGGGAAGGACGGAATGATAAATCAGTTCTGGAGATTATTCTTTTTTTATTCTGGGTAATTTCTCCCTTCCTCGCCCTTTTTATTGCCAGTTCTATCTCGAAGCGATGGGCAGATAGCACGCGTGTCACCGTTTATATCCTGATGTTGGTTATTACCCCATTTTCATTGATTAGCTATAGTGGCGCTTTAAAACTTCCTGGTATGAGTCCTGCTTTTGTATTTCTTATCGTTCCGCCCTTAACGTGGCTGCTAATGGCTATAGCTATCCCGATTGCGGAATCTTTTTCACGCAAGAAGACACGAAAAGAAAAAGGATGATTGAATTATGGTTACCTTGTTATTAATGACGTTAAAGCAATTTATTAATTCATAAATTAGTAGACAAGATTAATTTTTCATAGCTTTCTTAAAAAAAAGTAACTGCTATTGATTTTACAAGAATAATCTTCATCTGACTAAATTAATTGTATGAATCTTTCTTTTACCGGTTTTATTATCGCCTCCCTATTCCTTACTGTTGGTCATCTTCCCGAAAAATACCACCCTGCCGGTAATGCTGATAAAACTTTTGCGAATTTCGAAAATGTATTCCTTGATTCCTACTGGAAGCAATACCCGACAGGCTCCATTTATAGCGGTTATGGCAAGTATTATGACGAGTTGGTTATCCCGGACAAATCTTCTTTCAGAAACAATCTTACTTTCTCCAAAGCATGGATTGATTCCTTAGGTAAACTGGATTTCCAAGCGCTTAATGACAACAATAAGATAAGCTTCCGCATCATTAAGAATCAACTCGAAAGTGATATTTGGTATACTGCTGTTTTCAAGCCACAGGAATGGGATGCATCCATGTACAATATCAGCGGGGCCTGTGACTATATAATTAACCAGCCGTATGCCCCTTTGGATGAGCGATTAAGAATTCTGACGCGGTATTTGTCCCACGCTGATGATTATTTCAAAGCCACACTTGGAAATTTGAATCGCCCTGTCAGGGAGTATATTTATATGTCTATAATGCAAAATCAGGGAGGACTTGAAGTATTTGGCACTGCATTGTCCGATTCTATAAACATTTCACATTTATCACAACCGGAAAAAGATCAGTTGGAGCAAAATATAAGAAGGGCAGTTAAGGCGATCAAAGAATTCGCAGCTGCATTGAAGAAGATTGATGCAGATAAAAATTATGTTTTCAGGAGTTTTAGGATCGGGAAGAAGCTATTTGACCAAAAATTTAAGTATGACATCGCAACTGACTTAACGCCAGAGCAGGTCTATAGAAAAGCCATTGCAGATAAAAACTATTATCATAAGAAAATGTATGTTATTGCCAATAGTTTGTGGACGAAATACTATGGAGCTCAGATTAAACCGAAGGATAGTTTACAATTGGTACAATTGGTATTGGATAAAGTGCAATTGAATCACGCAAAGTCCGCCGATTTCTATGATTCCCTGAGCAGTTATATTCATCAATTAAAGAGATTTATCATCGCAAAGAATTTGTTCGACTTTGATACTACTACACCTCCTATTAAAGTGAGGCTTATGCCTGTATATGAAAGAGGATTTTCCCTGGCGAGTGCAGAGTTTACGCCTGCCTATCAAAAGCAGGGAACCACTTACTTTAATGTGGATGATGTAACTCTTTACCCACCCGAAAAGGCTGAAAGCGCTTTAAAAGAATACAACCATTATTCTGCACAGTTGCTCGCCATGCATGAAGGCGTGCCGGGCCATTGCCTGCAGGGAATATATAATAATAAAAAATCTCCCGATGTTTTGCGTTCCGTATTTACTAACGGGGCAATGATTGAAGGATGGGCTGTATATTCAGAGGGGATGATGGTTGAAAACGGATGGGGGAATGGTGCTCCGGAAATGGAACTGGAATTGGGTGTATGGAGACTCAGAGAACTTGCGAATGTGCTTGTTGATTATGATTTGCAATGCCTGAATATACCAAAAGAAAAGATTGTTCATTTGCTATCCAAAGAGTGTTTTCAGACTGATGCGCAGGTGGAGGAAAAGTACCATAGGGCGACTGTTTCGCAGGTGCAGCTTTGTTCTTATTATACCGGTGCAACAGCTATCCAAAAGCTCCGGGATGAGTATAAAGCGAAAATGGGTAACCGATATAGCCTGAAGGACTTCCACGAAAAGTTTTTGAGCTTTGGCAGCTCACCGGTAAAGTATATACGCGAAATGATGATGCAATAAATAGGGAAGATAAATTCTTTATTCATTTAAAGCCGGGGGATGTGCATCTCTGTAATTTTCTCCTGATTAAAATTTCATGGATCAAATGGGTAAAACGGGAACCCTGATGCACGCACAAACCTGCCCCGCCAAAACCCTGACTTTTTGTTGTAATAAGTTTGAAAAAAATCTCTAATTGCATACCAAATTCATTTTATCATTTATTTTTATAGTTTTATAAGAATTATTTAGGAGGGTGACCGGGGCATAATCCATTGCTAAGAAGGATCTGCCTGGTTTTTTATAAAATCCGGCACTTTAAATTTTTTAATTGGCCTAATCAATACAATGGATAGATTTCAGCAATTTTACAGAAGTTTAAAAAAACTCTGGAATACATTAGGCCCTGGCCTTATTACCGGCGCCAGTGATGACGACCCTTCAGCCATAACTACCTTTTCGCAGGCAGGGGCGCGGTATGGCCTTGATACATTGTGGATCGCTGTTTTGGCATTTCCCATCCTGGCGGTGATCCAGGAAATGTGCGCCCGTATAGGCATTGTAACCGGCAAGAGATTGACCGGTGTAATCAAAACTTATTACCCTCCCTGGGTATTATATACATTAATCTTATTAAGCTGTCCTGCCTTCCTGCTGAATATCGGCTCCGATATAGCCATATTAGGTGACGTGGGTAATTTGATATTTCCATCATTGCCTGCATTGTATTGCAGTATAGGGTTTACCGTTATACTCTTCATGTTAATTTTACTTCTTCCTTATAATAAGATGGCAATAGTTATGAAACTTACCTGCCTGAGCTTGTTGTTGTATTTGATAGTACCTTTTCTCATAGCTCAGAATCCCGCATTAATACTTAAAAATACCTTTATTCCTTCTTTTCATTTTGATAAGGAATTCCTTTTAATGGTTACGGGTTTAACCGGAGCAATCATTTCGCCTTATTTATTTTTCTGGCAAACATCTTCAGAAGTTGAAAACCTTTCCCTAAAAAATCCGGGCAAAAAAAGAACGACAAGACCTATTTTCGTTACGATGCGAAAAGACATCCTGTCAGGAGCTTTCTTCGCAGTTCTTATCATGTACTTTATCATCCTGGCCACCGGTACCATTCTGCATGGTCATACGAATAGTATTGAAACCATCAGTGATGCAGCCCTTGCTTTAAAACCTCTGGCCGGTAACCTTTCTTACATATTGTTTTCGGTAGGCATCATCGGAACGGGATTTTTAATCATACCAATTTTGAGCTCCTCCATCTCTTATATTCTTACAGAAGCATTTAACCGCAAATCAGGGCTTAGTATGCTTCCGGGTGAGGCAAAACTGTTTTACATAATAATTGGTGTAGCTATGGGAATGGGTGTGGCTATGCATTGGCTCCACATCAGGCCCGTAAAGGCGCTTCTTGCAACAACCCTGCTTTATGGGATTACTGCCCCTTTCTTAATAGGTATCATTTTACATGTCGCCAACAATAAAAAGATCATGGGGCAATTCCGTAACAGGCGCCTGTCTAATGTGGCTGGATTTGCCGCATTAATATGTATGTTGTCGACGCTTTTAATATTAGTATTTTTATAGGAGCGGAATAATAGATTTATGATTATTTACCTGCGAATACTTTCCCGGAGACAAGAGAAAATGTGTGACATTAAACCGAGGAATAGTTAATAACATAAAAATCAAATCAATCTGTATGAAAATCATTATTTACCTGGTATTACCCTGCATGCTCCTTGTGGCCTGCAGTGGAAATGACTATAAGGATATGGCGCAAAATAAAGCCCTTCCATTAAAGGGAACATGGAAACTCATTTCAGGGACGCTTATAGAAAAGGGAGATACTACCGTAACAGATTATACGAAGGGTATATCTTTTATAAAAATAATTAATGATACGCATTTCGCTTTTCTTAGCCATGATGTACATAATGGCAAAAATGCTGATTCGGCTTTTAGCGCCGGCGGTGGACCATACACGCTAAAGGATAGTTTATATACAGAACACCTGGAATATTGCAATGACCGCCAATGGGAGGGCAACGATTTCAATTTTACCATTGCCATAACCAATGATACGCTCACTCAAACAGGTATAGAGAAGGTTGCTAACACCGGCATAAACAGGCTTAATATTGAAAAGTATTCCAGGATACGGAACTAAATAAAAATAAAGCAAGGATAATTTTGGGTAGCGGATTATATTTAATCTTTTTTTTACCAGACTTGTGAGATGCGAATTGCGATAAAAACGAAAGATTTAAAGACGAGCACAATGGGCATGCTGAATAATTGAAATCAATTTTGATTGACAATCATGAAAAAATTAAATTTATCATATTATTTTTTATTAATAGTGTGTTTAAATCTATTTAGTTGCACTAAAAATAAATTAACCCCTGATGGCAAACCTATTTCTGATGGACCAAATAATATCGTGAGGGTTGACGTAAATGCAAATTCATATTATGATCTATCTATTGCTGAAACGAATAATAATACTAATAATATTCAATTCCAATTCATAAAAGATAGTTTAATTAAGTCCTTTGAATATGCATTCAAAGGACTTATTGGAGAAGAACTTTTTATTGAAGTCTGGTCACCGGGGGGAACTATTGCAAGTTGCGACATATATTTTAAAGGTCTAAAGGTTCCTCTTTCCCAACAAGCAATTGACTCATTCCAGGGAGGTCCACCTTCGCATATTAATGTTACCTACAAAATTGGGGACTAATCAGAGATGGCTTTTCCAACGCAGTCAAGGAATTACCTTTTTTTTGAATTTTAAATTATGTGTGGTGTGGTGCAAGGTAGTTTCATGAAAGCAAAATAAGAGAATGAGACCTCAATGTTTTATCCTCTTTTCCAGATGATTTTTCAGCAAAGTTATTTGTGCCAACATCAATATTGCCGATAAAAGAATTACGATTATAGTTATCCGGGAAAATTCAAATAAATGCAGGTCACTGATACTATTCATAAAATTTTTCATACCAGGGCCAAAAGACCAGGCCTGCCTACCACTTTGTGCACCACCATTTACAAAAAGGTAAACCATGGTTGCAATAATGCCGCCAAAAATAATAAGCCAGCCCGTTTTGGAAATTAAGGGTTTATAAACAGTTGCCGTACTCTTTTTCATCGCCAAAACGCCGGTCATAACCTTCGAGGTAAAATCATGGGAGGGCGATTCCAATGGTATTTCCTTCATTGCCCTTGCAATAAATTGTTCTATATTCTTATCGTTGTTCTCTTTCATAATATGCTGATATTTCGGGTTCAAAACGTGCTTTCAGGAGTGATGCCAGCTTTTTTCTGCTTCGGTATAATCTTATCTTAACATTATTCTGAGTGATACCGATAATTTTTGAAACCTCCTCTAAGGATTGTTCCTCGAAATAATACAAGGTTAATAAAAAACTGTCCTCACCCGGCAACTCCTGCAAACAATCCTGAATTATTTGTTTACGCTCCTTCTCTTCAATTGAATCCAACGCATTAATTATAGGCTCCGTTTCCTGTTCGTTAATTTCATCTATGTCGGCAATAGCTTGAAATCTTTTGTTCTTCTTTAACCTGTCTAGGCAGGTATTAAATGCAACTTTATAAATCCAGGTTGAAAATTTAGATTCCCATTTAAACTTATCTAATGATTTATATACTTTCAAAAAGGTATCCTGCGATGCTTCCTCAGCTTCCTGCCTGTCTTTCAGTAATTTCAATGATAGCGTAAACACCATATCCTTATAACGGTCAACCAATGCCGCAAATGCATTTTTATCTCCCTCCTTCACCAGGCGGATATAATGCTGATCGTTTAAATTATCCATATTATCAATAATGAGACGACGTTTATCCTGTGCCGGTTACAGGTAACCATGAATTTCTCCGGTAATTCTGTAACCAGAATCGAAAATGTGTCGTCATACAAGATGAACAACATAAAATTATTTAATTAAAAACAAATCATTATGGAACCAGAAATATTAATACCGGTCAGCGTTTTCCTGACAATCTTTGGCATTTTTTACTTATTTCTATCAACCCGGAACAAAGAGCGCCTTGCATTGATTGAAAAAGGAGCTGATGCCAGTATTTTCATGAAAGGAAGCCAAAATGGAATACCTTCCGGCAGGATCATTATTTTAAATTTAGCCTTATTGCTTATAGGCATTGGTGTTGGGGTTTTTATTGCCCTTCTACTGGCTACCTATACTTCCCTAAACCAGGATGCCATTTATCCCGCAACCATATTTACTATGGCAGGCATAGGATTATTTGTGGGTTTCCGTTTGACAACGAATATGGAAAAAGAACAGAAGTAATTTGTAAAGATTTGGTTGATTCCTGGCAAAGTTTTTCTAAAGAACCTTTTAGCAGGAGTGGTACATTACGCTAATAATCATAAAGGAATAACTTTGTCGATAGAACTCCAGAAGCGGCATCTTTTGCTATTTTCCAGGATTATCGATTTTAAATTGAAATAAAGTATTAACCGGCTTCTTACATACTATCTACTGACATACTTGTTTTAAGAAGATGGATTGAGTCAGACGCGGTGGCATTTATTGAAATGAATAAGGATACTGAATTAATGAAGTATTTCCCCAAAACTTTAAGTAAAACAGAGACTTTGGGAATGCTTAGAAAAATAAAACTCAATTTTGAAAAGAATAATTTTGAGCTATTCGCAGTTGAAGAAAAATTGATAAAACAGTTTATAGGATTTACCGGGTTTGCTATACCAACCTTTGAAAGTTTTTTTATGCCTTGTGTTGAAATTGGCTGGTGTTTCAAAAAAGAAGTATGGTTAATGGCTTTGCTACAGAGGCTGCGAATGCTTGTTTGAAGTATGGGTTGACAATTTACATTTTGAAAAAGTAGTTTCATTTACTTCATCGCTAAGTAAGAATTCAGAAAGCGTTATGCAAAGAATTGGTATGAAATACGTTGCTAATTTCGATCATCCCAAAATAGAAAAGGAGAGTTTGCTTTGCTCTCATGTCCTTTCCTTTCCGAGATTAATAAAGGCCAGTTTAATGTGTTGAACAAATAAAATAGCTGTCTCCTGCGCACTTGAAAATATGTTGTCTCCAGAAAGGTTGTCCAAAAAAAGGAACTAGCGTTAACCGTTGTATGACCCCTGCGAATCTGATGAGGCGGCATAATCCATCACCACCAATCCTACATTTCAGGCATAAGCATCGTCTCGTGTACTTCGATGGTAGCTTCGGGATGCCAGCCGGACAAATGTGGATGACCTGTTAGCAGGTCCATCAATTCTTCCCAATTTTCCGCCTCAAGAAATGAATATCCTGCTACGTCTTTTGTGCTCGGCGTTAAAGATCCTTCTGCGGTCAGGCTTTTCCCGCCACCGAGGGGAGCGCCAAGGTCAATGAGTCTGCTACCCAATCTTTCAGCCCAGGCATTCCACATGGCCATACCCGCTTCAAGCTGTTCGGGAGTATTATTTGCTGTTTGTGCCATTGCATCCATCGGAGCGTGATAAATGACCAGGAATCTTTTTCCGCTTCTTTGTACCGGTTTTGGTGCTGGTTTCCCGACAGCTTTTTTTACTACTTTTTTCACTACTTTTTTCACTGCTTTTTTGACAACCTTTTTAGCTGCCTTCTTCGGGCTTATTACTGGAGCTTTTTTAACCGCTTTTTTAACCGCTTTCTTTGCTGCTTTTTTAGGAGCTTTCTTTGATGACTTTGCCATTTGAATGATTTTATTGTTAAAGAAAAAATTTATATAATTTCCTAAATTTAAGATGTTTTCTAGCTACTCCAAAATAAAAAACGGCTGCCGTCAAAAAGTTCTTTAAATGGAGCCCATAAAGGACAATTAGCAGACATTTATCGACCTGAGCGGATCCTGCCAAAGGCTTTTCATACTTCACTGTGGGCAACGAAATCTGCGTGGCGCTTTCACATGGTGAAAGCGAATGTATTGGTTTGTGCCTGAACGAAGATTTATTGGTAAAAAATGAAAACAAATACTAAACAATTTCACTTGCTTCATAATTTTTCTCTAATCTTGTAATTATGAATGCTAATGAACTCAAAAATATACAAGCGCCGCTTAAGGACAAATACCGCGAGCAGCCGGAGTCTGCTGTTATAACTTTAAAGGCACAGGGAAAAATCGGCGAAGGTATATCCTGCAAAGTGGAAACGGGCAAAGCTATGGTGGAAGCAGGACTTCACCCGGCTACTGGTGGTAGCGGTCAGCTCTTATGCTCAGGAGATATGCTACTGGAAGCATTGGTGGCATGTGCAGGAGTAACCTTGCAGGCAGTGAGTACTTCTATTGGAATTATGATAAGAGATGGAATTATTAAAGCAGAAGGGGACCTTGATTTTAAAGGAACTTTAGGTGTTTCAAAAGAAGTTCCCGTAGGCTTTAAAAGTATCCGATTGTCTTTCGACCTGGATACCGATGCCACAGATGAGCAAATGGCCAGTATTAAAAAACTTACCGAAAGATACTGTGTGGTATATCAAACCCTCACGAAAGGTGTTCCGGTTGAAACGCATTACCAGGCATCATAACGGTAACCATTAATTGTACAAACTATTCAAAATTATAAAACCCGCTTCATGCGGGTTTTATTCTATCAAAATCACCTTTGTGATTAATTCTGAGCAGTAGCGGGGCTGATCTGCGTATCAACTTCAGTGATCTTGTTTGCTGGAAAGCCGCCTTTTTGAGCATGCTCCCTGATGAGGTCTTCGTTCTCTGCTTTGTAAACACAAAAAATCTTGTCACCGGTCACATAACTTTGAATCCATTGGATCTGTGGGCCCATTTCTTTGAGAACTGCAACAGACTTTTGAGAAATAGCTTTTAATTGTTCGGGAGTTAAATTACCTGCGCCAGGTATATCCCTTTCGATAAGATAGGTCTTCATGGTTGGTGAGTTTTTTGTTGTTGAAATGTTAGAAGCAACGGAGGTTTGTGCTATGGAAGCATAACCGGCGAAAAGCATGAAAGCGGAGAGCAGCGTGCGATTGATAATTGATTTCATAAATTTTATTTTTAATGATTTAGAAAGACTTAAAGGTAGTATTGACAATAAGGGGAGGGCTATAACAATTCATTCAATAAATGGAAAACAACCTGTTACAAATCGTTCAAAAAATGGTAAAATTATTTCAGGTTGAAAAATGAATTAATGAAGCAGGCCGAGATAAGCCATGGGCAGCAGGCCATATTTCTTCTTAAAACACTTCGTAAAATAGGAAGCACTGGTGAAGCCGGAATCAAAGGTAATTTGCGAAATATTATAGCGTAATTTTTGCATCAGTTCTTTTGCTTTTTCAAGCCTGTATTCTTTCAGGAGTAAGTTAGGAGACAGGGATGTTAATGAAACTGTTTTTCTATACAATTGTGAAGTACTCATTGCCATGACGCGGCTATAATCAGTTAAATTGAAATCAGCATCATGAAAGTTTTCTTCCAATTTGGTAAATAATAATTGCAGCAAACTCTCATCATGAAGTGGGAGGGAGAAAAAGTTTTTCTTTTTATTTAGAAAGAAATCTTTTGCTACCAGTTCTTTAACGGGCGAGGCTACTGCGATTTGAAAATTGCCTGTAATAAAACACATACTATCTGCAAATTGTATCGTATCACCAAACAGTTGATTACTTTTTTCAACCGGTTCACCGGCATTGATGGCTATTCTGAAATTTAATATATCCAGGCGTGCATCCTGCATTTCATGTTGAATGGCTAAAGCGCACGCAACTGCTTTTGACGCCGAAGAAAAGGAAATAATAAATCCGCTGCTTTCATGTTCCGCTTCACGTCCGCTGTAAGTTTTAAGGTTTTTTCTGATTATGTTGTTTTGGATCTCCAGCAATTCATTGGCTTTTTCTTTGCCAAACCGATGCCGAAGCAAATTGGGGTCGGTAGTCTTCGTGACTAACAGAATGCGAAAAGAAGGGTCTGCAAAAACCTTCAACCCGTCTTCAGAAATCACTGCCGATTCAGGGTCATAAATGCGGCCTAAAAAGGAGCTTACCAGGTTGTTGTCAACTTCTATTATTTTGTTGGGGATTAATCCGTGCGCCTTTCGGTGCATTTCCTCAACAGCCTGCTGGTCCGGAGCCTCAACAAGGCAAAATATGCTTTCCCTCTCTTCATCTATCCAGTAGGTCATACATTTACAACGATGCTCTACCTGATGTATCAAATCTTTGCTATGCGCTTCTGCGACGTCTTTTGCCTTAACACCCGGTACAATATGAACATCCATGAAGATAGGCATAACTTAAATTGTCTTCGGAAAGATAAGTATTTTTTTCATGGTTTTGGAAGCCCGGGTTTTAAGGATGAATGTTAACTAAAAAGTATTTCTAATAGTGCTTGTGGCTACCGGATTCCATATTCATGGGCTTTCGGCTTCAAATACAAAATGGTTTGACTGAATATATGTGGGTCTGCTGGTTCATTGCATCCCGTCTTCCCTACCTTTACAAGAAAATTTTATGTCTGAAGATCTGAACATTTTAAAAGGAAGCAAGACTGAAGAATATCAATCTTTGATTCCTCAGATAAAAGGCTTGCTTACGGGAGAAGCTGACCTCGTCGCCAATATGGCAAATGTTGTAGCAGCGCTTAAAGAACAATTTCAATGGCTTTGGGTGGGCATTTATGTAGTAAAAGATAATGAGCTTGTGTTGGCTCCCTTCCAGGGGCCGGTAGCATGCACAAGAATACAAAAGGGGAGGGGTGTTTGCGGAAGTTGCTGGCAGCAGGCTAAGGCACTTATTGTTGCTGATGTTGAAAAATTTCCAGGGCATATAGCTTGCAGTAGCTTATCCAAATCAGAAATAGTGATTCCGGTAATAAAAGATGGTGAAGTTGTTGCCGTTTTGGATGTAGATAGCGAAGAGTATAATTTTTTTGATGATACTGACAAGCAGTTTCTTGAGGAGATTGTCGGGTTGATTAATTTCTGAATACGTTTATGCTTTTCTTATCTAAAGGTATTTGATCATAACATGTAAGAGGCCTTTAATACAATATTAAACAAAAGACCAAAATATGGAGACTCACGCAGACCTTTTGCATCATGCGCCGGGGAAAAAAATCGGGCATTATTTTTTTGAATTCTTAATGCTATTTCTCGCGGTCTTTTGCGGCTTTATAGCCGAGAACTGGCGTGAACAACTAAAAGAGCATGAGCGTGAAAAGGAATTTATTCACTCTATAGTAGAAGATTTAAAATCAGATTCTCTACAGTCCGGAATAATACTATTGCAATTGAAAGGAAAAAGCAAAGGCATCGATAGTGTTCTTGCTGAATTATCCTCTCCTGGAATTTTGAAGAACTCCAATGATGTTTACCGGTTATGGACACAAAACCTGGATCTGAAAACTTTTGTTTCAAATGACAGAACCATCCAGCAATTGAAAAACAGCGGCGAATTAAGACTAATAAGAAATAAGGCAGTTTCAGACAGGATTATGCAATATGATCAAACAGTGAAAAATTATTACCGGCAAACCGATTTAATGTATAATGCTCTCAGCGATCAACATATCTATAGCCAGTTTTTCGATTTTATCAATCTTAATAACAACAAGAATATTCCGGTACCATTGCCTGAACAGGGGAAAAAATTATTGAATGAAGCCTATGCCCACCAACAATTATGGAACTATGGTCTCAGCGGCCTGATCAGTTGGCTGGAAGAAGTTCATGAAGATGGTGCAAACCTCTTGACATTTATCCAAAAAGAATATCATATAGAATGATAAAATGCAGGGTAAAAGTGAAACAAAAAAATAACCACTTTTACCAAATCATTTTAAGCGCCATCAAAATCAGTTTTTTGAACACTTTTATGTTTTATACTTAAATTGCGCCCATATATTATTCCAATCCAAATTGAAATTAAAATAACCAAAGTACTCATCACGGCAGGATATACATAACCTATTCTATCACTTGCAGTAAAGAAGTTGAATGAACCATGCCATAAGATAACCGGCCACAAATTCCAGCTTGATTGTTTCACAAGCCATCCCAATATTAAGGAACCAAAAATCAATCCAATGAGCCAACCGATAGTTCCGCCAAAACTCATACTGCCCAAATCTTTATCGAAGAGGAATATGGGTAAATTCCAGGCTGCCCATATAAATGCAACAAACAAGGTTGATATTCTGGTATTGTATTTTTGAGTTATTTCAGGAAGTAAAAAACCTCTCCAACCGCCTTCTTCACCAATACCATAAAAGAAACACCATATAAGCCAGACCAGGAAAGCATTTGTAACTGGAAGTTTTGAATTTAGCCCTAACTGGGAAATGTTTAACCAATCGCCTTTAATAATTCCGAGAGACAAATAAGGGATTAGAAAAAATAAAACAGGCATGCCAAAACCTATCACTAACCATTTTGCCTTCGGAAATGCAAATAACTTATTCTTAAAAAAGACTTTGACACCTTGTTTTTTATCAAAAATATGAGTGGTAACAATTGCTCAGAGGAAGGGCCCTAATCCGCCCAATAAATGCAACAAGTTTGAATGACCTCAGCCAACATCGAAGTTATGGCTTAAACCATTTGGCAGCCAGATAAGCCATGAGATACCAAAGGTAACGAGGATGAATGTGGCTATTTTTTTCTTATTCATTATATACCTTTTTTTGTTTAGCTGGAGGTTTTTGAAAAATAAAAATCACCACCAAATGGCTAATACAATTAGGACATTTTCGATCAGTAATTTCCCTATTGGTAAAACTGCTTTCAAAAAAAAGCAACTGCTATACATCACAGTTGCTTTTGCCATAATTAGACAGTTGCCTCAGCTTTTTCCTTTCTTCTTTTGTCAAGCATTTTTTCGATGAGATCCGGCGCTTTTTCGAATACAGCACTCAGGCCTTTGTTCGTGCGTGTTGGAATAAAAGAAATTTGGTCACCACGGGTAGTCAGGAAGCCCAGTGGTTCAATGCCCATTCCACCGGCAGCTCCGCCACCTATACCTTCGCCTTTCCCTTTACCCATTGAATCACCATGTCCCTCTCCACCACCATATCCAACGCCCATTCCGAACTTGATAACAGGCACGCAGGTAAATTCGCCTAATTGAAATGGCTGGCCAATTACGTTTTCCGTTTTGGCTTCTGTTTTTAATAAATCAGTAAATTGTTTTACTGTTTCTTCTAAATTAATTGCCATGATATAAATTTTAGTGGTTAAAAAATAGTTTATTACAAATAGTTGTATAACATTTTCCAGGGACGGTTACTCATTTTCAATACCAGGTAATTTTCTCCATTGAAGTTTATAAAAAGGTGCCTGAAGACATTCGGAAAAAAATTCAAAGGGTAAATTCGTGCATTCGTTACATAATCTCCGCTGTCAAGAGCCAGTTTCCATTCTGATACCTGAAAGGATTTTATTACCCGGTATATCTTCTTTATCATCAGGTTAAGCTTTCCTCTTTTTTTGGGTTTCTCTTTTTCAATGATAGCTTTTCTTTTCGTTCGTTTGCTTTTCATTTCAGCCATTCGAAAAGTTTTCCGATAAAACGGAAACTGTAACTTGAGCCACCATTCACCGGCATACCAAATTTTTGCATTTCCGATCACACCCCATCTTAATCCGGCCTGAGGAACTCTTGTATCAACTTCTATAATTATTATTGATAAAAGAAGTAAACAAATAATAAGAACCAACATTGCGAGAATACCAATAACCCATTCCATCAAAATCGTATTTTAATGAAGAAAAATTATCACGTACAAAACTATCTTGTAAAACTTTACGGAGAAATGACTGGCGTCATCATACGTGGTGATATTCGTTCATGGCTTTGCAGTGCTGCCTTAAGGCAATGTTAACTTATTGTAAACTTCTTTAGTCAACAAGTTTGAATGCTGAAATTGACGGGCATGTCCAAAAAAGCATTCTTTGCTTCATCAGGAGGTGAGGAGAGGGTGCTGAAGCATAGTTCATGGAATGTATCTGAAATTGGATACGCATTGGGGTTTAATGAAACAACTCATTTCAATAACTTTTTCAAAAAGCATGTCGAACTGAGTCCTTTAAGATTCAGAAATGCATGTTCCGTTGGTCCGGTCAGGCGGGGTTGAATTTCGAAAGTATTTATGATTGATGGGAGCTATTAAGTTTTTCTGCGAATATTAAAACAATAGGCTTACATTTAAATGAAAGTCAAAAACATATCCCTATCGAAAAGCTGATATCATAACTTAGAAAAAATATTTATTCCATTTCATCCTTTTAAAAAAAGCCATCTCATGAAAAGAAGAACATTCCTGCAATCAGGAACCTTTGCTGCAGCTAGCCTAATGTTTGGTCGTTCTGCCATCGCAGAAATATTTACAGCTAAAAAAGTTACTCCACCTATCGGACTTCAGTTATACACGATGGGCGATTTAATGATAACAGACATAAGAGGAACTTTGCAAAAACTTGCTGGCATCGGGTATAAAGAATTGGAAAGTGCAGGCTCGCAGAAAGGAAATTTTTATGGTTACCAACCAAAGGAATTAGCTAAGATGATAAAAGATGCAGGTATGACGTGGCGTTCAGCACATGTGGGCGGGGCACCTTTTACTCCAGGACAGTTTATGAAAACGGCTAAAACAGTTGCAGATTCAGCAAGAATACAAAAAATGATGGACCGTTTTAAAGACAGGCCAAAAACGCCTAACCTTAAAGAAAATTACCAGGAGCTTGCTGATGCAGCAGCCGAAGGTGGACTCAGTTATATGGTCTGTTCCAGCATACCTGTAAACACGTTGGATGAAATAAAAACAGCGGTAGATGTATTTAACAAGTCGGGAGAAGCATGCAAAAAGGCGGGTGTACAATTTGCTTACCACAACCATACTACAGAGTTTGATTATGTGGAAGGACATCGCCCTTTTGATTATATTCTTGCCAACACAGATAAAAACCTGGTGAAGATGGAATTGGATCTTGCCTGGGCAACAAAAGCGAAGCAGGATCCTGTGGCACTATTCAAAATGCATCCCGGCCGTTTTCCACTATGGCATGTAAAGGACCTGGATAAAACCACTCAAAACCCCACAGAAGTGGGTGCCGGAATGATAGACTTTAAGCGCATTTTTGATAACGGCAGACAATCAGGTATGAAATTCTTTTTTGTGGAGCAGGATTTGGCACCGCATCCAATTGAAGATGTCACCGATAGTTATAATTACCTGCATAAACTATTGCATTAAAAAAGTTGAGTTACTTTTTTTCAGTGGTTTATATTACCTGCCTCACCTTTTTTGAAATATTTGATTTTCGTAATTCATTATTTGATTTTTGTTTTTGTATAAGCAATAGATAAGTGAGCTTTGTTTTTCATTTTAGAACATATCATTATGATTACAAAAATGTAAAACCTGGCCAAAAAGACATGTCCATAACTGAAAGTATTTTTAAAGTGTGAAAAAGCAAAAGAAGAAGTATGAAAATTAGAAATATTTTTACCACATTTATACTATTTTTTCTATGCTGTGGCAACATTTCTGTCCAGGATAATAATCAAATGGTGCGGCTGGCAAAACTCGTAATTGATTCTGCTCAGTTAGATAGTTACAAAGCCTTATTGAAAAAAGAAATAGAAACTTCTGTTCGTGTTGAGCCTGGAGTGCTTACTTTATACGCATTGTCTAAAAAGGATCATCCCACACATTTCACGATCCTGGAAATTTATGCAGATACTGCTGCCTACAATGCTCACTTGCAAACACCACATTTTATAAAATACAAGAACAGTACAAAAGGTATGGTGAAGTCGCTCGAACTTATTCCGGTAAATCCTCTGTTGCCGGGGATGAAGATAAAATGATGATGAATTTTATGAGAGTAAAAACAATTTATTTCCAATAAAAAATTTAAAAAATAAAAAAAAATGCAAAAACGTAAATTAGGAAAAGGCGGCCTCGAAGTCTCAGCACTCGGGCTTGGCTGCATGGGCATGAGCTTTTCTTATGCTCCTTTTCCCCCAAAGAGTGAAATGATTACTCTTATACATAAAGCTGTTGAGCAGGGCGTTACCTTCTTCGATACAGCAGAAGTGTACGGGCCTTATACCAATGAAGAACTCGTTGGTGAAGCATTGGCACCCTTTCGAAAGGATGTAATAATAGCCACAAAATTTGGTTTTAATATACAGGATGGAAAAATGTCAGGCGTAACCAGCCGACCTGAACATATCAAAAAAGCTGTTGAAGGTTCTCTATCGAGATTGAAGACAGATGTGATTGATCTGCTGTACCAGCATCGGGTTGACCCGAACGTGCCTATTGAAGAGGTTGCGGGAGCAATAAAAGATTTAATAAAAGAAGGTAAAGTGAAATATTTTGGCCTTTCTGAGGCAGGCGTAAAAACCATTCGTAAGGCTCATGCTGTTCAGCCGGTAGCGGCATTGCAGAGTGAATACTCCTTGTGGTACAGGGAACCTGAAAAGGAAGTGATACCCACATTGGAAGAACTGGGGATCGGCTTTGTGCCGTTTAGTCCCTTGGGCAAAGGGTTTCTTACAGGAAAGATCGATGAGAACCGTAAGTTTGAGGCAGGAGATATCCGTAACACGATTCCCCGCTTTACGCCCGAAGCACGGGTAGCTAACCAGGCGTTGGTTGATTTACTCGGTAAAATTGCAGAGAGTATTCAGGCAACGAATGCCCAGGTAGCGTTAGCATGGTTGCTGGCAAAGAAACCGTGGATCGTTCCTATCCCCGGTACTACCAAATTGCATCGTCTTGAAGAGAATATAGGTGCGGCATCTATTGAATTAAGTGCTGGTGATCTTCAAAAGATTGAAGATGCAGCTACGAAGGTAACGATTGAGGGTGCACGCTATTCTGAAAGCGCAGAGCGGATGACAGGGTTATGATTTTTAACTGTCCAGCAAAACCTCATGGAAAATAAATTCTAAATAAACTTTTTTCGCAGAAAGACGCCGGGAGGGACACTTTTCCAGCAAAAAAATCAAATAAGAAGTTAATTTATAGAGCCGTCCATCCACCATCTATCAATAGCGTAGTGCCGGTAATAAGGGAAGCCGCAGGAGATGCAAGGAACAATACTGCATTGGCGACGTCTTTTGGTTCTCCTATTTTACCCAAAACTATTTTGGAGAGAACATGTTTTTTTGATTCTTCATTTGCCAGGTAATCTTTTGTGCCAGGTGTGAGGATAAAAGTAGGTGCCACCGCATTTACATTAATATTGTATTTACCCCATTCAGCGGCCAAACATTTGGTAAGATGCGCAATGCCTGCTTTGGTCATGCAATACACTGATTCACCGGGCAGCGCAACGAAACCTGCCTGCGAACTGAGATTAATAATTCTTCCATAACGTTGCAGTATCATCATTCTTCCTGCTGCCTGGCTTACAAAAAAGGTTCCTTTAAGGTTTACAGACAGGGTGTAATCGAAATCTTTCTCCCTTGCATTTTCTGCGAGGTTCTCCGGGGCCACTCCTGCATTGTTTACCAGGATATCAACTCTCTGAAAGTGCTCTTTTATTTTTTCGAAAGCTGCATGTATTTCGTTCATTTTACTTACATCCATTTGCAGTGGCAATGCCTTTCTTCCCATAGCTTCTATTTCTTTTATCACTCCATTATCTGCATCCAGGTCTCTTAAGCCAAGCGCAATATCTGCACCTGCTTCAGCAAGCGCCAGGGCACATGCCCTTCCAATTCCTCTTGCAGCACCGGTAACCAGTGCAATTTTTCCGTAAACGTTTACATCATCTGAGTTTTTCATTTTGTTTGTAATTTAATAAAGTTGCAAAGGGGCGAGTATTTTTTATAAGTAATTAATTTTCCTTAAGATCAATGATGCGCTTTCTTAGAAATTCAGGCGTGTTGATTTTCAAATCGTGCATATAAAAAACAAGCATGCAAAATATATAATTAATTGAACTTTTTATTTGCCTGTTTCCCTTCATGACAGCGGGCAAAAAAATAAAAATATTTGCATTGGTTGGCATGCAAAAAAATAGCCCTACCAATTTAATTAAATCGGTTGAAAAGGTGTTTTGAATAAGTTACTATTCCAGATTATTTTTGACCTGGAGCCCTGTAATTACCAGGTTTTTTAACGGCCGCGTCAATATCTTTTGGAGAAAGCAGAACGGTAGTTGAAACGGTTACCAAACCTGATGAATTAATTCGTAATCCTAACGCAGCTGCAGAGACATCATCCGGAAGCTCAGCAATAACATATACATCATGCTCACCAAAGGCGTAATAAAATGCCTCCATCTTACCGCCCGAGGCTGCCAACATTTTTTCAACGGCTACCTTTCTTTTAGTACCGCCCTCTTCCATTAATCCTTTAATTCCCGCTGCATTGTAAGATGCTTTAATTAAATACTTTTTCATTGTTACTTTTTTAATATTTCCTACTCTTATGGCTTTTCGGATTTGCCCCCGCAAAATAATGCCCGTGCGGGAAAGGCCCGTTTTTTATGATGGTCGCTGGTCTCCATTTTTATTTGCTTTGAAAGAATACTCCGTCAGCTTGCTGCGGAGATGAATTTCGATATTGTAATCTTATAATATTGTGTACTACTTCTATAAATA
>OBLU010001025.1_pt1 | contig 26082 bp, 16 predicted proteins | sample 1518681 | NCBI WGS metagenome assembly OBLU01 (sample SAMEA3539304, study PRJEB22396) | soil metagenome | biome: tundra; feature: field; material: soil | place: USA | collected 2010-05 | depth 0.15 m
GTGGCGGCTGCAGCGGCGATCCGGGCCGACCTGGCGGCCGAGATCGACGTTCTGGTACGCGACGACGGGCTCGTCATGCTGCCCTCGCTCGGAGCGGCTTCGCTCAACACGGGTGCGGCACCGCAGGCGGGAGTGGCAACGGTGCGAATCGCGGCCAGCCGCGTCGAGGTGGTTGCGGCTGACGTGCGTGTCGTGATTCCAGCGAATTATCACGATCACGCACCAGGATGGCGGCCGCTTAGCCCAGTACTCACAGATCCGTTCGAGCTGGTGGTTGATGATGTGGATCCCTTTCGCATGCCCTCCGCTCCACGACTGGCAGCAGCGCCTGACCTCGGCTCCTGGAGGTCGGCCTTCAGGGAGGCCTGGGCGCTGCTCGACCGGTGCCACCCGGCCGTCGCTGCGGACGTGGCGGCGGTGATCAAGGTGGCCGTGCCGCTTGCCACGCCACCGCACGGGCAGGTCAGTTCCAGCTCACCCGAGACGTTCGGCGCGATCGCCCTGTCCCAGCCGCTGGACCCATGCGATCTCGCCGTTACGCTCACACACGAGGTGCAGCACATGAAGCTGTCCGCGCTGCTGGACCTGGTGCCACTCACCCGGCCGGATAACGGGTCTGTCTTCTACGCACCATGGCGGGATGATCCACGGCCGGCCAGCGGCCTGCTGCAGGGGGCCTACGCCTACCTCGGAGTGACCGGATTCTGGCGACGCCAACGCGAAGTCACCCGCGGTGCAGACACGGCAACGCGGCTCCTCGCCGACAGCGAGTTCGCCAGGTGGCGGGAGGGTGCTGCGCTTGCGAGCCGGGTGTTGCTGTCCAGCGGGCGGCTCACCGAGGACGGCGCGAAGTTCGTCCGCGGCATGGCAGCGACGTTGCGGGCTTGGCAGCACGAACCGGTGCCGGAACTCGCGCGGCGGCTGGCGGCCGAAAAAAGTGAGCGGCACATGTCTCGCTGGCGTTCACCCCACCCCATCGAGGGATAGGCGCCGCGCTCAGATCTGGGGCGAGTCGAAGTCGAAGTCCAACCGTCGGCCCTCTCCTGCGGCCACCATGTCGGGATGGTCGTCGCCAAGCACCTGCCGGTAGCGGTTGATCGTGTCGGTGAACAGCTGTTCCGCCTCGACCGACGCGCCGACAGAGCGCAGGTCCGCGACCAGGTTGGCGGTACAGCCAAGAGTCAGCGGGTGATCCTCACCAAGCAAGCGGCGCAGCCGCGACAGCGTATCTTCGCCGAGTTCTCGCGCCGCGGCGTAGTCGCCCAGGGCAGCGAGGTCACTCGCGAGGTTCACCGCGACCGTAAGGGTGTAGTCATGGTCCCGGCCAAGCCTTGTGTCCAGTCCGGCAAGTGCCTGCTCGTTCCAGCTCCGGGCGCTCATGGAGTCGCCGTTCACGCGGTACAACATGGCGACATTACCCTCGCAGCCATTGCAGTATGGGTGATCAGGGCCATAGATATCCCGGTACCGCTCCACCAATTCCAGGGCCATCGTGAGCGCCTGCGCAACCTGGCCGCGGATCCGCAGGATATTCGCAAGGCTAAGGGTGGCCGCCAGCGTCAGCGGCGAAGACGCGCCGAAGCTCCTCGTGGACTGCTCGAATGCGGTCTGGGCCAGCTGTGCGGCGTCCTCGAAGGAGACCGCGATAAGCCGCAACGCGATCGACAAGTCGATCGCGGTCTCAAGGGTCCGCGGATGCTCGGCGCCAAGCTCGGTGGACCCGAAATCGTAGGCGTCCTGGCCCACATCGCGCGCCTCCTGATAGCTGCCGGACAAGCGTAGCGCGCGCGACAGACCGGCCCACGACGACAGCAGCTCCGGCGCCGAGACCTCGGTCGGCACCTCGCTGCGCAGGCGGTAGGTCTCACGATGCAGGTCCCGCGCCTCCGGGTAGCGGCTGTTCAGCCCATAGTCGACGGCGAGGTTGTTCGCCGCACGCAGGGTGCGCGGATGCAGCAGACCGAGCACCTCCTTGTGCAGCGCTAGCGAACTGACGTCCAGCTCAAGCGCACCGGCGAAGTCCCCACCGGCCCGCAGGTCGGCACTGAAAGAATTCGTGCAAGAGAGAGTCAATGAATCCCGTTCGCCGAAAGCGTCGCGGGACAGAGCCAGCGTTTCCGCGTCCCGGGCCTTCGCAGCCGGGTACAGGCCGAGAGCACGAAGCGTGTTGCCCAAGTGGCGTTGCATGCGAAGCAACACCCGGTCCGATGCATCGCTATTCGAACTCCACTGCTTTACATACTGCTCGGCGAATTCCCGGGCAGCATGCAGGTCACCTGAATTGTAGAGATAGCGCACCATGTTGATGGCGAACTCGCGTACCGGCTGATTCACGGATTGCTCGATCTGCATCCATGGCGCCGCCAGGTGCCCGACCAGCTCCGCAAACCGCGGCCACAGGCGGCCGTCGTTCGGGTCCTTCGGCGCGCCCGCGGCGAGGATGAGATGAGCCGCCTCCCGGAAGACTGCCTGCTGGTCCGGGGGCAGGTCGTCCCGGAGCAGTGCCTGGATCAGCCGGTGCATGACGATCGTGCGCCCTTCGATCCGTACCAAGGCGAAACGTCCGAGCTCGCGAATGGCCCGGGCTAGCCGGATTGGGTCCGCGAGCAACTCGCCGAGCGGCGAAGTCACTGCAGTCGCACCGTGCGGGAACAGGTCGCGTGGGATCGGCTCTGGCCCGAAGAACGCGCAGCAGCTCAGCAAGGCTATCGCCTCCGGCTGGCGCTGCTCCAACGTCGATACCGACAGCTTCCAGGCCGCAGTCATGGAGAGCGGGTAGTCTGGCGATTTACCCTCGGCCATGATGCCGACCACATGTTCTTTCAACAAGTGTAGGTACTCCGTCACCGGCATGCCGGTCTCCGCCTGCAGCGCGCCGGCCTGCTCCAGCGCTAGGGGCAGGTCGCCGAGTTCGCTGGCAAGCGCGTCGGCTTCGGCCGTGGTCAGCCCGCCGCGGACACGCTTGCCAAGGAACTCGATGCTCTCCGCCCGGGCGAAGACATCCACCGAGACGATTTCAACTACCGACTCCCAGCGGTGGTTCCGCGATGTCACGAGGACATCGCCAGGCCCGCGCGGGAGGGAGTCGTTGAGATCCTCGGGCTGATCGGCATTGTCGAAGATCAGCAACCACCGGCTGTACGGCTTTCCCTGCCGGAGCGCATCAAGCACCGCTGCCGCCGCACCTTCGACGCCGACGCCGGAGGCGGTGGCGGACTCCAAGCCGAGTTGGGGGGCCAGTGCGGCGAGTGATGACCGGACCAGGGCCGGCTGGTCTGCGGGAATCCACCAGACGAGGTCGTACTCGGACCGATACCGGTGCGCGTACTCGATTGCGACCTGCGTCTTCCCGACGCCGCCCATTCCCTGCAAGGCGTGCGGAACGACAACGGTTACCGAACTGGCCAGCCCTGCCCTAAGCGACTCGAGGATATGGTCACGGCCAGTGAAATTCTTGTTCCGCTGGGGGACGTTACCCCAGACGACCGGCGTGCGCGTGGGCACAGGCTGCGGTGGGGAATCAGACGTGGACACGCTATTATCCTAGATGATCGATTCCAAGGGTCTGACCCGGCGTGTCGCGTTCTATTCACGATGAAGGGTGTCCAAGATCGGCGTTGCAACCCAACGTCGAACCCGGAGGCCCGCATGGACGCCGACCTGGACACCCCTCGCTACCGCACTGTACGTGAAGACCGACGACCTGCTGAAGGACTCGCCGCAGCTGGCGCCATGGCGGCCGGATGTGGGCATCGGCCCTTCGCTGAGCGATGCTGAGCAGGTCACGCTGGCGGTGATGCATGCCCTGCTGGGGTTCACCTCCGAGGCCCGCTGGCTGCGGCAGGCCCGCGAGCATCTGCGTCACCTGTTCCCCTACCTGCCCCAGCAGCCCGGCTACAACAAGCGGCTGCGCCGGACGGCCGGCTCGATCGGCTGCCTGATCAGCGCGCTGGCCCGCGACACCACGCTGTGGACCGATGATGTCTGGGTGGTGGACTCAACCCCGGTGGAGTGCGGCCGGTCGAGGGAGACCGCCCGCCGCTCAGACCTGGCCGGATGGGCCGAGTACGGCTACTGCGCCAGCCACTCGCGGTACTTCTGGGGGCTGCGCCTGCACATGCTCGCCACCCTGCACGGGCTGCCGGTCGGCTTCGCGCTGACCGGCGCCAAGGCCGACGAGCGCCAGGTGCTGCTGGGCATCCTGGATGCTGACCCGGAGCTGACCAGCGGCCGCGCGGGCCAGATCCTGATCGGCGACAAAAACTACTTCGGCGCCGACTTCGAGGCCGCCCTCGCCGACGCGGGCCTGACGCTGCTGCGCCCGGCCCGCAAGGGCGAGGCCGAACGAGGCGGCTCGCGGTTCTTCAAGCCACTGCGCCAGACCGTCGAGTCGATCTTCGACACTTACAAGGACCAGATTGACCTCGAACGACACGGCGGCAGAACACCCGCCGGAGTCCTGATTCGCGTCCTGCAGCGCATCCTCGCGCTAACCGCCGCCATCTGGCACAACGACCAGGCTGGCCAGCCCGTCAAACGATCACTCCTGGCTTATGACCACTGACCATGACCCTTGGAATCAATCATCTAGACCTGATCACTAACCGGGATAGGTCGCTGGCCAGGAGTAGCACCTAAAGCGCCTCGTTGATCTTGATTTATGGTGCGGGGATTGCTGATGTCGTCAACGAGGTCCAGGTCCGCCAGAGCGGCGAATGTCAAATCCCGGTACCCGGGCGACAGCTGAGTTCCGGTAGCTAGGCGACATTGCCGGTGGCGGAGTTCTTGCCCGGCGCGCGACGAGGCGCACCTAGTCGATCGGCGCAAGCGCCCGGTGCCGGCGTCGAGCGGAAGTTCACCCTGCGTGACAGCCGTCGTCAAAGCATGCGGGCCGTCACTGGGCAGATCCTGACAGGCGCCGTGTTCACGAAGCTGTCGCCGCCCAGCAGAAGATTATGGTCTCGGCCGTGTTCAAAAGAAGTGACGCCGCGTGCTCATGGCGAGCGATGCCTAACAGCACCGCAACGGCATCAGGTGGAAGCTGGACCTGTCTGTGATCGCGCCCGCCGGAACCACCGTCCGCAGCCCGACGTCCAGGGCCGACCCGGGGCCGACAGCATGGCCCGCCGCGGTTCAGTGACGCGCCGGCACCGGGAACGTCCGGCCTGACGCCCCACCAACGACCAGGGAAGGCGTCAGCTACTGAGCCTGAGCGACAGCCGCGACTGGATCGCCGTGCTCGAGGTACAGCGGGATGCCGGTGCCAAGGGCCTCGTGCGCGCGGGTAACCCGCCGGGTCAGGCGCGGGATGAGGTAGTCGCCGACCCGGCTTACTGGTACCCTCTCCCATCGGTCGAGTTCCCCGTCACCGAGGCTGATCTGGGCCTCGTTGCCGCCGAGATGGCCGCAGTCAAAGATGTAGAGGACCTTGTCGCCCTCACCGGGGTTCGGTGCCCAGTCGATGACCAGCAGCCGGCGCGGTTCCAGGTCGGTCGCGAGGTCGCCCCCCGCCAGCAGTGCCCGCGCCAGCACCGACCTGATCAGCGGCATTTCCCGTTCGACGCCTAGCTCGGTCCCCTCGCTGTCGGCGGTGGACCCGAAGTCGATCGCGGCGGCGACGTCGCCCTCGGCCAGCGCAAGACCGGCCGCGACCGAGAACAGCACCACGCGAGCGATCCGCTTCCCGCCGCCGTGCATGGGCTGCGCCTCGTCCACGAACGCCCGAGCCTCGTCGAGTGCACCCACCTGCCAGCAGACCGTCGCCGCCGTGGGCAGCGCGGCCGCGAGCTGCTCGGCGGAGCCGCTGGCATGGCACAGCTCGATGGCCTCGGCTGCGTACAGCGCCGCCTCGGGATCGCCACGCTCGGACAGCACGCTCCCCAGACCCATCGCGGCCGCCACCTGCCAGTCCGTCCCGAACGGGCGTGCGGCGTCGATCGCTCGCCGAACGTACTCGACCGCCTCGGCGCCTCGGTCAAGATCGTCCAGCAACCCGGCGAGATAGATGAGGGCCCGGGCCCCGTACGAGTCCTCGACGCCATCAAACAGCCGCACCACGGCCTCCAGCTCGCGGACCGCATTGCCGGTGTCACCGGACCAGTAGTCGAGGTTAGCCGACCGCGTACGTGGCGTACGGCGACCAGTCGGTGTCCGGGTGCGCCAGCAGCAGCCGGGACAACCAGAAGCGGCCCTCCGCGACGTTGGTCGCGGCCCAGTAGCGGTGCAGCCGGAACGCGAGCTCGAGGCACCGCCCGCCGTTCGCTCGCCCCGTCAGACCAGCGCTGAAGAGCGACCGTACCGAGCCGAGCATGTCGGTGATCACGACCTGGAACGGGGCCGGCGCTTCGCGCGCGTCGTCGGGGAGCACGGCCCGGATCGCATCGGCAAGACGGCTGAAGGTGGCCCGCTCCTCGCCGCGCTCCACGAGCATCTCGCGGGCAAAGCGGTGAAGGTCGTCGTCCTGGTGGTAGCGCCAACGCGGGCCGTCCCGATCGACCGCGACCAGGCCGCTCGCGGTCAGCTCGCGGCCTGGATCAGGACCACCCTGACCGACGTGATCTTGTCGTCGGACACCACCTGACGGACCAGCCCGAGACCCACGCTTCCGTCGAGCACCCCGAACCGCCGGAAGACCGCGGCCTCGTGCTCGTCCAGCAGGGCGTAGCCACCACGCGCGATCGCGCGCAGCGGATCCGCGCTGTCCGCCAACAGCGGGTCCAGCTGGTCGAGCAGGTCCCCGACCGGGATCGCCGCCAGCTGCGCCGCGACCAGCTCGACAGCGAGCGGCAGCCCGGCGCAGCGACGCAGCAAGTCCATGAAGAAGGACCCCAGCTCGCCGTCGAGCTCGAGGTCTCCGCCGCTGTCCCGCACCCGGTCAGTGAGCAGGCGTACGACCGGGCTCGACGCCATCGCCGGCGGGCGCTCACCGGCCGGAAGCGCGAGCGGATCAATGGCGAGCACCCGCTCCGTCTCGAGCCGCAGCGGAACCCGGCTCGTGACCACGACGGTCAGCTGCGGGCAGCTGCCCAGCAGCACCGACACCAACGAGGCGGCGCCGTCCAGCACGGTCTCGCACCCGTCCAGGACAAGGAGCGTCCTGCCCAGGGCCGCGAGGTGGCCGGCGACCGCGTCCGACGCATCGTCGATGCCCAGTGGGGCGCCCAGATTCACCGCGACGGTCCCACCGACCAGGGCGTCCTCGCCCACCGCGCCGAGAGCGACCCAGAACCGGCCGCCCGGCAACCCCCCGGCCGAGCGGGCCACCTGCGCCGCTAGCCGCGACTTGCCGACCCCGCCGAGCCCGACCAGCGTGGCCAGCCCTGGCCGGCCGAGCGCCTCGCGCAGCAGAGCCTGCTCGGCCTCGCGACCGACAAACGACGACGCCTGCGCCGGTACCCGTGCCAGCAGACTCGGGGACTGATCTCGGAGGGTCGCCAGGTAGGTCTCCACGGTCTCGGCCGACGGGTCGACCCCGAGCTGTTCGGCAAGCAAGGCACGACACTCCTCGTACGCGCGCACCGCCCCGGCGCGGTCGCCCGCTCTGTTGAGCGCGCGGATCAGCGTCCGGTGCATGTGCTCGTCCAGGGAAGCCGACTCGACGGCCCGGCGCGCGGCCGAGACGGCCAGCTGATGGTCCCCAAGACTGGTCGCGGCGGTCGTCACGATCTCCAGCGCCTGCCGGGCCAGCGTGTCGACCGCGGCCCGATGGGGCAGCAGCCAACCGGCGTCCTCACCCTGCAGAAGCTGGCTGCCGGATACTCGCGAGACCGGGGTGACGAGGTCGATGGCAGCGCGGTAGCGGCCTTGGCGGTTCAGCTCACCCGCATCGTGGACCGCCCGCTCGGCCGAGCGTATGTCGACCACCACGTCCGTGGCGAGCCGGTACCCCCGTGGCTCGGTGACGATGACGCGCTGCCGATCACCGCCGATCCCCTCGAGGCTCAGGCGAAGGCCACGGACGACACCACGCAGCGCAACCGGCCAGGTTGCGGGCGGGTCATCCGCCCAGACGAACTCAGCCAGCCGCTCGGACGACACCACCCCGTCCCCCACGGCGAGGGCCACCAGGACGACGTGCGCTCGCCGACCACCAAGATCAGCGCCGGCGACCGCGCCCAGATCCGTCAGCACCGTCGGGCTGCCGAGCACGTCGATCCGCACGGACCCAATGTAGGGCGGCCCCGGCGGGCGGAGTCGCTCCGGGACTGCTCGAAGCTCAGGCCGCAAGGACCCTGGACACTCTGGCCCAGGACTGCGGGGCGCGGCCGATGCGACGCCGGCGGACCGCTAGTGGCTTCCCTGCACCGCAGGTGACGGCCCTTGATGGCACCGCGCGCGCCGGTAAGTTGCGGGGAATCTACCTGGGACCTTTGGTCCTTTTTTTGCGTCATACGTCGTAGTAGCCTCCGGCTCAACAACGAAATCGTCACATGAAGCAGGATTCCCCCGTGGGTCACGCTGGCCCCGCGCGTGACCGGGCCACGCGAAAGCCGCCCGGGTCCGCTGGCTGGCGATGCTGTCGCCTGCCCGCGGAGCCGCGGGATCTGCCTCGACGAAGGCAAGGAGGCCCGCGGTGGGAACCATCGACCAGCGAGGTAGCGCCGCATCAGAAGAACAGCCAGTAATCAGCGGTGCGGCACCGCCTGCCGTGATCAAGATCGAGCAGCGCGGTATCGAGTTTGTACCGCTCGATCATCGGTGGGGAAAGCCGGCCGGCCTGTTCTGGATGTGGGCCGGAGCGGTCTGGAATGTCGAGTTCGTGCTGTACGGGGCCCTCGCGGTCATCGTATTCGGGCTGTCATTCGCCCAGGCTCTCCTGGTAATCGTCATTGGCAACCTCTTCTACGCGCTGACCGGCCTGGCCAGCCTGCAGGGCCCGCGGGCGGGCACCACGGCCTTCGCCATCAGCCGCGCCCCGTTCGGGCCGAACGGGAACAGGATGCCCTCGTTCTTCAACTGGATCACCCAGGTCGGCTTCGAGATTGAGGGCATCGCGTTCGTCGTGCTCGCCGCTATCGCGGTCAGCGGCAGATGGGGCTTCGCCGCCGGAATCCCAGCCAAGGTCATCTTCCTACTCATCGCGGTGGCGATCCAGGCCGTCCTGCCGACGCTTGGTCATGCCGCGGTCCTCAAGGTGCTGCGCTGGCTCGCCATCCCGTTCGTCCTGCTGTTCGCGCTCATGGCGATCCTCACGACATCGAAGGTCAACTTGCATGTGCCGGCGCATGGCGCGGGCTGGGGTTCGCTGCTGGTCTTTCTCGCCCTGGTCATCTCGGCGGGTGGTCTCGGCTGGACGGAAAACGCCAGCGACTACTCGCGCTACCTGTCCCCGACGGCCGACAAGCGGCGGATCGTGCTGGCGGTAGCGCTCGGCGGCGCGATCCCGTCGGCATTGCTGGAGATACTCGGCGCGGCGGTCGCTACCGGCGTGCCGACCGCGACGAGCATCGCGGGCCTGACCTCGGGCTTCCCCGGCTGGTTCATCATTCCCTTCCTGCTGATCGCGATCGTCCAGCTTTTCGCGATCAACACGATTGACCTCTACTCGTCCGGCGTCACACTGCAGAGCCTGGTGCCCAGGCTCAAGCGGGTCCAGTGCGTGGCCATCGACACGGTGGTGTGCGGTGCGTTTGCCGCTTACGCGATCTTCTCGTCGAGGTTCTTCACCCTGCTCTCCGACTTCCTCCTGTTCATCATCGTCTGGCTGGGCCCGTGGTGCGCGATCTACCTCGTCGACTCCTGGCTGCGCAAGAACCGTTACGACAGTGCGGGCCTGCTGAACGAGCGAGGGCGGTATTACCGGAAGGGCGGTGTGCACTGGCCGGCGATCATTGCCCAGGTGGCCGGAATGGTCGCCGCGGCGCTCTGGCTGAATGCCTACTCGCCGTACGTGTCGCCGTTGTCGAGCAGAATCGGCGGATCAGATTTGAGCGTGTTCCTTGGCCTAATCGTCGGCGGCGGCGTGTACTTCGTGCTAGCCAGCAGATCTGTCCGCGCCGAGGGCGACGCGACGCCGGCCGGAGCTGCCTGACAGCCGACCAGCCCGCGCCACCCCAGCGTGCCGCCGGGGTGGCGCTCGCGTTCTGCCGGCTTAACGTCCGTGTCCCGGCCGAAGTGGCGTTCGCGGCCCGGCCCGGCTGGCGCCCGTGTCTTGCCGGTCAGCCTTGCCAGGGCAGCGCCGGTCTCTCGCCGGTCAGCCCGGCGCAACGCCGGTCAGCGCGAACCGCTGCACGTCGACCAGCCCCCGGTCGGTAATCCGCAGCTCAGGGATCACCGACAGAGCGAGGAAGCTCAGGTGCATGAACGGGGTCGCGATGCTGACGCCGAGTGCCGCGGCCGCGGCCTGCTCAACGGCCTCGACCTCGGCGGCAACGGCAGCAATGGGCTTGTCACTGATGAGCCCGCCGATCGGCAGCGGTACCTCGGCGATGACCCGGCCGTCGAGTATCGCCACCTGGCCGCCGCCGATCTCGGCCAGCCTGGCGATGCCGGCCGCCATGTCCGCGGGTCCGGAGGCATCCAGGGCCCCGACGACCATGCAGTTGTGCGCGTCGTGGGCCACGGTCGAGGCGATCGCGCCGCGCTCCAGCCCGAAGCCGTGCACGTAGCCGAGGCCGATGCGGCCGGTCTCCCGGTGCCGTTCCACGACGCCGATCCGGGCGACCCCTGCTGAGTCGTCCGTAACGTCGAGCACAAGATGCCGGGTGGTGAGCGTGTCCGGCTCGATCCCGATGACTTTGGCAAGGCCGCCGGCTGGCGGCGCCAGGCTCAGCGCCGCCGCGCCCGGAGGTGCTGCCAGGTGGACCGAGCCGCGCATCCAGTCAGGCGGCGGGGCCGACGGTACGGCGCCCGCGATCACGTGGCCGCCCTCGGCGACCAGCCTGCCCGCCTGATAGACGCGGGCCGGGGAGAGGCGCTCGAGCGAGTCGAAGCAGAGCACGTCCGCCTGATAGCCGGGCGACAGCCACCCTAGGTGGTCGAAGTTGTGATACTCGGCCGGGTTGGACGTCGCGAGCACAAGGGCGTCCTCCAGGCGCACGCCGCAGGAGACTGCGAGCCTGACACAGTCATCCACGTGGCCGTCCTGAAGAATCGTGTCGGGCTCGCGGTCGTCGGTGCAGAGCGCGACGCGCTGCGTTCCGTGCTGCAGCACCAGCGGGATCAGGGCGGCGAGGTCCCGGCTTGCCGAGCCCTGCCTGGCAAAGATCCACATGCCCTTGCGGCGCTTCTCGGCCGCCTCCGCCAGCGTCGTGCACTCGTGGTCTGACTCGACCCCCGCGGCCAGGTAGGCGTCCAGCTGCGGGCCGGTCAGACCTGGCGCGTGCCCGTCCACCCGGCGGTCACCGGCCGCGGCGATCTTCGCCAGCAGCTCGGGATCGCCGGCGACGACGCCGGGGTAGTTCATCACCTCGGCCACCCCGATCGCGCCGAACTCGCCGAGCAGCTGGCGGACCTCGGCCGCATGGAGTTCCGCTCCCGGGCTCTCGAACGGTGAGGCGGGCACGCAGCTTGACGCGCAGATCCCGAACGTGAACGGCAGGCCCGCTGCTGCTGCCGCCAGCGCCGCGACACCGCGAACACCGAACACGTTGGCGATCTCGTGCGGGTCGGCGGCGACCGCCGTGGTGCCATGCGGGAGCACCGCACTGACGAACTCATCGATCCAGAGCTTCGTAGACTCCAGGTGCATGTGGGCGTCGATGAACCCGGGCGTCAGCGCCGCGCCGGACACATCGACGATCTCCCGGGCGTCCCGGGGGCCCCATCCGGCGATCACGCCATCGGCCACCGCAAGGTCAGTGTCGACCCACTCCCTGGTACCGGGCACGAATACCCTGCCGCCGGTGAGCAGGAGGTCGGCCGGCTCGTCGCCGCGAGCGACGGCAATGACGTGGGGCGTGCCTCTGCGTGCGGACACCGGGTCACCTCCGGGGGCCTGAGTGGCCATGAGCGCAGGCCCCCCGACGGGCCTTGAGTGCAGGCTCCGGGGGCCTTGAGCGCAGGGCCCGCCGGGCCCGCTGGCGTCGGCTCGCTGGCAGCGTCGCCCGGTTTGCCAGAGTGTATGTCCGGGTTCGCAGCAGTGTCACGAGCCGCCCGGGTCGCGCCGCAGGGACCTTCGGCCCTGGATCTTGTGCAGCCGCGTTTCTTAGCGTGAGTGCCCTATGGACACCCGCGTGCGCGAGCTGGCGCCGGGCGGCGTCGGCACTAGCCTGCTGCGCGCCGATGGTGTCCCGAAGGTCAGAGGCGAGTTCTGCTATGCCAGCGACCTGCACGCTGGCGGGATGCTGCATGGCGCGGTGCTGCGCTCGCCGCATGCGCACGCGCGCATCCGTTCGGTCGATGTCGCCGCGGCTGAGGCCGGCCGGGGCGTCCGGGCGGTGCTGCTCGCCCCGGACGTGCCAGGCCAGCCGACGTTCGGGCTGAACGTTGCCGATCAGCCGGTCCTTGCGGCTGACGTGGTCCGCTATCAGGGCGAGCCAGTGGCGATCGTTGCCGCCGACAGCCAGCGGCTCGCCCGGGAGGCCATCGGGCGCATCGTCGTGGACTGGGAACCGCTCGAGGTGCTGGCCGACATGGAAGCGGCACTGCGGCCGGATACGCCGCGGCTGCGCGAGTTCGGCAACGTGCTGCGCCACGTCCACCTGGTGCACGGCGATCCGGGCGCCGCGGCAGCGGATGTCTGGGTGGATGGCTATTACCAGACGGCCATGCAGGATCAGGCGCCACTCGGCCCCGAAGCCGGGCTCGCGATTCCCGATCAGGATGGCGGCGTTAACCTCTACGTCGCCGCTCAGTGGCTGCACGTGGACGTCGAGCAGATCGCTCCGTGTCTCGGATTGCCGGCCGAGAAGGTGCGGCTGACCCTGGCGGGGGTGGGCGGGGCGTTCGGGGCTCGCGAGGACATTCACATCCAGATTCACGCCTGCCTGCTCGCGCTGCGGACCGGGCGCCCGGTGAAGATGTGCCTGGACCGCGCGGAGTCGTTCCACGCTCACGTGCACCGCCACCCGGCCAGGATCTGGATGCGGCACGGGGCATCCGCTGATGGCCGGCTGCTGGTGGTGGACGCCAGGGTGCTCTTCGACGGCGGCGCGTACGCCTCGTCGTCGCCGGCCGTTGTCGGCAATGCGGTGACCTTCGCCGCCGGGCCTTACGAGGTCCCGCACGTGCGGGTCGAAGGCTCGGTGGTCTATACGAACAATCCGCCGTGCGGTGCCATGCGCGGCTTCGGCGCACCGCAGGTCTGCTTCGCGCATGAGGCGCAGATGGACAAGCTCGCGGTCCGGCTCGGCCTGGATCCAGTCGAGTTCAGGCTGCGCAATGCGGTGCACACCGGCTCCGTCCTGCCGACCGGCCAGGTGCTCACCGGCAGCGCGCCGGTGCATGAGCTGATCGAGCGCTGCATGGCGATCCCGCTGCCGGCGCCGGAGCCGTGGGCTGGCCGCGACGTCCGCAGCTACCCGGGCGGCACCGGCAACGTGACCCGCGGCGAAGCGCTGCGGCGCGGCGAGGCGATCGCGGTCGGGTACAAGAATTTCGCGTTCAGCGAGGGATTCGACGACTCAGCCGAGGCCCGGGTCACGCTGACCGCCGGCCCGGCCGGCCCGGCCGCCGAGATTCACACGGCGGCGGTCGAGATGGGCCAGGGCCTCTACACCGTGCTGACCCAGATAGTGCAGACCGAGCTTGGCGTCAGCGATGTCGTGATGCATGCCGCCGACACCGAAGTCGGGAACGCCGGGTCCACCTCCGCGTCGCGGCAGTCCGTGATGGCTGGCGGGGCCGTGCAGCTTGCCTGTCAGCAGGTGCGCGCGGAGCTGTTCGACCGGGCCGGGACCAGGGGCGACCTCACGCTGGCCGAGGGCAGGGTAATGCTGAACGGATTGCCCGTAGCCGATGTCGGCGACCTACTTGCCGAGCCCGTCGCGGGTAAAGGCGTCTACCACCACCGGCCGACGACCGGCTTCGACGCCAGCGGTCAGGGGGACATCCATGCCGGCTTTGCCTTCGCGGCGGAGCGGGCCATCGTCGAAGTCGACACCGGGCTCGGCCTCGCCCGGGTGATCCAGATCTCGGCGGCCATGGACGTCGGCAAGGTCATGAATCCGCTCGCCCTGCAGGGCCAGGTGGCCGGCGGCACCGCCCAGGGCCTCGGGCTGGCCATCATGGAACAGGTCCAGGTCTCCGGCGGCATCATCCGCAACCCGTCCTTCACCGACTACCTCATCCCGACCATGCTCGACGTGCCCCCCGTGCTGTCGGTCGCCGTCGAGGAACCCGACCCCGGCACGCCCTACGGCCTCAAAGGCATCGGCGAGTCGCCCACGGTGGTCGCGACCGCCGCCATCGTCGGCGCGCTGCGCGACGCCACCGGCCTGGAGCTGAACAGCGCCCCGGTCACGCCCGACGAGCTGGCGGGCCTGCGCGGGCCCGCCACTAGCTCAGGGCCGGCCCCGGTGCCCGAGGTCCCGGGTCAGTGGCCAGTCCCCTATTACTACGACGAACGGGCATCAGGGCAGCAGAACCTGATGTAACAGGGCACACGGTGGCATCAGGGACCTTCGGCTTCCCGATGAGGGTCTATCGCCCCGCGACTAGAACTGCTTCTCAAACCTAACGTCATCCTCACCGCGCGAGGGTGAGGAGCGGCGGATGAGCTGGCTGAAGTCGACGCGGCGCCCCCGGGGCGCCGGACCGGGTGAGCGCCGGGATCTCCTTCTAGCTGGAACGGCTGACCGCCGGGATCTCTTCCTGAGCTGGTTCGCGTTGCCAGGTGCGGCTGTCCTCGCGCTCCTGCTCGGAGCCCTGCTGATGCTGGCCTTCGGCGCCAGCCCCCTCACCGGCTATCACGCCCTGTTCACTGGCGCCTTCGTCGGCACCTATGCCCTGACCAGCACCGCGGTGAAGGCGGTTCCGCTGCTGCTGGTCGGCGCCGGGATCTGCATCGCCTTCCGTGCCAACATGCTCAACATCGGCGGCGAGGGCCAGATCGCCATGGGCGGCCTCGCGGGCACTGCGACGGCGCTTGCGCTGCCTGGGCTGCCATCCGTTGTGCTGGTGCCGCTGGTGCTGCTGGCCGGAGCCGTTGGCGGGGGCATCTGGGGCGCGATCCCGGGCGCATTCAAGGCGTACTTCAACGTCAACGAGATCTTGAGCACGATCATGCTCAACCTCGTCGCCGTGCAGTTCATGAACTATCTGCTCTCGGGGCCGCTGGTCGCCCACTCCGGCTACTCGGTGGGCGGGCTAATCCCGCAGACTAAGCTGCTGTCGAGGCACTCCTGGCTGCCGACCCTCATCGCCGGCACGCAACTGCACCTGGGCGTGCTCATCGCGGTGCTGCTGGCCGTCGCCGTCTACGTGCTGCTATGGCGGACCAGCCTCGGCTTCAGGATCCGTGCCGTCGGACTGTCACCTGATGCGTCGAGGTACGCAGGCATCTCGGTCAAGCCCACGATGACGCTGGCGATGACCATCGCCGGAGCGCTATCCGGCATCGCCGGCGCGATGCTGGTCTTCGGCAGCATCTCGCACCGGATGGGCACCGACGGCACCCTGACCGGCTTCACCGGCAACGCCGGCTTCAACGGCATCGTGGTTGCCCTGTTCGCGGGCCTGCAGCCGCTCTGGACGATCGTCACCGCGTTCCTCTTCGCCGGGCTGCTGGTCGGAGGCACCGCGATGCAGGTGGTCACGGGCGTGCCGTCCGACCTGGTGACCGCCATCAACGGCCTGGTGGTCGTCCTCGTCGTCTCGGTCGAGTACCTGCGTCGCCGGGCCCGCGCGCGGGCCCGGGCGGCTGTGACCGCCGGGCCTGATCCGCGCGCCCCGGCCGGAAGCGCGGAGAAAGAGGTGCCGGCATGAGTCACTTCTTCACCGCCGCGGTGCTCACCGCCACCGTGGCGGCCGGCATCCAGCTGGCGGCGCCGTTCCTGCTCGCCGCGCTCGGCGAGACCATGGGCCAGCGCAGTGGCGTCGTCAACCTGGGTGTCGACGGCATCATGCTGCTCGGCGCGTTCGGCGCTTACTTTGTCGCGGCCAAGACGGGCAGCCTGATGCTGGCCACGGCGGCCGGTCTCGGCATCGGCCTGGTGATGGGCCTGGTGACCGCGTTCGTGAGCGTCACGCTCAAGGCGGAGCAGGGCATCAGCGGGATCGGCGTCTTCCTCTTCGGCCTCGGGCTGACCAACGTGCTGCTGCTGAAGATCTTCCCGTCGCCGGTAACGCTCCCGGCCCTCCCCGCGGTGCGGGTACCGCTGCTGCACCGCATCCCCGGCATCGGCAGCATGTTCTTCACCCAGAACTGGCTTGTCTACCTGGCGTTCGTGCTCGTGCCCGTGCTCACCTTCGTGCTCAACCGGACCACATACGGAATGAAGATCCGCGCCGTGGGCGAGAACCCTGCCGCGGCGGATACCGTCGGCGTGAGCGTGGCCCGCATCCGCTACTCGACGGTCATCATCGGATGTGCCCTGGCCGGCCTGGCCGGTGCGACCCTGCTCATGCAGGTGGGGATCTTCCAGGAGGACCTCACGAACAGCGAGGGCTTCATCGCGGTCGCCCTCGTGTACTTCGGGGCGTGGCGGCCGATCGGCGTGATGGGCGGATCACTGCTGTACGGCCTCGTCGGCTCGGTGGTCGTGACGTGGAAGACCCTCGGCATCATCCCGAACTCCGCGTCGGATATCGCCGCGATGGCGCCGGCCGTCCTGACCGTCGTCGCCCTGCTCTCGGTGGCGCGCCGTTACCGGCAGCCCGCCGCCCTGGGCAAGCCCTATGAGAGGGGCGTGTGAGCCTGGGCGCGCGCATAATGACCAGCCACCCGTAGCCGAACCGGCGCAATCCGGCGCCCGTCCGCCCAGCCCCGACCATCCAAGCCCCGACCATCCAAACCCCCGTCAACCCTCCGTCAACCCTCCGAATGGAGGAGCCATGAAACACCACCTGTCGTGGCGGCCGGTCATGCTCATTCTGGGCACCGCTGTCGCGCTCACCGCCGCGGCCTGCGGCTCAAGCTCAACCCCGAGCTCGCCGTCTGCCAGCTCGCCGTCGGCCAGCTCGTCGTCAGTGCCGACCCTCAAGGTCGCCCTGATCGAACCGAGCCTGCGGAACGACCTGGCCTTCAGCCAGTCCATGTACGCGGCGGCCTCGTCACTGGCCGGCCCGCTGCATTTCACGCTGTCGGTCTCCGACAACCTGTTCAACACCACGGATGCGGCCAACGCGATGCGGCAATACGCGTCCGAGGGCTACAACCTCGTTATCGCGCACGGCTCGCAATATGGCGGCACCGTCCAGGAACTCGCTCCGCAGTTCCCCAAGACGTCATTCGCGTGGGGCACCGCCGGGGTGACGTACGGCCTGAAGAACGTATTCGCCTATCAGGCGAACTCGCAGGAGGGCGGCTACGTCGAGGGATACGTCGCGGCCAAGCTCAGTAAGAGCAAGGTGCTCGGCGTCATCGGCCCGATCGACGTGGGTGACGCGCACCTTTACGTGGTCGGCTTCAAGGCAGGTGCGCTCGCCGCCGACGCGTCGGCCACGGTGCACGTGAGCTTCACCGGCTCGTTCAGCGACGATACGCTGATGGCCACTGCGGCCAAGTCGTACGTGTCCGAGAAGGCTGACGTGCTGACCGGGAGTTCGCAGTCGGTCGTCGGGGCCATCGGCGTAGCCAAGAGTGACAAGGTCGCCTGGTTCGGCACCCAATGGGATCAGTCGTCGCTGGCGCCAAGCGAGGTCGTCGCATCCCAGGTCTATGACTGGACTGGCATCGTCAAGCAGATGATCACCGCGATCCGGGGCGGAGTGCTTGGCGGGGCGACCTACACGATCACCCTCGGCAATGGTGGCGAGAAGATCGCCTATAACCCCTCCTATCCGCTGCCCACGGCGGTCAAGGCCGCAGGAGCGCATATCGTCGCTGAGATCATCAGCGGCGCCATCACGCCTCCGACGAACTGAGGCAGGAGCAGTCACGATGACGGCAGCAGACCGGGGGAGCGCCTCGCCCGTTGATCCCGCGCTCATCGAGATGCGTGGTATCACCAAGCGCTTTCCCGGGGTGCTCGCCAATGACGACGTGGACTTCGACGTGGCACCCGGCGAGATCCACGCCCTGTTCGGTGAGAACGGCGCCGGCAAGAGCACCCTGATGCGCATCCTCTATGGCCTCTACCGGCCGGACGATGGCGAGATCAGGCTCCGCGGCGACCGGGTGGCCATCACCTCACCTACGGTGGCCATCCAGCATGGCATCGGCATGATTCACCAGCACTTCATGCTGGTGCAGACGCTCACTGTCGCCGAGAACGTAGCGCTGGGCCTCAGGTCATCACGCGGTCCGCTGACCGACCTCGGCCGGGTCTCCGCGCGTATCCGCGAGCTATCGGAGGCCTACGGGCTCAAGGTGGATCCGGGCGCCTACATCTGGCAGCTGTCGGTAGGCGAGCGCCAGCGCGTTGAGATCATCAAGGCCTTGTACCGGGACATCTCGCTGCTCGTGCTCGACGAGCCGACGGCCGTGCTGACCCCGAAGGAGGTCCGCGACCTCTTCGCCGTGCTCACCCGCCTGGTGCGCAACGGCCTGTCGCTGGTATTCATCTCGCACAAGGTCAGTGAGGTGCTCGAGCTGTCCGACCGCATCACCGTGCTGCGCGGTGGGCGGAAGATCGACACAATCCGCGGCGCCGATGCGACCATGAGCGAGCTAGCCGACATGATGGTCGGGCATCAGGTCCCCCCGATCGGAGTGCCGCCTGCTGCGCAGCAGGGACCGGTTGCGCTGGCCGTCAGCGACTTGCGGGTGACCGGCGACCGAGGCGCCGAAGCAGTGCGCGGGCTTTCCCTGCGGGTGCACTCTGGCGAGATCGTCGGCATCGCGGGGGTGTCAGGCAACGGGCAACGGGAACTCGCGGAGGCCATCGCCGGACTCCGCCAGCCGGTCAGCGGACGCGTCCAGATCGGCGGCACCGACCTCACGGGGCGGCATCCGCGGACCGTCCGCAAAGCAGGGCTGGCCTATGTGCCCGAAGAGCGTATGCGTGATGCCGTCATCGCCGACTTCACTGTGGCCGAGAACCTGATTCTCATAGCCAGCGCCGACCCGGCATACGGCCGCCGGGGTTTCCTGCGCAACCGGGCAATCAGCCGGCACTGCCGGCAGCTGGTCGCGGAGTTCGACGTGCGGACACCGGGCCTGGACACCCCCGCGCGCAACCTGTCTGGCGGCAACATACAGAAGCTCGTCATGGCGCGTGAGCTGTCGGGCTCGCCGAAGGCACTGCTCGTCGCCCAGCCGACGCGCGGCATCGACGTCTCGGCCTCGAACTACATCCACCAGCGGCTAATCAGCCAGCGTGCTAGCGGTACCGCCGTGCTTGTCATCTCGGAGGACCTCGACGAGGTGATGACCATTTCCGACCGGATTCTTGTCATCTACGAGGGAGCGATCATCAGTGAGGCCGACCCCCGGACAACAAGCAGGGAGGCGATAGGCCTCATGATGGCCGGCGTGCGGCCGGGCACGGCCGGGCCCGGCCCGGACGCGGCGGAAGCGGCGGACCCGGCCTGACGGGTCCGGGGGCGCATCTCGTGGTGACTATTGTCCCTTCCCGCGTGCGCGGACATCTGTGATCATGTTGCGGGTGGAGTTCTTCCAGCCCGCGGAACTGAGGGAAGCGCTGGAGGTAAAGGCCGCCCACCCAGAGGCAGTGGCCATCGCCGGCGGCACCGATCTTCTCGTCGACATGAACTTCGACCGGCGCCATCCCGAGGTGGTGCTGGATCTGGGCCGTGTGCCCGAGCTGCGCGGCCTGGGCTCCGGCGGCTGGGGCCCGGCAGGCAGGGACCCAGAAGGCAGGGACCCGCCGGACGGCGGGTGGATCCGGCTGACCGCCGGGACCACCTTTCATGAGCTGACGGCCGGGCTGGGGACAGCCCTTCCCGCACTGGCGATCGCCTCCAGGACGGTTGGCTCGCCGCAGATCCGCCACCGCGCCACGATCGGCGGCAACCTGGCCACCGCCTCGCCCGCGGGGGACGCGCATCCGCCGCTGCTGGCTACCGGGGCCGAGGTGGAGGTCTGCTCCGTCACCGGCACCCGCCGGATTCCTATCGACGACTTCTTCATCGGCCCGAAGCGCAGCGCGCTGGCCGCTGAGGAACTGATCGTCGCCGTGCACGTGCCGGCGGCCACGGGCCCGCAGCAATTCGCCAAGGTCGGCACCCGCAACGCGATGGTCATCGCGGTGTGCTCGTTCGCGCTGGCCCTGCATCCAGCTGACCGGCGGGTGGGCACCGGGATCGGCTCGGCCGGCCCGGTGCCGTTGCGTGCCGGAGATGCTGAGGCGTTCGCCGCCGGCGCCCTGGACTGGGAGTCGCGGGGCCCGCTGGCCGACGCCACCGTGCAGCGATTCGGCGAGCTCGTGTCGCGGGCAGCCCGCCCGATCGACGACGTCCGTGGCACGTCTGCCTACCGCCGTCACGCCCTCGGCGTGCTGGCCAGCCGGACCTTGCGGTGGACCTGGGCGGACTACCGGCAGAGCGGACGACAAGGTGAGCTGGCCGGCTAATGCGTAAGATCCGGCGTCGTTTCCGCCCCGGATCTTACCGGCAAAGGAAATGCCCTCCCGGAGATTCCGGGGCAGAGACTTACGGCCCCGGATCTTACGGGCAACGAGATACTGCCCGGAATCTGCGGCTCAGTCGCGGGTGATCCGGGTCCCGGTATGGCCCGCGAGGGCGTGCGCGAGGTTGTCAGGATCGGTGATGAGGGCCTCCGTGCCGCCCTGCTCCAGGTAGGAGATGACCGCCTGGATCTTCGGTCCCATGCTGCCGGCCGCGAAGTGCCTGCCTTCGGCCAGATACTGCCTGGCCTCGGCGAGCGTCAGGTGGTCGATCCAGCGCTGCTGCGGGGTCCCGAAGTCGAGCGCGACCTTCTCCACGGCGGTGGAGATGATGAACAGGCCGGCCCCGAGCTCGACGGCGAGCAGGGCTGATGCGAGGTCCTTGTCGATGACGGCAGCGACGCCATGCAGATTGCCCGCCTCGTCCGCCGCCACCGGGATCCCGCCGCCGCCGACCGCGATGATCACGGTGCCGGCGTCGAGCAGCCGCCTGATGGCCCGCAGCTCGACAATGCGCAGCGGCTGGGGCGAGGCGACCACCCGGCGCCAGCCGCGGCCCGCGTCCTCGATGATGTCCCAGCCTTCGGCGCGGCGCCGGTCAGCCTGCTCGGCATCCATGAACGAGCCGATCGGCTTGCTCGGTTTCGCGAACGCCGGGTCGTCCGCGGCCACCTCGGTCTGGCAGACCAGCGTGACCGCGTCGGAGTCGATCCCGTAGCGCCGGAACTCGTTGCACAGATTCTGCTGCAGCTCGTAGCCGATGGCGCCCTGGGTGTCCGCCCCGCACACGTCGAGCGGCAGTTCGTGCAGCTCATGGGCTGCCAGCTCGGACCGCCTGAGGATGAAGCCGACCTGCGGGCCGTTGCCATGGGTGATCGCGATGCGCCAGCCATCCTTGATCATGGTGACGATGTGGCGGCAGGTTTCACTGGCGGCAATGTACTGGTCCCGGACCGACTGGTGGTACCTGTCCTTGATCAGGGAGTTGCCGCCGATCGCGACGACTGCCATGCGCTTGTCCATGTGGGTCAGCCTCCCGCTAGCTCAACGTCAGCGCCATGACCGCCTTCTGGGCGTGCAGGCGGTTCTCGGCCTCGTCGTAGACCGCCGACTGCGGTCCGTCGATCACCGCGTCGGTGACCTCGATGTTCCGGTCGGCAGGCAGCGGGTGCATGAAGATGGCGTCCGGCCCGGCGGTGGCCATCCGCGGCTCGTCGGTGATCCACGACTTGTAGGAGTCAATGATCTTCGCGCCCGCCGCCTCGTCGGTGGTGGTGAGCATCGCCCCCCAGCTCTTGGCGTAGATGACGTCCGTGCCGCGGAAGCCTTCGTCGAAGTCGTCGGAGATCTCGAAGCTGGCCCGTCCGCGCCTGGCATTCTCCCTGGCCTGTTCGACGATCTCCGGCATCAGCGAGAACTCGGGCGGATGGACAAGGCGCACGTTCATCCCGAAGCGCGGCAGCAGCAGGGCCAGGCTCTGCGGGGCGCTGATCGGCTTCTGGTAGCTGGACGCGTAGGCCCAGCTGATGGTGGCGGTGCGGCCGCGGGGATCGCCGAAGCGCTCGATGATCGTCATCAGGTCGGCCAGCGCCTGATGCGGGTGGTAGATGTCGCACTGCATGTTGAGCACCGGCACCCGGCTCGCCTCGGCGACGGCGCGCAGGTAGCGGTTGCCCTGCTGCCAGTCGCAATGGCGGATGGCGATGCCGTCGTTGTACCGGCCCAGGATCTCGCCTATCTCCTTCGGCGTGTCGCCGTGCGCGATCTGGGTGCTGCGGCTCTCGATGAACTGGGCATGGCCGCCTAGCTGGGCCATGCCCGCCTCGAACGAGGCCCGGGTCCGGGTGCTCGGGAAGAAGAACAGCATGGCGAGCACCTTGTCCCGCAGGTACGGGTGGAGCTGGCCGAGCGCCCGGTCGCGCTTGAGCATGAAGGCGATGTCGAGCAGCGTGCTGACTTCGTCTTTGGTCCACTCCTGCAGGTCGATAAGGTCGCGGCCGCGCAGATGAGTTTGCATGGCCGGCCCCTACCCAACCGCGCCGAGCACGAGCGCGAGCAGCGCCATCCGCAGGACCACGCCGTTGAATGCCTCGACCCAGTACCTGTTGTACCGGGTCGCGTCCACGTCCGGGGGCAGCTCGTCCATTCTGGGCAGTGAATGCAGGATGATCGCGTCACTCTTCGCCTTGGTGCGAAGAAGCTCGCGGGTGACCCGGTAGGCGGGCGGCGTGAGCGGGTTCTCCTTGCTGGCCTCGACCCGCGACTGCTCATAGTCGGCCTGGACAACCGGCTCCATGTAGATGACGTCGGCGTCCGCGATGCACTTCTCGGTGCTCTCGGCCTCGCGGTATTGCGTGCCGCGCTCGTCAAGCTCGGCCTTGAACTCCGGCAGCAGTGACATGTCCGGTGGGCTGACGACGAGCGCCTCCATATCGAACTGCGACATCGCGTAGAGGATCGAGTGCATGGTGCGCATCCGCATGTCGCCGACGCAGAGCACCTTGAGCCCGTCGAGCCGGCCTCTGTCCTGCCAGATCGTGTAGAGGTCGGTGAGCACCTGGGTCGGGTGCTCACCCCAGCCGTCACCGCAGTTGATGATGGGCACGGACGCCCAGCGGGCCGCCTCGGCCGGCGCGCCCTGCTGGTAGTGGCGCATGGCGATGACGTCGCCGTAGTACTCCAGCATGTGCATTGTGTCTTTGATCGACTCCTGGTAGAAGTCGCCAGCCCTGGTCATCTTGGCGTCGGCGAAGCCGAGCACGTGGCCGCCGAGCCGGTGCATGGCTGCCTCGGTGGCCATCCGGGTGCGCGTGCTCGGCTGGTAGAAGGCGGTGAGGAGGGTCTTGTCTTTCAGCAGGTCGCCGTTACGGCGCTCCGCTGCGTACGGCCTGAGTTCCTCGCACACCCGAAAGATGTGGAAGAACTCCTCCCGCTGCATGTCCTTCAGGGACAGGATGTCCCGGCCGAGAAAGCTCCGCATGGCTGCCACCTCTTTCGTTGAGCACGGGTCAGGTGCTCTTCAGTTCTCCTGTTGGCTCTTTACTGGGCGAACGTGTCGATCATGAGCTCGACGTCATCGCCGAGCGGGTAGAGGATCGGGCACGTCGCGCCGGCCGCGATGTACTCGGCGACCTTGGCCCGGCACTCCGCGGGCGTTCCTGATGCCGTGATCATCTGGACGGCCTCGTCAGGCACGAGCTTGGCCGCCCGCTCGATGTCGGCAGTGCTGGCCGGCCAGGTGAGGATCTTCCCGATCTCCGCGATGAGCGCGGGATCGACCCCGCTGGCCTTCATGATGTGCGGCTGCTGCCCGAGGTACTGGGTGAGCAGCTCTCTGGCGCGGTCAAGCGCGGTGGCGCGATCGGTGTCCACCGAGCAGACGATCAGCTGCGGCCGGTCAATCTCGTCGAGGCTCCGGCCGGACCGGGCCGCGCCGGCCGCGAGGGCCTGCAGAGCCCGCCGGTTGTAGTCGGGGCTGACCATGTAGTTGAGTAGTACGCCGTCGCCGATCTCGCCGGCCAGCTCCATCATCTGCATGCCGGTGGCGCCAATGTAGATCGGTACCTGCCGCGGGGACCTGTCGCCGTGCACGATGTCGATCTCCACGTCGTCGAGGTGCACGAACTCCCCGTGGTAGGACACCCGCTGCAAGGCGAGCAGCTGCCTGGCCGCCTCGACCACCTCGCGCATGGCCCGCAGCGGCCGGCGCCTGTCCACGCCCACCTTCGACGCGAGCGGCTCCCACCAGGCGCCGAGGCCCATCATGATCCGGCCTGGAGCGAGTTCGGATAGCGTCGAGAACGTCGCAGCGAGCAGGCCGACATTCCGCGTCCAGATCGGGATCACGCCCGAGCCCACCCTGATCCGGCTGGTCACCGCGGCGTAGGCCGCCATCGGCACCGTTGCCTCCCGGACCAGCCTGCTCTCCGCCTGCCACACCGCCTCGAAGCCCCGGGACTCGGCGTACTGGGCATAGCGCATGCCATCCCTGATGGGGTGCTTGTCCTGGAGGTAGAGAGCCATCCGGCCCTCAGACGTCACTGTCATCTGGCCTCGCCTCCCATGGGCGTGAAGTGGTGCGGCGGAATGCTAGCCAGGCGTGCCCACAGCCGGTCCGCCTCGCTGGCCGCCTCGGCGGCGAGTCTGGCCGCGTCCACCCGGGTAGGCTGGCGGTCGGCAATGACCAGCTCGCCCGCCACCAGCACGTCCCTGACGTGCCCCGGCGACAGGCCGAAGATCCAGTGCCCGTCGAAGTTGCCGGCCGACACCGGAGTCGGCGCTGGGTAGTCGAGCACGGTGATGTCGGCGGGCGCACCGGCCGTGATGCGGCCGAGCAGCGGCTCGCCGAAGAACCGGCCGGCCGCGCGCGAGGAGGCTGCGAGCCGGGCGAGCGGCCAGGACGGCGCCGTGGCGAGGCTCGCCTCCCTGGCACGGAAGAAGGCAGCCTGCGACTCAGTGATCATGTCCCCGCCGATGCCGTCCGTGCCCAGCGCGACCCGGCCGACGCCATCCCGCGGCGGGCCCTCATCCCCGCTGCCCGTCACCGGGCTGTAGCCGACGCCGTTGTTCATGTTGCTGCGGGCGTTGTGCGCGATGGTGGCGCCGGAGGCGAGCAGGATGTCCTGCTCCTGGGAGTCGACATGCACGCAGTGCGCGAGCACAGCATCCGCGGTGACGACGCCCGCCGCGTGCAGCCGGTCCACCACCCTGAGCCCGTGGCCGGCCAGCGCGTCCCGCTGGTCGGCGGCGTCCTCGGCGACGTGAATGTGCACCCCAGCTCCGGCGTCAGCGGCCGCCCCGGCGCAGTCGGCCAGCGTCGCGTCGGACATCGTGAACGAAGCGTGCGCGCCCATCAGGCCGCGGGCCAGCGGCCGGCTCGTCTTGAGGAACCTGGCGTTCTCGGCGAGGCCGGCCGCCGCCCGGCCCGCGCCATCCCGGTCGCTCACCTCGTAACACAGCACCGAGCGCAGCCCGAGCTCAGCGAGCGCTGCCGCCATGACGTCGAGGGAGCCGTCGATGAAGTTCGGCGAGGCGTGATGGTCGAAGACCGTGGTCGTCCCGGCCAGCAGCGCGTCCAGGCCGCCCGCGAGGGCCGACTGCCGGATGCTCGGCTCGTCAAGCGCCCGGTCAAGCCGCCACCAGACGCGCTGCAGGATCTGCAGGAAGCTGGCCGGCGGAGCCAGCTGGTAAGGCATTCCCCTGGACAGCGCGGAGTACAGATGGGTGTGCGCGCAGACGTTGCCGGGCACCAGCAGGGTGCCGGAGCAGTCCCGGCGCGGCACGCCTGCCGGGGCGGCCCCGACCGCGGTAATCCGGTCGCCGCTGATCACTACGTCCGCGCTGGCCAGCTCGACCGGATCGAGGCCGAGCACGACGCTCGCCCCGCAGAGCGCAAGGGTGGCCGGCGGCGGGCCGGGCTGGGCGCGGGTGGCGGGTGGCGGGCCGGGCTGGCGGC
>OBLU010001026.1_pt1 | contig 26072 bp, 31 predicted proteins | sample 1518681 | NCBI WGS metagenome assembly OBLU01 (sample SAMEA3539304, study PRJEB22396) | soil metagenome | biome: tundra; feature: field; material: soil | place: USA | collected 2010-05 | depth 0.15 m
TTCGTAAGAGCCGTATGCGTAGACGCGCTCGTACGGATCTGTGCGGGGGGCGATCCGTGATGATCGTCCCTACCGCGACAGAAATCGGGACAGTGAACGGGGCGGAGCGTAGAAGAGGCTGTATCGCTTATGGAGGCCGAGCGCTGGAAAAACTCGGAGCGACCTTTCGCACTCCAAGAGAAGCTGTTAAGATGTTTTTGCGAGGTTTTCCTTTGTTTTCTTCTTGGCCATCGGCGCGCATGGTCCTGGTCAAGACGACAGTCCGCTCAGGAATTTATGGGCGGTTTATGGGCGGTTCGGACCGAAATACGAGCAATTCGGGTCGCCTTAGACACTCCGTGCAGTTTATGCACATCGTGCAAAGCAGCCTCTTGTACTTAGCCTCCGTATAGGCGATTCTATAGGCCGTACAGACGGGAACCGGCCAAGGCTCCCGTCGAGGGTCGCCAAAAATGCCAAAACAGGCGCGCGTCAATCCTCCTCAAGCAGATCAAACATAACGACAGATGGATCCCTGCCCCGGCTTTATTCGACAGCAAGGGCCGCGTGCGGCGCGATCACATCCGCGTCCAGGGAAACGATGAAGTCCATCCCGAGGGCGGGTATTTCATCGAATGGCGGGAGGAGGGGAAGCGCGTCAAGCAGGCCGCCGGCCCCGATGCTTTCGCCGCCGCGGAAGCCGCGCGGCACAAGCAGGCTGAACTGTCCGCCGTGAAGAACGGCATCATCCCGCCGCAGCCCGCGGCCGAACTGGAACCCGAGCGCACCACCATCACCGAAGCCCTCGACCGCTATTCCGAATACATCCAGTACCACCGTTCCCTGCGGACCTTCCGCACTTACCGCCCGATCCTGGCCAACTTCAAATCCTTCTGCACCCGAAACCATATCGAGGACGTGGACCGCGAGGATCTTCTCGCCTTCGCCACCCATTGCATGAAGCAGGGCCACAACGGCAAGACCGTCTACAACAAACTCGTCGTCCTCTCGCAGCTGCTCAAGCGCCACGGAAAACCGAAAGTCCTGAACGCCGCCGACTGGCCGAGCTTCGTCGAAACCGTCCGCCCGATTTACGAGGATTCCGAGCTGACGAAACTGTTCAAGGCCTGCGCGCCGATGGAGGAAATCCGCTTCAAGTTCTACCTGATGTCCGGATTCCGCGACGCCGAGGGCCGCTTCGTCACCTGGCGCGATGTCGATTTCCGCCACACCGCGATCCGCGTCACCGCGAAACCCCACTGGGGATTCCGTCCGAAAAACTGGGAGGAGCGGCAAGTCCCGGTCCCGCAGAAGCTGATTACCCTGCTGGAGAAATTCCGCCCCGCCAATGCCGGCCCGGACGAGCCGCTATTCCCGAGCGCGACGGGCAAGCCCGACGGCGCCATGCTGGAAAAGCTGAAGGCCGTCGTCTGGCGCGGCAAGCTCAATTGCGGTCACTGCGCTGTCTCTCACAAGCTTGAGGATGGTACGGTGAGGATCAATCGTTGCGCCAACGGCCCATTTTGTGGCCGTTGGTTCCTGCACAAATTTCGTCATACCTACGCGACCAGGCACCTGCAGGATGGCATCGACATCCGAACGCTCCAGCAATGGATGGGGCACCGAGATATCGCCTCGACCATGGTCTACCTGAAGGCCGTAAGAAACAGTGACATTCAGGTGCGGTTGAACAAGGGCAGTCTGGCCGCTTTCGCCTAGCACCAGCCCATCCCGCCGCGCCCATCCCTTTGTTTTGGCAGGGGCGAATCAATATGCTCTTGACATCATATGCTTTATAGAGCATACTTGGAGACATGCAGTGGGTTGTTGAATTGGGCCGATGAGTTCGATCCCGAGTTCGATGAACTGCCCGAAGGCGTTCAGGAGGAAATCGAGGCTCTCTCGCGTCTACTTCAACAATTCGGGCCGCAACTAGGACGGCCCCGCGTAGATACACTTAACGGCTCGCATCACGCGAACATGAAGGAACTGAGATTCGACGCCGCTGATGGTGTTTGGCGCGTCGCCTTCGCTTTCGACCCGAAGCGCCATGCCATTTTACTTGTGGCGGGAGATAAATCGGGCGGCAGCGAAAAGCGCTTTTATCGCGATCTTATACGCAAGGCGGATGACCGTTTCGGTGCGCACCTCGCCCGGTTGAAAAAAGAAAGGAAATGACCATGCCCGTGAACATTGAAGAGAAGATCAAGAAGCTAAGCCCCGAACGCCGCAAGAAGGTCGAGGCTCGCGCCAAGGAACTGATTGCCGAGGAAATCTCCCTGCGCGAATTGCGCAAGGCGCATAGACTCACGCAGGAGTGCCTCGCCCAAGCTTTGGGCATCGGCCAGGAACAGGTATCGCGCCTCGAACAGCGCAGCGACCTCCTGCTTTCGACGCTGCGCAGCTACATCGAAGCCATGGGCGGTAAACTCACTCTCGTGGCGGAGTTTCCCGACCACGAGCCCGTAGTGCTTTCCGGAATCGCAGCGCTTGATACCGAGCCGACACTTAGCTCTCCGCGCTCGCGGCACGCACGCGCATAAGATCGGCCTGAAGAGCCAATTGGGCCGTCTGCGCCCAACTTCGCGCCATCCTGCCTGAAGCAGCCAGCCTGTCAGGTTCTGGCCCTCGCCCCTGATCAATCCCCCGTTCGGTGTTCTTGGCCGAAGCCGTTTTTCTTCTCCCGTTTTTTTCTCCCCACCCTCGGACCCTCAAGACCGGCTGCCAGATGCGGTTCTCCCGCTGTCAAGGCACGGCTTAACGCCCTGCGTCGTTCCTCCTCGGCTGTGACAGCTTCGGACCGATCCGGCGCCTGACAAACAGTCCGAGGTTTTCGGGAAAAAACTGTTTATTTTAAGGAGGGGATACAATGCAGGAAACAAAAACCCGTCAGGATGTTTTCAAACTGCACCACTACTGCTCCGGGCGGCTCATTGAAGAAACGCGCAGAGAAAACGCATAACGCACAGTAATGCGAAACGCTGGCGCGCCCTGACCTGTGGTTCCATGCCAGACGCGACGGCACCGATCAAAGTTTGGGCTCTGAATCAGCCCTCCGGCTCCGACAAAGGGTTCAAGAATGCTGCTTGATCTTACTTTCAAGCGTTCCAGCAACATGATCGTTCCTCAGCTGAGTCAGCGAGGAATGGGCGGGGTCCCTCAGCAACACTTCAGACAGCTTATCCGTTTCCGCAAAACCACTGGCGAAGCTTTGGCCGTAAATCTGGCGTAGCGTCCGAACGAGTGTATTTCCATGTTTCCTACTAATCTCACCGTCCTTGTCGCGGTGCCTATCATCTAGACCTGGTTCTTTCATTGTCTCCCTCCCCTTTTGGCACTATCAAAGCATTTTCAAGCGTAACACTAGCCTAACAGGCATATCCGGTGCTGAACTTATATATTTATCTCTCCGCTGATGCTCCGAAGCGTCACTGGCTCATTGGAAAAGCGGCTCGGTGTTTCCCAGGCAAGTGTCAAGCTGCGCCGTCCCCGGATCGCCACACCGAGCCGGAATGTGCGAATACTTCTGGCACGTCCCGTGCCGACGAGAAGATCAGTCAGCAGCAACTCCGAAAGCGGCCGAATGATTTCCTCTGAAACCGGGCTTTCCCGCAACGGCCTCAGCGGATCATTCATCTCAGCCGCAAATCCCATATGCTGATCGGCGAGCGGATTGCGTTCCCCGAACAGAACCGTTCGCAATGCGCTCTCGGTCAAGTCGACGGGAGTCATCCCTCCGACACTAACCTCAAGGAAAGCGTCCTGCGGGGCCTCCTCGACTTCGAGCGTCAGCCGAAACATCTTGGACCGCGCCGTGGTAGTCGTGACATGAACACCCGTGACCTTCACAAATTTGCTGCGGCCAGACCAGGTGAATTGCGCCTTGCTTCCTCGATTCCACTTATCCCCGCGCGCCTCTTCGAGCGCCTGCGCCACGGTGTTGTCTTTTACGCGCGCCGTGACATTTATAACCTCTCCCCGATCTTCGACCTCCATGGCACGGAACACTGCTTTTCCCAATTTGCACCAGGGCGCCAGATCTTCAGCCGCAATCGCTCTCATCCTGTCCTCGACCTGTCGCTGCAAATCAGCGACCGTGCGAAATGCCGGAACGACATGAAAGGTGCGAACTTCATCCAGAAAAGATTGCTCATGTCCCTCTCGGTCCGTTGCGGCGGATGTCCATACTGCCATGCGCAACGCGTGTTTCTCAGCGTGAAGATACTCCGCGTGCGTCGCCGAGAATCTCGTTTTCAACGGCTTCCCGTAGCGCCTGCCCAAAATGCCGATGTAAATGTCCGAGCCTTCAACCTCCGCAAGGTAGGCTTCCTCCGGGTCCGCATCGCGGCCGCCGAACTCCTCGAACAAGACGGCACGTAAGCCCACGCCTCGAACCCCGGCGGCGACAGCTTGCCGCTCCTGCGCCAATTCCGTCATCACGCTCGAAATAAACGCACGTTTCTCGCGCGCCCATTCGCGCACGCCCTCGGCGGTAGGCAATTCTGCTGCCGCCGCACGATCTATAAGAAGCGGCTCGGACTGATTATTAGATTGCCTGGCCATAGTTATATTGTACGAGTCCAGTGGCGGGAACGAGCCGGCGTCAAGCAGCGAGGATTCGTGCAATGAGGCAGATACCCTCTTCTCAAAAAGCTCCGGTACCCGCACCGCGCGAACGCGAAGCCGACGGCTTCTTCCGTGGCTCAGCTACGACCACCTGTGGCGGCGAGCTTTCGGCGGAGAACTTGAATGCTCATATCAGAGTGTTGCTCCGCAGCTCGTGATGCTGTCTTCGCGGCCTCATCGGCATAGTCGGTACTTGCTTGGATTTCTTCCAAGGCCTGATGAATAAGGGCCTCCGCGCATTGCCTCGCAAATTTACTTTCAATCGCCAACGCAATTGCCTTCCGATACCATTCGCGACCCTTGTCGCTGAGATTGTCGTTCAGGAGCAGGCCCAGCCGATTTCAATTGGCGTGTCCGGTGCGTGGGGCGTTGGGAAGTCGTCAATGATTAGGCTTATCCGCCGATCCCTCGACCGGCGGGAGAATTCCGAGTTCATTTTCGTTGAGTTCAATGCGTGGCTGTATCAGGGATACGACGATGCCAGGGCGAGAAGCACCGTGACATGGTAGCTTGCATCTCCGCTGATCGCATTGGATCCGGACCTGTTGGCAGATGCGATTCAGAAAGACGGGTATTATGTTTGGGAGGTCTCCATCACTTCCCAAATCTGGCCATTACGGTCGTAGCCTATGCGCAATCTTGATGAGCGGGTTCGGTCGCTCTCCGATCTGGACAGGATTCCGCTGATCAAGGCGTTGATCGCCTACGACGCGGAGGCGGAGCGCATCGCAAAGGCCGGAAGTCGCGCCAAGAGCGGTAGTCCAGCGCGCTACCGTGCCGAGGAGGCACGTGGCCAGATTGCTCGATTGGGGCGGATCATCTATTTTTTGCGCTTTCGCTCCCCCGCCAGTGGAGCCACGGCCGCTGATCAAGCTCTCTGCGAGATGCTCGCAACGAAGCTGGAGGCTAAGGGCCAGTGGGTCGGGGAAGACTCTCTCTGATTCCGTTTTAAACCGGATCGCGGCGAGCCGGTGCCCAGACTAATCCTCTTCAGGCCCGCGTTCTGGAGAAAGCCCTCGCCGATTATCAGGCGCAAGCCGGCAAGCCCTTCGATCACGAGGCGCGGATGAAGGAACTGCTCGTCCGCCAGGCGCAACTCAACGCCGCACTCGATCTCGACAAGAACGAAAGCCAGATCGCGCCACCGGCTGAGGATGACACCGGGTTGGCGGGGGAATCTCTCCCGCAGCATACAGCCCTGCCCACGCTCCAAAGGAATGCTCCGCCAGCGATGAGACTCTAACCGCATACGCCGGTGAACTGCCTGCTGAGTTTCAAGCGGCGGATTCTGGTTCTGGGTGATTTCCCGCGATAGTGAGCAATTGTGACCAGGCACACCCCTAGAAAGCTTTTATTCTTGCAGTAGAGAGCGGCCCAGGTTTTTGTCGTTTCCCTGGCTTGGACTCGACCGAAGCGGAACGACCGTCAGGCGAGTCACGCTTCCCTTTTCCGGTACGGCGATTTCTTACGGAATCTCTCGCCGGATACACGTTAGCGTCAAAGCGATGAGGAGAAACCAAGTGAAACAGAGCACGAAGGACCAAATTAAAGGCCGTCTGCATGAGGCGAAGGGTACCGTTAAAGAGAAGGCGGGACGGGTTATCAACAACCCCAACTTGGCTGCCGAAGGCCAAAACGAGAAGCTCGTCGGCAAAGTCCAAAAGAAAGTGGGACAGGTTGAAGAGGTATTCGAGAAGTAAATGAGTCGGCGCAGTGGCGCATTGTCAGCATCGTGCGCTTCATAGCAGACGAAAGGCAATGACGGTCCACGCTCATGCGGTTTAACGGTCGGACCAAAGGAAGATGCACATGTTGATACTGATTATCGTCTTGGTGTTGGTCTTAGGGGGCGGTGGAGGGTACTACGGTCATAGCCGCTGGGGTTACGGTGGGGGTGCGGGCATAGGCTTGGGCACCATATTATTGATCCTCCTTGTAGCGTACATGTTGGGGATCTTCCACTAAGGCGGAGTCCGCCTATGCCCCTGGGGACCCGATGCAAATCAGGACGTGGATGGACTGCAACGTCTCTGAGCCGACCCCTCGCTGCCGCTCGACACTTGTTTAGAATCGCAAAGGTCGCCTTTCCCTCCGGCTCGGCTTCCCGCTTCCCGGCGCGTGGAGACGACGCGCACTGCCGGAGCCGTCTCACTGTGACAAAATGAGCCATCGATGCAGTTATTGGACACTCCCCGCCGTTTCATGCATCTAGCGTAATGTGCCGTATTGAACAGTCTCTTGAGACTCAGATGGTCATACATGAGAGAGTGTTAACACAAAACCTGCTGCAATCAGCGGCCTCTTGTGCGGAATGATCGGCGCTTTCGAGAGAGGTCGCCAAATGGCTATCGACAATCCCATTCACCGGGCAATCACCGACTTCGTTGACTCTGCAAGCACTCCCCTGTCTACCGTCTCCTGCCCTGATTGCGGGTCACCCCGGAATACCGGAACTTCGTCTTTTCCTACGGTGGACAAACTTGGGAGATACCGTTTCCGATCTGCCCCGAGTGCAACCCCATCGCGCACGTCCGAATGCATCGCGCCTAGCAACGCACTATTAGAAAAGGTGAGGCACATGACGAGAATAATAGGCATGCCAAGCTCAAGTATTTCCGAACGGTACGGACATGAGCGATCCGCACGCGTTGGCCGTCGATGTAGTAACGTCTGTCCTCGCACGTCACGGGCTGCGCGTTTGAGCCAGCTCATGCTACTCGCGATCGGGGCATATTTTTGTTCTAGTCTTTCGCTTTGGGCGCAGACATCCGATTCCCAAACAGGCGACGCGAACAAGTCCTGGACGGACACAACTGAGTCCCAAAGCGACAACGTAAACCCCACACGCACCACCGAAAGCCACACCCAGACTGGCAATCGCACCCTGGACAAGCAATCGGTCGAGCACCGCGGGTCTGATGGACATTTCGAACCTTACCAGGACATCGAAAAGGAAACGGTGCGAGTCGACGCTACCACCGTGCGAACCACCACGCGCACGTTCGGTCGAGATGCCGATGGGGCGAAAACACTGGTTCAGGTAACGGAAGAAGAAAAGCACACTCTGCCCGGAGGTAACTCGAACGTAGTGCGCTCCGCCTCGAATCCCGATGGCAACGGCAACCTTCAGCTGGTTCAGCGCCAAATCGAGGAGACGAAAAGGATCAATGAGGATGTGGAGGAGACGAAAACCACGGTGATGCTCCCCAGCGTCAACGGTGATATGGTTCCCGCTGCGAAGGTGCAAGAGCGCCGCGAACGAGGCGCGAATGAGACGGTTGAATATCAAAAAACTACCCTGCTTCCCGATGGCGCCGGAAACTGGCAAGTGAGCAAAATACGGCAAGCTACTGCCAGGCAGGAAGGCAAGAACAGCAGCACCGAGGAGCGGGTCTCCCGCCCCGACTCTGAAGGCAAGCTGGGCGAAGTCTCTCGTACTGTGAGCAAGGAATCCGAAAGCGCTTCCGGAGAAAAGCGCAACACACTGGAGACCTATTCCGTCGATCTCCCAGGATCGGCTCCGGACGGCAGCCTGCACCTTATTGAGCGTGCAACCACTTCTCAGCAAACTAGCTCAAGTAGTCAGCAAGCCACCCAACAGCAAGTGGAGCACCCTGACCCCGGCGATCCGGGCTCCGGTTTGCGGGTGACCACGCTAACCTCCGACACGGTGCGCCCAGGTCCTTCCGGAGCGCAGGCCACGCGAACCATTCAAGCGCGCGACGCGAACGGCAGTTTTGCAGTAGTCTCCGTGGACACCTCAAAATCCGACAACATTCACGCCATTCAGGTTCAGATAGCGCCTTCCGAAAAGCCGAAATAAGCGACGTAGCGCGGAAGGCTCAATTGCTGCTGTAATCGCATTATAAAAGGGCGGCCTTTTGGAGTAGGTTACCCTCGTGCTTTATCGTCCTGACGCACAGCGCGGTTGGGCGCCTGACGCGGAAAGAATCGAGAAGAGGCGAGAGTTCATCACGCTAGGAATTTCATCGACGAGAGGCTGTTACCCTCACTTTGCTCTTGTCGTCCTCTGATCCGCTCCCCCCACCGACCGCCCCAGGGCCTCTTGATTTTCAGGCGAAGTCTAGCGTCGTACCTCACGTTCAGGGCAACAAGGGCTACCCTTCGGGTTATCACATACTGATAAGGAACTCATTAAGAAAACAACTTCACCTTATCGGTCAGGGACTTGCGATTGCCATCGGGAGATCAGGTTTCTTGAATCCCTAACTCAGAAGTTTATTTAGGTGATAACTCTAGTAACTTTTCCGCGACCGGTTGACGCGGGATAATAGTCTGACAATGCTGAACAAACGCACCTCGCCACGCAGAAAAATGGTATTGCCGGTGAAAGTTACGCTCGACACGGTCAACCACCTGGCGCATACGGTTGACATCACGCATACCGGGGCACGCCTTGGCGGCCTCCGAACGCAATTGCAACCCGGAATGATCGTAACTTTGCAGCGTGGCTCGAAAAAAGCGAAGTTCCGAATCGCGTGGATTCGGCAGATTGCTCCGAATGAACAACAGGCCGGCGTCGTTTCTTTGGAGCTGCAGAACAACTTTTGGGGAGTCGACCTGTCTGACCAGGAATATAAGCAAGACGTGAAGGCATTTATGACCCTCCTATCCGGCTGATCAAACGTCGCGCAATGTCGTTGGGATGCGTTCGGCAATGCCAAGTCTCGCAAAGCATCGTAACTAAAGGCGGCCCGGCGTATGACGGCAGGAGATTCCGGTTAAGTTGTTTGAGCTGACGCAACTCGGTTGACCTCTCGGAGGTTCAAGAAAGGTGCCCAATGCCCAAACCTGCCGCACCAGACTTGTCTCTTTTGTCCGCGGCCAAAAGCGGCCTGCGCTACCTCAGACCGAATGACTGGGCCCTGATCGCCGACAAGGCCTCTCGCGTGCGGTTTAAGAAGGGAGACTACCTCATGCAGTCGGGCAAACAACCCGATGGCGTGTACCTGTTGTTAAAAGGTACCGCCCAGGTACGAATTCCCTATCGAGACAAGCATCCTTCTCTTGGCCCCGGGGAAGTGTGCGGTGAAATGTCATTTCTGGAGAATGGGCGAGCGAGCGTGAGCGTAGTGGCTAACGAAGCAGTAGAAGCCTACCTCATTGACTGGGCAACCCTGCAAGGATTGTTTGAACTTTTTCCCCACCTCGGGTCGCGCTTTTACCGCTCGCTCGCGACCAATTTGTCGCGTCGGCTGAGAGATCTGATCGAACCCCTGCTGGGACACCGAGGAATTCTGTACTAAACCACCGATAAGCCTCGACAAACTCGCGGATCAGGAACAGGGGCGCGGCGCCCGCATGGAGAAGGCGCTGGCCGATTATCAGGCGCAAGCCAATAAGCCCTTCGATCACGAAGCGCGGATGAAGGAACTGCTCGCGCGCCAGGCGCAACTCAACGCCGCGCTTGACCGCGACAAGAACGAAACGCAGATCGCACCGGCCATGGAAGAGAACATTGAGCCTGAGGGCGACATTGTTAGGCAACCCGCGCTGCCGCCAAGATACCGGAGCAACTCTTCACCACGATAGGCTTATGATGGCTCCAAGGAAAAGGATTGCGGTAATCAACGCTTTGCGCGCGCCGTCACAGTTCTTATTCTGGACGTGAGGCGGACCCGCCTGTTCTGGCCATCGAAGAATTCCCGCTCGGCTTCGAAATTAATCTCGGTCGGAAAGACGCCGGTGTCTACAAACCTCTTGCGGCTTTCAATATGCCCGCGCCGGAAGCCGCGCCTGTACCGTTTCTCGGCCAGGTCTGCGAGCTTCTCATGCAAGAAGTTGCGCAAATCAGCGCCCCGCCCCCCAGGGCGCCGTCCCCGGTCGCTTAGAAACGCCATGATTTCGGAGATTGTTTTATTCAACGAGGCCGAAGCCCCGCCAGCGGAGTTTCTACCCATCGGAATATCCCCTCCCAGCAGCATGATACCGCCCGACCGCCCCAGGGCCTCTTGATTTTCAGGCGGAGTCTAGCGGCGCATCTCACGCTCCAGGGCAAGGGCTGCGCCCTCGGGCTCGGTTTCCCCGCTTTCCTTCGCTGCGCTTCCTGCAAGCGGGTGATCCCCCTCCGATCCCTCGCCCTTCCGCTTTGAGGACTCCCCGCCGCAGGGTCTCTCGCCGTCGAGGCTCCATGGTGGCGGCCTCATAAACGGAAAGGAAATCACATGCCTACGCGCTCAATGCTAGAATTGGCTGAATCCGCTACGCTATCTTCACGAGTGACTTGTAGCGCCGGGAGGCACCTCTAAGTACTTGCAATCACTGATAATCTCGGTCCTGAAAAGGCTGGCGTCGCGGGAAATATTCAATGCTATTTGCTTCTCGTCAGATAGGATCGCTATGTACTACACCTAATTACCCACGCATCTCCGCAATGCGCATCGTGACTGCGGTGACGCGACCCAGAATGTCCGCGTCTCCTGGGTAGCGGACGTGTCTCGACTGTCCCGAATCCGGGCCGCCAAACAGAAAAACAATCATTCCTGTACGGAAATCGCTCACAATATAGAGACCCCGTGGGACGAAGCACGAGGTGTCAAGCGCCTGGGGTTTTGAGCCATGTTCCCCAACCCAGAAGTCCGCCACCTGCACGCCGTCGTTGTCTTGGCCGAAGAGCGGAACTTCACGCGGGCCGCGGACAGATTGCACATCACCCAGCCTGCGCTCAGCAAACAGATTACCGACCTCGAAGAAGAACATCGATTTCAGCTGTTCACTCGCGATAAGCGACGGGTTGTGGAAGTCACGGATGCCGGGCGCGTCTTCGTCGAAGAGGCTCGATTGGCGCTCTTGCACGCGAAGCGGGCTGTACATCTTGCTCAGGCTGCACACGAAGGGTCCGATAGCGTTCTGACGATTGGGCACTCACCCTATGCCGATCACGCGTGGATTGCCGCGATGCTGGCGATCCGCCTTCCTTTATATCCGACGCTCCGAATCCGACTAATGACTCAGTTCGCAATGGAGTCCCTCCGGGGCGTCCTTGTAGGCGAACTGAGCCTCGCACTCGTGACGGCGCCGCCCCAGGACGTTCAGATCACGGCTGTACCATTCGCTCGGGCTCCGCTCTACGCTGCTCTTCTCGAAACCCACCCGGCTGCTCACAAAGAGCGCTTGGTTCTCCAGGATCTGGCAAAGGACGAGTGGATTCTGTTTGCGAAACGGGTTCATCCACTTGTGCATGAGGCGATCATGGATGCGGCACGACGTGAATCGATCGTCCCCAAGCACGCTCACGATATCATTACGCCACAGCAGGCGGTTGAACTCGTATCGGAGCACGTAGGCGTGGCCATCCTCACGAAACCTACGGCCCGAAGCCTTCATGCTGACGGCGTAGTAGTAAGGCCGCTCTCCGACACGTCATTGTGGTTCGACACATCGGTGATCATGAGGGCCAGTGAGGAGTCTCGCTTGGTCAACGAATTCGTCCGATCGTTCCTCCGCAAATATGCGCCCCAGCGACCGCTACCAAAGCAAATGGAATTGTGGCTTTCCGTCTAAGTTGTCAGCTTGAGAACGGCAATCCGCCGTCCGCGCCCTTGACCGAGAAGCCCATGAGCAGTTCGCCACTGACGAACAGTGGTTGGAGTACATCCAAAAGATGCGCTGGCCTGATGGTATCGTGCGCTGCCCCGCGTGTGGCGGGAAAGAAATCAAGCGCATAGAGCGCACGGCGGAGTCCAAGAATCGCCGCAAGTGGTTTTATCTCTGCCTCGAAAGGACCTGACCCAGAATCACTGTCGTTTCCCGTCAGCGCTAGGGATCAAGGGACCATTGTGGACAGTGAAGCCATCACTGGAATGCTGGGGTTTATTGCGTTACACGCGACCGCTTCCCAATAAATGCCGCAACAATCGGCAAGAAAATACTCGTCTCGGCCAGGCGACAAGAGGTCTTGAATTTGTGGACGACTCTGCTAACAAAACGGGCTTAACGAGGCGACGCTCGGATATCAAATTCTGACAGTTTGTATTTTCGATTCGGAATTGTTGTGCCGCTTTTAAATGTGTACCAGCAGCCATCATGTGCGCCCCTGAGAGGTTCGGGGGTACGGGAAGAGCAAAGGGGAAAAGGGTGCCAAGCATTTTTCGGGCAGGAGACAAGGTTCCGACCACAGGCCTTTATAAGGTGGTTCACGGACGGGAGCACGTCGAAGCGCATTACGTCACAGCATTGCAAGGAGACGTATTTCCGGCATGCCTAGAGTGCTCGGACAATGTCCGGTTTGAGATGGCATTGTCCGCCGCTCGCGTCAACGCTCACCCTCTGTTCAAGCGGTAGCTCGCGCGAGGGCCGGCGTGATCGCAGCAACGTTGGCTTTTTCTGGCCCCCAGTTGCATCGGATCGCGACGCTCAGCGGGTTCCTAAGGTTCAGGGTCTCAGGATGTTGTGAACGATGTCCACGATCAGCTGGGTCTGGGTGTCCCCGTAGTGCCTGACTCTGCCCGAAATCAGACATGGCCTCGCCGAGACCGAAGGGTGATCGCTGCGACAAGTTCCTTGCCGCGCATGCTAGGAAAGATACGTGGCCGATGTCATGAGAGCTCCAGTTTGAAGCTTGAGGAACGCGGATAGGTAGCCTCCACCAGTTTCCCCAAATCCGAAATCTGAAGAGTCCTACGCACCTGCATTCCGGAATCGAAGATGCTGACCCACAAAGAGACGAGCTACGGCGAAGGGTTGGCCTCCGGCTGTAAAAGGGAGTTATGCATGTTCAGGAGGCGCCAGTGCGCACCCGTTCGGCGGCACATGGCCGTGCCATGCCCAGTGCTATGCTCGTTCGGAGACTCGATCGTATAGTCATAGGAGTACCAAAGTGCATCGCCGAAACTCTGCATGTCGCGAAGTGTCATGGCAAAGCGCAAATTTGGAGCGAACCTCAAATAGCGCTGCTTGAGATAGTCCATCACTTGCTTGCGACCGCGAAATTCTCCCGTCGGCACATACAAAACGATCGCTGGATCGAAGCAGTTCTTCAAGACAGCTACTTTCCCCAGATGAAACGCGTCATTGCACGGATGCATGGCCTCTTGCATCTCAGCAAACTCAGCCTGGATCTTCGCGGGCGGCATATCAACCGACGCCACTTGACGCTTCAGATTGATAGTCATATCCATTTCGTCTAGAAGATCAAATCCAAGAATGCCGTCAATCCGGCTACCGCAGGCTTGCTCGATCTTGCTCAGGTCAACGGCGGGCAGAGTCAGATCGCGAAACTGATGATTGCCCACAGTGAGTTCTGGCAGAGAGATCTGTCGACCGTCGGCGGTAGTAGTGCCGTTCCATGCGGTGACAGGGACGCGTTTAGATCGGCCCGAGGCGAATGTCTTCAAGTTGAGAATTGTGGTCGAAGCCGTGTCCAGCAGAAAGAACATATCCGCGCGGTTGATAAGGGTTTTGATTACGGGCAGACCATCGCAACGCTGGATTGGAATCTCCTCTGCTGCTGCAGGCGAGTCTTGCGCATGGACGGTGGTACAGAAGAGGATAAATACGACCCCAAGTGCCAGTATCGATTGTCTCATCAAGCGCGACGCACTCGGGGACTCGCGTAGGATTGCTCTCGGTCGGGTGGGCGTGTGCTTGTCCCCGCAGCTGTACATCAAGTCACTCCTACATTGCTCTGCAGATGACAGTCACTGGGCAGTCGCTCGATGCGCAGTGCCAGAAGTTGGCGAGTTGGGACGTCGGGTAACTTTGGAGGTCGCGAAGCTCTGTAACCTCTCCAGGATCGCGGTTTTAGCTCTCGCAAAAGCCTGTCTGTTCCCCAGCAGTTGGTAAGCCCAATTCGCACCCATGATTTGTGAGTTGACTTCAAAAGCCAACTGCACGGGATCAGCGTCTGCGGTGAGTTCGTTGCTCGCTCTGCCCTGCCGGATTTCATTTTCGAGCAGGCGCAGCCATTCGCCCATAATTTCGGTAATCCGATCTCTCACCAAACCAGGCCGGCTGTCGAATTCCAAAGAGGCGGCAACAAAGAAACACCCGCCTCGGAAAACCTCCCTTTCCGCGTAGGACAACCAAGCCTCAGCGAGCTTGCGCAGTCTCCTGAGTCCGCTAGGCGCAACATTGGCTGGGCGGATGATTTCCTCTATGAATATCGAGCGGGCCGTTTCTACCACGGCGAGCTGAAGCTCCTCCTTGGAATGAAAATGCGCAAAGAGCCCGCTCTTGCTCATTCCCACCTCATCGGCTAAACGCCCCAACGAGATGCCCTCCAGCCCTTCGGCGGAAGCAATCTGCACCGCTACCTGCAGAATCCCGGTGCGTGTTTGTCTGCCTTTCGGAGAGCCGCCATTAATTGGCCCCGGTGTTCCTTTCATATCTCTCCTCTTGCCCTCACAGCGGAAACCCTCAATCCGCCGAACCAAAGTATAATACGACCGGTCGTGCTATTCAAGAGATGAGCGGGTGGACGTAAGGCATGGCTGAGCTGCTGAACTGTCACTGAATCAGCGGACAGAAAAACGCGAGTCCGAGCGGCGCAATGCAGTACATGCCTCGTAACATGTCATGAATTAGTTCCCGCTTGCTTGTGCTCGCACGCGCTGTTCGGGAACGTCTATTACTTCCCTCAGCTTCCGGCTCAATTCCGCAAGCGCGAATGGTTTTTGCAAGAAGGATTCGCCTTCCCCGAGTATCCTCGTCTGAACGGCGCTGTCATGCGTATAGCCAGAGATGTATAAGACTCTGAGCTTTGGAAGTGCTGCTAACAACTTGTTCGCCAATTCGCGACCGCTCATGCCGGGCATCATAATGTCTGTAATCAGGGCTTGAACTGGACTGCTCTGCTTGGCGACCATCTCGAAGGCTGCGTTGCCGCTACCGCTCTCCACGATGTTGTAGCCAAGGTTGGTCAGGAACTCAGCCATTAACGTCCGGAGATTCTGATCGTCCTCAACCGACAGAACAGTTTCGGAACCTCGCACCGACTCGACAGGAGGCTGGGCAGTGGTGAACTCAGCGACGCCTGCCCTCAGAGGCAAGTAAATCTTGAAAGTGGTCCCGTTGGCAAAACCATCTTTGGACGCGAATCTTGTCATGGGGGAAAAAGCAGTTGCGGACACGACAACCCCGCCCCCCATGGTATTTCCTGTCACCCCGGCGCGTGATCACGATCACAGACCGGTTATCGATGACAGCCTCGGAAATGGCGCCGGTATGTTGCTCGCATCGTGGAAGAACTCCAGGCGGCGTTAGAAGCGGACTACATCGTGCTGGCAATCTCGTGATTGATTTCAAATCTCACAGGCGTGCCACAGGACTGGCAAAACGTTTCGTGTATCCCACCGTCCAGGCTCATCGCTTTCAGCTTGTTAGAACGCAGGCATTTGGGAGACGTGATCATCAGATACCCCGCACTGTCTCTTGGCACGAAGAGTGGGGCGATCTCCTTTCAGAGCGGATCGGAGAAGCAGCCAGAAGCTTCGCGAAGACGAATGTGGGCGCATGGTTGATGAACGGAGAATCGACCGTACCGGGTAGTTCCTCGTTTATGGCGGCCGGACTCGTTTTGGCGAAGATTGGAGCGCGTACGGTGCTCTCCACCAAGGTAGGAATCAGCGCCACACTCGTACCGCTGTAACTGACGAAACTAGCGATTCCGCTAAAACTAACAATCGTTGTGTGATCGCGGTTGTTCGCCGACGACCGCATAGTTTACTGTTTGCCGCGTCGAGGTTACTTCTGTCACTTGGATTCCTCTTGATTAACACGCATGGGTCGAATCGTCCCGGATCTGGGCGAATTGCGCAAGCCACGGTCTTACTTTCGTAACTCGTCCTACGTTCCTTCAGCAGGCTAGAATCCCGTAAGGTTCCAGGCGAATGCTCAAACGACAATGAATCAGCAATCGTTTCAACAGGTCAGCCAGAACGAACCCGAGGCGACTCCAGTTGACGTGAAGCTGATCGAAGGTCGCGCGCGGTGGTTGTTGGGTTTTACTGTTTTCGTAACTCTGGCATTGGCTCTGGGGATCGTTTCGTTTATCCTTCCTTCGTTTGATCGAGCGACAGACGCTGCTTACCGGTTTGATCTCCGGCATTGGGTACGGGCGATTGCAGCTCTCTTATTACTCTTAGACTCATACGCGTTTTATCAACACTTGCAGATTCAGCGTATTCGACGCCAGCTGGCTGAGCGAGACCAGCTATTTCAACTCGTCAGCGAAAACGCCGCTGACATGATCGCCGTAGTTGACAGCGATGGCCGCCGGCTCTATAACAGCCCCGCGTATCAAAGGATCCTCGGGTACTCTCCCGAAGAGTTAAAAGCCACTTCTTCAACTGAACAAATTCACCCGGACGATCGCTCACGAGTATTGATTGCAGCGGAAAAAGCGCGCCTGAGTGGTCAGGAAGAGCGAGTGGAATACCGGATGCGCCATAAGGATGGTTCTTGGCGCACTTTGGAATCGACAGCGTGTGCGATCCGAAACGCCAGAGGTCAAACCGACAAACTGGTAATTGTGAATCGCGACATCACCGAGCGGAAGCGGACCGAGGAACTGCTGCTACATAATGCGGCACTTCGGCATGCAGAAGAGAAGTACCGTGCGATCTTCGAAGATGCTGTTGTAGGAATCTTTCAGATGACACCTGAAGGTCGTCCTCTAAACATCAACCGTGCGCTGGCACAAATACATGGCTATGATTCTCCAGCACAACTCATGGGGGAGGTCTCGAACCTGGTTTCGCAGCTATTTGTCGGTTCCCGACAGATCGATGAATTGAAACGCGTACTGGACGAGAAGGGTGTAGTGCGCAGTGCGGAAATGGAAGTTCACTGTAGAGATCGCACAAAAAAGTGGGTTTTGGCGAATATGCGGGCCGTACATGACTGCAACGGCAAGATCGTGCTTCACGAAGGAACGCTTGAGGACATTACGGACCGCAAAGTTGCCGAAAACCGGGTCCAATTCCTCGCTTACTACGATGCGCTTACAGAACTGCCCAACCGGACTCTCCTGCAGGATCGCTTGGGCAAAGCACTTGCGAGTAGTCGTCGTCAGAAAGACAAAGTTGCGGTTTTGTTCCTTGACCTCGACCGGTTCAAAGTCATCAACGACTCACTCGGACACTCGTGCGGCGATCTTCTGTTGCGGAAAGTGGCAGATCGTCTTAAGGGCCAGGTCCGCGAGCAAGACACAGTGGCCCGGGTTGGTGGCGACGAATTCCTCGTGGTGTTGACTGGTGTAAAAGATGTGATGGACGCAGCGATCGTTGCGGAAAAGATTATGGATGCGTTGATTGCCGACCTGGTCATTCAAGGCCGTAAATTGAGTGTCAGCTGCAGCATGGGAATCAGCATTTTCCCTGAGCATGGCGCGGACGGCGAGACCCTGATCAAGAATGCAGATGCGGCCATGTATTCCGCCAAAGAGAGTGGACGCAATACGTTCCATTTCTTTTCAGAAGAGATGAACGCCCAGGTCATGGAGCGACTGACGCTGGAGCACGGATTGCGCGCGGCACTCGACAAGAAGGAACTCTTCCTTGTGTATCAGCCGCAGATGGACGTTGCCACAGGGACCATTGTCGGGTTGGAAGCGCTCCTCCGGTGGCAGCATCCAGAGTTGGGAATAATGTCGCCGGATCGGTTCATGAGCATTGCTGAAAGCAGCGGCCTGATCCTGCCCATCGGTGCATGGGTGCTGAGAACGGCTTGCTCTCAGGCTCGAAGGTGGCAAGATGAAGGGCTTTGCGCAATGCCGGTTGCAGTAAATGTGTCCGCCGTGCAGTTTCGACAGCAGGGCTTTAGAGAACTCATCAGCAGAGTACTAAGCGAGACCGGCCTCGCCTGCCAATACCTCGAACTGGAGCTTACAGAAAGCCTTCTGCTATCTAACGCAGATGTGACGTCGTCCGTTCTTCGGGAATTGAAGGGCATGGGGATAAAGCTGGCAATTGACGACTTTGGGACAGGCTATTCCAGCCTCAGCTACCTAAAACAGTTCCCGTTCAGTAAGCTCAAAATTGACCGCTCGTTTATCCGCGACGCCGCAGTGAATTCTGATGACGCGGCGATCACAACCGCAATCATCAGCATGGCGAAAAGTCTGGGTCTCAAGGTCATTGCTGAAGGAGTGGAAAACGAAGCACAAATGTCGTTCCTGCGGGCACTTCGCTGCGACGAGATTCAGGGCTACTACTTCAGCAAGCCTTTAACGGTCGACGAAGTTTTCGCTAAGCTCCGAGGCGATCCTGTTCAACGCGCCTTCTCTGCAAGGCATGGGGAGCAATAAAGGCAAATAGCTTGCGCGTGCCCGGGGCTTCTGCGCAGCATGCCTGTTGTGTTTGGTAGCGTGCAGATTGTGGCAATCCCCCCCAGCGTACTTAAACGTCCTGCCGCGGTCAGTCGAACTTCCAGCCGATCACAAACGACAGATCTCATCATGGCCGTTCCCTTGCATCCATTTGTACGAGGTCTGCACTCAGCAAGTTGAAAAAATCCCTGCCACGTCATTGAAGACAAAGGCTTAACTGCTGTTTCATGAGCGCCGATGGAAGTCCGGCTCGTCACGACCCGGCTGGTGGTTTTCGTCCACTTTTCATACACACAATCCACATTTTGGACACGGAGAACGTCAGTGAAACGCCAAGGACAGGTGAAATGAGATCCAAGTCCCATTTGAATCGCAAGATGCAACTCGCGTTCGGTTCCGCCATGTTGACGTTACTCGTCGTGGGAGCGATTTCCTATCACGAGATGGTCGTGTCCAGGGATAGCGCGCGGTGGGTGAGCCACAGCCACGAGGTTCTGGAAAGCATCCAGGATTTAGTCTTCACCGTGGAGAGCATCGAATCGAACTCCCGCGGATTTGCATTGACGGGCAAGGAGTCCTATCTCGAGTCCTACCGTACCGGCCTACTAAAGGTTGCGCAGGACCAGGCAGGGATTCGCCACTTGACGTTGGACAACCCTGAACAACAGCGACAGATTCCTGTGCTCGAAAGCCTGACTGCTCAGAAGATACAGCGCGCGGACGAGGTCATTCGTCTGCGCCGGGCCCAGGGTTTGGCGGCGGCTGCCACTCGAAGCGGGCCGGGCCAGGGAACCGCGGACGAGTTTCTTGCGGTAGTGGGTAAGTTGCAGAGCCAAGAGCTTCAGTTGCTGGTGCTGCGCACCGCAGAGACCAAGCGGCTCTTGAGCCAGACTGAGCCGCTATTGCTTTCCGGGACCGCTCTGGGCTTGTTGATTGCCGCCGCAGTTGGTTGGAGCGCCCAGCGCGACAGCTCCGCGCGCGGACGGGCAGAGGGAGCGCTTGGGGATAGCGAGGAAAAGTATCGCATGCTGCTGGACGGGGTCCAGGACTACGCGATTTTTATGTTGGACCCGCTGAGCCAGGTTGTCAGTTGGAATGCTGGCGCGGAACGAATCAAAGGTTACACCGCCGAACAGATTGTCGGGCACAACTTTGCGTGCTTCTTTTCTCCGGAAGACGTCAGGCGGGGCAGAGATAACTGCCGCAAGCGGCCGCCGCGAAGAAAACGGCATGCGCGTGCGGAAAGACGGCTCGCAATTTCTAGCGAGGGTCACCTTCACAGCGTTGCGCGATGCGGACGGAAGTCTGCAGGGGTTTTCTGAGATCAGCCGCGACCTCAGCGGGAGCAAGGAGTCGGAGGCGAGGTACCGCGGACTGCTGGAAGCGGCTCCGGATGCAATGGTGGTCGTGGACCCGAGCGGAAAGATCGTGCTGTTGAACGTTCAGGCAGAGAAACGCTTCGGATACAGTCGCGATGGCGCTGCCGCCAATGCCCGCGTCGTTTTCGGCGTTATTCTCGGGACAGGTGTAGGCGGAGGCGTGGTGGTAAACCGGCAGATCCATGACGGACGCAACAGAATCGCCGGCGAATGGGGCCATAATCCGCTTCCCTGGGCCCGTGCCGACGAGCTACCCGGCCCAGGTTGTTATTGCGGGAAGTTAGGCTGTATCGAAACCTTCCTATCGGGTGCCGGCCTGGCGCGCGACTACCGCGTACGCAGCGGCCAACAGAGAACGGCGGTTGCGATTGCCGAAGCCGCTGCGGCTGGCGATCTGCTGGCCCACGAGTGCCTCGAGCTCTATCAGGACCGGTTGGCGCGGAGTTTGGCTTCGATCATCAATGTGCTCGATCCTGACGCGATTGTGCTTGGGGGCGGACTTTCCAATTTGACGTGCCTCTACCCGGCTCTGCCCGCGCTTCTCAAGTCCTATACCTTTTCCGCTGACGCCGGCACACCCATCATGCCCGCCATGCACGGTGATTCCAGCGGCGTACGCGGAGCGGCCTGGTTATGGCCGATCAGCGCGTGAGGTGGAGGAGTCCGGCGACGAGGAGCCGGATCTACAAATCATTTGGGAATAGGGTGAGTTTACAGGATGCCCGTGATCGAAGCAACCCAGGGCCTCCGCATCGGCTAAAGCTCGTTAATCAAAGTTACTTTTGTATCGCCGACCAACCGAGAACTACCTTCATTCGTGGACACAAGGGCGTTTAGCGATACTAATCTTCCAAGGTAGCTCAAGAATGGTGCCGCGTCGGTTCCTGCCATATGCTTTGTTGTGGAGATAGTAATTTCCGAATCGGCGACCATCCGACCAGAACCCAGCGCGAGAGTAATAAAAGCCGCCGCATTGGTAAAATGTTAGCCACGATTACCAACCCATTTGGCCCATCCGCTTAAGGATAATCGCGCTGTAGTTATTCATGCGCTCGGGTCGTCGCTTCAGGGGAGCCGGCAGAATTGCAGCGAGCCGTGCCGCCTGTTGCCGGCCGATATTCCGGGCTGCGGTTTCGTCGTAGTAACGACACGCCGACTCTGCACCATAAATACCAGGGCCCCATTCGACCACGTTGAGGTATATCTCCAGAATGCGCTGTTTGCCGAGGACGAATTCGGCCACCGGTACCAGTGTGACCTCTGCGCCCTTGCGGAGGATAGAGCGGCCCGTTCCGAAGAATAGGTTTTTTACGAGTTGCTGCGTAATGGTGGAAGCTCCGCGAGTGCGATCGCCTTCCAAATCGTCTTCGGCAGCGATTTGGATCTCGTGCCAATCGAATCCATGGTGCTGGTAGAAGTGCGCGTCCTCTGCGGCGATTACAGCGTGCTGGAGATCGGGCGAGATTTGGCTGAGCGGAATGAATTTGTAGCGTTCGCGATACGGCGTGTGGTGAATCCAGGCCTGCAAGCGGCGCTGGATGTGCACCGCGGTTGTCGGTGGGTCGATCCACCGGGCGGCCACAAGGATCAGCGCGGCAAGCGACCAAAGAAGCACCATGCCGATGACAAGCCATCGAATAAAGGACCGGAGGAAGCCCGTCCGAAGCGGGGTCTTGGTGTGTGCGTTCGGCATTGCAGTCACATTTCAGAATAATTGATGGCCGTCTCGATGGCATCGCGCCAGATAGCGTAAAGTTCAGCCGCCCGCTTCTTGCGCTCTGCAGGATCGGCACCGCCGCCGGTCTTGGAAATCCAGGTTTCAAACTCCTGCGGATCGTCTCCCCAACTCATGTTGACCACTCGCACGTTGCGCGTACGGAAGTAGTCGGACATCTGCTGGAAGTCAGCGCCAAGATGGCGAGCCCACTCGGGCGTGGGAGCAAACGGCAGGTCGGGCAACTGATCGTTGAAGCGGGCAACCATCAGGCGCGCGGCAGCATTGCCGCGGACCGCAATTCCGGCACAGTGCGTTCCATGCAAATAGAACCCAAGCACCTTGTCCAACTCATCGAGCTTATGTAATTGCTTCGCAGATAGCGTGCTGAACCTTTTCTGCGCCGCATCCGCTGCGGGCGAGTCGATGCCATTCTCAATGTCCAAACGCCCTTGTCGTAGTTCGCGGAATTCTGGATACTCCTTTTGCTGCTCGGGTGTAAGCGGATACAGCCACGTCGTAGATGGGTCCCCGCGATCATCAAATGCAAGGCCATGCGTGCCGCTGGCGGTTGGCTTTGGGTCGGTGAACAATTGATCGGGGAAAAGCGAAACGTCGATGCCGGAGTCCCAAATCGCGACCAACACCGGAGACAAGTTCTGATCTTTGGTGAGGGTGACTTCACGGGCGTCCCAGATATCGGGTTTCACCACGTTGTGAGCCGCAATGTACTGCTTAAGAACTTCGCCGCGGGCAGGGAGCAGCGGAATCCAGGATTGCAAGTCATTTCGCGCAGAGATCAATTCCCACGCTTCCTGATTATCGAGCGCTCCCGACTTCTGGACGGCGGGATCGAGCTCGGTTTTCACAAACCCCACAGCAACCGATTTCGTGTAGAGCCGGGAGCCAGCGTAGGATGCTTTCGTGTCGTCCTGCACAACATCCCAAGGCAGTGGGTCGATCGCTTCTTTGTAATGTTTAATGAAAGCCTGCTCGTAGGCGGGACCATGGGTCTTGTGGGTGTCGGTTGCAGCCCGTAGCCTCGCTTGCGGGTAGAGAAAGGCGAGCAGCTTAGCCGCGGGCTTCTGTTGCAAAGCGCGCAGAGCGTCCACCGTCTGCAATCCGGCCTGGTACTGGCCGGTGAGTTCCTGTAAGTCGAGCCTGACCGAAAGCAGAGTCCGCAGGGTAGATTTGTCGTCGATATCGTAATCACGAAAGATGGTGTCGAGGTCGGCGCGGACTTTGCTCGCAAAGGCATTAAAGGTGGCGTCATCCGCTTGCACCAACTCGGAAGCTGGGACCACCAGCAGATAGCTGAAGCGAGGCAGGTCGGCCTGACGGGTGACTTTCTTCTTCTTCTCACTCGATTGTGAGTATGCGAAAGTCGCGACGAGCAGCAGAAGCCAAACAAGACTATGTGCGATCCGATGACGCTCCAGCATGAAAACACCTCGTTTTGAGATCGAAAGCAGAAGGCGCACCTCAGGACACGGGGCAGTCATACCGCCGCCACCCAGTCTCTCGATGATGCGGTAGTGCGAGATAGTTTGGCCGATCATTGGGGGCAAATCTTACGTGGGCGAAACCGGCAAGTCAATGAAAGCCGTGGAGTTGGCATCGACTCGAAAGGGTTATTGTTGATAAATCCCGATAACGCTCATTGACAGGGGTTCTGAGTGTTAACGCTGATTGCGTCAACTAATGGGATGGTCCGGTTTGCGTCAACTATCGGTAAACAGCAAGCGACGAGGCAGGCCGTTCGCTCCAGAGCAATACGTTGACAGCCTTGGCGTCTTCGGCGAGGCCATTATTGGGATTCTGGCCGCCGTTGCGCAGCAGGAGAGAGTGCGCATCTCGGAGCGGACGAAAGCCGGTTTGGCCCGCGCCAGGGCGCAAGGCAAGCGGCTAGGTCGGCCCTTAACCAACGTGGACCTTCGCAAAGCGAGAAGGCTGCGGGCCCAGGGGCTAAGCCTGCAGACCGTGGCGCGGAGGCTGAGTGTGAGTCCTGCGTTCGTATATCAGAAACTCAGAACATCCGGCCAACCATAGTGCGTTTTGTTCAGCAAGACCCACCATTCTAGGGACGCGGGTTGTCGAGGGTATCCGAAGGCCGCTCGCTGCGCCACAATGCGAGAAAACTCTCGGCCGCGTAGCCACCGGGTTGCTGGCGGAAGTTCCTAGCAGAATCTAGTACGCCCAGTACGGCCCAGTTCCGCCCGGTGTGCTCTGGCCATAAATAGCCGTAAACACATTGCGCCCGTAGAAAAACGGCAAGCCCCAATCGAAGCCACTTAGAGAATTTGGCCCAGCGAGTTGCCCAAACACATTAGCGTTCGGATTATTGTTGAAGAGGTTGTCGGCATTGGCCACGCTGAAACTCACCGTGCCGCTTGGTGATCCGGTCGATCCTTCATTGGTGGCCGAAAGATTCTGCGTTGCGGACGGGCAATAGAAGTAGTTGGCATCAGAACAGACTGGTATTCCCGTCGTGCTACTGTCCAAGAAGTACAGTCCGTTAGAGCCGCTGTCAATGAAGCTCTGGTTGTACGCCGTCTTCTGGTACGTGGTAATGAAGTTTCCGTAATCGTCCACGCTATAGACCGTTGCTCCATTTAGCCCATTGTTCGACTGCGTTCCAATGCCGAAGATGAGCGAGCCACTTAGCGTCGTCTCTGGTCCGCTGACCGCAGGCAGTTCAATGATTACTCCATTATTGTCCGTCGAAAAAAGAACTACAGGGTTTTGCACCTGCTGTGCCAACGCTTCCGCGACCACCACACAACCAGAAGCCGGACACTCATAATAGAGGTCGGGATTCGAAGGCCCGGTTGTCGTGCACGCGCCGCCGCAGTCTTGCGGAAAACTTCCCACGCCCAGGAGGCCATTGGCGCCCAAGTCCGAAAGCGTTTCTTCAGAGGCTCCGAAATCAGCGCACGCCGTCGGAACGGGGAAGTCCGCGCCACTGATCACCTGAATCGGCGTCGAACTGGCTTTCTCGCCGGCAATCTCAACGTCCGCCGTCTGCACCGGACCCCAGGTATAGGCGCTCACGAAGGGAAGACACTCGACCACTGGATTGCTGTCGGACGCCTTCTGTTGCGGCAGCGAAACCGTCAGTGCCGAAGAAAGTAGTCTCAGTCCCGAAGATCCCGTATCCACGAGGACGCCATCAATCGTCTGGCAGGTTGAGGTGCCCGGCACGCATACCGTCACGCTGGTAAACGCACCGTTGGCATAGTTTCCCGCTGGTCCGGCATTCACCGTAATCGCTTGCACGTTTGAGCCTGTCGGGGTCGGGGTCGGGGTCGGGGACGACCCGCTACTCCCTCCGCATGCCACCGCGAACAGCAGGGCTCCGCAAGCTGCGACCGTCATGATTCGATTCACGCCCGTCAAAATTACCCTGACGCACTTCATCGGATTGCCTCCGCACTGACTCCCTTTGGCAGCATCTCCGGGATGTACGCCCGGCCCGCAAACGACCGCATATGTCCACCCGATTGCACGACGAGTCCGGGCTGCTGAATCACTAGAGGCCTTCGTCCCGCGCGCGAGTTCGCTTGCGCCTGCGCGGCTTGCTGGTACTGCCCGAAATAGTTAGCCAAGATCTGCCGCATGTCTGGAGGCCACGGCCCTTGCCATGCCACAGCGAACACTTTGCCCGATGTCGAAACATACTCCCGCACCACAATCCCAGTCGGAGCCTGGATCTCGTGTACCGTATAGGCTTGGGCTTGCGTTACTCGCAGATTGCCTTGCATGTGGGCCTGGTCGGCCTGCACCGAACTCACATCCTCACCCAGTCCTGCAAAGGCAGGCAAGGCAATCATCAGCATCGTCGCCGAAAGAATCGCTGCCCACAGTACCAACTTCGTCGCACCGCCATGGCATTGGAAAATCTGACGTTCGTTCATGCAAAGGCACTCCTTTGGACCAAACGCAGCCAGAGACCGAACTGGAGACTGTGATGTTGTTTAGATTTGATATTAGCTTCCGGGGTTGCCGTCTTAAGAGCGATAATTTGTAAAGAGTACGGGGAGGACGGTTCAAGTCACTCATTTCGACCTGACCGAATCTTTTGTACCAA
>OBLU010001027.1_pt1 | contig 26055 bp, 29 predicted proteins | sample 1518681 | NCBI WGS metagenome assembly OBLU01 (sample SAMEA3539304, study PRJEB22396) | soil metagenome | biome: tundra; feature: field; material: soil | place: USA | collected 2010-05 | depth 0.15 m
AAAAAGCAGAAATAATAAGATACCGCGCCGGCAAAGCAGGATAGCAGGCGCTCCTTAAAAATCAAAATTCTCTTATTCATCATTCTAAAATTTTTTTATGTATGTACTTCATCCCTGGCACGGCGTTTATTATGGCTCAGAAGCGCCTCAGTTGGTTAATGCCCTGATTGAGATACCGCAGGGCTCCAAAACAAAATATGAAATTGATAAAAAAACCGGGCTGCTGAAAATGGACCGGGTTATTTACTCATCTTTCCATTACCCTGTTAATTATGGATTTATACCGCAGACACTCGGGCAGGACGGCGATCCGCTGGATATCCTCGTCATGTGTTCGGAATCTATACAACCTCTTTGTTTGGTGGAGGCTTATGTTTTAGGAAATATGCAAATGATAGACGGCGGCCTTATTGATGATAAAATTATTGCCGTAGCCGTTCAGGACCCCGGAGTCAATTATATAAAGACCATGTATGATGTACCGCAGCATTTCATCAAAGTGCTGAAAAATTATTTTGAGCAATACAAGGTGTTAGAAAATAAAAAAGTGGAGATTAATGATTTTCAAACCAAGGAAAAGGCATTTGAGATCATCAACGAATCCATTCAATATTATAAACAAAAATTTCCCGGGTAATCTTTAAAAATATCTTTTTATGATACGCAGTTGATGCGTTCTTTGTTTTGTCTCAAGATTCAGGATTCCTTGCGTATCTATTTTATCGACCCGCACTTTCCCGGATGAATGGATAATTTCATAATTATTAAGCAATAGCCCGACATGTATGATGTTCCCTGCCGCATCATCAAAGAAGGCAAGGTCGCCGCAGCGGGCTTCCTGTAAAAAATTTACCACCTCCCCTTTTTCGGCTTGCTGCCAGGAGTCTCTTGGCAGGTGAACATTTAAGACCTTATAGGCTAACTGGGTAAATCCGCTGCAGTCAATTCCAAATACTGACTTCCCGCCCCACAAATAGGAAGTATTTAAAAATTTGTATGCTACCAGTTTGATTAGCTTTGCCGTGATTTTCTTTTCTTCAGGATTCCAGGTTTCTCCCTTAAAGTGCACCACATTTTTCCGCCAGAAGGCCTTGCCGTTTTGGAATGCAGAAAGTGAGCTGCACATGGGCACATTCATGGGATGGCCATTATAATCAATCTCGTTAACCCAACCTGCTGTCAGCGCCTTATCAGTTGAGGTATACTGCTCTTCTTCAATTTCAGACATGTGGCTTGCCTGGCACCACCCCTGGTACGCGTCATATTTCAGTTCAATCTTTACCCAGCCAATTTCTGTGGAATCAATAATTACAGACCTTTCTCCAAACAATTGCTGGCTCACCATCTCCGATTTGTGGGATGGTTCCCTGCGCATAGCGCTTACGGGTACGCAGCATACCGCATATTTCATAGAGTGTGAATGTTGTTTATTTCCGGCGTAAATTATGGAATTTATTTATGTTTACATCTCAATTTATAAAGTCAGCTTAGCCTTGAATTCACAAAAATACAACGATATTGACGATAATGAGCTACTCCGAAATTTCCACTTTGATCATGATAATAAATGGCTCGGAATCTTGCTTCCCCGTTATACGATGCTGCTGTTGGGCGTCTGCATGAAATATCTAAAAAATGAAGAAGATGCCAAAGATTGCGTACAACAGATATTTCTGAAAATAATCAATGAGCTTCATAAGTATAAAGTAGAATATTTCAAGAGCTGGATGTATATGATTGCCAAAAATCATTGCCTGATGAGATTAAGGGATAAGGGTAAATTGACAGCGGAGCTGAATGAAAACATGGCGAAGCTTCCCGAAGAGACCGAAGATAAGATGGCAAACATGGAGCAGGATGTGCTTATACGGAAGATGCTGGAATGTATAAGGCTGTTAAGCCCGGATCAGCAGCAATGTGTGCGATTGTTTTATCTCGAAAAAAAATCGTATGCAGCTATTGCCGGTATTACAGGATTTACCCCGCTGCAGGTGAAAAGTTATATTCAGAATGGAAAAAGAAATTTAAGGCTGATGATGAAGTAATGAAAAGATTATTGATTATTGATTATTGATTATTGATTATTGATTATTGATTATTACAATTTATTTTTTATAATTCAAGAAAGGCAACTTTGACCACTAAACTCAGAACCCTAAACTCAAGCAGATGGATGATGATTTACTGAACATATTATCAAACAGTAATAAAGATATTGACAATCAAAAGTTAATGGATTATCTTAGTGATAAATTACCGGATAACGAGAAGCATGAATTTGAGAAGCATTTAGTTGATTCAGATATGCTGAATGATGCTATTGAGGGGCTGGGTAAATTTAAGGATAAAAAAAATGTAGCTGCTTTTGTGGCGCAACTTAATGCCAACCTGAAAAAACAACTCGCCAAACCGAAAGAAAAAAGAATGAAAAGAACTATTAATGACCTGCCGTGGCTTTATCTCACCATCATTATCATTCTCCTGCTTATTTTGGTTGGGTTCATCATAATAAAAGAACATTTGCTAAGGTAGGAAGGCTTGCTGATTTCATTCAAAATAAATCATTATTGTGATTCGGATCCTATGAAACAGTATGCCAAATTTTTTACCTGAAGGAAATGCTTTTTTACGCCGGGTCGAAGGACTTCGACCGTGAGGAAAAATGTTTTTATCGGGAGTATTAAATAGTACAAGTTTAGTAAGAATGAATTCGAATCAATATTGAAATGGCGGCAAGCTGAAAAGTTTCAGGTTAACCCTTTTATTTAAATCATTATTATCACTTACAAATGTGATAATTCCCGGAGTTCCCTTTTTAGAAATTACATTAACATGCCCCTTGTTCGATATAATATCGTCCTTTAATGTAGATAAAACTCTGTTGAAATATCTTATATAGGATAACTGTTCCCCTTCTTTTAATAAACCATCGCTACCAAATCTCACCTCAATAATTTTTTGCATTCTGTAAAGTACTTAAAATCTGCCAAATGTTAAGATTGCAATACCCCTCCGCTGTCTTAATGTTTGTTCCACCCGAATTTCTTTGGAATAATTCAGGGAATATAATCTGATACAAATATCATTGCCAGCGATTGAAAAAAAAGCGGTAACAAACCAGGGTATTCAAATTTGAATAATTGTTATAGATTTATTGTTTGAAAATCCTGAGCAAAAAACATTAGGTGGCGAAACTTTCTCTTTGATGCATCTGAAGGATTGTGGATAAAATCAGTCGACGTACCCGGCGAACGGTTACAAAGAAAATAAATGAAAAGAATAATTATAATTTTCATATTGAGTTTTTTCACCACCTTGATTTTTGGCCAGGCTAATTTGCCAAAGAAGGCAGACAATAGTAAGCCATTTGTAATTGGTGAAATTGATGAAATTCAATCAAAAGAACTGGCCGAAAAAAGAATTTTAAATATCTATCTTCCCGAAGGATACAACCAAAATAATTCAACCACCTATCCTGTTATTTATTTGCTGGACGGTTCGGCAGACGAAGATTTTATTCATATTGTCGGACTCGTGCAGTTCTATAGCTTTGGATGGATAAACGAAGTTCCCAAATCAATTGTAGTAGGCATTGCCAATGTAGACAGAAGAAGAGATTTTACGTACGCAACAACCATTGAACCGGATAAAAAGGCTTATCCATCATCAGGCCATTCAAATAAATTTATTTCATTTATAGAAAAAGAATTACAGCCCTATATCGAAAAAAAGTATAAAACCAGCTATTCTAAAACTATTATCGGAGAGTCATTGGGCGGACTTTTAGCTACTGAAATTTTGTTTAAGAAATCAACATTGTTCAATAAATACATAATTGTAAGCCCCAGTTTATGGTGGGACAATGGCTCGCTATTAAATCAAAATCCGGAAATCTTGAATAAGAATTTTAACTCACCAACAGATATTTATATTGGTGTTGGCAAAGAAGGACTTACGCCAACTAAGATTCCACATGTGATGGAAGTGGATGCAAATCTGTTAGCCGATAAATTAGAATCTGCCGGTAACAGGAATATAAAAGTATTTTTTGATTATTTGCCCCGGGAAAACCATGCTACGATTATGCACCAGGCCGTATCAAATGCTTTCAGACTTGTATATGCTTCAACAGGCATAAAATAAAACCTTATTCGTCTTGTAAATGTTGGGGGCAGGCACCCCCCGCTAGCCGTAGAATGTTTCAATTATAAAAGTATTGCTGTCCTGATGTTTGTTCCACAGGAATACCTTTGGAATAACTCAGGAAATTTGTCTTCCAATATCCCGGAGAGTTTCATACTGCATCCCAGCCAGGTTGTATGAGTTAAAACTATTGTTGGTGATGACCGGCTAAAAAGCCATCGCCAAGAACACCACCAAAGGCGCATATTTTTGTCATCCGGGATATTTTTAATTTTGAAGTTGAAGACTAAAGAGAGCTAGAAACTGTCATTCCGTCGTCGGGGTTTCAAGGAAAGATTATCAAAGTTTAAAAATACTGTTGTGAAAACCCCTGACTCAAGGTTAGTATTAAATAGTACGAGTTTAGTAAAAATGAATTCGAATCAATATTGAAATGGCGGCGAGTTGAAAAGTTTCAGGTTAACACTTTTATTTAAATCATTATTATCATTTACAAATGCGATAATTCCCGGAGTTCCCTTTTTAGAAATTACATTAACATGCCCTTTGTTCGATATAATATCGCCCTTTATTGTAGATAACACTATGTCGAAATATCTTATATAGGATAACTGTTCCCCATCTTTTAATAAACTATCGCTCCCAAATCTCACCTCAATAATTTTTTGCATCCTGTAAGGTATTTAAAATCTGCCGAATCTTAATATCGCAAATACACCACAAATCGGGAAGTATCTTTCGTCTTCTTTCAGGCACAAAGAAGTAACCATGGAGCGAAGTAGCGTAGATATGTTTCGTTGGCCATACTTCCCGTGAGCGGGACAAGTAGTGTCATATAAAGACGGCATTTTTACAGGACGAAAGTATTAGTTTCATTAAACTATAATTTTCCATTGCAGGTCTTCCATTTCGAAATTAAAACAACTGCAAGCTTTAAAAGAAACTGCCGATGTCATTGGGTGCTGATGGTTTTGCTGCCAAGCAATTACCAATATCATTATGGCCACTTAGAGCCTGATTTATTTTAACCTTTACCAGATCCTCTAAGTAAAAGCAGTTGCCGGGAAAGTCCATTCATAACGGATATGCATAAATGAATCTTAGAGGAGCGTAAGCAAATATGCCACTGGTTCACCCTTTAACTTCTTTAGAAACGGCGTATTATCCAGGAATAACCCGAAATTATCAGGATGCTGAATAATGTTATTATGTTCATGAAGTGTATGGATGAAAATAATTTTATTCTTCTGCAACATACCCGGAGTTACCTCAGTTTCTTCCAGCGAATCTTCAGGAAGTTTCAGGTTCTTTACCTGTTGCATCATGTCTTTTGTTTCTTCATAAGTACCACCATTATTTGTGTAGAGATTTATAAAGCGGTGGCCTTTACCTTCTCTAAGCCAGTTTAAAAATTTATCAGTATCTGCATATAACGCATCGAACAAAATAACTTCGTTTACAGGTACGTCACCATTTTGCAGAATGTTTGCCATTACCCTATAGGCCCCGCTGTGTCCGGCGAGTACAACATTTCCAGCACGGCAACGGGTAGATACAGCGTGAACACTTACCAGTTTTTGCAGCACATCCTTTACCAGTTTATTGAATGTATGTACCTGCTCCAGTTTACCGCCATAACTATCAGGAGCATCCTTAACAGCTTCAGCCAGCACCAATACTGCGTTAACGCCGGATTCAGCAAATTGCCTTGATAAGCCGTACTTTATTAATGCACTGTCAATATTATTGTTCCATCCATGAAACCAAAAGATCATATCTGCTTTTTTCTTCGCATTAAAATTTTCGGGAATAATGATAATTACTGTACTATCCGAATAATGATCAGCGGTTTTATATAAACTATCATTATACAAATGGCCTTTCATTCTCCCCGTATCGGGGAAAGATGTATTGGAAGAAGTTATTCTAAATTGATGTAATGGTACCTGGCAAAAGCCAACGCCGGATACAATTAATAACAGGAAGAAAAACACATATTTTTGTTTCATAAACTTATTTATCAGTGATAAATATAAGAAATGAAAGCGTTACTGGCCGTTGGGGGTATTCACCTTAAAAGATTTAGGTCGAATACACTTATTGTAAGATCCCGGCATCACTGTACCTGAAGGGTTTTCACAAAGTACACTTCAAAAATTTGAGACTTCCTGTGAAACCCAGCCACGACAGATAATAATAATTTGATTTTTATATTATGTAAAACTTTTGAAATCACAGGACTAATAAAAAACTGATGGCATTTTTGGTTTAATTCAAAAGAGATATTCTCATTGAAACCATGATCGTTTTGAAATGTTGAAACATTACAGTCAGACTTCACGGGGATGTTACCTGATCAAAGTCACAAAACCCTTAAATATGTTTTTTTGCTTCTTCGTATCAGTGATATAGCAATAGATTCCAACCGGCATCAGTTGGTCTTTGAAAGTTCCGACCCATAGTTGTTTATATCCAATAGAATGGAAAATTAATTGTCCAAAGCGATCAAAAATCTTCACATCGCAATCAGGATATAAATTTAAATAATTAATACCCCAGGTATCATTGAGGCCATCACCATTGGGACTGATGGCGTTTGGAATAAGAGGGTTTGGCAGGATCTTTACCAGCATCTGTGAACTATTAACACAACCTCCCTCACCGGCAACGGTAAGTGTATAATAGGTGTCACTCGCCGGAGTGCATCCCGGTTTGAGGACTGAATCGCTATTAAGAAAGGTGGCGGGCGACCATTTATAATTTAAATCAGTTCCTGTTGCAGTTGCGTCTATTATGACGCTTTCGTTTGCCAACACGTATAAATCCGGACCAGCATTTACAGCAGGGGAAGCGATCACTACTACAGGCTCATAACCGGAATCGATACAGTTGTTAGTACCGGTGTACTTGCATAATATGGAATCGGTGCCCGCTCCCGCGATTTTTTGATCATATAAACCATCTGATGAAACGCTTGTCCCAAAATAGTTGAAACTGCCCTGCATACTCGCGACGAGAGCAGCCTGTGAAATAAGTGATTATCCGTATAACCTCCGGTGCTGGCAGTAAAGCCCAGGTAACCGGTAAAATTAAATTGCCGGTGCCCGGTTATATAAAGGCTGGCATTTACGAAAACCTGGATATGGCCATTATCATATGTTATTTTGGCATGGTTATAATTTGTTGAACGGATGAAAGAAATGCTCTCATCCGAATTGTCTTTTGTTGGCTGATTGATACATTCACCGTATCCTGTACCCCATCTGATTTCTATTTTTGGCATATCGAAGTGTACCGTGCCCGTATCAAAAGAGATACAGTTATTCCAGGTATCAAAGCAAATCTTTAGTCCGTTGGCAGTGTCGGTTATGCCAAGGCCTCCACCTGTCACAAACCCGACCGGTGGCACGTCCAGGAAACAGAAAGCCAGTCCGTCTGCTCCCGTCCCGCCAAAAAACCGGAAATCGAATTCTGTTTGGCATTTGTCGCACATCGAAAGATAGATAGGCTGGTTAAAAAATGCAGCGCCGGTTGCACCTGTTAGTGAGCAAACCAACAATTCTGAATTACCTGTGCCGGTCACATTAGTTACCCCTGCATTTCCCAGCAGGTTCCATCCGGTTGTGTTAAGCGGAGCACCGTTAAGCTGGACAAAAATGTAATTCTGGCAATTAGCCTGAATACCAATAAAAAAAACAATTGGAAGCAAAGCAAGTATTTGAGAGAAGGGTTACCTGTCAGCAATGATCATGAAATATTTATGGACAAAATGATTTGAGTAAATATAGCTAATCAATTATCAATATTTAGGTAGCATCCTTTTTTTATGGTGCTGTTTTCCGGAATAGCATCTGAAAAAAATGGGGCAGTTTTGATGACTCATATCCCGATCTGAATTCTTTGCAACGGATGAATCAGATTGATGCGGAAAACAGGAATTGTAAATTGTTTGTATTGAATCCTGCTATCCTATATTAAAAAAACCAGAATCTTTTATTTGAGAAGAGACCCCCTCTCCCTGGCGGTTGTCCCCACCCGGTGCTTCCCGCCTTATATACGTTCTTCTCTATAAATCCATTCCCAGGCATCTCCGATATCTTCGTCTTGTACTATTCCGGTAAACTCAAACCCGTTTCGCTTCAGAATTGTTGTGGAGGCGTTATGCTCCGGAGCGGTCTTTGCTGTGATAATAAGTGTGGGATCGGCAGATTGGGCAATAGTAATCAATAACCTGCAGGAAAATGATGCAATGCCCTGCCCTTCATATTCCTTAAAAGTGCCGTAAGCGATCTCTACCCGGCCAATTTTTGGCCGCCCGGTAAAACCACATACTCCTACCACCTTTTGATTGCGCATCACAAAGTAACCGATCCATGGAGGGTTGTATCCCACCTTATAATAATAGTCGGGGTAAGACTTCAAAATTTCCTGGCAATCAGGATTATCATATATCTTTTTCGTCTTGTCTTCGTCTATCCTTATAGGTACAAGTCTCATTTTTATTATAGTGATGGATTTTGATTTGGTTGGCCTTTTATTTCAAAATTAAAGAATATGGGTTTAAAATAGAAGATGCCCCTTTTGTACTTGAGCCATATATTCTGGGAATAAGAAGATATATGTAAATTTATATGGGAGTCCCCAAAAAAATGAAATGATACCTTAGGAGGATAAGTAATCAAAGAAGCCTCCAGCCAACAGAACCAACAGGCTTGTAAGTACAATTTATTATGGCGCATTTTTAAAAATTTAAAGATCACTTGGAGGTTAAGATGCTGCCTGAAAAATGAAAATTACTATTCATTAAAACCACCAAAGATGGGATCTGAACGGTAAGCCGCAAATAAGAAAAAATTTGAGCATAAAACATATAAGTCATTTGAAGAAAAGAACGAAGCAAATGCTAAGGCATGAGCCAACCTGTCACCGGAGCAACATTTGATAAATGTTACGCAAATGATAAAAAAAGTGTATGCGATGAATTAAAAACCCTGATGGATAAGATTTTAAAGCTCAGGAAAAATGATTAACATTTTTCTCGAAGAGCATCAGTAAATTCTCTTTGCACTGCTAAAAAATAAAGTAAATTTCAAGCTTATCGGCGGTTATGCTGTAATACACTAGGGGTATGACCGAAACACGGGTGGTATGGACATTTGGCTGCAAACCGGCAATGAAAACCGTGACAGGCTAATTCATGCCCTTCGTGATTTAGGCATTACACAAATGAGGACCTTGAAAAACTCAGAAGAATGGATTTTACTAATCCCGTTCCGGTATTCTTTTTTAGGGAAAGCCCAAGGCAAATAGATTTCGTAACGAAAGTAAATAATATAAGTTTCGAAGAAGCTATTAAGGAAGCCCGTTATTTTACACTTGAAAACAGGAGCATTCATGTCATAAATTATAATCATCTTATACTAACCAACCTCAGTACTAACCGTGCAAAAGACAAGGCTGATATAGAAGAGCCGGAAAGAATTAATAAGTACAGGAAAAATAATTGAGGGTTTTCACCTTAAGAGTTTCCCTTTAACAGAACCCCGAGATTCAGCCAAGTTTCCTTAACCCCGGAAATGTCTTTTTCCTTCAATTCCCTATTTAATTTTAAACCTCATGCCCTCTTCCTGACGGTGATGATATTTCTTCCAGGCGAATTAGCATGAAGTAATATTGTTGTTTGGGTGCCATCTTAATGAGCTTAAGTACAGTAATTTTAAAGAAATTAATGCACAACTGTTAAAGAAGAAGATGGATAAAAAAAATAGAGAATAATTTGTTACATTGTCCGATTTCAAGAACCTTTATTACCTTTGCATTATAAGTGAAAAAATCCACAGCCATATTTTTAATTGGTCTTTATGCAATTTCCTCTTTGGGATTTATTGTAAAAGAATATTATTGTTGTGGTAGTTTAAAGGCAGTAACCATATCTCTGGATGAAAATGCCAATTATAAAAATATTGGTGACGATAATAAAGATAGGTGCTGCAAAACAAAAGCTCAATACCTTAAAGTTAAGCAGAGTCATCTTGCATCAACAATTCTAATAAAAGCTTCTCATGATTTTAGCTGTTTACCATTTTGTCTATCAAGGAATGACAATAGGGTTGTTAAGTCCGCCGCAGAAATTGGGGGCAACAGAAGCCACGCTCCACCATTGCATTTCGGGGTAGCTGTTTATATTACCAATTGCGTTTTTCGTATTTGATATTTCCTTTCATTCTCTTACCCGGTATTCTTCCGGACTAAAGGCATATCTCTGATTGCCTGTTAATTTATATTGTTTCCACATTTTCTAAAAATTAAATTATGAAAAGTACTTTATGGTTAATACTCCTTGGCACAGGTTTTACTGCCGGTTTTATTGCCTGTAACAATTCTTCAAAAGAAAATAATACAAAAGAAAAACAGCAAACCACCCTGGCCCTTACCCCTCTGCCAAATAATGAAATATACACATGCACGATGCATAATGAAGTGATGAGCGACCATTCAGCCGTTTGCCCAAAATGTGGCATGCCGCTCGTTAAGCAAAAAATGACTCCGGACCAGGAAAAGTTGCTGAAGGAAGGAACTTTTATTAAGCCAAAGGAATAAGACATGGTACAAAAAATAATAGAACTTTCTCTACGAAACAAGTTCCTGGTTTTAGCAGTTGTCATCAGCCTGTTCATTTGGGGAATCATGTCACTTCAAAAAAACCCGATTGATGCCATACCAGATCTATCAGAAAACCAGGTTATCGTTTTTACTGAATGGCCGGGACAAAGTCCGCAGATCATGGAAGACCAGGTCACCTTTCCCCTTGTCTCTAACCTACAAGGCATCCCGAAAGTCAAGACAATTAGAGGTACCTCTATGTTCGGGATGAGTTTTGTTTACGTAATATTTAATGATAATGTGGATACTTATTGGGCCAGAACACGGGTTTTGGAAAGGCTAAATTATGCACAGCGCCTCCTGCCTCAGGGGGTTACCCCGTCCTTAGGTCCTGATGGAACAGGAATAGGACACGTTTTGTGGTATACACTGGATGCTAAAAATATGGACTTGGGAGAGCAACGAGCCTTGCAAGACTGGTACATAAAATTTGCATTACAAACCGTACCCGGTGTGGCAGAAATTGCCTCCTTTGGCGGATTGGAAAAGCAATACCAGGTAGTGGTAAATCCCGTGAAATTACAGTATTACAATATATCCCTGATGGATGTAATGAATAAGGTGAAGGCTAATAATAATGATGTAGGTGGAAGGAAATTTGAAATGAGCGATATGTCTTATATCATAAGAGGGCTGGGATACATAAAAGGCAAAGAAGACATAGAAAATATCGGGATCACAACTCAGGATGGAATTCCGGTGCGGGTGAAAGACATTGGTACCGTTCAAATGGGCGGGGATGAAAGGCTGGGTATTTTCGATGAGAATGGAAACGGGGAAGTGGTTGGAGGGATCGTGGTGATGCGTTATGGAGAAAATGCCGACAGAGTAATCAAAGCAGTAAAGGCAAAAATGAAAGTTGTGGAGAAAGGTTTGCCGGTAGGGGTGCATTTTAATATAGCGTATGACAGAAGCACCTTAATAGAAGCTGCGGTTAAAAATATTAAAGGAAAGTTAATAGAAGAAATGGTAGCGGTTTCGCTGATCGTTCTGCTTTTTCTTTTCCACTGGCGTAGTGCCTTAAATATTATAATTCAAATTCCTATCACCGTCGCGATAAGTTTCATCTTATTAAATACTTTCGGACTTTCTTCAAATATTATGTCATTAACAGGTATTGCCCTGGCCATCGGTGTGATTGTTGATAACGGTATCATTATGTCTGAAAACGCTTATCATAATCTATCGCAATGGCAAAACGATCCTGCTAATAAATTAAACTCAAAATGAAACCAATTTTCAAAAAAATATTGCCAGCCAGGAATTATGTAAAGATACCTGAGGACATAAGAAAAGGTATTATTGAAACCTCCTGCAAACAGGTTTCAAGAGGAGTATTTTATTCAACGATCATTATCATCGCATCATTTTTGCCCGTCTTTTTATTGACAGGGCAGGAAGGTAAATTATTCAGCCCTTTAGCCTACACCAAAACGTTCATAGTTGCAGTAGATGCCTTATTAGTTATCACACTCACCCCTGTATTAATTTCTTTTTTCATGAGAGGAAGGTTCACCCCTGAAATACATAATCCTTTAAACAGAGGACTAACAAAAATATACGAGCCCGTCATCCGCTGGTGTCTGAAATGGAGGAAAACTACCCTTACACTGAACCTGCTGGCTTTGCTGATAAGTGTACCAATGATCCTGAGTTTGGGAAGAGAGTTTATGCCTCCTCTTGACGAAGGCTCTATATTATTTATGCCTGTCACGATGCCTGACGTCTCTAATGCAGAAGTGAAAAGAATTTTGCAGGTACAGGATAAAATAATTGCTTCTGTACCCGAAGTCAAAAATGTCCTTGGCAAGGCAGGCAGAGCAAATACAGCAACAGATAACTCACCTATCAGCATGATTGAAACGATCCTATTGCTAAAGCCAAAATCTGAATGGAGGCCAGGGAAAACAAAAGAGGATATTGTAAATGAACTTAACCGAAAATTACAAATTCCCGGAGTTACCAATGGATGGACCCAACCCATTATCAACCGCATTAATATGCTGTCAACCGGTATCAGAACAGATGTGGGGGTAAAAGTGTATGGCCAGAATTTGGATAGCATATATGCCCTTGCCCAGAAAATCAAAAGCATATTAACCGGAATTGACGGGGTAAAAGATTTATACGTTGAGCCCATCACCGGAGGGAAATATATTGACATCAACATAAAAAGGAATGAAATAAGCCGGTATGAATTAAGTGTGGATGATGTAAATGCGGTTATTCAAAGTGCACTGGGAGGAATGGATCTCACTACTATCATTGAAGGGAGGCAGCGTTTTCCCGTTAATGTCCGTTTTGCACAGGACTTCAGGAATAACCTGGAGGCATTGAAGAGCCTCCATGTGCAAACAAGGCAATACGGACCGGTGCCATTGCAGGCCCTGGCAGATATAAGCATTAATACCGGCCCTCCGATGATCAATTCTGAAAATGCCTTATTACGCGGCACGGTTTTATTTAACGTAAGGGACAGGGATCTTGCAGGTACTGTGCAAGAGGCTCAAAAAAGGTTAAACACAATGCTGACCAAATTGCCCAAAGGATATTATATAGACTGGAGCGGGCAATATGAAAATTTATTAAGCAGCGAGAAAACGATGAAGGTGATTTTACCTATGGTGTTAGTGGTCATTTTCTTCTCTATGTATATGGCCTTTCATTCAGTAAGGGAGGCCCTGTTCAGTCTCATCACCATTCCTTTTGCACTTGTCGGTGGCGCCTACATGATTTATTTCTGGGGAGTGAATTTGTCTGTTGCAGTGGCCGTTGGTTTTATCGCGCTGTTTGGGCTGGCGGTCGAAACGGGAATCGTGATGGTAATTTATCTAAACGATGCAATGCAACAATTAATAGCCCTTAAAGGCAATTCCAGGGAAACAATTACCCGGGAGAATTTAAAGGAATATGTTATAACCGGCGCTGCTAAAAGATTGCGCCCCAAAATAATGACGGTTTGCGTGATCCTTTTCGGACTGATACCTATCCTTTGGAGCTCCGGAGTAGGCAGCGACGTTATGAAACCCATTGTATTACCTATGATAGGGGGTGTCTTCACATCTTCCATATTTGTTCTTTTGGTATCACCCATTATTTTCTTAATGAATAAGGAATTTGAATTGAAAAAGTATGGCAAAATACAGGTGCCTGAAATAAGTCAATGATGATTGTAAATGAATGAATTTTTAAAAAATACTGAATCTTAAAATAAAATGGAAATCATTCTTAAATCAACCATTACCTGCTCACATTGCGGGCATAAAAAAGAAGAGATAATGCCTATAGATGGCTGCAGGTTTTTTTATGAATCTGAGCAATGCAACACGATCCTAAAACTGAAGGCCGCGGACTGCTGTGTTTTTTGTTCTTATGCAGATTTTCCTTTTCCTTCTGTTCAGGCAAAAAATAATTGTTGTAATAACTAAATAGTAACAATGAAAAAATATATTTCAGCAATCGCATTATTATTTTTTTTGGGAAATTATGCCAATGCCCAGGAGGTACTGAAACTAAATGACATCTTTTCACTCATTCAGGGAGACCAGCCTGAAATAAAGGTGTATGATGCACAGATACGTTCTCTGGATGAAGCATCAAAAGGGGCCAAAAGCTGGGCGCCACCAGAATTTGGAGCCGGTTTCTTTATGACGCCATATAATATTGGTCTTACAAAAGCTTTCACTAATGAAGAAGGAATGGGCGCTTTCATGATATCAGCCTCACAGATGTTTCCCAATAAAAAAGAACAGGATGCCAGCCAACAATTAATGCAGTCCATGTCTTCGGTAGATAAGGAAACCAAAAAGGTTGTTTTGAATGATTTAAATTCTGAGGCAAAAGAAAATTATTATGCGTGGCTGATTATTGAAAAAAAAATCAGAATCCTCAATGATAATGAAAAGCTTCTCCGGTTCATGATCGAAAGTGCAGAATTGCGGTATAAAAATGGCCTGGGCAAATTAGATGCCTATTATAAGGCAGAAGCTGCATTGGGTAAAATTGAAGACCAGCGGGAAATATTAAGAAATGAAATTTTACAAAAGCAGGTAGCATTAAACACCTTAATGAATAGGGATAAAAATGAAGTATTTGATATTGATACGAATTATGTCATAAAGGATTACAATACTGTTGACACAAATTATCTCCTGCAATCCCGCAGTGATCTGAAAGCGGTAGCACAAAGTCTTCAAATCAATCAACTTCAATTGAACCTGGAAAAAGCAAAGCAACTGCCTCAATTTGGAATCCAGTATAATCACATGTTTGCATTTGGTAATTCGCCCTGGTTATTTTCTCTGATGGCAACTGTAAAAATACCTCTTGCGCCATGGTCAGCGGAAAGCTATAAAGCAAACGTTGAAAGTTTAAAATGGAAGGCTCAGGCATATAATGAACAAGGACAGATAATTCTTAACCAGGCTTCCGGTGATGCAGAAAGTCTTCTTGTTTCAATCAGAAGTAAAAAAAAGCAATTGGCATTATTTGAGGAGAAAATCATCCCTTCATTAAGAAAGAATTATCAAATTACTCAATTAGCGTATGAACAGAATACTGGGGATTTGTTTGAATTGTTCGACGCATGGGAATCACTGTATATGACCCAAGTGGATTATCTGGATCAATTACAACAGTTATTAAATCTTCAGGTTCAAATGGATAAGGTCCTGGAACAATAATAAAATGAATATGAAAAGCACAATCCATTTCAAATATTACAAATGTTTCTTAGTAGGCTTCTCCTTACTTTTATTGGGAGTTTTCGGATGCAGGAGTATATCTTCTAAACCAAAAGAGGCCGAATCGGATAGCTCCAATAATATTTATACATGTTCCATGCATCCGCAAATCATAGAACATCAACCTGGTAATTGCCCTATCTGCGGAATGAAACTTGTTAAGAAAGAAAATGCTGCAAGGGAAATCTCAAAAATCGACCTTTCCACTTTACTCCAGCCGGTGAATGAAGTAGTCCTTTCCTCCATACCGGTAACTACAATGCAAAATTCCAGGCAGGAAATTAATATGGCCGCCCTGGGGAGTTTAGAATATGATACCCGGTTCGTAAAAACAATTGCTGCAAGAGTGGGAGGAAGGATAGAAAAATTATATGTTAAGTACCGTTATCAAATAGTTCATGCCGGTGAACAGATCATGGATATTTATAGTCCCGAATTATTTACCGGGGAGCAAAATCTTTTGTTCCTTTCAAAAAATGATCCGGGCAATACCATGTTGATCAATGCGGCTAAGCAGAAACTTCTATTATTGGGGATAACCGAAAGTCAAATAGAAACCCTGATGAGAACCGGTGAAGTCCGGGCCAGTATACCCCTTTACAGTAATTTTACCGGAATTGTTCAGGAAGCGGGAAATAAGATGAATTCTCTTCAACCCGTTACCACAACAAATGAAACAACCGAATTATCCATCAAAGAAGGTATGTATTTGGAAAGAGGCCAGCCTGTATTTCAGGTAAATAACCTGAACAATCTTTGGGCAAGGTTGAACATTTTTCCTGGCGATGAAGCGCTGGTTAAAGTCGGGACAAAGGTTATCATTATCCCGGAAACTGATCCTGGCAAGAAAATACTTTCCCGAATCAGTTTTTTAGAACCTTTCTACAGGGACAATTCAAAAACAATATCTGCAAGGGTTTATTTTAATAACTCAAAATTGAAATTGCCGGTTGGAAGCCAGGTGACAGCAACACTTATGATGACCACGCCCTTTTCTAATTGGTTGCCTGATGAAGCCGTCCTTACCCTGGGGTTAACTAAAATAGTATTCCTTAAAGAAGGGGATGTTTTTAAAGCACATCCTGTTTCCACCGGGTATGCTGCCAATAACCTGGTGCAGATTACCGCCGGATTAACGAAGAAGGATAGTGTGGCAGCAAATGCACAGTTCTTAGTAGACAGTGAAGGATTTATAAAAGTAAAACAGTAATTATGAATAATTTATTGAAAATATTATTGTATGTGTCATTTTCAGCAGGCGTATTTTCCTGTAAGAATAAGCCCGTTAAAATAACGGACAACGCTGATATAATTTATTACACTTGCCCAATGGATCCGCAGGTAGTGGAATCAAAGCCGGGAATATGCCCCATTTGCCATATGGCATTGTTGCCCGTTAAAAAAGGTATGGAGGAAAAAAATAATGATGAATTACAACTAAGCCCTGAGCAAATGCGTTTGGGTAACATTAAGGTGGACACGATCCGGGATGAAAGTCTGAGCAACCAGGTAGTCCTTACCGGTAGCCTGAACTTTGATCAAACGAAAATAAACACTATAAGTGCCCGGGTACCCGGGCGCATTGAAAAACTGTATCATAAACAAATTGGTGTTTTTGTTCAAAAAGGAACCCCTTTGTATGAGATTTACAGTGAGGAACTGAACAATGCAAAACAGGAATACCTGTTGGCGGTACAAAAAAAAGTTACTCTAGGAAATTCGCTGGTAAATTTTGATGAATTAATTGCTGCTGCGAAAAATAAATTACTTCTTTGGGGTATGAGCGAAGATCAGGTTAGAAATATAGATGTTGAAACTTTAAAGAATCCTAATACCATTTTCTATTCCACCGCTTCTGGGTATTTAACAGAACTACCCCTGCAGGAAGGAGATTATGTTTCAGAAGGAGGTACCATTGCAAAACTCGCTGGTCTTTCAACTCTTTGGGCAGAAGCTCAGGTGTATGCATCCCAAATGGGAGAATTTGAACAAGCAAAATACGCTACCGTTGAATTTCCTGGTCTTCCCGGAATAAAAATCCAGGGAAATATTTCATTTGTGAATCCGGGATTAGATCCATCGGAAAGAATTAATCTTGTAAGGGTGGACATTTCAAATAATGGAAACCTGTTGAAACCGGGTATGGCGGCCTATGTAACAATTAAAACTGCCGAATCTCACGGATTGGCCCTTCCCTCTGATGCAGTATTGCGGGATGGAAAAATGGCCACGGTGTGGATGGAAACCAAACAAAATAACTTTAAAAGTGTCATGGTCGAAACGGGTATGCAAAGCGGTGACTTGATAGAGATAAGATCTGGCATTCAACTCAATGATAGAGTAGTAACCTCAGGCGCTTACCTGCTCCAAAGTGAATATATCTTCAGGAAAGGGGCTACCCCAATGGGAGGAATGGATATGGGTGGGATGAAAATGTAGAATCCGAATTTTCCTGGCGCAAAAACAAGAATCAGTATTACTCCCTTTGGCAACGATACTCCTTTCCAATAACTCAAATATCATGTTTTACAGCCTTCTAACTGAAAGGTCTCATTCGCTATCAAATTCCATAGCCCCGTTTATTTCGCCTGTGGTCAGCCCAATGGTCACACCCGAAGGCAAAAGTTAGAGGGCAAAAACTATCCGGATTGTATCAATTTCCGGGTAAAAAAAAATCCCCCGAAAAATTCAGGGGATCATTCATTCCTCAAGAAGAAAATTTATTTAACCGCAGGCTAAATTATTGTTTCATTTTATCAGCCGCATCTTTCATTTTGTCAGCGCCTTCTTTCATTTTATCAGCAGCCTTATCCATTGCTTTTCCACCTGCATCTTTCATCTTATCAGCAGCAGCGTCCATTTTGCTGGCTGCAGTATCTGCCATTTTTGAAGCATCATTCGCCATAGATTTTGCACTGTCCATCATATTGGATGCACTGGTGCTGTCTTTCATAGCGCCTGTAGACATAGCGGAAGAATCTGCAGGAGCGGTAGTTTCAGAAGATGAAGATCCTGAATTATTGCAGGAGGTCATAAAAGCGGTAATAGCTATAACAGCAAGAAATTTTTTCATTTTTTTGAGTTTTGATTTTTTTTTTGAAATTGGGCGCAAAAGTAACTGATATTCTGGGAATGCCAAATATTATCATGCTTTTACTGGTTTTATTGCATTTTCATAACTAAAATGTGGAATTACCAGCTTCTTTCATAAAAAAAACTCCCGAACAATTCGGGAGCCTTCTGCACCATTACATATCAAAAATTACTTTTTCATGGAATCTTTCATCATCTTGTGATCGCCCATCATCTTATCGTCCATCATCATCATTTTACCTTTATCATCCGTCATGTGCCCTTCTTTGTCAATCGTCATTCCTTCAGTCATCATCATTTTGGAGCCGTCTTTCATTAATACTTCACCGTTAGGCATTACTTTACAGCCATCAGCGCAAGTCATCTGCTGATCCATCAATACATATTGGCCGTCTTTCATAATCATCATTTTTGCATCCTTCATCATCATCGTTCCCTCTGCAATCGTCGAAGTCATGGAGGAAGATGACATGGAGTTCATGGAGGTATCAGCACCCATTTTTTTATCCATTATGGTTGAATCGGAACCGGCTTCTGTTTTGGGGTAACTTCCTTCATTGCATGAAATCATGAAGGCGGTAACAGCAAGAATTGCGATTAATTTTTTCATTAGATTATTTTTTAGCCAATTAAGATAAGTTTTTTTTAACAAATTTGAAAAATGATCATTTCTTCCTAAAATAAATACGGATCGGGACCCCGGAAAATTCAAATTTTTCTCTTAACTGGTTTTCGAGATAATTTTTATACGGCGTCTTGATATCATCAGGATAATTACAAAAAAAAGCAAAGGAAGGTACTATAGTTGATAACTGGGTAACATATTTTATAGTAACAGCATGGCCCCGCACAACCGGTGCATGGTATGATTCCACAGCTTTCAGCATCACCTCATTTAGCTTGGAAGTGGATATTTTTTGCTGCCTGTTTTCGTAAACCTTCAGAGCCATTTCCATAGACTGCAGGATGCGCAATTTTTCCGTAACTGAAATAAACAAAATCGGAACATCATTGAAAGGCGCCAGTTTTTGCTTCAGGGCTTTTTCATAATCCCGCGCTGTATTTGTCTCCTTTTCAACAAGATCCCATTTATTTACCAGCATAACAATTCCCTTTCCTTTTTTAGCAGCCAGCGAAAAAATATTAAGATCCTGTGCCGTAATTCCCTTTTCTGCATCAAGAACTATCAGACAAACATCTGCTTCGTCTACGGCCTTCACGGCGCGAATTACCGAATAGAATTCAAGATCTTCATTCACTTTGGTTTTTTTGCGAATACCTGCAGTATCAATCAAAATAAATTCCTTGTTGAATAGATTGTATGTGGTATGGATTGAATCCCTGGTGGTGCCGGCTATTTCGCTTACGATAGTTCTTTCTTTACCGGTTAAGGCATTCAGCAAGGAAGATTTTCCAACATTGGGCTGACCGATAATAGCAAATTTGGGAAGACCGGTTTCCTCTTCAGGATTTTCTTCGGGAATCTGGTTACATATTTCATCCAGCAGTTCACCACTTCCTGTGCCGCTGATGGAAGAAATAAAAAATATTTTTTGGAATCCAAGGCCATAGAATTCAGAAGCCTCCAGCAGGCGGGCATGGTTATCTACTTTGTTTACAACAAGGTATACGGGCTTGGGTGACCGCCGGAGAAGGTCAGCCATTTCCTGGTCGAGGTTTGTAATCCCGGTAGTTACATCACACATAAAAATAATCGCATTGGCTTCTTCAATAGCTATGTGGACCTGCTTACGAATTTCCCTTTCGAAAATGTCGTTGCTATGTGCCACAAAGCCACCGGTGTCGATGACATTGAACTTTTTTCCAGCCCACTCTGCAACACCGTACTGCCGGTCGCGGGTAACGCCGCTGATATCGTCAACAATGGCCTTTCGTTGCTCCAGTAAACGATTAAACAAAGTGCTTTTGCCCACATTAGGACGGCCTGCTATAGCTATAGTGTAAGGCATTTATTTATTTGATTGGTAACCTGTATGAAGTTTCGCAAGGAACATTAGTTATAACCGGTAACATTTGGTTATGCTTTGCGCACTACTATTTTTCTTCCTGGTCTCATTAAGACCGGTGCAAAGGTATCGCTTATGAAACTTGCAAATTTACTTTTAGCTTTTTCAGATCATCGAAAAAACCGGGATAAGACTTTTTAACGGCATCTGCATCATGTATAATGGTATTTCCTTTTGCTCCCAGGGCTGCCGCGGCACATGCCATAGCAATACGGTGATCATTGTGGGAATTAACTTTGGCTCCCTTTACCTGTTTAGATCCTTTGATCGTCATGAAATCATTATCTAACTCAATATTCACATGCATCTTTGCAAATTCTGATTTAAGCGTTAAAGCCCGGTGGCTTTCTTTATGAAGCAACCTGTTCACTCCTTTAAGGACAGTGGTTCCTTTGCAATAGGCAGCAAGAGCTACCAGCGGCGGAAACAGATCAGGTGAATCAGTTGCATCAAAAGCGAAGGCAATGAGGTTACTCTTTTTTACAATTATATCACCATCCTTAATATCAATTGAGGCTCCACTGGATTCCAAAGCCTGGATGATCTTTTTATCGCCCTGCGAAGAATCTAGCAAGGCACCTTTTACACTTACCTGCCCGGCTATAGCCCCTGCTACCAAAAGGAAAGCTACATTGCTCCAGTCCCCCTCTACTGTATATTTAATACTATGACTTCTTTTTTTTGCCACAGGCAAAACATTGAATGTTTCATAATTGGTGTGCGTTACGTTAAAACCAAAATGATCCAGGATGCCCAGCGTAAGATCAATATACGGTTTGCTGGTAAGATTTTTTACCTTTATTCTAACGGGCACCGTACACGCTTTGGCATAAGCCATCAGGAGGCCCGTTAAAAACTGGGAGCTCAATGAACCGTCCACAGTAATATTCTTAGGCGCCAATGGGCCCTTAACCCGAATGGGTATCTTACCATCATTACTGTGAACCTCCACACCTAACTTTGGTAAAATCTCATCAAAAAAATCAACCGGCCTTTTGAGGATGCTTCCTGTTCCGGTGAAGGTGATGTCATAATTAAAAAGCGCTGCAAGCGGTGCAAACATTCTTAGTGAAAGCCCGCTTTCACCGCAGGATATCACCGAATTTTTCCCCGGGAAAGAGGAAGAAAAAATGTGATCAGACGAAGTAATGATGATTTCTTTGCGCACAGAATCCACCGTAGCACCAAGTTTTTGGATAATATTTATGGCAGCCTGTTCATCGTTACTTTTTCCCGCATTATCAATAATGGTTGTGCCATTGGTGATGAGCGCCACTGCACAAGCTCTCTGCATGCAGCTTTTCGAGGGGGGAGCCTGAAGTTTTCCCAAAACTGGAGAAGGAGAAATAGTAACTGTCACTATAGAGTGTTAAAAATTTTTTGTAAATGATCCAGCGATATAGATTTTACAGATCCTTTGCCAATACTGTCGAGAACTACGAAACTCATTTCCCCGCCGGCTTTCTTCTTATCATGGAGTAATATATCCCAGGTTTTTTTCTTATTGAAAGAGAAAGCCACCGGCAACTCGTATTTTATTAAAAGGGCCGTTACTTTTTTTGTATCCGCGTTGCTAAAATGATTGATTATTTCAGAAATCCTGCAGGCAGCCACCATGCCAATGCTGATCGCATGTCCATGGGACAGCTTAGCCGTATTTTCTATGGCGTGGCCGATGGTATGCCCGAAATTGAGCAACTTCCTGTCCCCTGTTTCTTTTTCATCCTTCGATACGACATCATATTTTATAGAAGCATTATTTTGAATGATAGATGCTGTTTCAGCAAGTGAAGATTGAAAATTCATCAAAGAATGTTTTTCAAGATACTGAAACATCACCTTGTCTTTAATGCAGGCATGCTTGATGATCTCCGCAAATCCATTTATCCATTCTTTATCAGGAAGGGTTTCCAGGAAAGAATAGTCATACAATAAAAATTCAGGTTGATTGATGACCCCAACCAGGTTTTTATAAACTCCCACGTCAATTCCGTTTTTACCCCCTATACCGGCATCCACCATAGCGAGTATACTGGTAGGAACAAACGCTAATTTGATTCCCCGCATATAAATGGAAGCAACAAAACCGGTAATATCTGTAATTACGCCTCCGCCAATGCCTACCAAGAAGGATTTCCTGTCGGCTTGCAGTTGAATGAGTTGATTTATTATAGTGTCAACTGTCTGTTGATTCTTATGCTCCTCTCCAGCTTTGATAATTATTGTCTTCCAACCTGAAAATTTCTCTGCATGCAACTTAAAGATATTCTCATCTGTTATGAAAACAGTTTTATCCTTTTGGAGTTTTTCATTGATGAATGAAAAATCACCATCAAAATAGCAGTCAACTTTTTTACCTGAAAACTTATATTGCTTAGGCAATACTTTCTTCTTAATCATTCATTATCTTATTCTGGTGGTTGATACTTTCCAGGTGAATGGCATCAAAATATTTAGTGATAAATTCCTGGCTCAATCCGAGGCGTTCACCTTTCTTAAAAGCCTTGGCCAGAATATCGTTCCAGCGGTTGGTTTGCAGGATCGTGATGTTATTGCTCTTTTTGTATTCACCAATTTTGTCTGCAATTTTCATTCGCTGCCCGATGAGCATGAGCAATTCGTCATCAATGTGATTTATTTGCTCCCTTAGTTTAGCCAGCGCATTCAGGAATTCCTTTTCATCTGTATTTTCGGAACGCCAGATCAGTTCGCCAAGCATTTCCAATAAACGCTCCGGGGTTACCTGTTGTTTGGCATCGCTCCAGGCATTATCAGGATCAATATGGCTTTCAATCATCAGGCCATTAAAATCAAGATCAATGCTTTTTTGCGCAACAGATTGCAGCATCGTCCTGTTGCCACAAATATGCGAGGGATCACAGATCAGCAGCATTTCAGGAAACCGGCGTCTCATCTCGATCGGCAGGTGCCACATAGGCGCATTGCGAAATTCTGTATTACCATAATTAGAAAATCCGCGGTGGATCATTCCGATTTGTTTTACGCCAACTTTTTGCAGGCGTTCGATGCCGCCGCACCATAATTCAAGGTCAGGGTTTATCGGATTCTTTATAAGCACGGGAATATTTACTCCACGCAGTGAATCACATACTTCCTGAACACTAAAAGGATTTACCGTTGTTCTTGCTCCTATCCAAAGCATATCCACATCAAAATGTAAAGCGTCTTCCACATGTTTTCCTGTAGCTACTTCTACGGTTATTGGCAGCCCCGTTATTTTTTTTGCCTGCGCCATCCATGGCAGTCCTTTCATTCCAATGCCTTCAAACATGCCCGGTTTGGTTCTTGGCTTCCAGATACCGGCTCTCAATACATCCACCTTGTCTGTTTTGGCAAGGCGTGTGGCAGTTTCCACTACCTGCTCTTCGGTTTCTGCGCTGCAAGGGCCACTAATAATTAACGGACGTTTGTTCCATTTTTCCTGCATTACTTCCTTCATGGTGGTTGTTTGTGTTTGCATGGTAAAATTAATTTTAAAAATTCTGGTTTATGGTATTGGTTATATTTTCATTCATTAAGCTCATTCCATATCATGAATAATTTTTCTTCAACTAACTTTTTTCATATTTTATATGGATCTTCATTTTTCATATTTTTCAATATTCTTCTAAAAATCGTACCACGATCTTCATTTTAAAATTCTTGATATTTTATTAGCATTTGCCATCAATTCTGTCAGGTATTCATAATTTTCCTTTTCAAGGCAGCTTTTGAATTTTCTCAATTGAGAAATATGCTCATTTAAAACATCCAGCACATTCTCCCTATTTTGCATAAAAATGGGAGCCCACATTGAAGGATTACTTTTTGCGAGGCGCACGGTGCTCTCAAAACCACCGCCTGCAAGTTCGAAAATTGCATTCTCCTCCTTTTCTTTTTCTAAAACGGTATTGGCCAGGGCAAATGAAGTGATGTGAGAAATGTGACTCACATAAGCTGCGTGCGTATCGTGGTTTTCAGCATTCATGTATATAATGTGCATGCCTAATGTTCTGTACAAATTCTCTACGGCGTTCAAAGCCTTGACATCGCTCTTTTCTTTTTCGCATATAACGCAAGCCCTTCCCTCAAAAGCACCTCTCACTGCTGATTCAGGTCCGCTATATTCTGTACCCCACATGGGATGTGTTGCCACAAACCTGTTGCGCATCGGGTGACCGGAAAGAGATTCGCATAAGGCGTATTTAGTAGATCCGGCATCTGCAACAATTTGATTTCCCGTAACGATGTCCATTATTTGTCCCATCACAGGAATGGTAACATCTACGGGAATAGCAACATAAATAAAATCGCTCTGTTTTATGGCCTGCTCAAGCGGCATAGCCTCATCAATGATTCCAAGCTTTGAAGCCTTATCGAGGCTTGCTTTGGTTCTGCTGACACCAATAATTTTTTTTGCGAGGCTTTTATCTTTTAAAGCCAAAGCAAGTGAGCCGCTTATTAACCCAACACCAACTATAGTAACTTTCTCAAACATCTGCATCGATTAAATTAACTGATCAATTAATTATTCTCTTTATCGCTTCATCTATCCTTGTTTCGGGTGTGCACAAGCTAACCCTAACATAATTATTACCGGCACTCCCAAAAATACCTCCCGGAGTAATAAATACATTCGAATCTTTTAATACTTTATCGCTCAATTCAAAACCCGATTGATAATTTGCAGGGGCGGACGCCCAGACAAACATCCCAGCCTGTTCATTATTGAAGCTGCATCCTAATATTTCCAGTAACTTAAAAACCTTTTCTCTTCTTTTCCTGTAAACGGTATTTAGTGCATCGAACCAATCTCTGTCCAGTTCGAGGGCTTTTGCTGCAGCGAGTTGCACAGGCAAAAACATACCGCTATCCATATTACTCTTTAAGCGCAGGATTTCATCAACCCTTTCTTTTGCGCCACAAAGCATCCCGACTCTCCAGCCAGCCATATTATGGCTCTTGCTAAATGAATTTAATTCAATAGCCACATCTATTGCTCCTTCTATGCTCAGTAAACTTGAGGGCTTATCGTTCAAAATAAAACTATACGGATTATCATGAACAATCAAAATATCGTATTTTCTCGCGAAGTCGACCAATTTCCTGAACATCTCCATTGTAGGCAGCTGCCCCGTAGGCATGTGAGGATAATTGATAAACATTAATTTCACATTATCCATTCCCAATTTTTCCAATTCTTCAAGATCAGGAAACCAGTTTTTTTCTTCCTTCAGCAGATATTCTGCAATTGTGGCGCCTGAAATGGTAGCCGCACTGCGGTAAGTAGGGTATCCGGGGTTTGGTATCAAAACACGATCTCCCTTGTCAAGGTAAGTCATACATATATGCATGATGCCTTCGTTACTGCCGATGAGCGGTCATAT
>OBLU010001028.1_pt1 | contig 26047 bp, 13 predicted proteins | sample 1518681 | NCBI WGS metagenome assembly OBLU01 (sample SAMEA3539304, study PRJEB22396) | soil metagenome | biome: tundra; feature: field; material: soil | place: USA | collected 2010-05 | depth 0.15 m
CCCGTTCGGCCCGCGAATCGTAGCCGAACGGAGCCACAGGCACCCCGCATAGCAGTGCCGATGACCCACAGCGCGTCCGAATTCGCGCCCCTCCCGCTCAAATCTTGCCGAGCAAAAGCAGGACAACCAGAATTACCAGAACCAAGCCTTTGCCGCCTCAAGTTGTCGGCATCGCACGCTGTTTCCGGCGCTCACGTTCCCGCGCCGCTCCGGCCACCGCACGACATGCTCTCTACCATCGGCTATCGGCAATTGGCTATTCGTCCCATCCGTCCCATTTCTCCCATGTCCAGCCGCGCCCCCTGCCCCCGCCGACCTGTGCCTGCCGAGATTATGACCAGCGCATCAACTGGCCCCTTTACGATGCTCCCCGCGCCAAATCCTGGTTGGTTTAGAACTGGGTTCTTTGTAACATAAATGCGCATACATGCCGACGAGCACAACCCATTCCAGCACGACCGCCAAACCGAGGAACTATTTTGCGACGACGCACTGGACCGTCGTGCTCACCGCACGCGCCAGCGATACGACACGTGCTCGGGTCGCCCTAGACAAGCTTTGTCAGACGTATTGGTATCCACTCTACGCCTATGTCCGTCGCCGCGGCCACTCACCGGAGGACGCCCAGGACCTCACTCAGGAATTCTTCGCGCAACTGCTGGAATACAAGTGGGTGGACCGGGCGGACCGGCAGCGTGGACGCTTTCGTTCGTTCCTGCTAGGTGTGCTGAATCATTTTCTCGCCGACGCATGGGACAAGGCCCGAGCGCAAAAGCGTGGCGGTGGAATCAAACCCGTCCCGCTGGAGGGGGCCGACGCGGAGACCCGTTACCAAGCGGAACCGCCCGACAATCTGACCGCCGAAAAGATCTACGAAAAGCGCTGGGCGCTCACGCTGCTGGAAAATGTTTTTGCCATCCTTCGCCAGGAATACGAAGCGCACGGCAAAGGACCTTTGTTCGCCAAATTGGAAGCCTGCCTCACGCAGACGCGCGCCGCCGTTCCTTACGGCGAACTGGCGGCGGAATTGCACATGAGCGAGGGGGCTTTGCGCATGGCCGTCCATCGGCTGCGCGGACGCTACCGAGAGCTGCTGCGCTCCGAGATTGCCCAAACCGTGCTGAATGAGGAGGAAGTCGAGGAGGAATTGCGCTATTTGTTCCGGGTGCTGACCGCCTGACGGATTTCTCGTGACAAAGTCCGCTTTTTTCCGAAGTAGTGGGTATGGCTGCAATTTGCCCTGAATGCGGGAAGCCGGTGGAATCGAACGCCCTTCACGGCCTCTGCCCGGAGTGCATGATGAGGGTCGGCTTGGGCAGTCGCGCCGGCGAAACGGGCGTCGAACCCAAGGAAGGGCGCGGCAAAGGGTTCAAGCCGCCGACACCCGGGGAAATCAACGCCCATTTTCCCCAGCTCGAAATTCTCGAACTCCTGGGCCAGGGGGGCATGGGCGCCGTCTATAAAGCGCGGCTGAAACAACTCGACCGGTTGGTTGCGCTGAAGGTTTTGCCGCGCAGCGTGAAGACCGATCCATCCTTTGCGGAACGCTTCACCCGCGAGGCCAAAGCGCTCGCCAAACTGAATCATCCGCACATAGTTACGCTCTACGAATTCGGCCAGGCGGAGGGAATTTTCTACTTCCTCATGGAATTTGTGGACGGCGTGAACCTGCGCCAGTTGCAGGGCGCAAGCCGGCTTACTCCCGAGCAGGCGCTCGCGATTGTGCCACAGATTTGCGATGCGCTCCAGTACGCGCATCAGCGTGGCATCGTCCATCGCGATATTAAACCAGAGAACATTCTCCTGAGCCGCGAAGGTGAGGTGAAGATTGCTGATTTTGGCGTCGCCAAAATCATCGCGCAAAGCCTCGCTCCGGCAGAAGAGCCTCCCTCCGCCCCCGCCGCCGCCCGGAAAACCAGCGTGACGGGCGTGGTTGGCACACCGCAATACATGGCCCCGGAGCAGGTGCAACAGCCCGCCACGGTGGACCATCGCGCCGACATTTATTCGCTGGGCGTGGTGTTCTACGAAATGCTCACGGGCGAGTTGCCGGGGGAGACATTCGCGCCGCCATCGAGAAAAGTACAAATGGACGTGCGCATTGACGAAATCGTCCTGCGTGCGTTGGAGAAAAACCCAGAGTTGCGATACCAGCAGGCCAGCGTGCTGAAAACCGACGTGGAGACGATTGTTCAATCCTCTGAAACTCCGCGACCGCCAGCACCGCCGATTCATGCGCTCCGCACCCTTTACAAGGACAGGCTTATTGAGATTACCGACCAGGAGATCGTTTTCCATCGTTACTATTTCCCTTTCGCTGGCGACAAGCACCTGCCTCTGAGCCAGATCGAGAGCGTCCAAGTCAGGCCGCCATCAGTCTGGGGCGGGAGTTGGCGGATCTGGGGTTCGGGCGACCTTCGCACCTGGTTTCCATTGGACGGCGCAAGACCGAGTCGTGACCGGATTTTTGTCACCTTTTTGCGCGGTCGTTTTCGCCGTATTGGATTCACGGTCGAAGATTCCAGAAAGGCGATTGAGATTTTGAAAGAGCGGGGGTTATTGCAGGAGGCACCATCGGCTTAACGAACCACATACGATATTATGAAAGAGCGTCTTCTGCGTTTTACCAGGGTTTTAATGATGTTCGCTATCCAGGCACCGTTGCTGGCGCGGTCTGCGCCCAGCGATATCACCCGCGCAGGCAAGCAGTTTGTCGGGTTGCTGGCGAACGAGGATTTCGTCGGAGCCGTCGCGCGGTTCGACGCCACGATGAAAACTGCGCTACCCACCCCAAAGCTGCGGGAAACCTGGAAGGCCCTTCAAGCGCAGGCCGGTCCTTTCCAGAAACAGCTTGGCGCCACCGCGACCAAGGTGACCGGCTACGATGTCGTGCTGGTGACCTGCCAATTCGAGCGGACCGCGCTGGATATAAAAGTCGTTTTTGACGCCAAAAGGCAAGTCGCCGGTTTGTTCTTCCTCCCAAGCTACGCCGCCGCCAGTGCCAGCGAGCCGCCGCCTTATGCCCAGACCAATACTTTTCGCGAAAAGCCGTTCACCGTCGGTCGCGGCGAGTGGCGGTTGCCTGGCACGCTGACCCTGCCGACCGCTGGCGCCGGCCCTTGGCCGGCAGTGGTGCTCGTCCACGGCTCCGGGCCGAATGATCGCGACGAAACCATCGGCGCCAACAAACCGTTTCGCGACCTGGCTTGGGGATTGGCTACCAAAGGCATCGCCGTTCTGCGCTATGAAAAGCGGACCAAGCAACACGGCGCCAAGTTCATGGCGGCAGACGTTGGCCACATCACTGTAAAGGAAGAAACCATCGATGATGCCCTGAGCGCCGTTATCCAGTTGCGCGCCACGGACGGTTTGGATCCGAAACGCATTTATGTCCTGGGTCATAGCTTGGGTGGCCTCGTAGCGCCCAGAATCGGCCAGGCCGACCCGCAAATAGCCGGGTTGATCATCTTGGCCGGTTGCTTGGCGCGCCCCTTGGAGGATGCCTGGATCGAGCAGGGCCGCTACCTGCTTTCGCTCAAGGAAAAACCGTCCGCCGCGGACGAGGCGTGGCTGGCCGACTTGGAGTCAACTATGGCCAAGGTGAAGCAACTGACCGCGGCGGATGTTTCGTCTTCGACCCTATTGAAAGGCGTGCCGCCGGCCTACTACCTGGACTTGCGCCAGCACGACCCGCTGACCATCGCCAAACGACTAAAGCAGCCACTACTCATCCTGCAAGGTGGACGAGACTACCAGACCGGCCAAGTGGATTTCGAACGCTGGAAAGCAGTGTTCAGGGATCAATCAAAGGTCACCTTCAAGCTGTATCCCAAGCTCAATCACCTCTTCATCGCCGGGGAAGGCAAAAGCACGCCGGATGAGTATGCGCACCCAGGGCACGTCGCCGAAGCAGTGGTGGCAGACGTTGTCGAGTGGATTCGAGGACATTGAGCGTGGCTCGATAACACTGAGGCTGCCCACGTGACAGATGTTGCTGGAGTAACGTCCAGGTGTTCTTTCTGGTTGGTTTCATGGTTAGGGTTGAGGTTGGGAGCGGTTCAGGAAGCTGAGCCGCTCTTTTTTTGTTGGCCATGCATCCCACCCTGCCGGCCCCCGGACGTCCTACGCCGCCGCCTTCGCGGGAAACGCCACGATCTTCGCATGCCGCTCCTTCTCCGCCTTCTCCCGCATCGCCTTCGTGCTCTCCGGCGTGATGGCAAACCACGACTTGGCGCCCTTCTCGGTGACCAGCTCGCGGTAATGCTGGAAGATCATTTGCGGGCTGTTCCCGGCCTCCAGCGCGATCTGGGCGGCGCTCTTCACATCCACCAGTCGGTAACTGTAAAACGAATGCCGCAGCTCGTTATGCCGCCAGGGCACCTGTGGGGGGAGCAGCTTCTCCGGGTTCTCCGGGTCCACCGGCCGGGTCGCGCTGGGGAATGGCGATTACGGCTGACGCGTCGACAACAAGTGTCCCCGACCAAAGCAGCACCTTCAACCTGTTATTACTTTCAACTTTTATTCTATTCCTAGGCGGTAGGGTCGTAAGGTTGAGGCAAGCTGATCAGTACTGACGCGTCTGGCATTGTGTATTGGGGGAAGTTGACCCTATCCCAGCTAAGACCAGGGAACCGATGGTCCCCCTCAAACGCCCCTTTGGCGCCACCTTCGTTGCGGTCCTCCCCACAGCGAGCTGAGCGTGAGCAACCCAACCCGCGCGGCAACCCCATCTACGTGAACAATTTACGATGCGGATTTCTGCCCACAACTTCCAAGGTTTTGGGGTCTATGATCCTTCCACAATCTGCACAGACGTACAGCCCACGAGTCCAATCTTGGGCTGTAGGTACCACCTCGTTGCCGTCTTCGTCACACGCATAAAAGCCCTCACGCGGCGGCGTATTCTTGCAAATGCAAATCCAGGCCTCATCATTGCCTGCCTCGTGTGTAATTGTCTCTCCGGTTCTTTCCATGCATGGTATGCTATCAAAAATTGCTTCAAACATCAATGCCGTGCAAGCTGTCCCGCAAATAAATTGCTTTATGAGGCGGGACAGCGGTTTGCGAAGTATCAGGGGCCCTTCGAAGTGTCTCTTGACTTTGTCGGCACCGCCCGCATTTGCTTCAGCAAAGGCCGTCGCAAGATGAAAAAGGAGATGTTTGCCGCTGGATGTTCGAATCCAATTCTCAAGAATAAAATACCGAGTATTCAAGCCCCGGAACCGTTCCTGCCTTTCAAGACAACACTGGATCGTAAAGAGTCCCCGGAGGAGTCAATCGAACCCAAGAATCGCGCTTCACAGAAAAGCGTCTATGTCCAAACGGTTCTCTTCGTCCTGACATCTGCGGATGTAGGGACGATGTTCGAACCTACGGATACAAGGCGGAACAGGCTGCCACCTTAATATACACATACTTCAGAAAGAAGTTGCAACAAGCACCGTCCAGATTTTAGCAATCACCTTTCCATGTGATGGTCACCGTAATTATATCATGGGAATAATGCGGTGAGAAAAGGATGGTGGACAAAAAGGATGGTGGCCTTGCCGCTTATGGCAAGGTTGCGACGTAAACCTCCGTCCGGGTTGCAGGAGCTATGCAAATCTGTGGGGGATGAACGGCCTGGCGACTACCCGTGATTCGTCGGCGAAGCACCAGGGACACGTTCGCCTCGACCGTGCCTTCGTAAAGGAGATTACCGATCCGGATTACTTTTCAACGTTCTGAATTTGCACTTCCTTGTTCACGTCGGCCAGCTTGCCGCCTTCCAAAACGACACGGCTGAAACTGACTTTGCTTTTCGTGAATGGCTTGCCAGTTTGAACCACAAAGTTGAAGGTGACTTCCTTGTCGGGGGACAAAGCCGGTTTGCCCTTCGTGCCGCCGATTACCCAGCGGGCGGCCTGGCCAACCACTTTGCCTTGGTCGTCGATCAGGAACAGCTGAGCGCGGGCGGATTCCACCTTTTCTTTGAACGTGTTCTTCATCGTCAGTTGGATGACGGCCTTTTGGCCAACCAGTTTTGGCTCGGCCACCTTCACGGTCAGCGCGGCGTCGGCACTGGCCAACCCGATGGAGAGGATGGAAAGCAGGATACTCGGTGTGATTGGGTTCATGATCTGGTTTACTTCATTGACAGGAGGTCCAAGTGGTGCCATTCATACAATCGACATAGCCGGATGCAGTCGCGTTTCTAACTCGGTTTGCAGGGGGAGACCATGTGCCAATGGCACGATGGACATCCCGAGGTTCACGAGGACAGTGCTGGATGTGGGTGGCCCGTGCATTGAAACGTTCGGAATGATAAGTGAAAGCTGTCCTGCCTTCGTTGCAGGCCGTGAGGTAACGTGAAGCTGCTCCGGGATTCAATGCAAAAATGTGTGCCATTCTATTTCATTCTCCGACCAGCCTCCGCTTTGCTTCATCCAGCGCTTTGAGCGCGTCCTTGTAATCAATTCGCCACGGCTCGCCGTCAGGCCGTGGATAAAACTCAACCTCCAGAGCGTCGCGCTCTTGATTTATCTCTGCCCATTGCACGTCCGCGAAGAAAATCTCGGCAACGAGCTTTTCCCTGTCAGGCGGACTGGATATACAGATTCGATGTGTGTCTTTCATGTTCACTCCTTAAAAAAGAGGAATTTCCCGTTGGCGTCGTAAACCATTCCGCGTCCGTCGGGAGCTGTTATTTCAATCGTAGGCCCAAATCGCCCGCGAGAGCTGTTCTGAAGTGTGCTGCCGGGTGTCGTAAGAATGTCATCTACGACGTTTTGGGCTGCCTGATTGATTGCGCCCGGATTGCCCTGTGCAGCAGGGAACAGAGTATTGCCGGGTCTAGCACCAGCGCCATGTTTGGTTAATGACCGTCCGGCGGCAGTAAGCCCGCCTCGGTCAGCAGCGGATGCCGCTTGTGACAAAGCATCGAGACTCGGTGTCATATTTGCGGCTGGTGGCATGTAACCCGGCAGGGGCAAGCCCCCGTAGAGCCTGGCTGGGTCATAGCGGTAGTTCGCCGGGTTAAACATGGGGGCGGTTTCATCAAGGAACGTGCCCACCCGGCCCACACGCGTGCTTAGGAATTCCGTCGCGTCCCCACCAAGCGCGGCCACTCTGCCCCAGGGGACCACCGATGCAACAGCCAGACTGAATTCGGCTACCGCTATGCCTCGCTCCGTGCCATAGGTGCGCTGGTCGTAAATATCGTAGCCCGTGATGGCGACACTACCGGAGTTGTAGAGACCGAGTGTGGAGAGATTGAGGGCACCTTTCCAGAAGTTTGCCCGCGCTTCCTGCACGCCGGCGAACTGGTCGTTATAGGCCATTTGCTCCTGCAATCGGCGTATTGGGGCCAGCACTGTGCTGTTGTACCACTCCTGAATAGCCGATGGCGTAGGATCGAAGGCTTGCTTCCCGAAGCGGGCGTCCGCGTCAACGTGGTTGAGTGTGTCCCCCCCGCACATTGAGAAGCCACCCGGATTGCCTGGGTCGAAGACCGAGTCGTGGCGCAGGAAGCGAGCGTCCACGCAGGGTCTCTCGCCCCAATAGAAGGCGCCGAAAGTTTCCATGTGTTTGCCCCACCAGCCGACGGCCTGAGCGAGGGAAGTGTTTAGGGTGAGAGCCGACTGTTGATAGCCGGGAACCGGGCCAACGCTGCTAAAGCGAGCCGGGTTCCAGGCGACACCGTAGAGGGCGTTGGTGACGCTCCCAACGATGTTGCCGAAATAATCCTGTAGCAGGCCGATGCCGCTGATGTGACCGAAAGGCGTGACCCGTTCCAGTCCGCCCACACCTTGGAGTCCGCCATGGACGCCATTGGCATCGGGGCCGTAGGTTTTCATGTTGAACACGCCCCCATTGACCACCACGCCAACCTCCTGAAACTCCACCTGCGGATCGAACCACGAATCCACCGTGCTGACGGCATCTGTGGGGCTGGTGATCGAGGTATTGGAAACGACCAGCGTGGTGATGGTGCGCACTTTGCGGCCACGACCATCGAAGATGCCAACCCAGTCCTGGCCGCTGCCCACGGCATCCCGCTCGCTGACCTTGATGAGCCTGTCAAAGGCATCCCACGTGAGCGTCTGCGTGCGGTTGGTCTGGCCGTTCGAGCCAATCCAAACCCGCCTGGTCACGTTCTCGTTGCCATCGAAAGCATTGGTCACCGTGTCCGCGCCGCCGATGGTATTGAAAGTGTTGGTGGCGTAGGCGGTGTACTGGCCGCTGGGATGGAGAGCCGCCAGCCGCAGCGTGTGCGAGCCGGGTGTCATGTCCAGCATGGCGCGCCAGCGGCCCTCGGCGTCGGTGCCATCGAATTGAACATTGGCCGGGTTGCCGTCCAGCGTCGCCGAAACACTAGCCGCTCCCAAGGCCAGCCCGGTGGCGGGGCGGCGAAGGATGGCCGTCTGTTCGTTGGCCACGCGGTTTAGTCCATCCAGGCCGCCGCTGGCAGGCGCCGACCAAGTGTTGGTGGACTGGGCGGGAGTGCTAATCGAAGTCAGCACCCCCAAGCCTCCTGCGTGGCCTTTGTCGAACGTATAGATGTTGGTGAACCGCTGACCGCCGGAAACGCTGAAGCTTTCTTGTGTAAGCCGCTGGGAGTAGGGGGCGTACGCGTAGCTGCGCGTGTCGGTGAAGTCCCCGGAGCGGTTGGCAGTGTAGCCGCTCAAGCGGCCGTCATTGCGCCAGGTGAGGCTCTCGGTGAGGTTGGTTGAAGTGGAAACTTTGGTCTGCGTCTGCAACACCCGGCCCACGCCGTCCCGCTGAGTGACGGTGTAAGTGCGGTAATTATTGGTCCGGAGCGTGAGCAGGCCGTTGTCGCCGTAGCCGAATGTGGAACCGTCGGCAGCGATCATCAGGCCATCGGCCTGATACTTGAAACCGTAGTTCTGAGAGCTGAAGTTCAACATGGTGCGCCGGCCTGCGGCGTCCCAGGTCTGGCTGATGCCTGAAAGACTGCCGCTCGCCATGGAAACCGACTCCCAAACCATTTGCCCATAGCTGTCGAATTTGCGCGAGACGGCGGTAGCAGGCCCGGTGTTGGTGCTGTTGAAGGATTGGACGAGATTGGTCAGCAGATTGCGCCGGTCATATTGATAGGTGGTGGAGGTCTGCTGTTCGCCAGCCGACCCGCTGGTGGTGAGGCTGCTCTGCCGCAGGAAATCATCGTAGCTGTAGGTCTTGCTGGTGCTGCGCCCGTCGGTGACGGTCTGGAGCCGGCCCGCAAACGGACTGCCCGCCGCATAATACGAATAAGTCGTGCTGCGGGCGGTGAGCGAGCCGCCCGTTTCCTGCTCGGTGGCGATGCGGCCATCGTTGTAGTAGGTGGCGCTCCAGGTCAGCCCCCCGGGCATGGAGCGGGACAGGACATCCCCGAGGGCATCACGCGCATAGACTTTGAACGCGCCGTCGCGGTTCGTCTCAGTCAACACCCGGTTCAGGCCGTCGTAGGTCCAGCCGTTGGTGGCCCAAACGGTGACCTGGCTGCCGTTGATGGAAGCCTGCTGCTGAGACACCCGGTTGCCAGCCTGGTCGAATTTTCTCCAGACGTATTCCTTGATGCCGTTAGTGGGATAGCCGATGGCCAGAACGGTGTGACCATCGTTGTCGGTAAAGACCGTCGAGGCGACGGCGTTGGCCCCGGTCCCGTTGGTCACGGTCACGCTGCTGTTGTTGGTCCCGTAGGAATAGGTGGCCAGGCGCAACGCGGTGCCGGCACCGGGAGCATACGCAGCTACCTGAGTCGGGCGGCCCAGGGCGTCACTGGTGGTGACGTTCGTTTCACCCAGGACATTGAAGACGGTGAGAACCTTTCCGCTTGAATCATACAGGTAGGTGTTGACTTGCTGCATGATGTTGGTGGTGTAGGTGGTCAGGTCCCAGTTCAGACTGACCGTCATGATTAGCGGGCCGGCAGAGGTTTTCACGCGGTCCAGGCCGTCAAAGGTGCTGTAAAAGGCGTTGCCTTCCGGGTCGGTGGTCTGGAGGACGTTGCCCCGCGCGTCCAACTGCACGATGTTGCTGGCCAGTATTCCCGAGGCGTTGTGGAAATATCTGGTCTCCCGCAAATTGGCGTCATCGTAAATGGTCTCCCAATAATTGCCGTTCGGCAGAAACTCCTTTTGCACGCGGCCATCGAGGTAATAGCGCCAGCCGTTGGTCGAACTGTCGGGATTGGTTTGCGCCATCAATTTTCCTGTCGATGTGAACTGCTTTGTGGTGGTTCCGCCCAGGGGATTGACAACGCGGGAGACCTGCCCGCCCGGTTCGTAACCGAATGAGTTGGTGGTCATCGCAACCCCGGCGACGCTGTAGGCCACTTCGTTGGTCAGTTGGCCGATGGAGTCATATTTCCTAACGACATAATTTCCGAGCGGATCGATAACGTTGGTCAGGTTATTGAACGCGTCGTATTGGAAAAAGGTGGTCGTGTAGAGGTTCCCGTCGGCAGGAGCTTGCACCCCGCTGCCGTCGGAGATGCCTTCGCTGCGCCAGCGGATCTCGGTGATCTTCCTGCCGGCTCCATCATAATCGCGCCAGATGTAGTCTTCCGGGTTGTAGCGCGGGCCATCGGTCCAGACCAACTCGCCGTTGTCGTTATAGTAGGAATACTTCCACGCGAGCGGGATGGTCGCGTTGGCCTCGTACACCTCTTCCTCCGTCCTCCGGCCGATAGCGTCATACGCAAACCGCCGGTTCCTTCCGGCCGCGTCGGTCTGCTGCTCCAACTCGCCGCGCGCCGTGTAGAAGAACGTGTTGGTTACCGCCGGGTCGCTCGTGCCGGTATATTTGATCTGCTGCGTCAGGAATCCATGCCCGTCGAAAAGCTGGTCCGCCGTGGCCGAGCCGCCCCGAATCACCCGTTGCACCAGGCCAAAAGCGCTGTTAGTCATCACCGCGCCGTTGGTGACCACCTGAACGACGCTCGTGTAGAAATACAGGTTGGTGGAAACCGGCACCCCGTTGGCGTTTTTGACAATGGCGGTGGGCAGCATGGGGCAGGCGGTGTTGGTGTAGGAGTACACCATCTGATTGCCCAGCGGGTCAGTCGCGGTGTTCACCAGATTGCGGGCCATGTAAGTGAAGGTGTTGGTGGCGGTCTCGTTGTTGGAACCGCCACCGGTCAGGTTGCCTGTCAAGACCACCTGCGCCAGGTTTCCGAATGAGTCGTAGCGGTAATCGGTTCGCAGCCCCCGCTTGTCGGTGAGGGACTTGAGGCTGTTCGGATAGTAGCCCGGGTCGTTTGTGTTGGTGAACCAGACCTGCGAATTGGTCTGGCCCAGCGCATCGACGATGTTGGTGATCAGGTTGTTGGCATACTGGTAGGTGTTAGTCCGGCCAAACACGTCCTTGATCGCGGTGCTGCCCGTGATAACGGTGTTGGTGAGGTTGGTAAAGTTGTTGCTGTAAATGAACGTGGCGTTGGTCACCAGATTGAGGTCGCTGCCCACCGTTGCGGCCTGCACGGTCACGCGCCGCAAGCTGTCATACGTATTGGCTAACTGGCGGCTATCGGGCTTGGTCTCATTGATGATCAAGTGCGTGGAAAAGATATTGGTCACGCCGTTGGTGACGCCGGTCGTGTGCTGATAGGTATAGTTGATTTGCGACTCGTCCGGCAGGGTTACGGTTACGAGGTCCCCGTGATCGTCGTAATCGTAATTGAGCACTCGGCCGTCTCCGGTTAGGGCCTGGACGATGTGCGCAAACACATCGAAATAGAAGTCCAGGAAATTGCCGTTGCTGCTCTGGATGCGGCGGAGTTGGCCGTAATCGGGCTGCGTGCTGTCCATCTGGTAATTGAACGTGTAGTTGTTGCCGTTCACGTCGGTCCATTGCTGCAAATACGGACGGGTGCGGTCAAAGTTACCCGCGCTGCCGCTGACCGGGAACGACATCACCTGGAAGCGGCGGACGCTGCCGTCCGCACCCATGAGGTAATAGTTGGTGGAACCGCTGACGACGTTGGTGATGTAGTTATTGAACAGGTTGCCGGCGGAACCGATGCCCGCCGAACTGCGATTGTTGAGTTGCGGGTTGTCGGCCACCATGGGTTGCCAGAAATTGGTCCCGGCCACCGGCTGGCGGTAGGCGACCACGGTTCCGTCCATTTCAGCGGCGTAGATGACGTTGTTGGTGACGAGGCGCAAATACGGCTGGTAAGCAGGCCGCCAGCCGTAGCCGAATTGGCTGTCGCCCAGGTCCACGTTTTGGCTGGAGTAGTTGCGCCGGATGAGCAGCGCAATCGGGCCGGGCAACTTGAGGTCGTCGGCTTCGATGTAAAACTCGCCGGTAACGGCGTTGACCGGGTCGGCGACGGAACTGGCCAATTGGGCAAATTCCGGGCCGGTGTGCGAGATGTAGTCACCCCCATTATTGACGATGTCCTGATACGTGCTGGCGCCGGCGGTTCCACCGGATGGGAGGCCCAAGCTGAAGGAAGCTACATTGAATTGGCTTTGAACGGTGGAGTTGTTGTTCCAGCCGGTGGCCCCGGACCAAATGTTGTTGTACGTGACGCCCGTGTCCCACGAGGAGATGCTTTCACTCAGGAAGGCCGGGGCGGCGGGCGTGGGCGCGGAGTAAGAGACCGACCAACTACTGTCAAGCGAGAGGTTGAAGCTCAGGTTGATGTAATTGTAATCCGGGGGATTGTAAATCGGGTCCGTCAGCGGCAGGCCCCAGCCTCCATTTTGCGGTCGCTGATTGCCACTGATCAGGGCGGCATACGAGCTCGGGCTGTAAATCAGGGTGCCCATGCCGGTGTAACCGACCGTGCTGTTAGTGATCGGCTTGGCGGTAATATAGACGCTGGCGAAACTTGGGTCCCCTTCGGCCGTGTTGGTAAAGGCGTTGACCACCGACTGCCACATGGCGTTGTCATAGTTGGACAGGGTGCTGTAGCCGGCGTAAGTTCCGACATTCAGCGCGAGCATCCCCGCGCCGCCTTGCGTTTGCGCCTGCCAGAGCAGCCGCACACTGGAAATGCCGCCGCTCTTGCCGTAAAAATCTTCGACCACCTTATGTTCCTGCGAGGAGACTTCGGTAATGAAGAGCCGATAGAAATCGTCTGTGCCCTTGACTGAATCGGCTCCCTCATCGGGCCGCAAGGTCTGGTTCCCGAAGCAGTCAATGGTGGTATAGCTCATATCCACGTTGGGGTGGTATAACGTCAGCGGGCTGACCAAACTCCCGCTGCTGTTGCGCTGGGCTGACAACTTGGACAGGCCGTTCGCCACGATGGTGCCGACGCGCACCTTGTGCAGTTGCTGCAACTGGTCGCCGAAGCGCCCGAGCCGTTCGTAATAGGCCATCCCCATGAGGTACGGCAGTGTGCCTTGCGTAATGTCTGGTGAGAGCGAGTTAGTGATGGCAGGATTGGCTTTGACCTCCTGCTGCATGTTCCAATACTCCTGCGCCCACGTGGCCACCATTTTCTGGCTCACTTTGCCGGAACTGAGGCAGATCGCGGCCACGTCTCCCAGGCGAAGCGAGCGCACGACGGTGTTGGTCAGCGTGTCGCCCACGCCCAAATAGGACGCCCAATAATCGTTGGTGGCAAGGCCAGCGGGCAGCGTGCGCTGCCGTTTGCGGATGAACTGAATCGTCAGTTGATCATCGACCGTAGTCAGGGTGGTCTTGACTTGCTGCGGGTTGAGCAGTGGAGCGTCATTGGTAAACCACTGCGAGTTGGTGAGCGTGGGCCGGAAGGCCGCCAGTGTCAGGTAGAGGTCGTAGTTCGCACCGTTTGTCTGGTGACGCACCAGGAATTTGCGATTGTGCAGGTCGACCGTGCGCAGGTCGCCGGTATAAATCGTCTTGTTCGTCGAGGACGTGCTGAACACCCGAACGCTGATGGTATCCCAAATGTTCGTGTAAGTAGGGGAAAGGTTGGCGAGGCCGGTCAAGTTGCTGATCGTATTGACCGCGCCGTTGGTCACCATGAAGGGGGTCGGAAAATCGCTCCACCGGCTGTACTGCACCTGCCGGTCATACGCCTGGTAGCCAAGGTCATCAACAGACACGCCCGGTGCGGTCGTCAAAAGAACATTCTGGACGTACTTGGTAAACAGCGCGCTGGGCACGTCGGTCTCGGAACTCAGAGAGAGAATATTGGTGTCCCCCGTGAGATAATGGCGCAGCCAGTTGTAGCCGCTGTTGTAGCCCAAAGGCAGATAATCGTAGAGATTAAGTCCCTCGGTGACCTGCGTGTCTTTCAACCACGGAAACAGATGAATCCATTGGCCGTTGACGTAGGCCGCCACCCACGGATAGTTGACGCTAATCAGGGTATTGGTCGTATAAGGAACCCCGGTGACATTGACCGCTCCCTTGATTTGCATCCGCAAAAGTTGGCTCAGGCTCGTATCGAGCATTTGCACGCCGTCGGTCGGCCCGTAAATGTAGGCGGCCGGCACGCCGGCACGGCGCAGCAGGTAAACCAGCAAGGCGCATTGCTCTACAGGCGAGCCCTGACCTTCCATGAACACCCCCAGCGCGCCGCGATTGACGCCTCCGAGGTTGACCGCGGGGTCGAGCAGGTTGGTGTTGGGGTACGCCACGGCGTCGCACAGTGCAATCTGGTTGAAAACGTAGCCCGCCAGCACCAAGGCGTTGCTCCCCATGTCCGTAACGAACTGGTCCAGGGTGGGGTGGTCCCGCAGCTCCGGACTTCCATCCAGGTCGAGCCAATTAGTGGCGGCGCTGGCCACGGCGTTGGTCACCGTCGCGTGGACGCTCAGCAGTTCGGTCAGCGATTTGCCCTGGTAGGCCGAAGGCATCGGCTTGCCCGCAAACTGCGCTTGGCTGACAAAGCTCGCTTGGGTCGTCGGGCGGGAGTCAAAAGTCAGCGTGTAAAGCGGGGTCCAAAAACCGGAGTTGTCCCCCCATTCCACCATGGCTGTGTTCGCGTCGGTTACCCCTTTGATCCAGACCGTAAACTCGTAATTGGTGGCGGTGGCGCCCGCCGTATGCGTCAATTGCAGCTCTCCCGGCAGGCTGGAGCCCCACGCGTCGTCCGCCATCAGCGAGAACGTGGTTACCAGCCCTTGAAACACGAAGGTCATCGCGGCGCCGTTGGTGATAAAACTGGTCCACTCGTTCGTTACCGCCGGCGTGGGGACGGTAGGGATTACGACGCCGTTGGTGTAGGCACCCGTGGCCCTGTTCACGCAGGTAATCAGGAAGCTATTGGTCCGCGCTTGCAGAACAAGGTCTGGATCGCCGCCGTAGGCACCAAAATGATAACTCTGGCCGCAGTACAGGGTCGTGCCGCCATATTTCGCGCCGAAGGCCGCCACCGCATTGGTAATGGCAAAGCGATTCGTGATGTAGGTCTGCGAATGCGTGTTGGTGGCGTCCAAGTGGTACAGCGCGCTGTATCCATACAACGAGTAGAATGGGGCCAAAGACGGTGCGTTCGTTGTGCCTTGGACGCCATCCAGCGGGATGACGAACGACTTGTAGGTCCAATTGGTGCCCGTGCCCCGGCTAATTCTGCCGCCGACTTGAGCATTAGCGGAGAATCCTGCCAAAGCAATCAAGGCAAGACATGAAAGAAGCCGGCCAGCGGCCGCAATGCGGATTTTCATAGGATTCTTCTGAGTAGTGGGGTTATTGGACGTTGGACCCGTTGGCGGGACTTTCGATGGTCACCTTGAGAATCCCGATGGTCGGGTCGAAAGGCCGGGCGTCTTCATAATTGGGGACGCCGTCAAGATCGAAGTCGTTGCCATTCAAGGCCCTGAAGAAGCCCGTGTCAAAGTCGCCCAGGTCCATAACGAAATTGGTCTGACCGGGAGTGTTCGTACAGACAGGCTCCCAAGCTCCATTGGTCAGTGACAGAGCCTCGGCATCGAGGAACTCGGTCCACCAGATTTCATAAAGACCACCGGGCACGCCATTGGTCACGGTGAGGGTGATCTGGTTCGTGCCCGTCAGGGCGATGCTCAGCCCCGGCGCGCTGGTCTGGCTCCAAACCCGCCAAGCGGCAAGCGAAGTCAGGACTAAAACTATAAAACCCATGCCGAGCGTCCTGGCCACTCGCACCCATTCATGTCTCTGTGTATTCATTTGGTCTTCTTTTCCTTTTGTTGGTGGATGGCTACTGAATTGTTGCTCTCTGAAATTCGCTGGTCTTACCCGCCTGATTGCATTTTCTTATTTAATAACGTGCTCCGTTCTTGCTCAGGTACCCTTATAGCTTCCGGGCACCACTGCGCAAGCCCTAAACCGTTACATTCGTGTGCCAATCAGATTCTCTTTCTCAATCCGGCTTTTGAGGCAGACAGCCACCTCTACGCCTGATACCACCCAGGAAACAGGGATGTTCCAACAATCCCAGAATCCCGCATACGCCAGTTCTGAACCCGACCGACCGCGAATGCAAGCAGAAAAATACAGTCTTCAGACGGTGGTTAGTTTCCACCCTTCCTGCTTTCGTTTCAGCAGTGGCCGGAAAGCAGAAACATCGCAAAGTCTTGGGTGAAACCATCCGCTCATACCGTAGGACCGTCGGGATGAGCCAGGAGAGATTAGCCGAGAAGGCAGACCTTCATCATAATTATGTCGGGGAGATTGAGCGGGGCGAAAAGGCCGCCACGATTGACACGCTGTTAAAGGTCGCCAAAGCCCTCGGTGTTCGTCCGAGCGATCTGCTTGCCAAGCTTTAAGCGCAGCTGCGTTGCATCACCAACATACAATTGTTTGTTCCACCAGAAGCTCTGAATGTTGACGTGGTGCAACTACTGTTGTTTTGGATTCGATTGTCGCGCGATCTCCCGTGCGATAATCTCAATTGAATCCTCGATGTCTTGCAATTTCTTGAGAATCTTTCGACCCAATTTGAGACTTGCCGTAGCATGCTGATTGATTCGGTGCTCAAGCGGCAAGGCAACGAGTGTTTTTAACTGCCACTCCAGTAAAGCCCCGGACCCAATCCCTCTCTTGTTGTGTATGTTTTTCATATGTTTCCAGAATAGCGGAACGAGGGAATTGGCGTAGACCTATAATCTAGCCTCATTGGCCTAGTTTCGGCGCGGCAGTGGCTCGTCGGCAAGCCGGGAAGCCCCCCGAGCGTATTTGGTTGTGATTGGGAGTGAGGTCAGTATAGAGGATTCAATGTATTAACAAGGGCGTGAAGACTTGCCGAAAACAACGAGAAAAGAAGAGAGCTAGTTTCCGAGTTCTCTGCTGCCGGCTCGTGCACGTTGATTCGGCGTCTCATCGACTAGTTTCCAGACCAACGCAAATGCACGAGTCGGTGTTTCTAATTACGCACCAGATCCATATCTTTGCGTTCAAAGTTTTCGCAACAAATTGCTTGCATTTCGATGGCGTAACTGCATTCATCATCTTTCGATGAAAAGGCTTAACGTTTTTTGGCTCCTACTGGTTGCGATACTCCAACTGCCTGTCGTTCAAAATGCCGAAGCCAGCACTATTGAACTGGTGGATAATGGGGGGTTTGAATCCGGAGATAACGGAATCTGGTCTGCTAACACATTGGCAGGTGCAAAGGCAGCAGGCGTCACTAACGGGAGCTTTCCCCATCTGCCAGGATCGTGGTACGGTTACGTTGGTAATTCAATTAATTCCATCGGCTCACTTTTCCAAATCTTGTACGTACCAGACGGAGCTGGAATTGCTACCATTACCTTCTACTTAAACGTGGGTTCGTCGGAGACCGCTACGGTGAGCAAATATGATGTGATGGACGTTAACTTCCGCACATATTCCCCAGATTCACTCATTGCAAAACTGGGTACATTTTCCAATTTAGATAAAGCCGCCAACGGCGTCTACACCCAGAGGCAGTTCACATATGATTTAAGTGCCTATCACTCGACACTTATCCTTTTGCAGTTCTATGCGACCAACGATTCGAGTAACATCACCATTTTCCGTATTGATGACGTTAGTGTGTCGGTGGCGGTTGTCGATCCACCAGGGACACCCTCGGGATTTTCGGCCAGCGCAACATCAACCAGGATAACTTTGAGTTGGAACGATGTTGTGGGAGAAACTGACTATGAAATACAGTGGGCAACGGCTCAAAATGGACCGTGGTATGGACTCGGCCTCGCAGGCCAGAATGTCACCAGTTATCCAGATGATCGCGCGAGTGCTGGGACAATCTATTGGTACCAAATCCGCGCTCGCAATTCGACTGGCAATTCTGCTTGGTCGAGTCCGATTTCAGCCGCATTATATTACACCCCCTACGTTACGACTAAAGCAGCCAGTAGTGTCGGTAGCCATTCTGCAACACTGAATTCCTTCATAAACCCGCGCGGAGTGAGTACGTCTGGGAGTTTCGAGTATGGCACAAGTACAAGTTACGGGAACCTCACAACTCCAACCACAACTGGTCTAATCGGCACGAGTGATCTGTCTTACAACGCCTCGGTGTCAGGGCTGAGCGTCAACACACTGTACCATTTCCGGGTAGTATCCACGAACGTGGTTGGGCAGGTGGCCCGTGGGAACGATTTAACATTCACAACTGGGACTGATGTTGCCCCGCCAGTCGCGATTATCGCCGGCAATTTAACCCCCACCACCGGCGGTTCGACATACTACGGCAGTTATTCCACCGGAAGCGGGCTTTCATATTCCTGGGTTACAAGTGACGGCCAGCGCTCATACACGAGCACTGCACAATTTCAGTTCAATTCTCCCGGATATTACACCATTTTTCTGACCGTCTCCGATTCTGCGCAACGGAGCAGCACTGCCTCCATTTCGATAAATGTCAGGGCGGCAAACAGCGGTACCACGCTTGGCGTGGCTATCGGTGCGGACCCTGTTGTCCTTGCAACTGGAAATTACGTCCAGAACCGGGTTGACCTCCGGATGCCAGGAAAAGGATTCCCGTTTGAGTTCAGACGCTTTTACAATAGCAAATTCTCCGATCAAACCGGCAGCCCGCTCGGCTTCGGTTGGACGTTCAACTACAACGAACGCCTCATTGACACAGGGACAAACGTTTTAGTGGTGCAAGGTGACGGCAGCACCTGGACATTCTTCCCAACCAATACCGCCTATCTTGCTGAGCCGGGTATCTTCGATTCCCTCGGTCGCAATCCCAACAGTACATGGACGCTCACGAACAAGAGCCAAACGGTTACAGTTTTTGACTTAGGTGGAAGACTCCTTTCCATTACTGACAAAAACGCCAATACACTGACCTGTTCCTACAGCGCCGGCATTCTCAATCAAATTATCGATACGGCAGGGCGTACAATTCTGTTCACCACAAACACGCTCGGTTGCATTTCCTCCATCAGAGATCCACTCGGGCGCATCATTCAATTTCAATATGACTCACGGACAAACCTCGTCGTTGTGATTGATGCGAACAATCAGACCAACCGGTATTATTACGACGACAATCACCAAATGACCAATGCCTCCGATCCCAAAGGCACGGTTTATATCTATAACGAATATGATCCGACCAGCTTTGTTGTCAGGCGCCAGCATGACGCATTCACCAATTGGACATGCTTCACCTACGATTTCACCAATCGAATTACTTGGCAAACAAATGCCTTAGGCAAGATCTCAACACACTATTTTGATGGTCGACTGCTCGAAACGAACATTGTGGATGAAATGGGTAATCAGCAATTCCTCGCGTATGACACCAATCGCAATCGCACTTTCATTCAAGACAAAAACGGGCATCAAACTCATTTCGGTTACGATTCACGGGGCAATGTAACAAACAAAATCGACGCACTTAATGCTACCACGACGATTGACTACAACGCGCTTAACAATCCAATCCGCCGAATTGACGCCCTCTCCAATATCACGACTTTCGGGTATGATGCCCGAGGGAACCTGACCTCCACGACCAACGCATTAGGCCTCACGAGCCGGGTCCAGTATGAGTCCAGCGGTTTGCCAGTGATTCTCATCGACGCACGCGGATTCAGCACGACGAACCAATATGACGGCCAGGGCAATCTCACCAACGTCATTAACGCCAAGGGTTTTGCGACAGGCGTTCAATATGACGGAGTTGGCAGGAAGGTTCTGCAGATTGACCCCTTGAGCCGGACAAGTTCATTTGCTTATGACAATAACGATAATCTGCTGTACACCATCAATGCGCTCGGCTTCACAAACTCCTTCACATATGATGGCAATAACAACTGCACATCGTCATGCAATCCACGCGGCGCAACAACGACAAATGTTTGTGATCTGAAAAACAGGCTCATTGCAGTTCTCGCTCCGCTAAATCAAACGAGCGCTACACTTTACGACTCACTCGACAGGAGGACTACCACCTTTGACGCTTTGGGAAATGCGACCAGTTACGCCTACGACGACATCAGTAACTTACTAGCCGTTACAAATGCTCTGAACCAGGTCACACGGTTCACCTACGATCCGCAAGGCAATCAAACCAGCTTCACTGACCCAACCGGACATTATATCACCAACCTTTTTGATGCACTCGATCGCAAGGTCGCCACGATTGACCTTTCCATATACACCAATTTAACCGCTTATGATTCACTTGGGCATATCATTGCAACAACGAATGCCATTGGGCGGGTCACGCTCATGTTCTACGACGCAATCGGCCGGCTTACCAATGTCGTTGATGCCGCGAAGCAATCGGTCTTCTTTGCCTACGATGAAACTGGCAATCGCATCTGCACAACCGATCCCAACGGCCATTCGTGGACGAACCTATTTGACGCATTGAACCGGCTGCTTGAACAGGATGATCCACAGGGATATAAGACCATTTTCCGCTATGACCCAGTTGGCAACGTCACCAACAAACTCACACCCAACGGTGATAGCATTACCTATAGCTACGATGCCCTCACTCGCTTGAGCACTATTGTGTATCCGAATGGTCAGCCTGTCACAATTGCCTATGATTCTGTCGGTAACCGAACAAACATGACGGATAGTATCGGCAACACAACCTGGCAATTTGATTTGCTCAATCGTTTGACGAGCATCACCGATCCTTACGGCCAAACAGTTACCAACGGCTTCGATGCGAACGGAAATCGCTTAAGCCTCATCTACCCCGGAAACAAAGTAGTCACCTATGGTTTTGACGCATTGAACCGGATGACGGCGCTCACGAATTGGCTAAACGGTGTGGTAGCCTACAGTTATGACAGCCGAGGTAATGGGAGCTCTGTGAGCAATGCCAACGGCACAACAACCGCCTACAGTTACGATGCCACAGACCGACTTGTCGCGCTCACCAATGCCGCGCCGGATGCTAGCGTGATAGCTGCCTACATGCTCATGCTTGATGGCGTTGGCAACCACAAGCAGGCCACGCTCAATCAACCCTTGCTCCCAATTCTACCAAATCAGACAAATCAATACCGCTACGATGCTGATAACCGACTAGTTACCATTGACGGTCAGGCTGTTACACACAATGCAAACGGCGACCTCACGGGCTTAGGCACCAACTCCTTCTCTTACGATTGTGAGGATCGTCTCATCCAGTCTCAGGTGACAAACACTTCCGGTGTTTTCACTTATGACGGACTTCGAAACCGACTAACCCGCACCGTGAACGGCCAGGTGCGGCGCTTCGTCCTAGATCGTTCGGGGTCCCTGCCACAGGTGCTCGCCGAAACGGACACCAACAATTCCCCCATTGCCTATTATGTGTATGGTCTTGGCTTAACTCAGCGTATTTCCTCAAACGGAGATGTTGCCACTTACCATTTCGACTTCCAAGGCACAACCATTGCGCTTACGGATTCGGGAGGGCACGTAACGGACTCCTACGCTTATGATTCTTTTGGTGTCTTGGCAAACTCTGACGGTGCTTCTTCCCAGCCCTTCCGCTATTTGGGTCGGTATGGTATAATGGATGACAGCACAGGTCTTTTATACGCCCGCGCCCGCTATTTTAGTCCGCAACTAGGCCGCTTCCTAACAAAAGACCTCGTGACCGGCGAAGTCAATGACACTCAACTTTTGAACCGGTATGTATATGCCCTGAATAATGCTCTGACCTTAAGTGATATTAGCGGCCTGTGTCCAGGATCGCCACATGTTCCTCCGAATCCAAATGACGAAGTGCGGCCACCGGGCTTTTGGGGCAATTTCCTTTTCGATTCGATCGTTACAGCGCCGGTCGCTGTATTTGATGCCGTCGGCGATTTGGCAAAGTTGGCTGTTCAGAGTGTCTTTGAATTCGGGATGTCATCCCTGACGAAAGAGACATCACAAATTGTTCTCAATAAAGTCTCCGGGAATGCGGCGGAATTACTTGTTGCAAGACAACTCGAAGCAGAAGGTAATACGATTCTTGGAAGTCAGGTAGGGGTTCGCACGTCTGAGGGGCTTCGCTTTATCGATCATCTTATTCAAACTCCGAATGGCGACATCGTCGCTATTGAAGTCAAATCGGGTGGCGCGGTGAAGACCGTAGAGCAAATAATGAAGGATCTCGCTCTCCAAAAGGAGGGGGGCATCTTTACAGGGTCAGGTGGTTTGAGTCAGCAGCTTATAAACGATTTAAAGGGAAAATTAATCCCAACGATTCTCATCCAAACGCCATGAAAGTCCCAACAACAGCACTACAAAGTGCGTTAATTAATAAGTTCCAAATAGGATTGTCGGAATATGGCTTTAGTGCCTGTGAACAAAAGGGTTCTTTTGAGAAACACATGCCTTCTTCCTCGTGGGTCTTTCGATTGGGATTCATCAAACACGAATTAGACGTTGATGCGATTGCAAGCATATCAGTGCGACTAGCTTCACTGGAGGAACTCCTCTCTCAGATTGACATAACAAAGCAAAGCAACGGTTTCAGTCTGGGATGTGAGCTTGGCAATTTGCTTGATCACAGACAAAAACGCTGGACCATGACATCTCGGGAGGACGTCGAGATAGTGTACAAGTCGATACTCGCCATGTTTGTGACCACCGGAGTTCCTTATTTAGAACACTTCTCCATCATGCATAATGCCCTGGAAATATTCAGCAGGGATGACAAAATGGGTTGGCTACACTGCCCTGTCCATGTTGAGAGAGCAAAGCGCGCCATTGGTGCAGCGTTTTTATTGGGTAATGACACCTTACTGCGTGAGTTGATTCAAAGAAAGACAGCGTTCTTAGAGAGCAGGAATGATCCCGACTTGCCTTTATTCAATAGAATCAAAGATAACTTACAGAGTCGTTCCATGAACATTTAGCGTTATGGGCTATTACAAAACTGCATCAATCGTCTACGCTGCTGTTCTAGTCGCATCGGTTCGCGCCGCCAACTTCACCTATTCGTACGACCCTCTGAACCGCATCACCAACGCCACATATTCCGACGGTTCCAGCGAAGCGTATTCATATGATTCCGCGGGCAACCGCATCGCGCGGATCACTTCTGCTCCGGTGGACAATATTCCACCGTCCGTCCCAACAAACCTCACAACCTTAACCCTCCTTCCTGGACAATGCAGTCTGGCTTGGAATCCCTCTGACGATACCGGCGGTTCGGGCATCGCGGGCTATTATGTTTATCTCAATGGAGTTTTGTTCACGAACACCATTGGCCCTACCATTTTGTTGACCGGCCTTGTTCCGAATGCGGCCTACTGCGTCACCGTGGCGGCGATTGACGGGGCGACAAATCTTTCTACGCCCAGCGCGCCGCTTTGTTTTCAGGTGCCAGCCGTAAACCTATCCGCCGATCCTACTCTGACGGTGAACATTTTCCCGACACCCGGCCCGTCACCAAACTCACCAAACTGGAGTGCCTTCTGTAGCAATACGATAGGTTTTCTAAAGAGCGGACGAAATCTCTCGTCGGATCGACAGTCAGCAGCTAATTTCACCGTCTCCCCACAATTGGAGCCGGGCGATATCATTGTGAGCACGACAAATAGCGCATTATGGCGAGGCCAATTAAATCCCCCGGCCCCTTTCCAAAATGAGCGGGGTGGTTACCTTCGATTTGCCATGCGAGTTGTGAGCCAAGATCCTTTCAACCTGGACGGAGTCGCTTGGAATTATGGGGCGAGCGACAGTGATGATGTGTTTCGATATATAGACAGATTGACAAACGTTTCTTATGGCCCGGGTATCCAGGGATTGTGGTATGGCCCAGATGGCATTAAGGGGACAGCCGACGACGTCTGGAGAAACAGCGGCGCGGGAACGCAGCTCATAAACGAACTATATTATGTAGGTCCCGGTGACTCCCGCTTGGGCAATGACCAAAAACAATTGGACGCGGCGAACGGTTACATCAACGCCCACTTGCCTCTCACTTTCCGTTGCACCTTCGAATTGTTTGGCACAAATAGTCAGCTACTTATTTCCACTTTTGATGAGATCTCCACGACGAACCTGGCTGATAAACGTATCGCCCTCATTGCAACAAACAACGCTTTGAATTTCGGAACTGTGTCCCTTGGAGGCACGTCAAACCTCTTCTTGACTGCCTCAAATGCAGGGTCAACAACCTTGAACTTGCAAGGTATTGGTTTTCCGTTTGGATTCTCCGCGATATTTCCCGGGAGTACCTTGTTGCCAGGCCAGACCACTAATATCGCTGTTGCGTTTTCCCCAAGGATTAACGTCCCCTACGGAGGCCGGCTTTCAGTTATAAGCGACGCCACGAGTGGTAATGACGCACTTCCTTTGTATGCGACGGTGGGCGTGCCACTAACAACAATTGCTCCTGCGATCAATCTAGACATCTTTGCAATGTCGGTTCCCGCGCTTTCCAGCGTGAACCTGCCAGTGTGGCGAGCGAGCGTGCGACAGTTTCTCGAAAATAATTATCCTCTCCCATCAGATCGTGCCCTACCGCAGAATTTCGTGATCCCGTTGAAATTCGATTTAGGTGACATCATGACAACCACTTCAACCAATATCAACCTATGGCGCGGCCAACTCAGCCCCAGATCACCGTTTACCACGGAGCACGGCGTATGGACAGTGTTTGCCTTGCGGGCGGTGAGCACCATTCCCTTTAATATTGCGGGTTTATCATGGTTTATTGATTGTAGCGTGCCTGGAGTGATGCGCAATGTCGGCACGAACACATTCTACGGTACGGGCCTCATTGGTTTATGGTACGGCCCTGACGGCATTAAGGGCACAGCCGACGACGTCTGGCGCATTTCCGGCTCAATTACCGAACCCATCAACGAGTGTTACTTCACCGGTGCCGGGAATAGTTTTGCCGCCGACAACACCAATCAAATTGCCATCATAACAAATTATGTCAGATTTTACTCTCCTTTTGCAGTCTATTGCATCTACACAATCCGCGATACCAACGGGGTCGTTTTAGCTACTAATATGGCATCGGCACTAATTTCCACTTCCCTTCCACAGCCAATTCCGCGTTTAATGTTGAGTACTGCTGGTTTACAGATATCAGGTAGCGATATTTTCTTTAATGGAATGGCCGGCTTGTTCTACCAAATTCAAGCGTCAGCAAATCTAACCGACTGGGAACCGTTAGGCACAACATCATCGGGCTCAGACGCTTTTTCCTTTTTAGACAATCAGTCCACAAATCTCAATATGCGGTTCTATCGTGTAAGACTTTTGCCTTGATCGATTATCCGTATCAGAACCAATATTGCGACTCCATTAACCTGTTACGTGTTACGGGTGTTTTGGGCGTCATACATGTTTCCAAATTGGATTTGCAAGGTTTCCTGCCGTGTAGTGCTGGCATCATAGTTTGCAGCCACATTGATCGTAGCCAACCAAAGACAATAGCGTTTTTTACTCATGTCGACAGTTGGTGTTTTACAAGCCCATACTTTACGGCCTACATACATGATATGTAGGGGCTAACGCCCGTCACGATTTCACCTTCACGGCTTAACCGCCGCACTACTAGCTCCCCCAACGTGTCGTCGGCTACCGCCCGACTTATTTCTCTTTCCTTTGGCTATCGGGTTGCAGTCCCCCTAACCGGTGTCCTTTAACCAAAGAGAAATAAGTCGGGCGCACAGTCCTATCGTCCTTTAGCCACCGACACGTTGGGGGGACTGGTTTTGAATGAGGCGCTATCGCACCGACGACAAGC
>OBLU010001030.1_pt1 | contig 26000 bp, 27 predicted proteins | sample 1518681 | NCBI WGS metagenome assembly OBLU01 (sample SAMEA3539304, study PRJEB22396) | soil metagenome | biome: tundra; feature: field; material: soil | place: USA | collected 2010-05 | depth 0.15 m
ACAAGTTTGGCGTCCGCCGCATCGGACGCATCAGCACATTCCTATGGAGCATCGCTTCCTTCGGCGCGGCAGTTTCGCCCGGGCTAGGCGGGTTGTTCGCATCAAGGTTCGCACTCGGAGTGGGAGAAGCGCCCACCTTTCCCGCGAATGCCAAGGCAATCGGCTATTGGTTCCCCCAAAAGGAACGCAGCTTCGCAACCTCACTCTTTGATGGCGCGGCGAAATTCGCTTCGGCCGTCGGTGTTCCCCTCATCGGTATCGTATTGATCAAGATAGGATGGCGTTGGAGTTTTGCCCTGACCGGCATCCTTAGCTTCCTTTACTTTCTGCTCTTCTGGAAAGGTTACCGCGATCCGGAGGATGACCCAGCGCTGACTTCCGAAGAGCGCAACTACATTCGAGAGGAGGTTGCAGGTAGTGACGCCCAGGAACGCATGCCCGCTGAGCCTTCGTCGCTTGTCTACCTCCTCACGCACCGCAAGGTGATCGGCCTGGCCATAGGCTTCGGCTCCTATAACTATGTCTTCTATCTATTGCTCACGTGGCTGCCCAGCTATCTCGCCTTTGCCCTGCACATCGATCTTCTCCATTCGTTTCTTTACACAAGCGTTCCATGGCTCTTCGCAACCTTCACTGATCTTGCCTTGGGTGGATGGCTCGTTGATTTCCTGATTCAGCGCGGTGCGAATGCCAGCCTCGTACGCAGGATCGTACTGATCGTCGGCACCAGTTGCGGCCTCGGAATTCTCGGCGCGGCCCACGCGCATACCCCGGCACAAGCTCTCATCTGGATCAGCATATCGATCGGCGGCCTCTCCGCGGCGTCACCGGTTGGCTGGTCAATTCCCTCGCTGATTGCGACCGGAAACAATGTCGGCAAGGTTGGCGGCATTATGAATTTTTCAAACCAGATCTCGGGCATCGCAGCGCCCATCATCACCGGATACATCGTCTCTGGCCAACATTCATACACGTGGGTCTTTGGCGCCTCGGCGATCTATCTTGTCATTGGGATCGCCGCATACATCTTTCTGCTGGGCAGGATTGAGCCGCTCAATCAGCCTCCAATCTCCTAGATGAGGTACCCTGATCGGTGGGCGTTCTCAATCGCTCGGGCGAAATCTGCTTGGCCAACGGATAACATGGAGATCAGATGAAGGCGCTATTACTCTCCGCATATAAGAAGCTCGAAGTTGTCGATTTGGCTGCGCCACAGCCCGGCGACGATGAGCTGCTGATCCGCATCAAAGCCTGTGGAATCTGCGGAAGCGATGTCCACGGCTACGATGGCAGCACGGGCCGCCGCCTTCCTCCGGTCGTCATGGGTCACGAAGCTGCCGGACTCGTTGAATCCGTGGGCGGCGCGGTATCGGCGTTTCGTCCAGGCGACCGCGTCACCTTCGATTCCACTGTCTACTGCGGCACATGCTTCTATTGTCTGCGCGGCCAGGTCAACCTCTGCGATCACCGCGAAGTGATTGGAGTTTCTACCCCGGCCTTTCGCCGCATGGGTGCGTTTGCGGAGCTTATTACCGTACCGGCGCGAATCGCTTATCCCTTGCCAGACAATTTGCCTTTCGCGCACGCTGCCATGATTGAAGCCGTTTCAGTCGCTGTCCATGCCGTCTCCCTAACACCCATTGCGCTTGACGATGCCGTTGTCGTCGTCGGTGCGGGCATGATTGGCTTGCTTACATTGCAGGCAGTGCGCCAGGCGGGCGCTGGAAAAATCATCGTTGTCGATGTAGATGACACGCGCCTTGATCTCGCACGCAGCTTGGGTGCCACTCAAACATTCAACTCTCGCAATGCCGACGTCATCCCTCAAATTCTCGAACAAACCATGGGGCGCGGCGCAGACGTAGCACTGGAGTGCGTCGGCTCCACCATTCCCGTCAAGCTCGCACTCGATAGCGTCCGCAAGGGCGGCGCTGTAACTCTGGTTGGGAATGTCGCGCCAACAATCGAGCTCGGCCTGCAATCAGCTGTCACGCGTCAAATCCGCCTGCAAGGCTCCTGTGCATCTTCAGGGGAATACCCCGCGTGCATTTCGTTGATCTCCCGCGGCGCAATTCAGGTGGAACCTCTTATCTCAGCCGTTGCTCCGCTTGAGGATGGATCTGCATGGTTTGATCGCTTATACAACCACGAGCCCGGCCTCTTAAAAGTTGTTCTTGAGCCGTGAAGACGGCGCACAAATGAAACAAGATGCGTATGCAATGAGCTGCGGTATTTCTCAAAATGCGATGAGAACTGTGTCGCATCGTGTCAGCACACGGCTGGGCACCCTCTGGGTCCCGTGCCGCAAGTGCCCACTAAATGAATGTGGGCTTTCGCCCCTGAGGGAACGTCCACCTATCAAGAAGCGCCTTTCAAGGAAGCCCAAGGAAACTAACCGATGAATGATTCATTGTTTGACCTATCCGGCAAAGTGGCACTGGTAACCGGCACCAGCCGCGGACTGGGCCAGTACTTTGCTCGCGCACTCGCCAAGGCTGGAGCCGACCTGGCAATCACCAGCCGCGACAAAAGCTCCCTCGCTGCGTTTGCCGACGAAATTCACGCTCTCGGCCGCAAGACCTTCTCCGCCGACCTCGATGTCCGCGATCATTCAAGCATCCAGAGCGCGATCGCCGCCGTCGAATACCATTTCGGCAAGATCGACATCCTCGTCAACAATGCCGGCTGCAACATTCGCAAACCTGCGTTAGACGTTACCTGGGACGACTGGAACACCATTCTCGAGACGAATCTCCGCGGTTCATTCTTCGTGGCCCAGGCGGTCGCGCGCGGCATGATCCAGCGGGACTACGGCCGCATCATCAACATCGGTTCGGTGACCAGTATCTCCGGATTCGCAGGCCTCGCGCCCTACGGCGCAAGCCGCGGCGGCATCAAGCAGCTCACCATGAGTCTTGCCGACGACTGGGGCAGGCATGGCGTCACCGTCAACTGCCTCGCACCGGGCTGGTTCAAAACCCAGCAGAATCAGGTTCTCTATGAGAACGCCGCCTGGGTGGAATACATCTCTGACCGTATTCCGATCAAGCGCCCCGGCTTGCCTGACGATCTCGACGGAGCCGTTGTCTTCTTAGCCTCTGAGTCAAGCCGCTACATCACTGGGCAAACTCTTCTAGTCGACGGCGGCATCTCCACCGGCGCCACCAAGGCGACCGTCTAGCCCCGTGCTGCGGGTGCCCATGATTTCTGATCCGAGACCCGAAGGGCGCTGCCCCACCTCAGTTGGTCAGTGCGTCATCTCAGCCGTAGTAGGCCGCGGAATCTCGCCGCTCTTCCCGTTCTCATCCACCTTGCCAAAGATCATCTTGCCGCTCGCGGTTTGCAGTACGCTGGTTACAGAAATCTCTACCGCCTTGCCGATAAGCCGCCGAGCATGATCCACCACCACCATGGTGCCGTCGTCAAGGTACCCCACACCCTGGTTGAACTCCTTGCCTTCCTTCAGGATGAGCACGTTCATCTTCTCACCGGGCAGCACCACCGGCTTCAACGCGTTGGCAAGGTCGTTGATATTCAACACTTCCACGTGGTGTAGATGGGCCACCTTGTTCAGGTTGAAGTCGTTGGTCACCACTTTGGCTTCCCACTTCTTGGCGAGCTCAAGCAGCTTCAAATCCACTTCGCGGATTGACGGAAAGTCATCGGGAACAATCTGCACCTGGATGTTGGTGTTTGACTGCATCTTCTGCAGCATATCCAGGCCTCGGCGCCCCCTCTGTCGCTTCGACCCGTCAGTCGAGTCGGCCACAGTTTGCAACTCGCGCAACACAAACTCCGGAACCACCATCATCCCGTCGATGAAGCCCGCCTCGGCAATATCGGCGATACGCCCATCGATGATCACGCTGGTATCCAGCACCTTGGCGCTCCGCCGCGTAGGCCGTTCGCCACTGAAGATCGTCCCCAGCGCCGACGGGTTCAGCAGGTCGCCTTTGTTGGCCCCTACCAGTAACCCGACGTAGGTCATCAGCAGCAGCACAAAAATCTGCAAAACCGCTGAAGTCGCCCCACTCAGCGGTGCACTCCTGAGCACCAGGCAGAACAGTGCGGCGCCAAAGATCCCCAGAACGCTGCCGAACACCGCCCCGATCAGCCGTCGCAGGCTCAGCGCCCGCACCCGCAACTCAAAAACGATGACCGCGCCCGCTGCCCCGGCGCCCACACCTGCACTCACCCATTCTGTCAGGCCAAATGGATGAAGGAAATAACAGACCCCGCCAAGAAGGGCCACAAAAAGAAGACGAAGCAGAATTAGATCCATAAAAACGAACTCCCGCTGGCCAGGGGGGAAAACCCCTAGCCTCGGCACAAGAGGCGAGTATGCCCACCTCAGTGTGCGATCGTCAAGAGGGCTGTTCGCCATTCCATCCGGCAAGGCCCTCTGGCGGTCCTCGATCGGATCATCCCGCCTCCTCAATTCCCGATCCTGAGCCAGTCCTGCTTTCGTTCTTCCCCTCCGTACCCCTCTTGTGTCACACTGCTACCCATGGGAAGCAAAGACAAAGGCAAAAAAGAAGTCAAGAAGGCGCCGAAACCCAAGCCAAAACCGGAACCCGGCCGCAAGCGCGAAGGGTTTACTCCCGCCCCGCCGAAGTAGGGCCCCTGCCGTTAGCCTCTCTTCGACGAGCGAAAGCGCGCAGCAAGCCGTGCCCTGTTTGCACACACCAAAGGCCCTCCCGGTCCCCTTACCCGGCCACGGAGGGCTTTTGTGCGTCTGCAATCCCCAATCCCAAATAACTATCCAGCCGCGTTGCCAGAATCAGTCACCATCCTCCCCACTTTCTTCACGGAAGGCAGAAGCGATTCTCACGAAAAGGTTAGCTTTGAAGACAGGTGATTCGCCTGGAGGTACAACCATGCCATGGAAATGTGCCGCATCGATCCTTGCCGCAGCCGTCCTTGCAACTGCCGCCAATGCACAACAATCTGTCCAGCAACCCTCTAGCCCCGTACCCACCACAGCCATGGCTCCTCTGCCTCCCGTTCAGCCGCCCAATCGCCCGGTCATCGGCCTCGCTCTCGAAGGTGGCGGGGCCCTCGGCTTGGCTCACATCGGCGTCATCCAATGGCTTGAGGACAACCGAGTTCCCGTTGATCGCCTTGCCGGCACCAGCATGGGCGCTCTCGTCGGCGCCCTCTATTCTTCCGGTCAAACCCCCGCCCAAATGCGCGCCACCGCTTCCAGCGATGCCTTCACCGCGGTATTCGCCCTGCAAACGCCCTATGTCGATTCCAGCTTCCGGCGCCGTCAGGACCGCCGTCAGCTTCCCTCAGTCATCACCCTGGGCCTGAAAGGCGGACAACCATCGCTGCGAAACGCGCTCTTCACTGACCGCGGAGTCAATGAGTTCCTCACCGCAAACATGCTGGCGTACAATCGGCAGGATCTGGACTACAACCAGACTCCCATCCCCTTCCGCTGCGTTGCCATCGACCTCAACACATTCCAGGCCATCACTTTTTCAAATGGCCCTCTGCCAGAGTCCGTCCGCGCCTCAATCTCCATCCCCGGCATCTTCCCTCCCCTTCTTGCCTCGAACGGTCACTACCTTGTCGATGGCGGCATCCTCGACAACCTGCCCACAGACATCCTCAAACGCGATCTCCACGCCGATATCATCATCGCCATTCGTCTTCAGGACTCTGCTCTCAGCGAAACTGACACTGGCTCCATCGTTGGCGTTCTCAACCGCGCTTTCTCAGCCGGCATCGTGCGAAACGTCGAGCAGGCAGAGAGCCTGGCCGACATTGTCGTCCGCGTCCCCGTCGGCAGCTTCTCCCCTACTGACTACTCTAAAGCAGGCGATCTCATCCATGCGGGCTACATGGCCGCCGAGGCAAACCGCGCCACCTTGCTCCGCTACGCACTCGACGATCAAGGCTGGAAAGCCTACTTGGTCGCCCGCGACCTCCGCCGTTTGGCACAACCCGGCCTCCTGCGCCAAGTTGATGTGAAAGGTGGCGACCCTGGAGCCAAGCACCAAGTCCTCGCCGACATAAAGCCCCTCGAAGGCCAGCCCATTGCGTCGGCTACCACTCTCGACGCCTTGAAGCCAATCCAACGGCGGATACGGCGCCAGCTATGAGACCTTTGGCCCTGCTGCCGCCCGCACAGGCACCCTCGACAATCCAAACGAGGCAGGTCCAGACACAGGCGTACTGGTCCGTCTCACAAAAGACCCCATCGGGCCGCCCTATCTGCTCGTCGGACTCGATCTGGCAGCTGAGACCTCCAACATCACTCGTACAGAGATGAACCTGCGCTTCGTCGACCAGAACCTCGGGGGCTTCGGCTCTGAACTCCGTGCCACTGCACGCGTCGGTTTCATGACCGACCTCTCCGCCGAATACTACCGGCTCCTCACGCCATCCGGATTCTTCTTTGAGCCGCGCACCGGGATTCTCCGCGAACCTGTCTATATCTGGGCCAACCAGAAGCGCGTCGCCGAGCGCCTCCAGCAGGATCTGACCGTCGGCATTGAGGCTGGTCGCACCTTCAGCAACTCCTTCCAGGTCTCCACCGAGTGGCGCGCGGTGGACACGCGCTGGAGCCTCACCACTGGTTCCGGAGGCGGACCGTATCTCTCCGGAACTGCCCAGACCGGCCTGCTCCACATCACACTGGACAAGGAGTCCTCCGGAACCATCTCGCCTCAAGGCTTCCGCTTGGCAGCCTCTGCCGGAGCCCTCTATCATGCTGTCGATAGCGCCAATGCCCCGCTCGTCATGCTCTCCGCGGCACGCACCTGGTCATGGAACCAGAGCAACATCTTTGGCCTCACCGCCGACGTCAACTCCTATCTCCGCGCCAATGTTGCCGAGCCCTACCGCTTCACCATTGGCGGCCCGCGGCAGCTCTCCGCCTCATCCTTTGGCGAGTTTCGCGGAACCGACACCTACCTGGCCCGCTCCGGGTACCTCCGCCGCATTGCCGCTCTCCCCACCGGCCTTGGACAGGGCCTTTACGCCATCGTTGGCTATGAGGCTGGCGAAGTCTGGTCCCCTGAGGCCCACGACATCCTCCGCCAGGATGGAACCGCCGGCCTGGTCGCTGCCACCGCATTCGGCGCCATTTCCATCGGCGGCTCCGTCGGCGACGCCGGCAATCGCAAAGTCTTCATCACCGTCGGCCGCCTCTTCTGAGACGCTGTGGAACTATTCGGCGATTGACATTTCGAATTAGCGCGGCAGCAGCTCAAAGTCCTGAATCGCAAGCTTTGGACCGATCTCGAAGTTCGCATCATCGGGCAGAAACATCACCGTGATCTCGTCGAATTTTCGGATATTGGCAAGGGCCGGAACAGCGAATCGGAGAGTTTCGGTAGTAGGAGAAGACTTGACTGCGAAGTAGGCGGGCTCACTGCTGACGATGGGTTGCTGACCAAGGTAGAGGGCAGGCTTGGAAGGCGCGGCAGAGTTGGTCAGCAGCATCGCAACATTGAGAACACCGCGGCGATTGTTGCGGTTAAGCATGGTGACCTGGATTTCGCGGCAACGGGCGATGGGAATCGGACTGCCCAGGTTCTGATGAGCTTCCATGACCAAAGGGATGAAGTTTCTTGACTGGATATCGGCAACCAACGGGGTGCCGTGCGCCTGGTACGCCCATGGGCCGGGGCGCTTGCTTGGAGGCTGGAAGTACCAGTAAGGCGCATCAAAGCGGATGATGAGAGGCTACGTGGTACCGGGGGCAAGGAGATTAGTCTGGGCTGGAAGCGGCGGGACTATCTCCTTCTTGTCCGGGACCGGCCAGAGGATGATGCTTTCGTATCCTGAGATTCCGATGGCGGTTGGCTCAGCCGACTTCTGGTTGGCAGCACTGCCTTGCGAAGCGGCGTCGCCGACAGCCAAAGCGCTCGCGGCACTGGCTCGATTTCTGCTTGCGACTCCAAACATTAACGCGAACGTCGTGATGAGAACCGCCGGCACGCCGACCAGTGCAAGCCTCACAGAAGCGCGCACTCCGCTCTTCTGGCTTTCTAGAGTTGGCCCCGGCGTGCGAGAAAGTTTCCATGCAATGATGAAGGCGCAGAGCGCCAGTAGGGCGGCGGCCCACAGGTTCCATTGGTCCTGGAGGTCGTAAGCAGCCAGGTAAATGCACACCGCGATGAAGTAGCCATGGAGTTCACGGGGCTGGGTGCGTAGAGTTTCTGCGAAGAGCTCCCGCTCCGGCCAGTCCGGGCTCGACCATTGGGGCCGCAACGGTGCGAACGCGGGAGGGATGATGTTGCGCAAGCCCATTGCAAGGATGACGGAGCCGAGAACAGCCAGCAGCGGCGAAGCATGTGAGTCCTGGCTTGACAAAAGCACGATGGAAGGCACCCAGACCCATCCCGCGGCGTTGGTCAGTGCGAAGAGCCTGAATGAAAGTGGTGGGTCAGTGCTAAACGGCGTAGAGGAACGATTCCAATAGAATCGTGCACCCCCAAGGCCCGCCAGGCTGGCTGCAACAACGTAGAGAATGGCCCTGAGGAAGAGCGCTGCCAGCGATGGCCGGTGTGCGTCGGGCAGCTGGCAAACAAGAATCGCGAGGATCGATGCGTTGATGAGCCCGGCGCTGACCAGAAAGCCGACAAAGCGCGTCATGTTGGGCTGGCTCGAGCCTGCCTTGATCGAGGAGATGCCGATTTGTGTCGGAGATGCCATAGACCTAGGCGGCGATCCCGCGGCTACGATTCGCGAACCTCGATGCTGCTCCCCAAAGCGCGCAAATAACGGTCAAGAAGAATGGGAGACGCACCAGGATTGTCGCGGAGCGCATATCGGTGATTGCCGCGGTCGGACCGATCTTGTCGTCGATGTCCGTTGGGCGGTGCATCTCAACCCATTCCTCGTGCTGGCGAATCCGCTCCGCTTCTGTTGGCGGCGGATGCTCGAGCAGGTACCTGCTGATCGGACTGATGGAATCCCGATTGGTTGTCTGGCCTGAATTTTCAGTCCGTACAGTTGGCCCCGGCTGATTGATCGGGTAAGTGCTCACCGGTATCGCGGCAGGCTGACCAACAGGCTGGCCCAGAAAGTATTTAGGCACGACAACCAAGGTTGCCCACAGCGCAACCAGCACAGGGAGGCTCGCCCGCATTCCTCTGCGGAGCGGCTGCACCCTCAAGTTTCTTCTGGCCCATAAATGAGGCATGAGATACAGAGCCATTCCAGTCCAGATGAACAGCACATTCGCGGCAAGCAGAAAGCCTACGTCGGAGACGATGGACCATGGCCAGTCCATTCGACCAAACCGCTCATTGAGATTGAAGCGCGGCTCAAAGTTGCTGAGAAGACGCAACCACGCCGGAGCCAGCATGGACCAGGAAGCCGCGAAAAACATTAAGCTTACATGGATGCGGATCTCGTTGGAAACTCCCAACACAATCGCACCGAGGACCTGGCGCCAATACCAACCATTGGAGCGGCCGCAACGGAATTCCTCCAGCAGATCTCCGGCAAGCGCGTCATTGCGCGGGCCTGGAACCAGGTGTTCCAACATCCATGTCGCAACGGGTGGAGGCTCACCGCGTCTCATATGCGCTCTCCTTTCATCTCCGGCAATTCACCCCATAGCTCAGACAGCACGCGGCGAGTTGCATGCACCTGGCGTAAACCCGCGTTCGTTAATTGGAAATATCTCTTTGCTTTGCCGCCGCGCGCAGGCGTGGGATCGCCGAGGCTTGAGGAGACCAGACCCTTGCCCTCAAGCCGCTCCAGTGCCGCATACACGCTGCCCACCGAAACATCCCGCGGGCGATGCCTTTCGAGTTCTCGAGAGATGGGCACACCGTAGGCTTCCTCGCCCAGTTGGATCACGGCCAGAAGAATCATCAGCTCGAACTCTCCCAGATAGCTTCGCTCTGTCATTAATTCAACAATAGAGAAGAAATACGCACAGCGCAACCACGAATCACAAAATCCCAACCAATTTCGAAGCTCCGGATACTCGCCACACCAGGCAACAAAAAGGCCCTCCCGCACAGGAGAGCCTCGTTTGCAAGAATTCAAAGAGCCTGAAGCCTTACGCTACGACCTCAATGCCCATCGACCGCGCCGTGCCCTTGATGCTCTTGACAGCCGCGTCCACTGAGCCCGCGTTCAAGTCCGGCAACTTCTGCGTGGCGATCTCGCGCACCTGTTTCTCGGTCACCTTGCCCAGCTTTTCCTTGTTGGGCGTGCCCGATCCCTTTGCAATCCCAGCAGCCTTCTTGAGCAGCACCGCGGCCGGAGGGGTCTTGGTAATAAACGTGAAGGTACGATCCGCGTAAACCGTGATGACCACCGGAATGATCAGACCGGCCGATTCCTTGTTCTGCGTGCGAGCGTTGAACTGCTTGCAGAACTCCATGATGTTGACCTGCGCCTGACCAAGCGCCGGGCCCACTGGTGGCGCCGGTGTCGCCTTCGCCGCTTCAATCTGCAGCTTCACATACCCGGTAATTTTCTTTGGAGGTGCCATGATTCGTTTCCTTCGGAATCAGCTACTAGCTCCTAGCTTCTAGCTACCAACTGATTCGTGCTTCCTTTTGAAGCATTGTTTTGAATTTTGGAGTTGGCGCCGCAGCGTTCGCTCGCAACCGGGACCCGCTAGGTGAAGAGCCCGGCTAGAAGCTGAAAGCTAGTAGCTAGCGGCTGCAACTACTCAATCTTTTCTACCTTGCCAAACTCCAGCTCGACCGGGGTGGAGCGCCCAAAGATCGTCACCATGACCTTCATCGTCTCGCGATCTTCGTTGATCTCATCCACCACGCCGTTGAAGTTGGCAAACGGGCCTTCCGTAATCCGGACCTGCTCGCTCTTTTCAAACTTGATCTTCAGCCGCGGCTTATCCTTCGCGGTCTCGCTGCGGAAGAGAATCGAGCTGACTTCCTCTTCGGAAAGCGCTACCGGCTTGTCGCCGGTGCCCAGAAATCCCGTCACCTTCGGCGTGTCTTTCAAGACGTGCCAAAGATGGTTGTCCAGCTCCATCTCCACCAGCACATAGCCGGGCAGGAAGACCCGCTCCACTGTGCGCTTCTTCCCGTTCACAATCTCCGTCACAGGCTCGGTGGGAATCATCACCCGGCCCACCTTGTCCTTCAGACCGAAGGCTTCAATCCTGCTCTCGATCGACTCCCGCACCTTGCGCTCAAACCCCGAGTAGGCGTGCAGAATGTACCACCGGAAGTTCTCGTTGCGAACCGGCGGCGCCACTGCTTGCTCGGCGGGTTGTTCTAACTCATCTGCCATCGTGTTCTCGTTTCGCGGTTGCACTTACTGCTGCAGTCCACCCAGCTTGTTCAACAACTGATGCAGGCCGAGGTCGAAGATGTTGTCCACTACCCAGAAGTAAACGCCGAACAGGAAGACGGCGATGAGCACAACTGTCGTCGTCGCCTCCACTTCCTTGCGCGAGGGCGTTACCACCTTCCGCATCTCTCCGCGGACATCGGTCAGAAAGCGCGTGAACTCCTTCCACGCACCCACCGCTCGTTCGCCAACATTTGGCGACAGGTTGGTCCCCTGCCGCTTCGCCAGTGCCGGCTTTTTCTGATTCGGCTCGTCGTCCCCGTTTACCAATGCTGCTTTCGTGGCCATGCTTGTGTTCCTTCGCATCCGGCGTCCTGCCGGTCGCATTCTTGCTCAATCTGGCAGGGGCGGAGGGATTCGAACCCCCAAGTTCGGTTTTGGAGACCGACAGTTTAGCCGTTGAGCTTACGCCCCTAAAGGCAGTGGGCAGCTTACGCTGAACACTGTCTTACTTTGTTTCCTTGTGCGGCTGGTGCTTCCGGCAGCGATTACAAAACTTCTTGAACTCCAGACGACCAGTGGTCGTCTTCTTGTTCTTCGTCGTCGAGTAATTCCGCTCCTTGCACTCCGTGCACTGCAATGTCACAATTTCCCGCATTTCAAAATCCTTTCAACTTCAGTGAACAAGTGAATCAGCAACACCGCCTATTCACTTCTTCACTTGTTACTTCACAATTTCCGAAACCGTACCCGCGCCCACCGTGCGCCCGCCTTCGCGGATCGCAAACCGAAGGTTCTTTTCCAGTGCCACCGGCGTAATCAGCTCGATCGTCAGCTGCACGTTGTCGCCCGGCATCACCATCTCTACGCCTTCAGGCAACTCCGCCACTCCCGTCACGTCCGTCGTGCGGAAGTAGAACTGCGGACGGTAGCCCTTGAAGAACGGCGTATGACGGCCGCCCTCTTCCTTGCTCAGCACGTACACTTCACCCTTGAACACCGTGTGCGGCGTAATCGATGCCGGCTTGGCCAAAACCATGCCCCGCTCCACGTCTTCCTTGGGAATGCCGCGAAGAAGAAGACCGGCGTTGTCGCCCGCCATCCCTTCGTCCAGTTGCTTCTTGAACATCTCAACGCCGGTGCACACCGTCTTGCGCGTCTCCCGGAAGCCGACGATCTCTACATCCTCGCCAACCTTTACCTTGCCGCGCTCAATCCTACCGGTCACAACCGTGCCGCGACCGGAGATCGAGAAGATGTCTTCGATCGGCATCAGGAAGGGCAGATTGATCGCACGCTCGGGCTGCGGCACATACGTGTCCACCGCCTCCATCAGCTCGTCGATCTTGGCTTCCCACTGCGGCTCGCCGTTCAACGCGCCCAGCGCCGATCCGCGAATCACAGGTACGTCGTCGCCCGGGAACTGATACTTCGACAGAAGCTCGCGCACTTCCATCTCCACCAGGTCGGTCAACTCTTCGTCCTCAACCGCATCGCACTTGTTCAAAAACACCACGATGCAGGGTACGCCCACCTGCCGCGCCAGCAGTACGTGCTCCTTGGTCTGCGGCATCGGACCGTCGGTCGCCGCAACCACTAGAATCGCTCCGTCCATCTGCGCCGCACCGGTGATCATGTTCTTGATGTAGTCGGCGTGACCAGGGCAGTCCACGTGCGCGTAGTGACGGTTCTTGGTCTCGTACTCCACGTGCGCCGTCGCAATCGTAATACCCCGTTCCCGCTCTTCCGGCGCGTTGTCGATCGAGTCGAACGAACGGAACATGTTCTTCGGGTTGTGCTTCTGCAATACCTTCGTGATCGCCGCCGTCAACGTCGTCTTGCCGTGATCGATGTGCCCGATCGTTCCCACGTTCACGTGCGGCTTCGAACGGTCAAACTTTTCCTTGCCCATAAGAGTCCCAAATCCCTTTCGTAGCTAGTCTTGCCCGTTTCAACCAGGGGCGCCGGCCATCCGGCTCCAGCCCCAGAACTTGTCTTGCTACTTACCCTGCGACCTGCCGATGATCTCGTCCGCAATCATGCGCGGAGCCTCTTCATAGCGCGCGAATTGCATCGAGTAGGAGGCGCGTCCCTGTGTGGACGACCGAATGTCGTTCACATAGCCGAACATCTCCTTCAGCGGCACAATCGCCTTGATCAACTGCGAACCGCCCACATGCTCCATCCCCTCGATGCGCCCGCGCCGCGAGTTGATGTCGCCGATAATCGTTCCCATGTGCTCCTCGGGGACGGTGACTTCAACAGCCATCACCGGCTCCAGCAGCACCGGGCTGGCCTTCCTGGCCGCTTCCTTGAACGCGATCGAGCCGGCAAACTTAAAAGCCATTTCGTTCGAGTCCACTTCGTGGTAGCTGCCGTCGTACAGCGTCACCTTGATGTCCACCAGCGGATAGCCGGCCAGAATGCCAAGCTCAATTGCGCCCTGCACACCCTGGTCGATGGGCTTGATGTATTCCTTGGGAACAGAACCGCTCTTGATTGCATTGATGAATTCGTAGCCCTTGCCCGGCACGTTCGGCTCGATGCGCAGCTTGCAATGCCCGTAGTTGCCCGAGCCGCCGGTCTGCCGAATGTACTTGCCCTCAGCCTCGGCCGATTTCCGGATGGTCTCGCGGAAGGCAACCTTCGGCTCGCCGACATTGGCCTCGACTTTGTGCTCGCGTTTCATGCGGTCAACCAGAATCTCCAGGTGCAGTTCGCCCATGCCGCTGATGATGGTCTGGCCCGATTCGTCGTCTGTCCGTACCTTGAATGTTGGATCTTCGTCGGCCAGCCGCGACAAGGCCACGCCCATTTTTTCCTGATCGGCCTTGGTCTTGGGCTCGATGGCCACCGAAATGACCGTTTCCGGAAACGTAATCGCGCCCAGAGCAATGCCATGGTGCGGATCGCAAAGAGTGTCGCCGGTCTTCAGGTCCTTCATGCCCACGCATGCACAAATGTCTCCGGTAAAGACCTCGGTGACGTCCTCACGCTTGTTGGCATGCATCTTGACGAGTCGGCCCACGCGCTCGGTCTTGCCGGTGCGGGGATTCAGGATCGTGTCGCCGGTCTTGAGCGAACCGGAGTAAACGCGAACGAAGCAGAGCTTGCCGAATGGATCGTTGATGATCTTGAAGGCCAGTGAAGCCAAAGGCTCACTGTCGCTCGGCTTGCGGGAAACAATTGTCGTGTGATGTGCGGGATCGATGCCCTCGACCGGAGGCTTGTCCAGCGGGCTGGGCAGGTAATCGATGACCGCATCCAGAAGTGTCTGAACACCCTTGTTCTTGAAGGCGCTTCCGCAGATTACCGGGAAGACCTTCAGATCGATGGTGGCCTGGCGAATGCCCGACTTCAACTCGGCAATGGTGGGCGTCTCGCCTTCGAGAAACTTTTCCAGCAACACATCGTCGGTCTCGGCGATGATTTCAATCAATTGAAGGCGGAAAGCCTCGGCCTTCTTGAGCAACTCGGCGGGAATCGGCTCAATGTCGTACTCCGAGCCCATGGCCTCGTCGTGCCACAGAATGGCCTTCATTTCGATCAGATCAACGACGCCCTTGAAGCCGGCCTCGGCTCCGATCGGAATCTGCAGCGCAACCGGGCGCGCGCCCAGGCGCTTGCGAATGGTCTCCAGAACGTGCTCGAAGTCGGCGCCGTTCTTGTCCATCTTGTTCACAAAACAGATGCGGGGAATCTTGTACTTGTCGCCCTGTCGCCAAACCGTCTCGGTCTGAGGCTGCACGCCGCTCACCGAGTCGAACAGCGCAACCGCGCCGTCGAGCACGCGCAAGCTGCGCTCCACCTCGGCGGTAAAGTCCACGTGGCCCGGCGTATCGATGATATTGATGCGAAAGTCTTTCCATGTGCACGTCGTGGCGGCCGAGGTAATCGTAATGCCGCGCTCCTGCTCCTGCTCCATGTAGTCCATGGTCGCCGTGCCCTCATGCACTTCGCCGATGCGGTGCGTGATGCCCGTATAGAACAGGATGCGTTCTGTCGCTGTCGTCTTTCCGGCGTCGATGTGCGCCATGATTCCGATATTCCGGCAGCGGTTCAGTGGTGTAGTGCGAGCCACGGTAATTTTCCCTTGCGAGCCATGCAGCCCGCGGTTAAATCTCTTTTGTCCAACTAAGTCCCTAGTCCCTGCGTCCCTAGTACCTAGTCCCTACGCACTACCAGCGGTAGTGAGCAAAGGCCTTGTTGGCCTCGGCCATGCGGTGAACGTCTTCCTTCTTCTTCATCGCCGCGCCGCGCCCATTGGCTGCATCGAGCAGCTCGTTCGACAGCTTGTCGATCATGCCCTTTTCGCCGCGATTGCGGCCGTAGGTGATCAACCAGCGGATGGCCAGCGACGTGCGCCGGTCCGGATTGACTTCAATCGGCACTTGGTAGTTGGCTCCGCCAACCCGGCGCGTCTTTACTTCAAGCAGCGGCTTGCAGTTTTCTACCGCCTTCTTGAAGAGCTTGAGGGCATCGTCGCCGCCGCCCTTTTCCTCGAGGTTCTTCATCGACTGATAGAAGATGCCCTGGGCCGTCGACTTTTTGCCGCCCCACATCATCGAGTTCACAAACTTGGTGACCAGCGTGGAACCATACACTGGGTCCGGCGCCACTTCCCGCTTCGCAATGTGCCCTTTTCTCGGCATAATCCTCTAAGTCCTCGCGCTCTCGCGCCAAATGCTGCCCAAGTCCGGGTCCAAATCCTTCGCCCCGGAACCGTTTCTTACTTCTTGCCCTTCGCTGGCGCCGCGCCGCCCTTGGCTCGCTTGGCTCCATACTTTGAACGGCTCTGCTTGCGGTTGGCCACGCCCACCGAATCCAGCGTGCCCCTGACCACGTGATACCGAACCCCTGGTAGATCCTTCACACGGCCGCCACGAATCAGCACAATCGAGTGCTCCTGCAGGTTGTGGCCAATGCCTGGGATGTAGGTGGTGACCTCAATCCCGTTTGTCAGCCGTACGCGAGCAACCTTGCGCAGGGCCGAGTTCGGCTTCTTGGGCGTCTGTGTATACACGCGCGTGCAAACCCCGCGCCGCTGCGGCGATGCCTGCAGGGCAGGCGATGCCGTCTTGTACCGCGGGGCCGTACGGCCCTTGCGAACCAACTGATTGAATGTAGGCAAACCAAAACTCCTTACGCCAAAAACCCTGCTGCTACCAAATTCATCAGCCGCGCGCAGACCCATGGGGCCTCCCGCTGCGAAAAGCGCGACTTGAAGCCTGTCGCACACGCGCACGGAAGCCCAATTTTGCTGCTTCGCGTCTGCCTTCGTTCCCATCTCAGACGAGAACCGGGACGGTGGCCGTGCGCTCGCCGCGGCGAGGCCAACTCCGTTTCGCGGTTCCGGCCCGCATAGCCCTCCAAGGTGGAGAACGCGCGGACTCCGATGCGATTAGCCCCTGCCCTCCGCAAGAAGAGAGCGATTTCGGGGTCATGCCCGACCGGTCAACTGCCCCTGGCCTTGGGGATCACCGCCCGGACCTTGCTGCCTGACCGGGCTACCCGTACGCCCCCGCCGTTAAGACACACGAACGGAGGCGTTCTTGCAGAACCTTCTTACAATAGCAAGAAATGGGGGCTGGGTCAACGAATTCCCCCCCACCCCCAGGGCAATCGCATTTGGATTTCTCAGGCACAGACCGCAGGTCGTGCAGCTGATTTCGGCGGCATAGGCCAAATTGGCGATACCGAAAACAGCCATTTTGAGGGTCATGCGCGAGCAAATTAGCACCGGAAGAAGCCGAAAGTGGACAGACTCAGGTATTTTCAGCAACTCGGATGTCAAGAAAATTCCAAATGCAATTCCCCTGCCCCCACCCCAATTTTCTGCCGTTCTAGCCGGTCGGACGCAAGCGACCGAAAGGCAAGTAGAACCGCAGGAAACCGTGAGGCAAGACGCATCGTGCTACCTCAGGTTCTGACTGATTTCGGGAGCAGTGTCAAGACACGCTCACCAAACACCAAGAAGCAGGGGTGGGGTCAGTGGATTGGTCCCCACCCTGCAAAGTGTCACTCCGGTACTAGTTGATGCCTACCAGCTTCCAGGCCCCGCCATCCAGGGCAAACTCGGCATGGCGCTTGCTGCTCAGCTTGTTGCCGGAATTGTGGGCAATATCCTGCAACGGATCCGGGACGCCATCCAGGTTGACGGCCTCGGTGAAGGAAACACCTTTGCCGCCCGCATCGTCCTGCGGATCCTGCACATCGTGGGCCTTCAGATGATTGGCAACCGCCGCCACCACAATCACTGAGAACCTGGTGTCGGTTTCGCTCTCCGGCCGCCACTTGATCACGTCGCCGCCGTCCGCCAGCTTGATTGCTTTCTTGCCCTCTGGGGTCAGGGCAAAGTCGGCCCAGAACTTGTTGGGATAGGCCTTGGTCCGGTCCCAATACTTGTCCGTTACCCCCATCCGCATGCCCAGATCGTCCACGAAGATGTTGGCGCCCAGCGCGGGTGTCTGATCATACTTCGCCTGGATCAACGTCTGCGCCTGGGCCGCTGTCAGTTCCGGTGCCGACTTGCAGCCGGTCAGAGTCGATGCAAGAATCGATCCCATGCCCACCAGTGCCAATGCTGCAAAACCCTTCAAATTCATTGCCTTTTTCACTTTCCCTCCGTATACCGCGTAAAACGGTTCAAGTTTGTTCGACCCGCCATTTTTCACTTACTTTCCAGCACTGTCAATGGTGTTGCAAGTGACCTTGCGCACAACTGTCAGAATTCCCCTCGGCAAAGTGCAACCGACCCAGGTTCTCTCAGCGGGAGCCGGACGTTGTGACCCGTTCAAGCATCATCTCCAGGAAACCGCCTTCATTCGACTTCAGGCAGACCTGTGCGTTGGGTGCGCCCTCAAGCGGACGAGTAAAGCCTTTGTCGTCAACCACCAGGCGCATCGGCGTCGCGGGGCACAACTCGGGACGAATCGCATAAGCCACAGCAACTGGATCAAAAAGTGTCGGCGTCACCGGGTGCCCTTCGCTGCCGGCCATCCACTGGTGGTAAAGCAGCGTCAACTGGTCGGTCAGGAGTGAACCGTAGGAGAAAATCGTCTCCCGCTCCCATGTTTCCAGGTGGATCTGCGTCGAGTCGAGCGGCATCATGAAAACCGGCACCCCAACAGCCAGCAGAGCCCTCGCTCCGGCAGGATCGCGGTTGATGTTCCATTCCGCGTCGGCAGGGCGGCGCTCTCCGGCTCTCCCGTCGTAGCCCCGGTAGATGCTGCCTCCCATCATCACAACCCGCTTGAGCTTGCGAAAGGTTGCCGGATCCCGCTCAATCGCCGCCTGCACATTGAAGAGCGGACCAATCGCGATCAGCGTGATCTCGCCAGGATGGGCGCGAATTTGCCCGAGCAGAAATTCCACTGCATCAGCGTGCGTCCCCTCCGGCGCCTGGCTCGCGTAAGCGGACTGTGTAAGGACGTTGCTGTGGGGAGTCGCAACACCGGCGGCAACCGGAATCTCCGCTCGCCTCACTGCAGTCAGATAGCGGTCCAAAAGGCGGGCGCGCAGCTCAGTGTCCCCATACTCGGTGGTGATACCCAGAATCTTGAGCTCTCGGCTTCGCAGCGCCAGCGCCAGCGCAAAGGCATCGTCGATGTCGTCGCCTATATCGGTGTCCAGAATCGCCAGCTCCGGCTTGAACGTCCTCGACTGCGCCACTGGCTGGCCGCTACCATGAGCGGACTGCCCCGCAACACCGCCCGCCCCTACCAGAATGACCGCGAGCGCACTCCATCTCGCAACCAACCATGCTTTCTTCATGCTCAACACTCTAACCCCGCGGGCCAAACCCGCGCCTGTTGACTCCGCGTCTCCCTTTCCATAGAAAGCGCGGCGGTCATCCTGAGCGAAGCGCTTTTCAGCGGAGCCGAAGGACCTGCATCTTCTTTCCCGCTATAACCATCCGCTCGCTGTTTGGCCTGACGACTTGGAAATTCCACCATGCACCCAAATTCGCCACACCCTTGGCTGCGCCTACGCCTCACTCGCCGCCAGATCACCGCAAACTCCATAAAAACTCAGCGCCGCATCCCCCTGCTCCAGCAGCCGCGTGCGCTCGATCGTGCCATACCGCTCCTCAAGCTTCTCCTTCCGCCGATGCTCTGCAATCACCACCGCTCCCCGCGCAAGCACGCTGGCAGAATCGCCACCCAGCAGCCCCATCGTCACCGCATACTCTCGATCCGCATCATAAGGCGGGTCGAGGAAAACAAGGTCGAACCCTGCACCGTCCTCCAGCCGCGGCCTTTGCAGGAACGCGCCCACACTCCGGTTGTGCACCCGGAATCCTGCCGTCACTCCGAGTTTGGCCAAATTGGCACTGAGCACAGCAAGCGCAGCCGGAGCGCGTTCCACAAATTCCACCCTTGCGGCTCCGCGGCTCAGTGCCTCGATCCCCACCGCGCCGGATCCGGCATACAAATCCAGGAAGACTGCATCTTGGATGCGCGGCGCAAGCACGTTAAACAGCGTCTCGCGCAGCCGGTCGCTGGTGGGCCTTGTAGCCAGCCCTGGCGGGGCCGCAAGCGCGCGAGAACGGTACGATCCGGCGATGATGCGCATCGCCAACCAGCATACCGGAACCGAAACGGGCTCCGACCCACTACAATCCAGATATGCGAGGCTGGTCAATCCCGATGGGCCGTTGGATGGGCGTTGAGATGCGCGTCCATGCCTTCTTCCCTTTGCTGGCCGTCGTCTGCCTGGCGCTCAGCGCCTCTTGCGGCCTGGCGCGAGGCATCGGCCTGTTCATCGTGGTGGTAGCAGCAGTTTTTGTTCGGGAGACCGCGCGCTTTCTGGTGGCCGCGTGGCTGGGACTGCGGCTGCGCGCTGTTCTTCTGCTCCCCATCGGCGGACTCTTCGCCTACGCCAATCCTGAAAGCCAGGAAAGCGCAAACGCTGGCGCCGGCCAATTTGCCCTTGCGTTTGCTGGTCCTTTGGCCAACTGGGCCACTGCGCTGGTGCTGGCCTCTGTGTATCTGGGCGCGAGCAGCGATATGCATCTTCTCAACCAGCCATTCATCACGCCAGCCTATTTGCTGCGCAGCGCAGTGTGGATGCAGGTCTTCATGGGGCTCATGCACCTGCTGCCCGCCTATCCTCTGGATTGCGGACGCCTCATCCGCGGCAGTTTTGCCCGCCAGCACGGCCTGGCGCTTTCCGGTCGGGCGGCTACTGGCCTGGGACAGGTGATCGCCCTCGCCGCCGTCGTGGGCGGCATGTTGCTCCATGACTACTGGCTCAGCATCGCCGGCTTCTTCATCATGATCGGAGCGCAGATTGAAGATCAGGGCGTCTTTTTCCAGTCGGTCGTGGATACCGTGCAGATGCGCGAGGTGATGCTCACAGATTTCGCCACGCTCTCACCCTCTGACACATTGGCCGACGCCCTTGGCCGCTGCGTCCATTCGCTGCAGGAAGACTTCCCCGTTGTACGTGGTCCGCAACTCGTCGGCATCGTCTCCCGCCAGCGCATCGTTGACGCCCTGCGCAACGACGGCAACGGCTACGTGCAATCGGTCATGTCCCGGGCCTTCCAGGTGGCGTGCCCTGAGGACACTTTGGGAACCACCATTCGCCGACTCACCGCAGGCCACGGCCTCGCCCTCATTCCCATCACTGAGAGCGGGCGTGTCGTGGGAATTGTCAGCGTTCAGAATCTGATGAGTTCCATGTCTTTACTTGCCGAAAAGCGCCGCCTCGAGCACGAGGAAGCCCAGGACTGAAAGTGCTTATGCCCGCCAACGCGGACCATGCCCCCCAGCGACATGTCTCCGTCGCTCAGTTGGAGGGATCGCCTATTGAGCCCGGCCTCTACCTGGTGGCTACCCCGATCGGCAACCTGGGTGACATCACCCTCCGCGCCCTCGACGTGCTCAAACGCGTGGATCGTATCGCCTGCGAAGACACGCGCCAGACTCAAAAGCTCCTCAACCACTTCCAGATTGCCACCCCCACCGTAAGCTGCCATCAGCACAACGAGCGCCAGCGCGCAACCGAACTCATCGAAGCGCTCAAAGCGGGTGGTCGCATTGCCGTTGTCTCCGACGCCGGAATGCCCGGTATTAGTGACCCAGGCGCATGGCTGACCGCGGAAGCCATTGCCGCCGGCGTTCCGGTCATTCCCATTCCCGGTGCCAATGCTGCGCTCAGTGCGCTGGTGGCCTCAGGGCTGCCGACCAGCGAATTCCAGTTTCTGGGCTTTCTTCCGGAGAAAGCCGGCGCACGCCACAGCCGGCTTGAAGACCTGGCTGCGGAAGCCGAAAACGCCGCAACGGCGCGAACCCTTATTTTTTACGAGGCCCCGCACCGGATTCTTGAGACTCTAGCTGATTTGGAATCTGTCTGGGGGCCCACTTTACGCGTGACCGTTGCCCGCGAACTGACCAAGATTCACGAAGAGTTTCTGCGCGGAACCGTTGGATACGCGCGCCAGCAATTGGCCGCCCGCGATCGAGTCCGCGGTGAAATCACCCTACTGGTCGAGGCCCTGCCTCAAATCCGCTTGCAGGCCGGCACTCCATCTGCAAGCGCTGCCGGCGAAAAGATTGCCGACCGCATTGCACGCATCCAGGCTGAAGCTGGCCCCGAAGCGCACATCGACGAGAAGGAAGCTCTCAAGCGCGTTGCCCGTGAGCTGGGCCGGTCGAAGAGCGAACTCTACCGGGAACTCCAACGGGAGCGGGCACGACTGACCACCAGCTCTCGATCAACATGCAAAACTCCCTGAAAAAAGAACCGGCGAAATATAGCAATTTCGGAATTGGTGTAGACCGAAAGCACACAGCCAAGTGGCGTTTTTCTCAAGAAAACGTCACCTTTCGATGCTCTCAAGAAGTCTACGTGTATTCCGAAATTGCTCTAGAAACAACACAATCGCCGCATCCAGAATTGTCATTGGTTGCTTGCCTGAGAACTTCCAGATTGAACCAGCATCCTTTTTAGCATCGGCATCGCGCTGCCAAAGTCCGAATACGACTCCGCCGACTGAGGCGGCAACCTCCGCTGCCCCACAGCTTTCGGCTTTTGGAGAGGTTCATCCAACACAGACAGCATCGCCTCTTGCTGCACCCGGTAGGGATTGACCCTCACCCTGGCCAGAAAGAACCACGGATACTGCGTCAACTCAATATGTTCCACTTCCGCGGCGTTGAAGTTCTCACTCACCCTGCGAAGCGCCAGCTTGAGCGCACTGGCAATGGCTTCCTGCGATGTATCGCCTACCCCGCTGCGCAGCGAACCATCGGCAATCTTGATGAAATTCCATCCCCGGGTGTGGATCTTCTTCTCGAGTCGCTTTGCATTCGAGGACCGCACAAAATTCCAACCCTCGCGAAACTCTTCTGTCGCCAATTTGAAGCCAACGGGCAACTCAATCCGCTCGCGCAAGAGTACGTTCAATTCAACAATAGGACGCATCGAAGAACCTCCTTGTTAGTGAACAAGCTGGAGAAGACTCGCCGTGATGGGCTCGCGGCTGGACACTTGCAAAATCTGCGCTGACATCCGATCCCGCCGGGGAAGGCCTCCCATAATTCGCAACAGGGAACCCATGCTGCTGCCCTTTTGATAAAAGCCGTCGGCCGCAATGCCAGAAGGTACCTCATCGCCAAGGAACGCGCCGCTCATAGCGATCGTCTGGATCGCGGGAAACCGGCGCCGAACTTCGGACAGCAACTCGAAACCGGACATTCCTGGCATGTGCAGATCGGAGAGGAGAATCTCTGGGGCTTCGTTTCCGATCTCAAGCAATGCAGACAATCCGTCTTCAGCGGATCGCACGTGGTAGCCGATCTCAGTGAGTACACACGATAGCGAATATCGAATGGACGGCTCATCGTCGACAATAAGCAGGCTTGCCAGAAAACTCTTGTTTCTGTCGCTCATCTCATGCCCCTCCAGAAGATTCACCTGGGGAATTGGAGTGAGTATCCCATTCGACAACTGGCAATGCTGGTCAGTTTCGCACAGGACTGCCAGGACCTTGAGGGCGCTGCAGGTGAGCAACAATTTTTTCTTCCGTTCAGGGCACCGCTTGCTCCACCCCAGAGACGAAAACAATTCGTTCGGGGACACCACCCCTGAGGGTCGCGAAGAAGAGAGGGAATCGGCCTCGACGATCCCCATTCTTGGGGGCACGAAGGCCCCTTCGAACTACCGCTCTGGATTGCTCGGATGAGCTGTCTGTTGAGCGATGTCGTCCGGTATTTGATCGTGCAGAACCACGTTCAACAGCGACCTGTGGATCTTGATGCGCCCGTTGTATTCGATAAAACCTAGCTTGCGAAAACGGTTCATGAAGAAGCTCACGCGCGATCTGGTCGTGCCGACCATCTCCGCAAGGGTCTCCTGCGAGATCTTGGGTATGTATTGTTCCGGTTCGCCGGGCTTGCCGAATTCCGCCATCAGCAGCAGAACGCGCGCCAAGCGTTTTTCGCTCGAATTGAAAAGCTGATCCACCAGATCGGCCTGGATGCGCATGCTTCGCGCCAGCAGAAACTTCAGGAACATGTTGGAGAACTCATGCTCTTCGTGCATGACCCGGATCATCTCTTCCCTGCTGACCTTGAGCGCAGAACAAGCGGTAATGGCAGTGGCCGTCGCAAGGCGCTTTCCGCCCAGGGTCGCGAGCGCTTCCTCTCCCACAAAGTCGCCGTCGCCAAGCAGCGTGATGGTAGCTTCCTTTCCAGCTGCGGAAACAACAGTCACTCGCACGCGCCCCTTCTGAAGATAGAAAACCGAGTCCGCCGAATCTCCCTGAGAAAAGAAGGGCTGCTTGGGGGCGAATTGGACAATCCTTCGCCCCAGGCCTGCGCTCGCCAGGAAGGCTGCGACGTCGAAAGCGGGCTTTGAAAGCTCAACCATTCAAAACGGTACCTTTCCAGAAAATGATCTCGAACAGGGTGTTGCTGGTCAGATCGCGTCTGCTTCTCCGTCAACTTAAAAAAGTGAACTCTTGGCAATGGAGAAGCACTCATCGACTCGGATTGACTTTTGGCGGGAACCGGGGCCGCTCATTCAACTACGCGCCCACAAAGTGCCCATCCGCGCCACACTTGCCCCCGCATTGTCCCATATGGTCTCAACGGGGGCGGACAGGCGTATGGTCAATTTTGCTCACTTTTGAGTAAAAATTTCAAGGGCCGCGTTGGCCACCCCCGTTCCCGGCAATTCACCCACCCATCGGTGCTGTCGCCGGTCCCGCGACATGCCTGTATCGCAATCAAAAAAAGTTAATACAGGTTCGCCCTGCCCAGAGCCCCCGCTTGGCGGGAACGACAAGAATGGCCCTGGTCTTGCTTCGTCCCTTGCAGCGGGCGCGGCGCATCTTGCCCAAATCGGCGGAGCTTCTCATGCCCGGAGCTCGTCACAATCATCTGCAATTTCTGCCCTGAGCCCTATTGCTCAGACCCCGCAGGGCGATGGCCCTAACGTTAAAACTACCTTGTGCGCCTCAAGTGCGCGTAAAGCAAGTGACGCTGCGCATGGGTAGAAAAAAGGTGAGATGCATGAAGAAAATTATGACGTTTGCGGCAGTACTCAGCATGACGACCCTCTGCTGGGCAGCATCCGGTCGCGAAGCAACAAACGACCGGCTGGACCACGCTGGCGCAGTGCTACACGAGATTATGTCGGCTCCCGATAGAGGCATTCCCGAAGAAGTTCTGGAGCACGCAAAGTGCGTGGCAGTTGTGCCCCACTTGCTCAAGGGCGGCTTTGTGTTTGGTGCGGAAAATGGCAGAGGCGTCGCCACCTGCCGGACCGCAAATGGTTGGAGCGCTCCAGCGTTCTTTACCATTACTGGCGGAAGCTGGGGAGCCCAAATCGGCATCGAAGGCGTCGATCTGGTCATGATCATCCAGAATGAGCGGGGAATGAAGGAATTGATCGGGAGTAAGTTCGAGCTCGGTGCGGATGCTTCAGCAGCAGCCGGACCGGTTGGACGCCACGCTTCCGCCAATACTGACTGGAAGCTTGAAACCGAGATTCTGACCTACTCGCGCGCGAGGGGCGCTTTTGCCGGAGTCACGCTGAACGGTTCTGCAATTCGCCGCGATGACGATTCCACAGAGGCAATCTACGGGCGTGACATCTCAACAGCCCGCATTCTGCGCGGCGAAGTTGCCGTGCCGGATTCGGCACGCTCCTTCCTTGACGCTGTCATGAGGGCGAAGGCACAGGCCATCGCTTCCAACTAATCGGCCGGTCCCGGTGAGTTGAATCGGCTGTTGTACTCGCGAAGGGTACCTGGAGATTCATTGAGTTTCCAGGTGCCCACAACGCAAAGGAGAGTCTATGCTTTGGACAATTTTTGTGGTTCTGCTGATCCTGTGGCTCCTCGGTTTCACCCTCCATATCGGCGGGGGCCTGATCCATATTCTGATCGTGATTGCAGTCATAGTTCTAATCATCAACCTCATCGGCGGTCGAAATCGCCCTTGAACCGACCAAGGCCTGAGAAGCACTCTCAGGCCAAAGGGCGTTTCCAGGAATGCAATGCCCTTCTTGATTTCATTCCGGGTCGCATTTTCCTGAGCTCCCGTCGACTTGAGTAGTTCCTCTTCGGGACTCAGCATTTTTGGCCGCGCTATCGCCTTGTAAGGCTGGCGCGTCCGATTCCTCGGACTCTCCGCACATTCGCTTGGCGCGTTTCTCCTCAATCTCCTCTTTAAGCCGGTCGGCGTGACCTCTGGCGGCGCGGAGCGTGTCAACGAGTTTGAGACAGGTGGCGTCAGAGTTTAGTGTCGAATATC
>OBLU010001033.1_pt1 | contig 25993 bp, 27 predicted proteins | sample 1518681 | NCBI WGS metagenome assembly OBLU01 (sample SAMEA3539304, study PRJEB22396) | soil metagenome | biome: tundra; feature: field; material: soil | place: USA | collected 2010-05 | depth 0.15 m
CACGGTCTGCCACTACCCACCGGGGACGTCGAAGTGGAACAAGATCGAGCACCGCATGTTCAGCTTCATCTCCATGAACTGGCGAGGCCGGCCACTCGTCTCCTATCGGACGATCGTCGAGCTGATCTCGAACACGACGACGGTCAAAGGACTCACCATCCGAGCCGAAGAAGATCTCAACTACTACGAGACAGGGACCAAGGTCAGCGACGACGAACTTGCTGCCGTACCCCTCACCCGTCACAAGTTCCACGGCGACTGGAACTACACAATCGCCCAATCAGACTCTCGGTGAGCCCTTACGGGTGCGGGTTCGACTCATGCCGTGAAAATGGGTGGGACCGCCCACCACGAGCAGGTCGATGTCGCCCAACCGTTCGCGGCCTGCCTCAGCCACCGGGACCACGACCACGTTGTCCACCGGCTCAAGGCCCTTGCCAATGGCATCGGCGATCGCGTGCGTGTTACCGAACATCGACTCGTAGACGACTACTGCCCGCATGGCCACATCCCCTGTGCTCGCCGGCCGCCTGAAACGGCCTCACGCCGAGGACGCTAGCTCTGCTCGCCCCTCTCGTCCTTATGAGCAGCGAACGCGTTCAACCGGCACAACCCAGGCGAGTCTGCTCGGCCACAGAGATCTTCCGAACTTGGACTGATCGGGATATGTCGTTCAGACCAGTCACAGCCCAGATTGACGGCCAGCACTCGGCTCCAGCCGGTGATCCCGACGGTTGCGCTCTGGCGACTCGGCCAGGCCCTGGCGGAATCCGTCGGCCGAAATTGCTCCCGGTGTGTTCCATAGTGCAATCAGCGGGTCCAACGTCTATTTGGTGCGGTCCGGGTCGTCGTGGCGCTCTCGACCACCGGAGCCACCCCGGGGCAGCTGGCTATCTTCAGCAGCCAGGCCACCGACCTCGTGGTCGACGTTTCCGGGTACTCCTCGTCAGCGGGCGGCAGCGGGAGCGTGTTCACCTCCGTCGGCCCCGCCATCCGCATTTGCGATACGAGAGTGGCAAAACCGTCCACCCTGTCCGGACCGCTGTTCCAATGCGATGGAAAGGCGATCGGCCCGGCGAGCACCATCGTCGTGAACGTCTCTCCGTTCGCTGCGGTGCCTGCTACAGCCAAGGACGTGGATCGTTCAACGAAACAGCGGTGAATCCCACTCTGGCCACCGTCCTGACCATTTTTCCCAACTCGCCCCGACCCGTGGCCTCCGATCTCCATCTGGTGCCGGGAGACCTCAAAGGCAACCTCACGATTGCCGCCATCTCTGCGAACGGAACCATCTCGATCTTCAACAACGCCGGAACCGTGGAGGTGGTGATCGACGTGTTGGGGTGGTACTCGTAAAGCGGTCGGCCCACCCGGAGGAGCCGAACGTGCTCCTCAGGGGCAGCGCGGAATGTACGCCTCCGGTGGTGAAACATCACAGTCAGTCAACACTTCCGTCCGGCGCCCGGCAGGTTCGGAGCCGGAGAATCTGATCTTCACGCTCGTGAAATATTTCCGACCGGCGGCACTCACGGTGTGGGAGAGGAAGAACTGAGCTGGAAAGACATGGAACGTGCCATTTGCACAGTCCGGGGTGCAGTCATTCTGCCGGAGGACGCCCCGACCCCTGGCCGAGGTGGCGCCCCACTTCAACCAGGTGAGATTCTCCGCCACGGCGTTGCCGTCACCACACGCCAGCACGATGCGCACAGGTTTCACCCGACCGGGTGAGGCGCAATTCCAATCGATGACAGGAAGCTTGGCCGAGCGACTGGCGGCGTCCGCCGCCTGCACTGCTGCCCCACCCGAAGAAAAGGGCGGGCGGCAGGACGATGACCGCGCCAAGCCACGAGGGCCTCAGGGCTGTCGTTCGCACATCAGTCGCTCCCATCCCCATCGTCGCCCTGTCCGTTCGTGCCATCCGTCTGCCACTTCTTCAACCAGCCGCCCAGTTGCTTACCCAGGTCTTGCACATTGCCGGCCGTGCGGTCGAGGAACTTCGAGAATCGCTCTCCGTAGTGGGCAACCGCCGCGTTGAACTCAGCCGACGGGGGTGGCTCGTGCCCACGTCTTGGATAGTTGCCAGCCCGAATCCGGTCGTACTCACCGGACTGGACCCATTGCGTCAACTCCTTGACGCGACGCACCGCGATGGGATGTGTGAGGCTGAGCTCGGCCCAGAATCTCGTGTGGCGCGAAAAGAGATCCTCCTCGTCGTCGTAGTCCGCCGTTTGCTTGAGGAACGACTCGAGGCTCATGCCGGGTACCGCCCCGCCCGCCAACCGCATCAGGACGCGACACGGCGCCAGAGGGTCTCCCATCACGAGTGCCGCCGCCCGATCGCAGGAGAGTTCGGCCGCCCGCGACCACTCGAGGAGAGCGAAATACAGACCGCGAATAGGAAGCCCGAGAAGGAGGGACTTCGGAAGGGCTCCCTCCATGAACTGTTCGAGCAGCAACAGCGCCGTCGAGTAGTAGTTGTGCTCGGAGAGCACGTGGCCGAGCTCGTGACCCAGAACGGTCTGGATCTCGTCGTGCGTATACGATCCGATCAAGGACGAGTTGACCACCACAATCGGTGTCTTGGCGCCGATCGCCATGGCACTTACTGCTGCGTTGTTGATCATGTACAGGTCGGGCACCGAGTCAAGGTCGAGTATCGACGTGCACTGGACGTACCTGGTCCACACCTCAGGCACTTGATCGGTGCCCAGCCGCACTGCATTGCCCATGACCATCTGGCGTAAGCGGCGCTCATGCCCCAGGTCGCTGAGCCGTTTGATGACCTTGTCGAGCAATGGCACCGAATGGAGCGCCGACGTGGCGGCCCGGTCGGCGGGATGTTCGTAGGCCTTGGCACTTATCTGCTCGAAACGGTGCGCCAGTTCAATCGCCATGGCTTTCTCCCCTGATATGCGTCACCCGACACTAGGTCGAGCTTCGTCACCCCGGGGGAGCGGGTATCCGCGCCCCAACGCGCTCCTCTCGGGTGTCAACCTCAGTATGGTCAATCTCGAGACGCAGAGCTGGACCGCGGCGCGCACCTGTACCGATCTGACCGCGAGCCCCGGCGCTTCGCTTGCGCACCACCTCGACCGAGACCTCGCCCGCGCCCCCCGCAGTGGCGCAGCAGCTCTCGGTGGATACGTAGTGCAGTGACCCCTTGGGGGCAATCTCACCCCAGCCTGTACTCCCAGCCCTCCTGCCAGGCGAACCTACTCGTTGCCAGATCACGGAGATCAGAACCGCTAATGAAGCGATCGAGGCCCCATCGGGTGGCAACGTGTCCGACAACGAGGATCCGGAGACCGTCCCATCGCGAAGGTAAGTCGGCGAGGAACCGACCCACTCGCTCGGTTGCGTCGTTCCAGCTCTCTCCGCCCGGATAGGCATGATTCAGGTAGACGCTCCGATCGCCATGGACCTCTGCCGACGACGCCCCGTTCATTTCCCCGTAGTCGCATTCCCGAAGCCTCCAATCGTGGAAGATCGGCACCGCCGAACCCGAGAAGGCGATGTTGGCGGTCTTCGCCGCCCGACCGAGATCGGAGGTGAACACACTGGCAAAGCCGTCGTGTCGCCGGCGCCGGCCCAGGGCGGCGGCTTGTTCTCTACCAGCAGCCGAGAGTCGACCAGGCAACCACCCGGTGGCGACGCCCTTCTCGTTGTCCTCAGTCGTGGAGTGGGTCTCGAAAACGATCTGGATGGCCATGGTGACTTCTCGTGCGGAGCTCAGGGTGGCCGCGCCTCACTCCGATTCTGCGGTCTTCTTCAGTGCGGCCAGGGTGGCCGGAATACCCGAGTGGGCCGCTTCGGTGCGGCTGTCGATGTACTTCTGCGCATCCTCGCCGAACCTGTCGGTGAACATGGCGATGCCACCTGGGAGAAATTCCCAGGACTCCGTCACTTCAGTCCCACCGTCTACAGGGGCGAAGACGTACCCCCACCGCACGAGGGAGCCACCGACGATGAAGGCGAATTCCTGACCTCGGCCGGCAGCGACGACTTCGGAGCGCGTCTCCCAGGTCGTGTCGCCGTCCACATTCCGGCCCGTGAACCACTCTCCGACCTGGCCGGTACTCCCCTCGTCCCACCAGCCCGCTTTGCATATCGGACTCCACTCTCCGATGCGGGTGACATCGGTCACCATGTCATAGAGGTCTTCGGGGGTGCGGTTGATGACGATCGATTCTGAATAGCTGAGGTTGCTCATGGGCAGAGTATTCCCCGTCTCCGGCCGGCGGGCCAGTTCTCCCTTGGGATCATGTCGAAGGATGGTGCCAGGTCACCCCACCTCCACACGTGGGCGCGCTGCGTGCAACGTGATGGCTGTGATCCAATAGGGCCATGAGTGCCTACAAGGATCGATGGCTCGAGTGCACGGACACGGCTCTGCTCGTGAAGGGCTACTACTTCCCCTGGGGCACCAAGCGGATCCTCTACGGCTCCATCACGTCCGTGGACCGCTTCACCATGAGTGCGTTGCGCGGGAAGGGACGGATCTGGGGCTCCGGGGACCTGAAGCATTGGGCCAACTTCGATCCCCGTCGCCCGATGAAGTCCGTGGGGTTCTTCCTCGACGTGGGTCGGCACGTGATCCCGTTCGTCACGCCCGACGATCCCGACGCGTTCGAGCAGGCACTGCGATCGCACATTCCATCGGGTTCGTCGAGCTGACCGGGCCGGCCGTCCCGGGAGGAGATCAAAGAGCGGCGAGGACCTCTTCGGCCGAGCTGGCGTTGAGGCCGGGGCCCGGCTCGACGCCCAGCCAGGTAACGATCCCGTCTTCAATGATGGCGGCGTAACGCTGCGAGCGGGAACCGAGGCCGACGCCGCTCCCGTCCATGGACAGGCCCATGGCGGTCGTGAATTCCCCGTTTCCGTCGGAGACCATGAGCACCGACTGCCCCACGCTCTGGTCATTGCCCCACGCCGCCATGACGAAAGGGTCGTTGACCGAGATACAGACGATCTTGTCCGCACCCTTCGCCTTGATCTCGTCGGCCCGTAGCACGAAGCCCGGCAGGTGGTGATCCGAGCACGTCGGGGTGAAGGCGCCGGGTACAGCGAAGAGCACGACCTTACCCGTGCCCAGCAGTTCCCCCGAGGTGGTTGCCTGCGGTCCGTTCTCCCCAAAGGTGAAGACCTTCACATCAGGTATCGGGTCACCGGTGGCGATCGCCATGTTGTCTCCTCTGCCGTTCGTGTGCGTGACGCAAGGTTGCCACACCGCCCGCTGCCACCCGCAATCGACAGTGGAGAGGTAGCCTGCGCCCCCGTCTCGACGTCATGGTCGGGCTCGTTTCGGGAGACTGGCTACGAGGGGACGTGCGATGGGACATGCGTTTGATCGGCGCTCATTCCTGGCAGGGGGGGTGCTCTTGGGTGCCGGATTCGCCTCTTTGGGGGCCGGATCCGATCGGGCCGGGGCGTCCCTCTCCAACGGCCCGGGGCGCAACGGCATCTCCACGGCCAAGCCCAAGCGCGGCGGCTCCATCACCTTCGGGATCGATACCGAGGAAGGCGGGTTCGACCCGACCACGGCACGCTGGGACGAGGGCGGCTTCCTCTATGGCCGCACCGTGTTCGACCCACTGGCGATCGTCACCGCCGCCGGCGCGGTCGAGCCCTACCTGGCCCAGTCGATCAGCTCCAATCCGGACTTCACGGTGTACACGATCACCTTGCGGCCGGGCATCGTGTTCCACGATGGGACCCCGCTGAACGCAGCTGCACTCCAACTCAACTTGGAGAAGCAAAAGGCATCGCTCCTGACCGGCCCGGCGTTCCAGGCTGTCGAAAGCATCGGGGTCACGGGGCCACTCACCGTGACCATCACGATGAACTCGCCCTGGGAACCATTCCCCTATGCCCTGGCCGAGGCCCAGACCGCGTACATCGCGGCCCCTTCCATGCTCAACAGCCCGGATGGCACGTTGCATCCGGTGGGCACGGGCCCTTTCATCTTCCAACAGTGGATTCCCAACAGCCACTTCACCGCCACCGCCAATCCCCATTACTGGCGCAAGGGTCTGCCCTACCTCAGTTCGATCACCTTCAAACCGATCATCAATCCTTCGTCACGGGACGATGCCCTGCAGTCGGGCACCATCGACATCATGCACACGAGCACGCCGCAATCCTTCGTGCAGTTCCGGCACAACAGGAAGTGGGCCTACGTGGACAACAGCGGCGCCATTCTGGGTCAGCCCGATGTGAACTGCGTGATGCTCAACACCGCCGTGCCCCCGTTCGACAACCACACGCTGCGCGTGGCCCTGGCGAAGGCCAGCAATGCCGCCCGCTATGCGAAGGAAATCGACCTCGGCCTGAACACCCCCATGACGGGGCTGTTCCTCCCGGGCAGCCCGTACTACACCAAGACCGCCTACCCCGCGCCCGACCCCGCTGGTGCGGCGAAATTGGTCAAGCAGATTCAGCAGGCCGCGGGCCAACCGGTCGCGTTCACCCTCACCGCCACCAACAATCCCGAGGTCGAGCGGACGGCGCAGTTCCTCCAACAGGAGTGGGGTCAGGCGGGCATGAAGGTCACCATCAACATTCAGGAACAATCCGCGCTGATCAACGATGCGCTGGCCGGGAAATACCAGGCCGTCACCTGGCGCCAGTTCGGTGCCGTCGTGCCCGACCTGAATTACCGTTGGTGGAGCACGACGACGGCCAGCGGGCCGATACCGCTCAACATGGCCCGCAATTCGGATCCCCGTATTCAGGCCGCCCTCCTCAGCGCGCGCGCCTCGAGCGATCCGGCGGTGCGGATCAAGGCGTATCAAAAGGTCAACCAGTACCTGGGTGAGGACATCCCTTACATTTACGGCGATCGGTCGACGTGGGCCGTGGTGGCCAACCCCACGGTGCAGAATTTCAACAACCCGATGACCCCCAAGGGTACGAAGGCGTTCGCGCTCGACGCCGGGGTCATATGGCCGACCCAGATATGGGTGTCCTAGCGGGCGGTTCAGCGCATCTCGACGTCGTCGAGGTACTCCTCACGCCAATGCGTGAATTGTTCCTCGGGTAGTCGTAGGCAGTACGTCGGCTTGAGCGCCTCCACGAACCCCCGTTCGTGACTCACGGCGATGATCGTCCCGGGCCACATGCCGAGCATGGTGCCCACCGCGGTGATCGACGAAGGATCCAGGTTGTTTGTGGGCTCGTCGAGCAGAAGCAGGTTGGTCTCTCCAGCCGAGAGCATGGCCAATCCGAGCTTGGCCCGCTCCCCGCCCGACAGGGTGTCCGGCATCTGATCGGCCGCTTTCGACGGCAGTCCGAACGAACCCAGGAGAGCCCGCCGCTCCCGCTCGGTGGCCAACACAGTGTCGCTCACATTGTCCAGCGTGGTCAGCGAGAGGTCGATCTGCTCGTGCTCCTGGGCGAAGTAGCCCAACGCCACGTTGGCGCCGAATTCGATCACTCCGTTCGTCGGTTCCTGGACGCCGGCCAGGCAACGCAGCAAGCTGGATTTGCCTGCGCCATTTCGACCGATGATGACCACGTGGTCGCCCCGGCTGACGTGAAAATTCACGTCGCTGATGACCTCATTCCTCCCGTAGACCACCGCCAACTTGGAGACCTCGAGGGGGATGACGCCCGAGCGCGGCGGCGTCGGTAGGCGGAATTTGCTGGCCTTCTCCCGCTTGTCGACCTGCGTGCGCTGCCCCTCGATCCGCTCCACCCGCTTGTCCAACGACTTGGCCACCTTGGCCCGCTTGGCCGTCTGCCCCCGCATGGAGTCGGCCAGGGTGGACAGGCGCGTGATCTCGCGTTTTTCGAGAGCGGCCGAGCGTTCCCGCTGCGACTGATCGGCTTCGTGCTGGGCCTCGAACTTGGAATAGTTGCCCTTCCACTCGGTCAGGCGCTGGTTCGAGATGTGCAGGACCTTGGAGATGGACCGGTCCAACAGCTTCAGGTCGTGGCTCACGACGAGAATGGCGCCACCGAATCGCTCCAACTCATCGAGCAGCCAGCGTTTGGCGGCGCGGTCGAGGTGGTTGGTCGGCTCGTCCAGGATCATCAGCTCCGGTTCTTGGAACAGGACACGCATGAGGTCGACGCGCCGTCGCTGGCCCCCGGAGAGCGATTCGATGTCCTCCAGGAGGAGCTCTTGGCGCAGACCGAGGCCATCCGCCAATCGGGCCATCACCGACTCCGCCTCGTAGCCCCCGTTGCTCTGGAACTTCTCCTGCAGATCGGTGAAGAGCTCGATGTTCTCCGCCGAGGGGTCGTCGGCCATGGCCTTGCGTGCCACCCCCACCGCCTCGTCGAGCACGTCGAGCCCACGGGCAGAAAGGATGTGGGAGAAGCCGGTCGGCTCCAGACCGAGCCCTCCGGCCACGGGGGCCTGGGGCAAGAACCCGAACGATCCCAGGAGCCTGACATTGCCACGATGGCGGAGCTGCGGCGTGGGTTCACCGACGACGACCGAGATGAACGACGACTTACCGGTGCCGTTCCGGCCCACGAGACCGACCTTCTCACCCGCACCCACCACGAATGAGGCGTCGGAGACCAACGTCCGATCGCCAATTTCGATAGTGAGTGAGGAACCGACGATCACATCACATTGTACGAGCGGATACAGGCCCTCGATACACTCCGCAGGATGCCCAGCCTCGAACGCAAGTGGTGGACCCTGATTGCGGTCTGTACCGCCATCTTCATGCTGCTGCTCGACATCACCGTCGTCAACGTGGCGCTACCCGACATTCAGCGTTCGTTACATTCGTCCTTCGCCGATCTGCAATGGGTGGTGGATGCCTACTCCCTGACGCTGGCCGCGTTCCTCCTCACGGCCGGGGTCATCGGCGATATCTACGGCCGGCGGGAAGTCTTCGCCAGCGGCCTGGCCCTCTTTTCCGTGGCATCACTCGTGTGTGGGCTGTCGACCGACTCGCTCATGCTCAATCTGGCGCGGGCGGTGCAGGGAGTGGGGGGCGCCATCATGTTCGCCACTTCCCTCGCTCTCATCGCGCAGGCGTTTCAAGGCAGGGACCGCGGCACGGCCTTCGGCATCTACGGCGGCGTCATCGGCGGCGCCGTGGCGATCGGCCCCCTCGTCGGTGGTGCCATCACCAGCGCCATCGGCTGGCGCTGGATCTTCTTCGTCAATGTCCCCATCGGCGTCGTGGCCATCTTCGTGACCTTGACCCGTATTGCCGAGTCGAAGGACGTGCGGGCCCGCAGCATCGACTGGGTGGGGTTCATCTCCTTCTCCGCCAGCCTCTTTCTCTTGGTGTTCGCCCTCGTGCGGGGTAACGACGAGGGTTGGTCCAGTGCGACCACCGTCAGCTTCATCGTGGCGGCGGTCGTGCTCATGATCGTCTTCTTTGTCAACGAGAAGCGGACGCAAGATCCGATGCTCGACCTCTTTCTCTTCAAAAGACAGGCCTTCGTGGGTGTGTCGATCGTGGCCGTTGCCATCTCTGCCTCGATCTTCGCCATGTTCCTGTACCTCACGCTCTACATACAGGACAGCCTGGGCTTCGCACCCTTCTCGGCCGGTGTGCGATTCCTCCCCCTCACCGTCTTGGCCTTCGTCGTCGCACCGTTCGCCGGACGCCTCACCGTCCGCATCCACTCGCGCTACCTGCTGGGCGTGGGCATGTTGTTGATCACGGGCGGCCTGCTCCTCATGGCCCGGACCCAGCCCGACTCCACCTGGACCGTGCTCCTGCCCGGGTTCCTCCTGGCCGGGTTTGGCATCGGGATGGTGAACCCCGTGCTGGCGTCGGCCTGTATCTCCGTGGTCGAGCCACAGCGCAGCGGGATGGCGTCCGGGGCCAACAACACCTTCCGCCAAGTCGGCATCGCGACCGGCATCGCCATCCTCGGGGCCGTGTTCCAGAGCCAGATCGTGAGCCACACCTCGAACGTGCTCAGCCAGACCACCGTCGGCCAAGCGGTGCTGCATCGAGGTGGTCCGCAGCTTGTGGCCGCCGAATCGGCCGGGGAGGTGCGGGAGGCTGCGACACAGATCCCGCTGCCGGCCGGGCGGGCCGAATTGCTGCACGCCTATCACGTCGCCTTTTCGACCACGCTGAACCACCTCACCATCATCGGGGCCATCATCGCGTTCGTCGGGTCGCTCGGAGGATTTCTCCTCGTTCGGCAGAGCGACTTCATCGTCCCGGCCGGGCAGGGTGCCGGTGGTGGTGGCCATGCCTGAACCCTTCGTCCTCGAAGGGGAGTTCGTGCGACTCGAGCCGCTGTCCGAGGACCACATCGACGCACTCGTCGTCGCGGCGGCGGAGGATCGAACCAACTACCAATGGACCTACACGCCCGAAGGTCGCGGGCAGATGACCGACTACGTGGTCGACGCCCTGGAGAAGGTCGCGGCCGGCGTGCACGTGGCGTTCGCCACCGTCCGCAAGGGTGGCGGCCGTGGCGCGAGCAATGGCGACCGGGTCGTCGGCACGACCCGCTTCTGCGAAATGGCCTTCTGGCAATGGCCGCCCGGAGCGTCACATCAACGGCAGGGCGTTCCCGACGTCGTCGACATCGGGTTCACGTGGCTGGCCGGTTCGGCGCAGCGAACTCCGGTCAACACCGAAGCCAAGCTGCTCATGATGGGTCACGCCTTCGAGGTGTGGGAGGTACACCGGGTCGCACTCCAAACCGACGTCCGCAATGCGCGCTCACGAGCGGCCATCGAGCGGATCGGCGCCAAGCTCGATGGCATCATGCGGGCGGACCGGCCGGGCTCCGACGACACCGTGCGCACGTCAGCCCGCTTCTCCATCCTGGCGGCCGAGTGGCCGGCGGCGAAAGCGCGCTTGACGGCCCGGCTCCACGAGTGCGCCGAGCCGGGACGCCCCTGATCAGGCGCGGGCGAGCGAGGCTGAAATCTTGCGGCGATGCAGATCGCGCACGGCGGCTTCTGCTTCGTCCTTGGGGCGGACCGCCGCCACCGCCTTGCCCGTGCGGTGGATCGTCCAGGCCAGCTGATCGGCCCGCTCCACCGAGTGGTTGAAGATCTCCACGAAGGCCTCAATCACCGTTTGGAAGGTGGTGACATCATCGTTCCAGACGATGATCGCCCACAGGTCCTCCATGTCGAAGAACGCGTCGACGTCTGCGTCGTCAATGACCGGAAGGTCAACGTTGGTCAGGTGATCGAGGGTGAGCGTCATGGATGGAACCGGCCTGGGAATACGTGGAGCCCCCGAAACTGTAGTTCCCCAGAAGAGGTCACTGCTCCCGAACCGAGGGCGTCTTGAAGCCCACGCTCGACCCGAAGGGTTGCGCACCTTCGGGGTCATCCGGCGTCCGGTTTCGCACCGTGGGCCACTCGGCTGTCCCCAACCCCGGACGGGGCAGGAACCACGGCGCCGGTGGCGGCATCACCAACCTGGTCAGGACGTCGACGATCGATTCGTAGTTGACACGCCACCCCTGAAAATGGCGCCAGGATTCGTCGAGGGCCCGCTCCATCGGGAATTGCACTTCTTCCAGCCGGCCGTACCCGTCGGCGAATTCCTCCTTCGTCAGCCTCGTCCCCGTGGTCGGGATCGGGTCGGCGTCAAAGGGGATTTGCAGAGCCCCAGCCACGGAACGAAGGCAATTGGTGCCCATGGAGAGACAGAGCCTGGCCTGGCGGGGCGTGCTGCTGGGGCTCACGGCGTGATACAACGCGGCGGAGTCCATCACGGCGACCAGGCTCAGCAACCAGCTACGCGTCGAGACGGGTGAGCGGAACCAGATCAGAGCAGGGTAGTTCGCATGGCTCTCCGAAACCGCAGCGGCCCAACGTTCCCAATCGGCATAGAGGTCAGGGAGCTCGGCGATGTTGCCCAACATGTGATGCCGGGCCAGGATCTCGGGACCCCATGCGGGAGTACCCGAACGGGTGGCGAGCAACGTGACCTCCGTCTCGCGGGTGGCGAACGCGTTGTACAGGGCGGGCAGGTACGCAATTTCCAGTGCGATCACCAACAGGCCGACGCAGGCGGCGACGATCTCGATGGAGCGCGAGCCCGAGCCCGGGCTGGTGGCAATGCCGAGCGTGAAGACGGATGAGCCGGATATGGCCAGGGCGGAACTGAAGTCCTGCCCACTCGCCCACCACGCGATAAGGCCGAAACCGAGGACGAGTGAGCCCAGCCACAGGACGAAGAGCGTGACCATGGAGAGCGGTCCGACATACGACATCAGACGGTCGCGGGCCTCGTAGCTCGGGAGGCGTGGCAGTATCTGGCGCGCCGTCACTCCAATGACCTTGGCCACGGTGCGCATGGCCCGTGACGACGTGACTCGAGGCACCACTAACGCGGTGAACACGCTGAGCGCGGCAGAGCCGACGATGAAGATCCCCGCAATCAGCCCGCCCAGGCGAAGGACAGTCTCCATCCCTTCATCCTGCCATGTCGGGTGCGGGCTCCATCCGGAGCGAGGCGACAGCGCCTACGTCGTGACCCTCTGCTCGGCGATGAGTCGCGCCAGTTCCTCGGCCACCGCCGCCTCGTGCTCGGCCGCATCACGTCGAGCGGACGACGGCTTCCAGCGACCCTTGGTCAGCCCGATCAGCGGGATGAACACCACCATGCCGGCCAGGTCGACGTAGAACCAATGCTGCCATTGGTGGGGGGCCTCGGCCGAACCCTTTTGCAGTTGCTGCAACGCACCCTGGTGGGCCGAGATGTACGCCAGTTGCGCGGTGTAGGGCTCGACCAGGCTGGCAAGCTGGGTCTTGTATTTGGCCAGCTCGGTGAGCCCGGCCACGCCGAAGGCCTTCTCCGCCGCCGCGATGTTGGCCGCCGAGGGGTCCTGGCCGACGGCGGCCGCTGCGGCCGGATCCTTGGCCAAAATGGCGAGAAGCGCCCCGTGCTGAGTGGCGAATGCGATGGTCTTGGGATGCTCCGCTACGAAGTCCTGTACCGATTGACCGTGGATGACGGTCTCGGCCACCGGGAGATTGTCGACAATCGGGTTCACGCTGGTGATCACCAGCGGAAGGAAGATGAAGGAGATACCGACCGTGAGCCGCAGGATCCATCCCCACAGGGCGAGGCCCGTCGCCACGAGGGCCGGATTCCTCGCCTCGACACTCTCGGTGTAGCTGGCGATCCAAGGTGCGAAGACGAGCGCGATACCGAGGGCGATCGCCGACGCTTCAATGGCGAGCGTGTAGTAGCCCGTATGTGGATGCGTGGCATTGCCCAGGAAGACGATCGTCATGACGATCGTGATGACCGCACCGAGCACCATGAACGGCTTCCGCACCTTGAGCGCGTCGGACAGCAACCCCACGATGATCAGCCCCACGATGTCCGAGGTCCAGAACCAGGTGTTGAGGCCGTTGGCTTGCGTCACGGTGAAGTTCGTGCCGTTGGCGTTCTGGAAGATCACGGGGTAGTAGACGGTGAAGAGGGACGCTGCGGCGTAATAGAGAAGGAGGAACACAGCTATCCCGAAGCACGCGCCGATCAGATCCCAGTGGAAGATCTGCCGCCACGGGCGCTCGGATGCGGCCAGGAGATCCTCTTCGGTCAAGCCACGTGCGCGCGCCTCGACCAGAGTTTGGTCCCGCGCCGACACCATCAGCTGGTCCCGCAGCTTTGGCGAAAGGTCCTTCAACCCGAAGAACGAGATGACAAAGACGACGAGGGCGGAGCAACCGGCAATGACGAACTGGCTCTTCCAGTGGGTCTGGCCGAAATGATTCAGCGTGTGCACCGCGACCAGGGAGGCGATGAGGCTGCCGGCCACGGGGCCGATCGTCCAAAAGCCCATGGCGGACGCCCGGCCGAGTTGGGGACTGAAGTCGCGGACGAGCGCGGGGGTGGCGACCAGGATGGCACCTTCGACGATCCCGAGCAGGCAGATGACCACGAGATATGTCCACCGGCCGTCAGCCAGGGGAACGCCGACGGCCGTGATGAGCCCGACGATGAGCAACCCGTAAATGACGACGTTCGTCCGTCCCAACCGGTCCGTCTGGCTGGCCGGGAGCGAGGCGAACGCACCGAGAAGGTTGGAGACCACCGTGATGGCGATGAAGAAATCAAAGCTCATGTGGAAGCTGGCCAAAATGTTCGGGGTCACTCCGAACTGCGTGTAATACGTGTAGTAGAGAACGATGGTGGCGAGAATGGCCAGGGCGAGATAGCGAGCCCGTTGCCCGCCCCGGGGATACTCGGTGACCGTGTGATCGAAGAGAAGGCGACCGAAGGGCGAGCGTACCGCCGGTTGCACGGTCGAGACCGCACTCCCGCTCGGACCGAGCTGTCCGTTGTTGATGTTCGGTGATGGGTCCACTGGTTACATCACGTCCTTCGTACAGTCATCCGTAGTGGCTACGGATTAGCGAGGTGGTGACCACATGATCGCCGCGATCCCGGTGCCATCGGGAACGCTTTACCGTGAAGTTGCCTAGTGGCGGCGCGCAACCCCCCCGGTTCATGGGATCACTCTAATGTCAAAGGGGTGTTCCGAGGTGGGATTCTCGACACTCCAGGCGTGGATGTTTCAATCCCAGGTCAATGCTCGTTCGGCCGGCTTCCCGTTCTCGAGCAAGGCCGATGGCACGACGACACGGCGCGAGCGGAGTAACTCCGCCAATCCTTTCGCCTGTGTGTCAAGCCTCACGTTGGAGGCGACACCCCAGCCGAGTATGCCGTGCACGACGAAGTTGACGGCGCGCAAATTGGGCAAAGGGTACCGACTCACACTGAACGGAGCCGCTTCGGGGAGGGCCGCCTTGAATTGCGCGACGTCAAAACGTTCGGAGAGCCACTCGGCCACCGGCTCCGAATCGGCCCACAAGCCGACGTTTGCGTCACCGCCCTTGTCGCCCGAGCGCCCACCGACCAGTACCCACAGCGGCACGGTGATCAACGCTTCCCCGAACGTGTGCACGCGCGTCGGCGCGGGTGCTATCGCATCCGCTCTCGGCGTGGCGGACGCGGGTGCGACCCGGGGCACATGTGGCCTGATGGGTAGCAGCTCGCCTTCGCACTCGATGCGAGGCGTGATCTCGCTGGCCGCAATCGTGGTCGGCCAATAGCGCGCCACTGCCTGGGCGCGACCCGGGGTCGAGGTGAAGAACGTTCCGGGGTAGCTGGCCAAACTCGTTTCGACCACTGCCCCCGAGAAGGCCCGACCGACGGCATGCTCATCGCCCCCTCGCACGGCGAGCCGTAGGAACGCCATACCCGTTCCCAAGAGGTCGCCCGAGAGATCTTCGGACGTCTCAGCAAACGCGTCGCGCCCACCCGGGACGCCGGCCCATACCGCCGCCGCGGCCAACCGGGCCTTTTCCTCGACCAGGGCGCCCGTGATGGCCAGCGTCATTGCGTTCCGCCATCCGGCGTCGAGGTTGGCCGTGACCTTGAGCGTCGCCGGGGGTGGCTCCCCCTTGACACCATGGATGCGCACCCTGTCGGGAGATTCCTGCTCCAACGCGATCGTGTCGAAGCGGGCCACCGCATCGGGACTGAGGTAGCGCGGCCCGGCGATCTCATAGAGAAGCTGTGCCGTCACCGTGCCAACGGTCACCGCACCCCCGGTGCCGGGGTGCTTGGTGATGATGGAGGAGCCGTCGGGGTGGAGCTCTGCGATGGGGAATCCGATGCGGGTCGGATTGGGGATCTCTTCGAAGAAGGCATAGTTGCCGCCACAACACTGCGCCCCGCACTCGATCACGTGCCCAGCCACCACTGCGCCGGCAATGGCATCCACGTCCGCATCGCTCCACCCGAACGCGTGGAGGGCGGGGCCGACAGTGAGGGAGGCGTCGGTGACCCTCCCCGTGACCACGACCTGCGCCCCCGCAGCCAGCGCGTCGGCAATCGGGCGAGCTCCGAGGTACGCGTTGGCCGTCACCAGCGGGGCATCGTGAGGAAGTGGTTCGCCCGTGTCGAGGTTGATGAAGGCGTGTCCGGCCGCCGCGAGATCCGGCACGCGCCGGGTGATGTCATCGCCCGACACCGAGGCCACACGCACGGCCACGCCCTGGCGCCGGGCCAGTTCCCGTACCGCCGTGGCGAGCCCTTCGGGGTTGAGGCCGCCGGCATTGGACACAATGGTGATTCCCCGCTCGATGCATGCGGGAAGGACGTCGTCGAGCTGCTGCAGGAAACTCCGGGCATACCCGCCGCTGCGCTCCCGCGTCTTGTGCAAGATGTACATCGTCAGCTCGGCCAGCCAGTCGCCGGTGAGCACGTCGATGGGGCCACCCTCGACCATCTCGCGCGCAGCAGAGAGACGATCGCCGAAGAATCCGCTGCAGTTCGCCACCCGCAGGACGTTCACATCGTCCGAGTCGTCGTGCGTCACGTGGGCTCTACGACCACGAGGATGTCGCCCACGTCAACCTGATCACCCGGCGCGCAGAGAACCCGACCGACGATGCCCGTGCCGCCGGACCGCAGCGTGTGCTCCATTTTCATCGCTTCGAGCACCACCAACCCGGCACCCTCGCTGACGGCGTCGCCCACGGCGACGAGGACCTTGGTGATGGCGCCGGGGAGCGGCGCCCGGCACTCCCCGGCCGTGCCACCTCGCGCATCGACGTCGTCCTCGCTCCGACGGGCGAAGCTCGACTGGCCCTCCGGCCCGTTCACTTCGGCCCGCTGTGCCGTCATGCGGACCCGGTAGCGCCGCCGGGCGCCTTCACTCGTGAGGTCCACGATGTGATCCGTCGCGCCCGCCGTGGTGCGCGCCGTTCCCACTCCTTCCCACTCGCCGCCCACCAGCACCGAAACCGCATCATCGGGGCCACCCGACCGGAGCGTGAGCGCTCCCCACTCATCACTGAACACGTCGACATGATGGGCCGTCCCGACGTTGCGCCATCCGGCCGCCGGGAGGGTGACGAGGCTCTGGCCGGCGCGCCGGTGGAGGAGCGCGAAGGCGGCGGCTGCGGCATGACGGTGGCGCGCGGCATCGCCGAGCATGGCCTGGCGCAGATCGTCTCGCTGATCGAGATAGTCGATGCCGGCGTCCCCATCGACAAAGACCGGGTCGTCGAGGATCGCACCGAGCAACGAGCGATTGGTCTCGAGGCCATCTACCTCCAGCGCGCGCAACGCCCGGGAGAGACGAGCGATGGCGGTATGCCGTTCCGCACCGTGCGCCATCACCTTCGCCACCAAGGAGTCGAAGGAGGGGCTGACCGTGCTCCCCGACTCGATGGCAGCATCTGTGCGCAAACCTGCCCCTCGCGGCCACTCCACGTGGAGTACCGTCCCCGGCGTGGGCCGGTACTCCTCCCGGGGACGCTCCGCACAGAGCCGTGCTTCGATGGCGTGGCCCGACACCGCGATGTCCTCTTGCGCGAACGGGAGTGGAGCTCCCGTCGCGACCACCAACTGCAGCCCCACCAGATCAAGGCCGGTGACGAGCTCGGTCACGCCGTGCTCCACCTGCAGGCGGGTGTTCATCTCCAAGAAGAAGAAGTCGTCCCCGTCGACCAGGAACTCGACGGTGCCCACGCCCTGATAGTCCACCGACCGGGCGGCCGCGACCGCAGCGTCCCACATGCGCTCCCTCGTTGCCACCCCGACGAGCACCGCGGGAGCTTCCTCGACGATCTTCTGATGCCGCCGCTGCACCGAGCACTCGCGGTCGAAGAGATGCAGTACGCGGCCCGTCGCGTCGCCGACGATCTGGACCTCCACGTGACGCGGCGAGGCGAGGTAGCGCTCGAGGAACACCTCGTCCGAGCCGAAGGCGGCGCTCGCTTCGCGCTGCGCCGCCGCCACCGCCTCGAGCAACACGTCGGCCCGCGGCACGAGACGCATGCCGCGGCCTCCGCCGCCGGCCGACGCCTTGACCAGCAGCGGGTAGCCGATATCGGCCGCCGACCGCTCCAAGTCCTCCGCGCGGATGGCACCGGCCACGGCCACACTGGGCAGGACAGGCACGCCGGCGGCGGCAACCGTCGCTTTTGCCCGCACCTTATGACCCATGACACGCATCGATTCGGGGGTCGGCCCGACCCAGGTGATCCCTGCCGCGGCGCACGCTTCGGGCAGGATCGGGTTCTCCGAGAGGAATCCGTAGCCTGGGTGTAGTGCGTCGGCCTCGGCCTGCCGGGCCATATCCACCAGCGCGCGGGGATGCAGATAGGTCTCGGCCAGCGTTCGGCCCGGCAGATGCAGCGCGAGGTCGGCCTCTCCCACGTAGGGCGCGGCGCTGTCCTCGGAGGTGTAGACCGCGACCGCCTCGAGACCCATGTCATGCGCCCCGCGGACGATGCGTCGCGCGATCTCTCCCCGGTTGGCCACCAGGATTCGCCGCAGTCGGACCGGAGCCACTAGTGCCGGACCACCCCAAAGGTGGCAGTGCCCTTCACCGGGGCCGAGTGGACCGCGGTCAATGCGATGGCAAGGACCGTACGCGTGTCACGCGGGTCGATGATGCCGTCGTCCCAGAGGCGGCCCGTGGCGAAGAGGGCGGTGGACTCTTCCTCGATCTGCGCCTCCGTGGCCGCTTTGAGGTCGTCGTCCGCCTGCTGGTCGAATGGGCGGCCCGCCGCGTCGGCCGCGTTGCGGCGCACGATCGAAAGGACGCCGGCCAGCTGCTTCGGTCCCATGACCGCGATGCGGTGATTGGGCCAGGTGAAGACGAATCGAGGGTCGTAGGCCCGCCCCGCCATGGCGTAGTTCCCTGCCCCGTAGCTGGCGCCCACCATGAGGGTGAGATGGGGCACGGCGGAATTGGACACGGCGTTGATCAACTTGGCCCCGTCTTTGATGATCCCTCCCTGTTCGTAGCGAGTGCCCACCATGAACCCGGTGATGTTCTGCAGGAAGATGATCGGCGTGTCGCTGCGGTTGCAGAGCTGAATGAATTGGGCCCCCTTCTGTGCTTCCTCGGAGAAGAGGATGCCGTTGTTCGCCACCACGCCCACGGGGTACCCCGCGAGGGAAGCCCACCCGCACACGAGCTGCGCCCCGTAGAGGGACTTGAACTCCTCGAACCGTGAGCCGTCGAGGACGCGGGCGAGGATCTCCCGCACTTCGAACGGCACCCGCACGTCGACCGGCGCGATGCCGAGGAGCTCGTCCGCCGGATAGAGGGGCGGCTCGCTCGGGGACCGGGGGCCCGGGCCGAGACGCGGCCAGTGCAGATGGGCCACGATGCTCCGGGCGATCCGGATGGCATCGAGTTCGTCCCGTGCCAGGTAGTCACACAGTCCAGACGTGCGGGCGTGCATGAGAGCGCCACCGAGTTCTTCTTCATCGGCATCCTCGCCCGTGGCCATCTTGACCAGTGGGGGCCCGCCCAGGAACACACGGGCGCTCCCTTCGACCATCACCGTGTAGTCGCTCATTCCGGGGAGGTAGGCGCCCCCGGCCGTCGAGGATCCGAAGACGACGCAGATGGTCGGGATGCCCTTCGCCGAGAGTTGGGTGAGGCGGCGGAACTGTTCCCCGCCGGGCACGAACACATCGGCCTGGCGCGGGAGGTCGGCGCCACCTGACTCGACGAGCACCAGCAACGGGAGTCGGTTGGTCTCCGCCACATCCATGGCGCGGAGCAGTTTCTTGATCGTGGTGGGGCTGGTGGTCCCTCCCCGGACGGTGGGGTCGTTCGCGATGACGAGGCACTGGGTGTGTGCCACCTCGGTCAAGGCCACCACCACGCCACCCCCGACCGGGTCGCCGGTCTCGAGACCGGCCAGGGGACACAGCTCGAGCACCGGGGTCCCGGGGTCGACCAGGGCCTCCAGTCGTTCCCGCACCATCATCTTGCCCCGGGCCCGATGCCGTTCCACGTACTGCGGGCCACCGCCCGCCAGGACCTGATCGTGCAGCGTCCGCACGTGCCCGACCAGCGCAGTCATGGCTTGCGCGTTCGCACCGAACTCCTCTCCCGTGACGGCCAGGCGCGTTCTGATGGGGGTGCTCATGGCGTCGTGACCGCCCAAGAGGGCGTGCGCTTGTGGAGGAAGGCGTCCATCCCCTCGGCCGCTTCGACTCCGGCGAACAGCTCGGCCGATCGAGCGCGCGCCACCTCGAGCCCTTCGGACCACGAGAGCGCCGGCAGTTCGCACAGGAGGGCCTTGGTTGCCGCGACTGCGCCCGGAGCCGACTTGAGGATGGAGGCGATCACACGGTCGACCCACGCGTCGAGGTCATGCGCGTCATCGACCACGTCGGTGAGCACGCCGGCGGCCGCGGCCTCATCCGCACTGAACGGCTCGCCGGTCAGGCTGGAGCGCCAGAGGAACCGTGCCTCGACGACACGCAGGGCGGGCACCAGGATCATCGCTGGTGCCACTCCCACCCTCACCTCGCTCAAGGCAAACGTGCTGCCCCGCGTGGCCACGGCCAGGTCACACGCCGCGATGAGCCCAAGCCCTCCGGCGCGGGCATGCCCATCCACGCGCGCCAGAACGGGCACGGGGGCGGAGCGAAGGGACGTCAGGATTTCGGGCATGCGGGAGGTGACGACGCCGCCCGGCTCCGAGAGGTCGGCACCCGAGCAGAAGACGCTGCCGCGCGCCGTGAGGACCACGACTCTGAGCGCCTTCTCGGCCGCCGCCTGGCCCAGGCCCTCGGCCAGCTCGTCGAGCAGGCGCGAGGACAGGGCGTTGCGGTTGCGGGGAGAGTCGAGTGTCAACGTCAGCACCGGGCCCTCCCGGGCGATATGGACCAGCTCTCCCGTCACGAATCCGCAGTGTAGGGGTCCCGTGCTCGCACCGGGGAAGGCGAATTACCCGGTGGTAACGTTCGGACGTGATCGAGACCGACGAGCACCAGATCTTTCGCAAGACCTTGCGGGACCTCTTCGAGCGCGAGATCGAGCCTCATGTCGAGGAGTGGGAGGCGGCGCGCACCTTTCCCGCCCACGAGCTCTTCCCCGCGTTGGGCGCCGTCGGTCTGCTCGGGCTGGAATACGAAGAGGCCTACGGGGGCATGGCGGCCGACCACTCCTTCACCCTCGTCGCCGGCGAAGAGATGGGGCGCATCAGCTGTGGCGGGGTCCCCATGGCGATCGCCGTCCAGATGTCGATGGCCACGCCGGCGCTGGCGCGCTACGGGTCGGAGGAGCTCAAGGAGACGTATCTCGCCCCCTCCATCCGAGGCGAACTGGTGGCGTCGGTTGCGGTAACCGAACCCGACGCCGGCAGTGACGTGGCCGGCATCCGCACCCGCGCCGTGCGCGACGGCGACGAGTGGGTGATCAACGGCTCGAAGCTCTACATCACCAACGGCACCCAGGCCGATTGGCTATGCCTCCTGGCCCGCACGAGCGAGGAGGTCGGCTACCGCGGCATGTCGCTCATCGTCGTGCCGACGTCGCTCGACGGCGTGGTCGTCTCGCGCAAGCTCGAGAAACTGGGGATGTGGTCGAGCGACACGGCGGAGCTGTCCTTTACGGACGTCCGCGTCCCCGTGTCGAACACCATCGGCGAGATCGGGCGAGGCTTCCAGCAGCAGATGGTGCAGTTCCAGGCGGAGCGGCTCATCACCGTGTACAAGCAAGTCGGCGCCATCGAACTGGCCCTGCAGCGCACGCGCGCCTACCTGTTGGAGCGACAGGCGTTCGGCCAGCCGCTCATGGCCAACCAGCATCTCCAGTTCGTGTTGGCGGAGCTCTCGGCTCGTCATGACATGCTCAAGCACTATGCGCGCGCCGCGGCCGACGCCGTCAGGCGGGGCGAAGACGCCACGCGTTTCGCCACCATCGGCAAATTGATGGGCTCACGGTTGCAGCGCGAAGTGGCCGACGTCGCAGTGCAGTTCCACGGCGGCATCGCGTACATGGCCGAACATTGGGCCTCCCGCTTCTACCGCGACACGCGGCTCGACTCCATCGGGGCAGGGGCGGACGAGGTGATGCTGCGCGTGCTGTCGAGGATGGACGGCTACTCGGTCGAGTAGCTCGGACGCTCGCTGTCACGTTGCCGCTTCTCCCACGTGACGCGCGTGAGCTCGGTGACGATGACCACCTCACCGCGGTCGGGATGGCGAGTGGTGAGGCAGGGCGTGAAGCCGAGATGCTCCATCACTCTGCCCGACGCGAGATTCGCTGGTTCGTAGATGCTCACGATCCGCGACAGGCCACCGGCAATGAAGCCCCAATCCACGGCAGCTCTTCCCGCCTCGGTGGCAAGGCCCCTACCCCGGTAAGGGCCCGAGAGGCGCCAACCGACTTCGACCGCTGGCAGCACCTCGGGCAGGAAGTGTGGGATGGCCAGACCGGCCCATCCGATCATGGCGCCGGTCTGCCGGTCGATGACAGCTTCAATCCCCAAACCGTCCGTGTCGTACCGGGCAATGGTCCGTTGCAAGAAGCTCATGGTCTGCTCCGTCGTCATAGCGGCGCGGAGCGGATACCACCAGAACGACTCCTCGGCGTGCACGCCGACCAATTCGGCCACGTCCTCGGGAACGAAGGGGCGCAGGACCAGACGATCTGTGGTGAGCCGCGGGATCCTCTCGTGTGCGGGGCCCACCTCAGCCCAGGGGGAGGCCGGGCGCCTGGGCCAGGGAAGGGTCTCGCCCCGGCCGGGAGGAGGCTGCGTAGAGCTGGTCGGGCCGGAACGAGCGAACGGCACGGTCCCCGTTGCGGCCGCCCACCACCTCGACCCACTCCTCGCCCGTCTCGACGTTGGCGACGTGGGCGACGAACGACCAGGACGCGCCGCGCATGCGGGTGCCGGCCACCTGGACGGGATCGCCTGGCCGCAGGCCGGCCCAACGGGCGTTGCGCCGGAGGTCAGCCGGCGGCACCGGGCTCCGCTCTCCGGAATGTCCCGCGCCAACGCACCACGCCTCCGAGACTAGTGATGGCGCAGAGGGGGCCGCGCCGACCCTGTGGACGCGCCATGGGCCGGAGATGTCAGAGCCTCGTCGTATCCTGGCTTGCATGGCGCTCGACCTCCCCCGCACCTTGACGCCATCCAAGGTGACTGCGTTCACCAATTGCCCATTGGCATTCCGCTACTCGGTGATAGAGCATCGGCCGGAACCACCTTCTCCCCATGCGGTCAAGGGCACCCTCGTGCACTCCGCTCTCGAGGGGCTCTTTTGGCATCATGACGCATCCGACCGCACCCCGGCGGTAGCGATGGACGAGTTGGCACGGGCCTGGAAGGAACTGGCGACGGATGCCGAGTTCGTAGCCCTTGCCTTGACCGAAGACGACGCGGCATCCTTCTTGGCCGACGCCCGCACGCTGGTTGAGAACTACTTCCGCCTCGAAGATCCCACCGTCGTGCGGACCATCGGTGTGGAGCTCGGGGTCGAGCTCGAGCACGAAGGGATGCGGCTGCGCGGCATCATCGACCGACTCGACATCGGCCCCGATGGCGCCTTGACCGTGATCGACTACAAGAGCGGGAGAGCACCTTCGGCGCGCTACGAGCAAGGGCGCATGGGCGGAGTCCAGACCTACGCCCTGTTGTGCGAGAGGATCCTGGGGCGCGCGCCCACCGAGGTGCGTCTCCTGCACCTGCGAGATCCCCTCGTCATTACGGCCATCCCGACACCGCAGACCTTGCGGGGGCAACAGCTCCGGACCTCTGCCGTCTGGGACGCGATCGAGCGAGCTTGCGTCACCGAGGATTTCCGTCCCAAGGTGGGACCTCTATGCCAGTTCTGTCATTTCAAGCCCACGTGCCCTGCCTTCAACGCCGCGTGAAAGTGTCGACGTGACGCACTTCGACGAGACGATCGACGCGGCCTTCGAGCCGCTCCGGGGACGACCCCGGGTCGACCACGCGGCAGCTCTCGTGTCGAACCTGGCCGACTATGGCCTGATCTGGATTATCCTGGCGCTCTTCAAGGCCAGGCGCCGGGGGCCGAACCGCCGCCGGGCCATTGCCGCGTTGGGTCTGGCCGGCGTGTCCTCCTACGCCGTCAACCGAGCCGTCAAGTCGGCGGTGCAACGCCAGCGCCCCGACGAGCACCTCGACGCTTCGGTGCGGACGCCTTCCAGCAGCAGCTTTCCGAGCGGGCACACGCTGGCCGCGTGGTGCACCGCCGTTGCATTGGCCGAGTCCGGGCCGCAGACCGCGGCCTACGTGGGCTTCGCCGGGGCCGTTGCCGCCAGCAGGGTGCATCTGCGAGCTCATCATCCCAGCGATGTCGTGGGCGGGGCAGCGATCGGGTCACTGCTCGGCGTGGCCCTACGACCCGTCATCGATCGGCTCACGCCGGGCACCCGCCGCCGGCTGGCCCGAACGCCCAGGGGAATGGGACCGGAGGGCTACATGTTGAAGAGATTATGAAGCCATTTTCCGTCACGTGGGACTATCGCTGCCCCTTCGCCCGCAACGTCCATGAGCACCTCCTCGCCGGCTTGGCCGACGGGGCGGACTGGGACGTCACGTTCCTGCCCTTCACCCTCAGCCAGGGGCATGTGCCCGAAGGTGGAACCCCGGTCTGGGATGATCCGGCGAAGTTCGAGGATCTCGTCGCCCTGGCGGCCGGCGTGGCGGTCCGGGACCAGTATCCCGAGCAGTTCAGCGCGGTGCACCACGCCCTGTTTGCCGCCCGGCACGACGAAGGACTCGACATCCGGGACCCGGCACTGGTCGCCCGAATTCTCGACGCCCATGGCGTCCCCGGCGACAAGGTGCTGGCCGAGGTGGAAGCCGGCGGGCCGATCGACGAGATCAAGCGGGCGCATCAGCTGGCGGTCTCCGAGTGGAGCGTGTTCGGGGTGCCGACGTTCATCGTCGGCCGCCGTGCCGTGTTCGTGCGGCTGATGAGCAGGCCCGAAGGGGATGCGGCACTGGCCCGGCGCTCCGTTGAGGGGATCATCGAGTTGATGGAAGAGCAGCCTGATCTCAACGAGTTCAAATACACGACCCTCGAGCGCTGAACAGCCAGGTTTAGGCCGAGCGCGCCAGCGCGCTCAAGAGCGAGAACGTTCGCTGCCTCTCGTCGCGGTTGCCGACCACGGAGGCCACGAAGTCGGTGGCACCGGCTGCCGCCAGTTGCTCGATCGACGCCGTCACTGCGTCCTCATCACCGAGGAAGGCCACGTCGGCCGGGCTGTCCGCGCCTTCCTTGTCCAACATCGCTTTGTACGACGGCAGGTTCGGATACATCCCGAATTCCTTGTTGACCCGTTCTCTCGCCGTCTCGATGTCGGCCGTGACCGACACCGGAAGGGCCACGCCGATCCGCGGCACGGGCCGCCCAGCCTTCTCCGCTGCCTCACGAATGACAGGGGAGATGTGTGACGCAACGGTCCGGGTGCCGGTCATCCACGTCACCGTGCCGTCGGCCACGCGCCCGGCCAGTCGGAGCATGGTGGTACCCAAGGCGGCCACCAGTACCGGGGGCGCGGTGGCGTCCCCCAGCGTCAGGGGCACGACGGCGTGCGTGGTGACGCGTTCGCCATCCACGTCGACCTTCTGCCCGCTGAGGAGCGGCATGAGCGCGGCCAGGTACTCCTTCATGTAACGGGCCGGCTTTTCGAAGCTGAGGCCCCACATGCCCTCCACCACGATCTGATGCGAGAGGCCGATGCCCAGGAGGAGGCGGTTACCCGTGGCCCATTGCACCGTCAGCGCCTGCTGGGCGAGCATCATCGGGTGGCGGGGATAGACCGGCACCACGCCGGTCCCCAAACCGATGCGGGGCACCTGGGACCCGGCGGTCGCCAAGAGGGTCAGCGCATCTGGCCCGAAGATCTGGACGGCCCACGCGTGATCGAACCCGGCGTCGGCCAGCCGCTGCAACTCGGCCACCGTGTCGGGCAGGGAACTGTCAACGTCGATCAGGCTGCCGATGCGCAGGGGTTTGACCATGGTCTCTCGGGCTCCTCGCCTAGTGTGCCGGTCATGTCCGGATCACTGAACATGCCGAGGCTAGCGACCTGAGCGCCCACCACGTCGGGGTGGTCGGGGCCGGGCAATTGGCGCGGATGGCTGCCGAGGCGGGCAGCGCTCTCGGCCTCTCGGTGGCGGTCCTGGCGGAGAGTCCCGCCGATGCCGCCTGCGCCGTCGCGTCCGAAGTGCTGCTGGGTTCCCCACTGGTCGAGGACGACATGCGCGCCCTGGCTGCTCGGG
>OBLU010001035.1_pt1 | contig 25986 bp, 24 predicted proteins | sample 1518681 | NCBI WGS metagenome assembly OBLU01 (sample SAMEA3539304, study PRJEB22396) | soil metagenome | biome: tundra; feature: field; material: soil | place: USA | collected 2010-05 | depth 0.15 m
CAGAAACCACGGCGCCGAAGTGAGGGCGGGAGCGAGTCCAGGGTATAGATGGAAACATTGATCGCTGAAGGAATCGGCAAGACGTACAAAGGGCGTCAAGTTGTACGCGGCGTAGATCTGCGCATCTCCCGAGGGGAGGTTGTGGGGCTTCTAGGGCCGAACGGCGCCGGCAAGACGACCAGCTTTTACATAATCGTGGGACTGGTGGCGCCCGAGACGGGGCGAGTGCTGGTGGACGAAACCGACATCACGCGCGTGCCCATGTATCTGCGCGCGCGCAACTACGGCATCAGCTATCTGCCGCAGGAGCCTTCAGTCTTTCGCAAGCTGACGGTCGAGGAAAATATCCTGGCGGTGCTGGAGGCGCAGCCGCTGGGAAACCGCGAGCGCCGAACCAGGACCGAGCGGCTGATTCATCAGCTGAACCTTGGGCACATCCGCACCACGCGGGGGTACGCGCTTTCAGGCGGGGAGCGGCGGCGGGTGGAAATTGCGCGCTGCCTGTGCATTCAGCCCAGCTTTATCCTGCTCGACGAGCCATTCAGCGGCATTGATCCCATTGCCGTGCTTGAGCTGCAAAAGATCATCTTCGAACTGAAGGCAAGCGGGATCGGGATTTTGATTACCGACCACAACGTGCGCGAGACGCTAAGCGTGACCGATCGGGCGTACATTATTGCCGAGGGGCAGATTATTTTTACGGGAACTCCCCATGAGCTGGGCAACAACGTTGAGGTGCGGCGGCTCTATTTGGGCGAGGGGTTTTCGCTTGGTTGAGGCTGGCTGATCGGCCGAACCTTTCCGAAATACCTTCTGCCGGTGCTTGGGATTTGTCAATGTGCCAAAGGTGCTTTGCTACGAGCGGAATTCCCGCCTATGATTCCCGCATTGATGGTTGCTTAATCTGGAGCGGTTGGTTTCAAGCTCGGCGATTTACTCTTTAGCCGGTTTCTCACGCGATTACACTTGTATTAAGTCCAAACGGGGAAAAAGTCCCATTTATGGCGTTGCTGCAACCCAATTTAAGTCTTAAGGTGTCCCAACGCCAGGTCCTCACACCGGGCCTAATGCAGATGGTGAGCGTCCTTGCGCTGAACAAGCTCGAACTGAAGGAGATGATCGATGCCGAGATGGTGGAGAACCCCGTCCTGGAAGAGATTAACGAATCGGTACCGATGCTGGACGAGGTTGCGGGGCGCGAGAAACAACTGGCACGGGGAGCCGAGGAACCAGCGGCACCGCCAAAGGATCCGTTTGAAGAGATCGACTTTGGTTCGTACTTCCGGGATTATCTCGATCCCGGTTATCGCACACAGCCGGAGTTTGATGACAGCGAGAAGCCCTCGTTCGAGCACTTTCTTTCCCAGCCGACGACTCTTTCCGATCACCTGGCGTGGCAACTGGGCTCCCTGACGCTGGATCCCCAGCTCCATGAAGCCGCTGTGTTCGTCGTCGGGAATCTGGATGAGGGCGGTTATCTGGGCACCGGCGAAGAAGAACTTGCCGCGGCGTTCATTCGAGCCGATGAGAACAAGGAAACGAATGAGCTGGAGGATGCGGCAATCGCCGCCGCAATCGATCTGATTCGGCGTGCCGTTGACCTGGTGCAGGACCTCGATCCGGCCGGAGTGGGGGCAAGGGATCTGCGTGAATGCCTGCTCATCCAGATCACAGCCCAGCAGCATGAGTTCAGCCAGTTGTATGCCAAACATCCCGCCGAGACGGATGAGGCAGTGCACCGCAGCTTCAAGGCGCAGGCCGAGGCGCAAGTCGAAGAACGGCGGCGCAGCATGGAAGTGGCCGCGCTGATTGTGGACCAGCACTTGCAACTGCTGCAGAAGCGGGATGTGAAGGACTTGGCGCGCGCGGCGCATGTCACTCCTGCGGAGGCCGACGCAGGGATTGAGTTCATTCGTACCTTGGATCCGCGGCCTGGCCGCCTGTACAACCGCGAGCAGACCAGGCTGATCGAACCCGATGTGGTGTTTATCAAGCGCGGAGGCGAGTGGGCGGTCACCATGAACGAGGAAGACCTGCCCAGCTTGCGGCTGAGCCAGCGCTATCGCAGGATGCTGGTGGCGGAGGGCACAGACAAAGAGGTCAAGGACTACGTGAAGGAGCGATTCCGCTCCGCGATGCAACTGATGCGCAACATCGCGCAAAGGAAGAGCACGATTCTGCGAACTTGTGAGGTAATCGTTCGCCGCCAGCAGGATTTTCTGGAAGTGGGGGTCGAAGCGCTGCGGCCGATGATGATCAAGGAGGTAGCGGAGGAGATCGGGGTTCATCCTTCGACGGTGAGCCGTGCCGTGGCCAACAAGTATGCACACACTCCGCAAGGGGTGATCGAGCTGCGCTTCTTCTTCTCAGAAGGGTCGAATGGGCCGGAGGGCGCCGATACGCCACTGCTTGTGCTCAAGCGGAAGGTCCGGAAGCTGATCGAAGACGAGAATCCACGTCATCCGCTGACCGATGACCAGCTTGCCGCGATGCTCGGGGCGCAGGGCATCCAGCTTACCCGCCGCACCGTGGCCAAATACCGCGAGGATTTGAGTATCCCATCCACCCACCAGCGACGGCGACGGGACGGGTGAAAGGCAGTGGTCGGTGGACAGTGGTCAGTGATCAGTTTTCCGCCCACCTCCGGATATCGAATTGATCCCTGTTTTCTAACCGCTGTCCACAGGTCACTGCCCACCAATGACTGAAATGCTGTAGAATCCGAATTTCCTCAGCAGGAATTCTTTGCTGAGAGGGCGAAGAGCGGAGGCTGACCATGGAAGTGGAGTTTACCGCGAGACAAGTGAAGATCTCCAAGGCGCTGCGCACCCAGGCCGAGGAGGGCATGGAACGCATCGCCCGCATTCTGGGCAAATCGGCGCGCGCCAGCATTACCTTCGGCTCGCAACGGCGTGTGCAGATCGTGGAGCTTACCGTGCAGGCTCGACTGCAGACCATTGCCGCCACGGGCAAGGCAGATACGCTGGATGGAGCGCTTCGTCAGGCGATGGAACACGCAGAGAACCAAGCGCGGCGGTACCGGGACCGGCGATTGGATGGCAAGCGGTTGCCCAAAGGCGAGAAGGTGCTGACCGCGCCTCCTGTTTCGCGTCCCAAGGCGCGCGCTGCCCTGGTGAATACGGAGCCTGGGGATGCGAAGACTGGCGCCGCCCGCACGAAGGCTCGCGCGTCGATCGCCATTCACTCGTTTCCCAACCGCGCCACGGTGGTCGAGCCGCACATCCTCAAGAGCGGGGAAGCGATCGTTCTGCGGCCCATGACCATTGAGGAGGCCGTGAAGGACGCTGAGTTCCGCGACCGCGATCTGCTGATATTCCGCAATCCTGGCGGAGACATGTTTGTGCTCCATCGGCGTCGCGACGGCCAGATGGAATTGGTGGAGATTCCCTAGGCCATTTGGTGGCTGTGAAGAGTCTTTGTTTGCGCGGAAGACGCGGACTGGTTGAACATAGTCTTGATCCCGTGGGGAGACTTTTTTTCAGAAGAGTTCACTCCCTGAGACACTAAGTCCCCAACCTTCTTCTGGCCCCGATCTGCGGTATGAATTACGTTTCCTTCATTTAAGAACGAGTTTTTCACAGCGACGTTACTTCAGCGTCACTGTTCTCCCCTCAACTGGTCAGCGGCTTGCCGCAGATCCATTTGCATTTTGCATGCAAATGGGAAATTGGACAGACTTTGGTTGCACCAGATGCCCGCTTTAGGGGATGGATACAGTGCCCTGTGCGGCATACGATCTGGTATAGGCTTTTTCGGTTGGGTAACGCAATGGAACCCTAGGGAAGCGGACGAGGATGGGGAAACGTCAATTCCTATGGAGACGATGAGTTTGAATCTTCCTGAAAACTCGGGCTCCACTCAGCAGCAGGAGATCCTTGACGCATTGCCAGTTCTGGTTTTTCTTGAGCGGGCGGGCAACATCGTTTTTGCGAATGTAGAAGCGCGAGCGATGCTGGGCCTCGCCGAAGGCGAGTGGGCCCCGCGTCCGGTCGAGGACGTTTTGTGGGGGCTTTATCCGGGGACGGCCGAGCCGCAGACTTTGCTGACAGGATCGATGCGGGGCAGTCCGTTTCATGCCACCGTTCCAGCCAAGAATGGCAGTTTGCTTCCGGTTGAAGGCACTTACTGCCTTTTGAATACCGAGCTTCGCGAGGCGGTCATTGTGGCCCATCCCGGCGGACGGGAGCAGGCGCCCAAGTCGCGGCTGATGGAAGATGTGCTATCGAGTCTCCCCGAGGCAGTGGCAATCGTACACGAGAACCATGTGCTCTACACCAATCCAGTGTTTACCAGAATGTTCGGATTTACCGCAGAGGAAGCGAGTGGCGGCAACCTGCGGGAAATGATTGTGCCCGAGACGCGCCAGAACGAGTATGCGCTGCTGGAAAAGACAGTGGATCAATATGGTCGCGCCGCGCTGGAAACGGTGCGGATGAACAAGGATGGGGAACTGGTGGATGTGGCCCTGCTTGCCGGACCATTGCTCGTGGACGGAGCCAAGGTGGGCTATGTATTTACCTACCGCGACATCGGCGACCGCAAAGAGACGGAAGCCAAGCTGCAACATGACGCGATGCACGACGTTCTGACGGAACTTCCCAATCGTGCGCTCTTTCTCGACCGGCTCGCCCTGGCACTGAGCCGCCGGCTGCGCCGCCGCGACCAGACCTGCGGCGTGCTCTTTCTCGACCTGGACCGCTTTAAAGAGATCAACGACACGATGGGCCATGCCGCCGGCGATGTTTTGCTTAAAGCGGTGTCTGAACGGCTGCGCGCGTCGTTGCGTCCGCAGGACTCGGCGGCTCGCCTGGGCGGCGACGAGTTTGGCGTACTGGTGGAAAGCATCCCCACGGTCGCCGACCTGGATATAGTGGCTACCCGCGTCTTGAGCGAGATGCAGCGGCCTTTTGAAATCTTCGGAAACTTGATTCAGATTGGGGCCAGCATTGGCGCGGCCATGGCCGGACCCGAGCACACGGCTCCTGAACTGCTGATTCGCGATGCGGACTTTGCCATGTATAGCGCCAAACAGTCGGGCGGCGGGCGCTACCAGATCTTTGACGTCCACATGGAAGGCCACGTCACGAGCCAGCAGGAGCGCGAACGGGAGTTGCGGGCCGTGGTGGAGAAGCGTCAGCTGGAGGTTTGGTTTCAACCAATTTACCGGCTGCAAACGGGAAAGCTTGAGGCCTTCGAATCGCTTTTGCGCTGGCGCCGGCCAGACGGCTCAATGGACAGCTTCCGCGACCTGCTGCCGGTGGCTGAGGATACTGGGCTATCGATCAGTCTCGGCGTCGATACGGTGGAGACGGTTTGCAGACAGTTGCGGAAGTGGTCTGCCGATTTGCCACAGTCGGACCTGACCCTTACGATCAACGTGTCGCACCGGCAGTTCTACCACCCCGACATGGTCGCGCAGTTGATGATGGCTCTCGCCTCCACCGGCGTTGATCCGACGCGCCTGCTGTTTGAGATTCCGGAAAGCTCTCTGAACGAGAACCCCGATGGAGCTGTGGCGATTCTGCAGCGCATGGTGGATTGCAATGTCCGCATCGCGGTGGACAACTTCGGTTCCATCCTGGCGCCTCTGAATCTGCTGGCGCGCCTTCCCATCGACGTGGTGAAGCTTGATCCCAGGTTCAGCGTGGCTGCTACCTCCACGGGCCGGCAACTGGCAGTGCTGAGGTCGGTGATCCATCTCGGGCACACGTTGGGAATGCAGGTGATTGCGCAGGGGATTGAGACCTCTGCCCAGTTGGACGCCATGTGCCGCCTGGGTTGCGAATTGGGCCAGGGGCACTTTCTTTCGTACGCTGTGGACCCGGCGCGCGCGCTGCATCTTGCCAGCGCCGGCTATTGGGTCAAGGCACCGGCCAGCCCTACGGTGTAGCATGTGCCCATGACGTCTTCAAAACGAGCCCCCGGGGTGGTCTCGCCACGGAGAGCCGCAAAACCAACCAGGAAATTGAAGAAGCCGGATAAAGAACTCGTCATCGTGACGGGAATCTCCGGTTCGGGCAAGGCCTCGGCGCTCAAGTCCTTTGAGGATCTTGGCTTCCATGCCGTAGACAACCTGCCGCTTGAACTGCTGCCCGAGTTTGCCCGGCTGGTGCGCAAGTCAGTCGAGGTGGAACGCGCGGCAATCGTGGTGGACGTGCGCGAAGGTGGCACGCTCGACCGTCTTCCGGAGATTCTGAAGACCGTAAAAAAACTGCTTCCTACGCAGGTTGTATTTCTGGATGCGCAGGACGCGGTGCTTGTCCGGCGCTACTCCGAGACACGGAGGCCGCACCCGCTGGGCCGGTCCGATACGGTCTCTCGCTCGATCGTGGAAGAGCGGCAGTTGCTTGACCCTATTCGCAACTTGGCGGATACCCTGATCGACACATCGAACTTCAATGTGCACGAGCTGCGCGCGCACATCCTGGCGCGGTTCAGCAAGCAGGAAGAGACCCGGCAGCTTCTGGTCTCCTGCCTGAGCTTCGGCTTCAAGGATGGTGTGCCGCTGGACGCGGACATGGTCTTCGATGTGCGCTTCCTGCCCAATCCCCACTTTGTGCCGGAGTTTCGCAAGAAGACCGGCAAGAACTCCAGAGTGGCGGCCTACATCAGAGGGTTTCCGCAGACGGTGGAGTTTCTTGACCGTGTGACCGAGCTGATGCTTTACCTGCTGCCGCATTACGTAGAAGAAGGCAAGAGCTACCTGACCGTAGCCTTCGGGTGCACCGGCGGCCAGCATCGCAGCGTGATGATGGCCGAGGATGTTGGCAAAAGGCTTAAGAAGGCCGGCTATTACGTGAAGACGCTGCACCGGGATATGCCGCGATAGAGCAACTGCTCATCGGGTCGGCAAGCCAACCGTCGTGCCTAGGGATGCAGATCGTCGAGCCAGCGCGCGAGCGCACTTTGGAGATCCTTCTTCGCGCTCGAAACGGGATCGAGCCACACGAGCATTTTGGGCGCGGTCACACTTTGGAAGGCGTCGGGAACTGCTGGAAGCGCGCCTTTTCCTGGCGGCGCGCTCTGGAAAAACCACAGCGATGGAAGGCGGAGAGTTGCTGCGGGCGGGCCTGCTTCGAATCGGTCCCGCACCAACAGATGAGCCGGAACCAACCTCGCGCGCGGGTCGTTGAAGATGGCGTTCACCGGGGCATCGAGCGGTTCCTGCAGAACGATCCCCGCCAACTCGGGGTGCTGTGCGCCGATTTCCAGTGCAAGGTTGGCGCCGAGGTCCTTGCCGTCAAGAATGATGGTGTTCGAGGCCAGGTGGCGGGTCGTGGTTAGATAGCGGAGCGCCGACTCTGCGCCTTCGCGCCATCGGGCCTCGCTGGGGTGCACGAACTGGCTTTGTCCATAGCCGCGATAGTCAAAAGCAAACACGTCGACACCGACGGCGTGGAGCGCGGCCAGAGCATCCACTGTGTCTCCCAGGTTGCCGTCCTGCCCGTGCAGGTAGAGGACGGTGTATCGGGTGTAGCGCGCGTCTGCTGCAGCGGGAATCCACCAGCCTCTGAGAAGCGGATGGCCGGATTCGGTGGCGTCGAATCCCACTGGATCGAAGGCCAGCCCAACACTGGCCGGGGTGCGGGTGACCGCGGAGGTGGGATGGTAGAGCAACTGCCAGCTCCCCTGCCAGAAGAGCAGGCACAACGCGCCCCAGGCGCAGACTCCGGCGCCCACAATTGCCAGGCTCATGGCGATCATGAGCCAGCGGCCTGGGACTGTGGGTGAAGGCGTGGACGCCAAGCGTTGGCTGGTCATGGCCTGGCCGAAAGCTGAGGCACCGGCAGAGTTTGATGGAGATGCAACGTGTTTGGGTTGGGCTTTCTTGCGCGGCATGGGCATGGTTGTTGATTCTCCGCCAGACTGCGGCGGGTCTCTTCTATGCTAACCGCGCCAAGTCCTCACGGAGCAGAGACACTGCGTCTGCCTGAGGTTTGCAAGCCCTGGCGGTTTCTGCTAGTGTCGATTGAATTTTTCAGCGATCTTCAAATCACGAGCTCAACTTAAATTGGCTCGAGAAGTTAGCTGCTCTCGACGCTTGGTCCTGTTGATGATGGTTGGCCGGTCGCCTGGCGAGACCAATGGAAAGGCTTGGACCATGAGAATGAAGAGTTGGCATGTAAGTATTCAGGCCTGTGGAATCAGCGCGCTGGCATGGGGACAGCAGGGTGCAGAGCTGCTGCCCAAGGCCGCCACGAGCGGGCCCACGCTTGCCGAGACGATGCAGGTTCAGCAGACGACCTTGAACCAACAGGGAAAGCTGAGTTGGATCACTCGTTTCCATGACAGTGCCGATGGGACGGATTGGACCTATGCGTTCACCGCAGAGATCAGCAATGTGGTTGCCGATGGGGCGGCCTGCCGTATCGCTTATCACTACAACATCACGAGAGATGGCACTGTGCTGGGTGCCAAAGACACCTCGTTTAGTCTTCACGACGTGGAGGACCTGACATTTACGACGGGCGATCTTCGCCAAAATAAGCAGGATGCAGTTGCCGGCCACACAACCTGGAGTGCGAAGGTCGATCCACCCATCTTCGACCTGGTTGTGCAAGAGCAGGAAAAGGTGGAGCACTACTTCTTCTTTGCAGATGAAGACACGGCCAGCCGCTTTGCGAAAGCCATGGGCCTGCTGTCGATCTGTGCGGGGGCAGCAGAGGTTCGTTCTAGAGCGGAACCAGGAAAGCTATAGCCTTTGGAGTCTGTTCTGGGTCGCCGCCCGCTGATGGTCGCGTCGAATTGAGGGAACTGGTTTCGGGTTACACCATCCCCGGTTCCGCTGTAGGCGAGCAACTTCTCGTGCTGTGCCTGCGGCGAGGGTTCCCCTTTATGCTAACCGCGGCGGCAAGTTATGATTGCCGTCGGTATTCTACGGCGAGGAGCTTCTTTCATGTCACAGTTTGTGCGTATCTGTTCAGTGTCCGAGTTGCCTGCTGAGGACGAGGTGGGCGAGTATACGGCCCACGGCCGTACGCTCTGCGTGGCACATGTCGGCGGGTCCATCGCTGTGCTCGATGGCGTCTGCCCACATGAGGGCGGCCCGCTCGGCGAGGGAATCATCGAAGACGGCCGAGTGGTGTGTCCATGGCATACGTATGCCTTCGACGTGAAGACCGGAAAGTCGGAGCAGGATCCCGATGTGAAGGCTGAGGTGTTTGAGGCAAAGGTCGAGGACGGCGAACTGCGAGTGAAACTCTAAGCAGTGGGCGATTGGCCTTGAATGCCTCGGCGGTCCGGCGAACCCCAGGCCTATGCGAGACCTGGGTCACCCCGTTCAAAGCAGGTTAGTACTTGACGATGGCGGCGAAGGGGTCGGGATTGAGGCTTGCGCCGCCGACCAGGGCTCCGTCAATCTCTTCCTCACCAATGAGCGAGGTGGCGTTGTCAGGCTTGACGCTGCCGCCGTAGAGGATGCGCATGGCTGCGGCAACGTCTGCTCCCAGCAGCCTGGCCACCTCAGCACGAATGATCTTGTGGGCGTCGACAGCGATCTCTGGGGTAGCGGTTTTGCCGGTGCCGATGGCCCAGACAGGCTCATAGGCGATGACAATGGGTCCGGCCGCCTCGGCGGTGATACCAGCAAAGGCTCCGGTGATCTGGGTCTTGAGAACGCTGGCGGTCTCGCCGGCCTCGCGCTCGGCCAGGACTTCGCCCACGCAAACCACGGGGATCACGGCGTGCTTGAGAGCGGTGTGCAGCTTCTTGTTGACGATCTCGTCGGTCTCGGCGAAGTATTGGCGGCGCTCCGAGTGGCCGATGAGTGTATGCGTTCCGCCTACAGCCAGCATCTGGCCCACGGAGGTCTCGCCGGTGTAGGCGCCTTCTTCGGCGAAATGGATGTTCTGACAGCCGACGGCGACGTTGGAGCCCTTGGCGGCGGCAATCACCGTGGGCAGCAGCACGGGCGAGGGAAACAGGGCGATCTCGTCGCGGGTGTGGCCGGCAACGAGGGGCAAGAAGGCATCGACGAAGGCCTTGGCTTCAGCAGGGGTCTTGAACATCTTCCAATTGGCAGCGATCAGGGCTTTGCGGGGCATTTTGTTGGGTTCCTCAAGGAGATTTTAGTTGATGGAATTCGGGGGACGGGGTGACGGCGGGCACAAGGGGGGCGCCTTTAGAGTTGGAGTATCTGATCAAAGAAGCGCCGTGCCGTAAGAATACTTGTTCCGCCAATGCTCTTCAGTTCGAGCATGTGAGAACGCTTGTCGCCGGTGACAAGATAATCTGCTTTGACTGCTTCGGAGTGGTTGAGCAGGAAGCTATCGGCGGTGTGGAGTTCGGGGAGCGGTTGAGTCCACACACAAGCCCGGCTCAGGTTGTTGATCAGGATGGCAAAACGATGTGGCTGTAACGCCGCGCGAAAGCGGGGATACCGGCTGGCTTTCCGAATCTCCTTGATCTGATCGGTGCAAGTGGCAAGTACGAATCGCTTCTGGCGCCATGCCTGATGGAGACTTGGCGGTGGGCCGCTCGGAGAAAGAATGGCGCTGAATAGCACATTAGTGTCGAGGACGACGAGCATTACTGTCGCCTGGCCCAGGTGAGCGCTTCCTCGACGATCTCCCCAATCTCCTCAGGAGTTCTCAATGCATTCTCCTGCTTGATTGCCTGGGCCGTCAGATCGTAGATCTGCTCCTTGGCGGTCTCCTCAGGGAAGCGGGAAAGATCGCCCTTTTTGCCTCCGCCTTCGGCGGCGAAGAACTGGCGCGGGGATTTGTCGGTCTCCTTGGAGACGGCGAGGTTCCAGCGAGTGGATGTAGCAGCCATAAGATGCTCCATCTCCAATAAACACCTAAACACTTCGGCGCACAAACACCGATTGGCCGTTAAACTTGCGGGCCAGATGACCGCACTACGGTTAAATCGGACGGCACTTCACCCTCTAGGAAGGCGGCGCGATGATCTGGATCGCCGAGATCCATCTTGAAGTGGTGCCAGGTGCCGTCTTGAAAGACGCCCATGTTCCAGGGTCCGGAGACTGAGTCAGAGAACTGCCAGACGATGTGGTAGCCGTCCTCGTTGGTAAAGCCCTCGCCATCGGCTTGAATAATCGCGTCTCCGCGCTCCCACAGGGCCGAGCGCAGCGCATGGAGGGCATTGCTGCCTTCTTCAGTCTCCGATCCTTGCAGGTGCTGGAAGGCGTAGACTGTTTTGACTTCTCCCAAGTATTCCGCGAGCCATTGAACGCCGGTCTTCGGCTTGCAATCGCGAATCTCTTCGAGGAAGTCAGCGATCTCGTCCTGGCCGGTTGAGCCATCTTCAACGGGATTGCGCTCGATCACTGAGACCTCGACTTCATCATTTCCGACGAGCAGGAGAGTCTCCCAGTCTTCCACGTCGCCGCTTTCGACGACGAGTCTGTAGTCGGGATGCGCATCCCGAATTAGGCCCGCAAGTTCATCGAAGGCAGGGAAGGCTTCATCTTTCGACAGGACCCGGGTGTAGTAGCCCACAGTGTTTCTCCTGGTGGAGATCCAGTCTATTAGATCAGTAGAAGCCCCACATCACGCGCATTTCTGGCGCGGAATGTGGGGCTGTCTTGATTCTTCCTGACTGGTTACTTATCCGTCAGGGCTTCTACGCCGGGGAGCTTCTTGCCTTCGAGGAACTCGAGGCTAGCGCCGCCGCCGGTGGAGATGTGGGTGATCTGGTCGGCAACGCCGGCCTGGTTGATGGCGGAGACGGAGTCGCCGCCGCCGATGATGGAGATGGCTGTCCTGTTGGCGGCAACCGCCTGGGCGATGGCGTTGGTGCCGACGGCAAATTTTGGGAATTCGAAGACGCCGGCGGGGCCGTTCCAGACGATGGTGCGCGCGGTCGAAACCACTTCTTCAATGGCGGCGATGGACTTGGGGCCGATATCGAGACCCTGCCAGTCGGCGGGGAAGTTGATCGATGTGTCCCAGGGCTGCGTGTTGGCGTCGGGAGAGAAGCTGTCGGCGAGAATGTTGTCGACGGGCAGAAGAAGCCGTACGCCCTTGGCCTTGGCCTTGTCGATTGCAGCTTTGGCCATGTCGATCTTGTCCTCTTCGACGAGGGACCTGCCGGTGGTGACGCCGAGGGCGCGCTGGAATGTGTAGGCCATGCCGCCGACGATGACCAGCGTATCCACCTTGTCGAGCAGGTTGTCGATGACGTCGATCTTGCCGGAGATCTTGGAGCCGCCGATGATGGCCACGAAGGGCTTTTCTGGCGCTTCCAGGGCTTTGCCGAGGTAGGTGATTTCCTTTTCCATCAGCAGGCCGGCGACGGCGGGCTTGAGGAAATGCGTAATGCCTTCGGTGGATGCGTGGGCGCGATGGGCGGAGCCGAAGGCGTCGTTGACGTAGACCTCGGCAAGCGAAGCCAGAGCCTTGGAGAAGGCCGGATCATTTGCCTCTTCCTCAGGGTGATAACGGAGGTTCTCAAGCAGCAGCACCTGGCCGGACTCAAGCTGGCGGGCCATTTCCTCGGCTACTTCGCCGATGCAGTCCGGGGAGAAAGCCACATTGATCGATTCGCCGAGCTTTTTGTCGAGCAGTTCGCGCAGGCGAATCGCAACCGGGCGCAGCGAATACTTTGGATTGGGCTTGCCCTTGGGACGGCCCAGGTGCGAGGCCAGAATGACCTTTGCCTTGCGCTGCAGGGCGTAGACGATGGTGGGCAGCGTGGCCACAATGCGGGTGTCGTCGGTGATGGTGGAGCCGTCTTCAGTGAGCGGCACATTGAAATCGACGCGGATAAACAACCGCCTATTGGTCAGATCGATGTCGCGAATTGTGAGCTTGGGCATATGCGTTCCTTGAACACAGGTGTCAGTGGTCAGTTGTCAGTGAACAGTGGTCAGAGGACAGAAGATCACGAATGATCACTGTCCACTGTTCACTGTAACCTGTCTTACAGGCCCTTTGCGGTGAGGAAGCCGATCAGGTCGACGACGCGGTTGGAGTAGCCCCATTCGTTGTCGTACCAGCTAAGCACTTTGACGCTCTGGCCGACCACCTTGGTCAGAGGCGCGTCAACGATCGAGGAGCGCTTGTCACCCTTGAAGTCGGAGCTGACCAGCTCGTTGGTGTCATAACCGAGAATGCCCTTCAGCTCGCCTTCAGAGGCGGCTTTGAGAGCGGCGTTCACGGCCTTGGCGTCGGTCGTCTTCTCGCTGATGAAGGTGAGGTCGACGATGGAGACGTTGGGCGTGGGGACGCGGATCGCGAAGCCGTCGAGCTTGCCGGAGATCTCAGGGATAACCAGCTTGAGGGCCTTGGCGGCGCCGGTGGAGCTGGGAATCATGCTGAGGGCAGCGGCACGGGCGCGGCGCAGGTCCTTGTGCGGCGTATCCAGAATGACCTGGTCGTTGGTGTAGCTGTGGATGGTGGTCATGATGCCACTGACGATGCCGCAGTGCGCGAGCAGAACCTTGACGACCGGCGCAAGGCAGTTGGTGGTGCAGCTGGCATTGGAGATCACGTTGTGCTTGGAGGCGTCGTACTTGTCCTCGTTGACGCCGAGCACGATGGTGATGTCTTCGTTCGATGCCGGAGCCGAGATGATGACCTTCTTGACGGTCTCGCCAAGGTGAGCCTTGGCCTTGGTTGCATCTGTAAAGAAGCCGGTAGATTCAACCACGATCTGTGCGCCTACTTCGGCCCAATTCAACTTGGCGGGGTCGCGCTCGGCATACACCTTGATCTTCTTGCCATCGACGGCGATAAAGTCATCCCCGGCAACGACTTCATTTTTCAGGTTGCCAAGAATCGAGTCGTACTTGAGCAGGTGGGCCAGAGTGGCCGGGCTGGTCAAGTCGTTGACGGCAACGAATTCAATCTCTGGATTGCCAAGAGCGGCGCGAAAAACGTTACGGCCAATGCGGCCGAAGCCATTGATACCAACCTTAACTGCCATGTGTGATTTCTCCTTCGGAATAGGTAAGTCTGTGATTTGAGCTTGGGTTGTTCGACGTCTGAAATGAGTCCAGAAGGCAATTCCACCAAACCCATGATGGTAACACTCTTGTCAACGGAAATCGGATGAAAACTCGTTGATTCCCGTCATCGGGACGAAAACTCCCGCACGGCTAGTGTGCCTTTCCTGATGCGGGACAGTATGTGACGGCGTACACAGCATTTGCAGCGCTATCGGCAAGTATGGTATTCGGGTATCACAGCAAAGGTTTAAAGGCGGCATGAGAAGACGCTCCAGACGCAATCCCAACACTTCGGAATCCACAGGCAAGATTGGCCAGGAACTCCCATCGAATCAGCCAGCGCCGCTGGTGCCTTTCTATCCGGACGACCCACCGGCCGCGGCGCCTGCACAACAACAGAGCCGCACGCAGGGGCATCCCGTTGGCGCCCAGGACGCTTCTCCCCGGCCGGCTGCGCCTACGCGCCCGGTAAGGCACGAGCGGCCAGCCAAACGAGAATGGGATGAGGCTGCTGGCTCAGGACGTTTTGAGCTCGAAACGCAGCCGGAGATGCCCTCAATGCCGCCGCCGGAGACCGAGACGACAGAGCGCTCGCCGCAGGCTCCCAAGGGCTACGTGGTGCTGGCCATCGGGCTGCCTGGCTCGGGCAAAACGACGTGGTTCCGGCGCCGTGGGGTCACGCCGCTGTCCAGCGACCTGCTGCGCAATATTCTCTTCGACGATGTGGAGGAGCAACGCTATCAGGGGCTGGTCTTCTCCACCTTGCGTTCGCTGCTGCGGGCAAGGCTCATTGCGAGGATGCCTTTGAATTATGTCGATGCTACGAATCTTTCCATCCACGAGCGCCGCCAGTGGATCAAGATGGCCAAGAGTTTTGGCTATGAGGTGCAGGCTGTCTTTTTCGATGTGCCGCTGGATGTATGTCTGGATCGCAACAGCAAGCGTGACCGCTCAGTGAGCGAAGACATGATGCGCAAGATGGCAGAAAAGCTGAAGCCACCGGTGTTCGAAGAGGGCTTTGAGAAGATCACTGTGGTGCGGGTGAAGAGCGCTGGGTAAAGGAAAGTATCCGATGAGCACTTCCGCTGTGCCTTATGTCGAACCGTGGTTGCGCGGGACTTTCGCCGATGTTCCGGCTGTGGGACGCGCCGTTTTACACGCGCTCGATTTGGCTCTGGACGATCTGACCAAGTGGACCGCCGGGCTGAAAGATGGACAGATCCATGCCCAACCGCTGGGGCTTACCTCAGTGGCATTTCATCTGCGGCACATCGCGCGCTCGGTGGACCGGCTGCTGAGCTATGCGGAGGGCAAGCCGCTCTCGCAAGAGCAGTTGGCGGCGCTCAAGTCAGAGAAGCTGGGAGACGAGACGCTGGCGATGCTGCTGGCTGAGGTTGAATTCTCGTTCACCAATGCGGCGGAGCGGATCCGCGTGCTGGCCACGGCCGACTTCGACACGCCGCGCACCGTGGGCCGCACGCAGTTGCCGACATCGATTGGCGGCGCGCTGATTCACGTGGCCGACCACACCCAGCGTCATGTGGGCCAGGTGGTTTCAACGGCCAAGGTGCTCAGGGCGTTGCAGAGCTGACCTACTTTGCGGTCTTCAGCTCGACGGTGATTGCGTGCAGATCGGACTCTCCGACCTTCTCCAGCGTGTGCGGCGGCAGCGGTCCCGACCAAACGGCGCTCCCTTGCGGAATGGATCCGGCGATGCGACTGTCCACAATGGTTGCGCCTTCGCCGTCGCGGCGGACAAAATCGCTCCAACTGAGGAGACAGAGCGCGCTGGGCCATCGGTGCGTGTGGAGTGGAACCGTCCGCCCCGGCAGAACGTTGGAGTCCGGCACTCGAACCGCATCATTCTCGAACAACAAGGAGTGATATTGCGGTGCAGCGATCAGCGCATCCAGTTCGTCGGGCCATTCGTTGGTGTTTGATGTACGAGGCATCCTGTTTCAACTCCCGATGCTGGCAGTGCACGGCTGACACACAACAGTCGGTGATCCAAGTCCATTCCGGCGCACCAGAAAGTGTGACAGGGCGAGCCCCTAACCAGCCAGCTCTTTTGTCACCAGCAAATCCTGAATGTGTCCCATCTTCTCATGTTTGGTACGGAGATAAGCCTCGAAGGATTCCTGAAGCTCGACCTCGGCGGAGACGCGTTCAACGACAGCGATGCCGGCAGACTCGAGAGCGGCGACCTTCTCAGGATTGTTGGTGATGAGGCGGACCTGGGAGACACCAAGCAGCTTGAGGACCTCGGCGGGCAATTCGTATGCGCGGCAGTCGGCGGCGAAGCCCAACTCGACATTTGCTTCGACGGTGTCCATCCCTTGGTCCTGTAGCTCGTAGGCCTTCAGTTTGGCCATGAGGCCGATTCCACGGCCTTCCTTCTGCTCATAGAGCAGGACGCCCGCGCCGGCTTCAGCGATCTTGCCCAGAGCCAGTTCGAGTTGAAGACGGCAGTCACAGCGAAGTGAGCCGAAGACATCTCCGGTGAGGCATTGCGAATGGATGCGAACCAGCGGCGGGCGGGAGTGGATGTCGCCCATCACCAACGCGACCAAACCCTCAACGGCCGGGCCAGCATCGGCTCCCGGTTCGCAGTTGTCGCGCGCCGCAACCAGCTGACCCTCAAAGCCCAGGATGCGGAAGGCGCCCCAGCGGGTGGGCAAATCTGCCTCTGCGATCTTCTTCACGCCTTCAAGTTCCATAGTTCCATTCTACAGGGGTAGAGAACCGTGGGCAGTGGACAGTGAACAGTGGACATGGCATTCGATTGAATCGTGCGCGGCGCGGTAAAGTTATGGGGTGACGGATAATCTGATTCTGATTACGCTGCTGGTCAAGCTGGGCGTAGTTGCCTCTGTGGCAAGCGTGTTGGCGAGGGTGGTCACCTTCCGGCGACTTATTTTTGCTGAGCGGCGCAGTCCCCGGCAAACCCTGGCGTTACTGGCATTCTTCCTGGTGCCGCTAACGCTGGGAGTGTGTGTGCGGGTCTGGGTGCCTAATTTTCTGGCCGCAGACATTTCGTTTGCTACCGTCATCTTGCTGGGCCTGTTGATGGGGCCGGGATGGGCCGTTCTGGGTGGGGTTGTGCTGGCGGCCCCCGCCGTCTACAACCACGAGTACCTGGCTCTGCCCTTCAACGCAGCCCTGGGCTTGGGAGCGGGCATGCTGGGCCGCTTTGTCGAGAAGGAAGAGATCTACTCCTTCACTCCGTTCATCGACCTGAGCCTCTACCGATGGGTGCGCCGCAACCTGCGCCAGCCGCGCATTGACCGCCAGTTCATGATGTTGTTTCTTATCGTGGCGGCGGAAGTGAGCCGGGACTGGATTGCCCACATCTATTCCAATCCGCCCCGCCTGTTTGCGCTGCTTGCCTCCCAATGGTGGCTGCAGGTGCTGGTGTGGCTGGTCGCCCCCATCGATGTGGGCATCGCGCTGAAGGTGTGGAATACGCTGCGCATCGAGTTGAAACTCGAGGAGCAGAAGCGATTGCTGCTGGAGGCGCGGCTGGACGCCTTGCAGCGCCAGATCAACCCGCACTTCCTGTTCAATACGCTCAACTCGATCGCTTCGCTGGTGCGCAACAAGCCAGAGCTGGCTCGCGAAATGACGGTGAAGCTCGCCAACATTTTGCGAGCGCTCTTGAAGGACCACGATACGTACGTTCCGTTGCGCGACGAGCTGAGCTTCACCGACGATTACCTGGACATTGAGGTGGTGCGATTTGGCGCGGACAAGTTGAAAGTGGAAAAGGAGATCGATCCGCGGACACTCGGCGTCCTGGTGCCCAGCATCCTGCTGCAGCCGCTGATTGAAAACAGCATCAAGCATGGGCTTGAGCCCCGCCTCAAAGGGGGCACGGTGACGCTGCGCAGCCGCCTGAATGTGGATCGCGTGTTGATTGAAGTGGCCGACGATGGGGTGGGCATGGGCCACAGGCCGGTCTCAGCACTGCACCGCGCTGGGGCGGGCATCGGCATGAAAAACGTGCAGGAGCGGCTGGAGGTGCTTTATGGCAACCAAGCTCGGTTTACGGTGGTTAGCAATCCGGGGCGGGGAACGCTGGTGTCGATTGAGATTCCGGCAAATTTGCCCGGTGCGCTGTAGGACGGCCGATCGATACCTTTGCGATGTAGACCCGACAATCTAACGGCTCGCCTCCAGCGCGAGGACCGCGTAGCTGGTGGCCGCGTCACTCATGAACATGCCCACGTTCGACTTGGGGTCACGATTCTTATTCAGCGACCAGGCAGGCCAGGCGCCTGTGGTCTTGTCCTGGTTGGTAATGAGCCACTGGATGCCGCGCCTCACGTGATAGTCGTTCACTGCATTCGCTTCAAGCGCCAGCATGGTCACGCCGGTGGCGTAGCCATCTGAGCGGGTTTCAAGCGGCGTTCCGTCCACCCTTTCCCAATCGCCCAGGTCGCTAAGGCTCCAGCCCCCATCTTCCTGCTGGCGGGTTCCCAGATCGGCGAGAAGCTCGCTGCGCTGTTCTCGCGTGATCAAGCCGCGGATGTGCGCCGAGGCCCAAAGGGCGATGACCTTGTTGAGGAGCGGCTGGTCGTCGAAATTGGTGCTGAGATATTTGGTGAGGGCGGCCATGTTGTCGATGATCTTTTTATTCTTGCTGTAGTTGTCTGGCGCGTTGCCTACCGCGACGGCCATCAGGGCAGCGCCGTGATACTCCGATTCCGGAGACTCCCAGGGCGTGTAGTGGAAGTCCTGCCAGACCCACGCGCCGGAAGTGGGACCGATCTGGGACTGAAGCGCCCAGGCATTGGCGAAGGCCATCCGGGTCGCCTCGTTCATGTGTCCCTGTTGTGTGTCATAACTGGACAGAATGAGCGCGTTCAACACCGCCTCGGCGTTGCGCGACTCAACTTCCTTTCCTGCGCCATACACGGCATCCAGATAAAACGGCTCGACGTCCTTCCACATGCGCACGCGCTTCTCGATGCTGTCGAGCATGGCGCGTTCAGCGCCAGTAGGAGCAGGCTCGCCCAGATCCTGGCGCAGGACGGGGCGTGCGAGCCCATAGCTCGCCTGGGTGTGGCAGGAGATGCAGTAGGTTCCGTGGTCCTTTTGCGCGCGGTCCCAAGACTGCCACCAGACTTCGCGGCTGTCGAGATAGCGTTCGGCGGCCTGTCGGTCCCAGCCGACCGGAGCGGCGGCGGTGGGATTGTCGGAGGCGGCGAGAACTGGATTGCTGAGAAAACTGCCGGAGGTGCCAGAATGCGGGATGGCAACTATGGCGGCGACTAGGCAGGCCAGGACCAGACAGGTGTAGAGCGGCTTGATCCACAACGGCTTGATGGTCACTTCTTGCGCCTCCGGGGTGCGAAAGAGCAGGCGGTTCATCTAAGAGCCGGCACGGGAACTCCGGCTGCCCTGCCAGAATACGGCAGGGCGGTTCAGGTGCGATATTTTTCGACGGAATTTGACAAGCAGCCGGCCGATCCTGGGCGGTTAACCCCAGCCGTTGCGCGATCCGAAGGCAAGCGCGCTATGCTCACAACATGGTGCGCTTCACGGTGCTGGCTTCGGGGTCCAAGGGCAACAGCACAGTTGTCTCCGGTGGCCGCACACGCATTCTGGTGGATGCCGGCCTGAGCTGCCGGGAGCTGTTCAAGCGCATGCGTCTGGCCGGCGAAGAGCCTGAGACGCTGGACGCGATCATCATTACCCACGAGCACCAGGACCATATCGACGGTTTGGCCGTGACGGCGCGCAAGCTAGGCATACCGGTGTACTTTACCGACGGCACCCATCGCGCCTGGATGCGCTGGCTGACGCCGCGGCGGCAGATGACCTATGCCCAGTGGCTGGAGCAGTGCCGGAAACAAGCGGCCGAGCGCCAGGCGGAGGCCGAGGCGGCCCAATTTGAAGCAGAGGGTGAGGCGGACGAGAGCGATCTTGTGGCCGAGTGTGAGCTAGTCGCGCTTGAATCGCCACAGGTGGTTGCTACAGAGTCTCCGGCGGAAGCAGCCGAAACTCAGCCGGCGCCCACAGCCGCGGTCCCGCAGAAGGATCCCACCTGGCTGCCGGCGGTCGAGTATTTCCAGGCAGGGCAGCCCTTCGAGATTGGCGATATTGCGATCAGTCCCTTCACCATTCCCCACGACGCTGCCGACCCAGTGGGTTTTGTCTTCAAAGCGGAGGGTATACGGATGGCCTTTGCCACCGACCTGGGCTACATCCCGCCGAATGTGAAGGCGCAATTGAAGGGTGTGGATCTGCTGCTTTTGGAGTCGAACCACGACCTGGAGATGCTGCGGGATGGCCCCTATCCGTGGTCAGTGAAGCAGCGCGTTCTTTCGCGCGTCGGCCACCTCTCGAACGAAGCCGCGGCCGCGTTTCTTGAGAACGAGTACGACGGTCAGGCGGCCTATGTGATTCTTGCCCATCTTTCCGAGAGCAATAATCTTCCTGAATTGGCACGGGTTACGGCCGAGCGGGCGTTGAACGGGCGGCCCAGCCTTTTGGCCAACAGGCTGTTGCTGGCGGCGCAACATGAGGCGCTGGAAGCTATTTACTTTTAAGTCAATTGGACTACAATCTTCAGAGAGGGGCATCCCACTGTGCCAGGTAGATTGGCAAAGGGAGTCGCCAGTGCCTTTTTGCCGTGGCAAGGCAGAGCCGAGCACCACTCAATCCGAAAGGGGCAGTGGAGCGTCCAATGGTTTTGACTGTCGTTTGTCACCTGAGCCCCGCAACGAAGTTGCGGGCCGGCACATCCTCTTCAAAGTGAGCATTTACCTCTATGGCCAAAATCGTATGTACTGACGTAGTCGTGGGCTCCATTCTTTCAAGCTGGCGCTATGACATTTCAGGGATTTTCCCGGAGATGCGCAAGGACTACGAGCAGCATTTTGCCGAATGTCCCCGCTGCCGTGGCCGGCAAAAGTTTCACCGCAGCCTTGACGTCACGCTGGCCATTTTGACGTCTCTTTCCGTGGTCTTTTTCCTCTTTGCACTTGCGGTTGTCGTTCACATCAAACCGCTTGAGTATGTTTCCTTCAATATCTTCGGACTCGACATCTCCGACATGTACCACATGCTGGTTTCTGCGGCAATTGCAGGGTTTTGCTTCTCCCTGATTGGCCTGGCACTGGTGCTGACCACCACGCCTGTGCCGTCGTATCTTGGCGGCATCGCAGCCCAGCGTGCCAAACTCATTGAAGCGCGTCTGCCGGTGTCGATCAAGTCCCAGCGTTCTCGCTAGATCTTTTCAGCCCTGCAAACTTCGAGGGCCTTCCGCATGCGGGAGGCCCTCGAAGTTTTGGCCGTGCCAGGCAAGCTTGGAGTAGGGTTGCCTGGAGCTCAAGATAGAGACCGCGGACAACCGCCTCATGGTATTCAAGTTCCGAATGGGCGTGACTTGGTCTGTCTAGGTGGGTGTTCGAAGCAGCAGATAGCCGCCCGTCAGGCCGAAGAGAATATCCGGTGTCCAGGCTGCCAGGGCGGCGGGCAAATAGTTGACGTTGCCCATGGCTTCAAACAGGCCGTTGACCACAAAGTAGGAAAGCGCCACGGCGATGGCCACGGCGATGCCGGTGAGTGAGCCACGGCGGCCCATGGACAGCGCGAAGGGGATAGCCAGCACCGCCATCACAACGGCGATGAGCGGGTTGGCAAGCTTGTGCCAGAGCTGAACGCGAAGGCGCATGGTGTCAAAACCGCTTTGGCGAAGATCGCCGATGTAGCGGTCGAGTTGCCCGAAGTTCATCTCCTGGGCTTGCTTTTCTTCCTTCGTAAAATAGCCGGGATCCTCGTGAATCTCAGAGAATGAAGTCTGTTGGAACTCTTGGTAATCGCTCACCTTTCCATCCTTGATGTCGTGTTGCCAGCCGTTCAGAAATTTCCAGGATGAGGAATCCGGATCCCAGTAAACACGAGTGGCAAAGATCCGCCTCGAGACCGCGAATGTCGAGGGATCGAATTCAAAGAGCGAGAGATTGGCAAACTCTTTCTGATCGGGATCAAAGAACTTGTAATGGAAAATCCGGGCTGGTTCGCCGGGGTGCGGGTCGCCGAAGATCCATGTCTGTTCAGGATGCAGGAAGGTGCGCGGTGGGCGGCCCTTGATGATATCGCGGAGTGCTTCCTGCCTCTGGTTGGCCAGCGGCAGGTAAGACTGGTCGAAGAGAAAGAGGCTGATAGCCAGGATGGACGCGATGGCGACGATGGGGACCACAAGCCGGTAAAGGCTGATGCCTGTGGCCTTCATGGCGATGATTTCGCTGTTGCGATTGAGCGCTCCGAAGGTGACTAGCACTGCAATCAGTACGGCCAGGGGCGCAAGCTGGTAGAGCATGGAGGGCGTCAAGTTGATCAAGTAGAGGCCGACCGTTGTGAGCGCAATGTGGTTGCGCAGGATGTCGGCCAGCAGATCGAACGTGGTGAAGACCAGCATGAGCATGACAAATGCTGACAGCACCAGGAAGAATGTTTTGAGAAACTCGACCACCACATATTGGTCGAGAATGCGCGGGAACACTCCGCGTGCCCTGGCGCGCCGGGAGCGCCTTTGAAATCTGCCGAGGAGGCCCGTTAAAGGAACTCCGTTGGGCTTGGCTGGTGAGGCGGGCTTGGGCTTGGGAGATCGCGCTGCCCACATGGAGATGGCGCTCAGCACGCGGCCGCCGCTGGCCATCTGCCATAGCAGGAAGACTCCGCCGGCGGCAAAGAGCAAGTTTGCGGACCACACCGCAAGAAACGCTGGAATCCAGTTCTGCCGGCCCAGGGCATTGCCGATCAGCGACATCGAATAATACGAAATGACCAGGGCAAGCGTAGCTACCATGGCTGAACTTTTGCCACCACGGCGCGAAGTCACACCCAGCGGGACACCCACCAGCATGAGGACCAGGCAGGCCACCGGATAGGCGAAACGTTTGTTGATCTCGAGGAGAAAGCGCTTGCCGTCAGGCCCGTGACTTCGCTCGCGCAGTTCATCCATCGGCATGGCGTAGATAAACGTGTCCACCCGTCCGAGATGCCCCTCGTTCTGCTGGCTTGGCGCAAATGGGCGATCGGTCACATCGAACGTAGAGATGTTGGACTGTCGCGGCTGACCGGCGCGGGTTTCATCTTCGGTTCCGTTCCGCAGTCGCATCAGCAGGTCCTGCGTCGAGTCGCTGACCACGGTTGCCGAGGCTGCTGTGGTAATCTTCGGCGCGGCAGGGTCGCTCACATCGGCAATAAAAACCTGCCGCCAGTTTGCCGCTCCTGTTCCCGAGCGCACATCCTGCACGTACAGAACGAAGTTGCGAAAATCTTCGTCAAAGACGCGCGGTTGAATCTGGTAGGAGGCCTGAGAGACAAGGGTCTTCTGCAAGTTCAGGATGGCCTGATTGGCGCGGGGAACCACAAAGAGGGAGTTGCCCAGCCCCAGCAGCGTGCCCCCAACGGCAACGATGGAGGCGACGCGGACAAAGTAGCCGATGCCCAGGCCCGAGGCGCGCATGGCCACGATCTCGCTGTCCCCCGCCAGGCGGCTGAGTCCCAGCAGTATGCCAACCAGGACTGCCATAGGAATGGTAACCAGGAAAAAGTTGGGCAGGGTAAACAGAACCACTTGCAGCATGCTGGTGAAGGTGGAGCTGTTACGGACCACCATTTCCAGGATCTGGGGCAGCTCCTTCATGAAGAGAATGAAGGTGAAGAGCGCGCAACCAATGAGCGTGTGGGAGAGAATCTCGCCGAGGATGTATCGGGTAAGGATGCGCACAGACTGGCTCTGAGGTTAGTTTAGCTTGCCGGGGCAGCCGCAGTGCGGCTTTGCTCGAAGATGGGCGCCATCGGCGCAGGCGCAGACTGTTCGCCAGCACACAGACTGAGCTCAACGCCATGGCTGCCGCGGCCAGCCAGGGAGTGAGCAGAATGTGGAAGGCCGGGTAGAGCGCGCCGGCGGCCAGAGGAATGCCGAGCACGTTGTAAGCTGCGGCCCAGACAAGGTTCTGGCGCATGATACGCAGGGTGGAGCGAGCCAGGTCGAGCGCGGCGGGAATGGCTGAAGGCTGCGTACGCAAGAGCAGCACGTCGCCAGCTTCCTGAGCCAAGTCAGCCCCCGTGCCCATGGCGATGGCTGCGTCGGCCTGGGCCAGGGCTGCTGCGTCGTTGATGCCGTCGCCCACCATGGCCACACGCAGGCCGTCCTGCTGCAGAGCGCGAATGCTCTCCAGCTTGCCGACCGGATCCAGACCTGCTTCAACTTCGGCGATTCCCGCCTGTTGAGCGATGGGTGCGGCTGCATCGGGGCGGAGGGCGTCGCGGGCGTCGAAATAACCGGCGAGCTGGCTGTCGAGAGCCATCCACAGGCGGGTGACGCCGGAGTTCGCCGGCGGAATTGCGTCTGGCAGCGACATTGAGAGCTCATGGAAGAGAACTTCATTGCCGAGCACGCAACTGTGCGCTTCGACCGTTGCGGTCAGGCCGCGGCCGGAAAGAATCTGCACGTCCTCGGCAGGCTGCCATATGAGACCGCGCGCATGCGCAACATCCACAACTGCGTGGGCCAGAGGATGGTTCGAACGCTCCTCGGCTGCCGCGGCCATGCGGAGAAGGTCGTCTTCAGCGTGGTTGGCGAGCGGGTGAACGCCCTCCAGCACGGGACGGCCCACGGTGAGGGTTCCTGTTTTGTCGAGGACGATTGCTTCGAGGTGAGCCATGCGTTCCAGCGCTTCTCCACCTTTGAACAGCACACCCAGCTGTGCGCCGCGACCCACCGCGACCGTGAGCGCGGCGGGAACGGCCAATCCCATGGCGCAAGGACAGGCTACGACCAGCACGGCGACGGTGTTGGCCAGGGCGAGCGAAAGCGAGTGAGCTCCCAGGAACCATGCAACAAACGTGACAGCAGCGAGGGCAAGCACGATGGGGACAAAGATGGAACTGGCGCGGTCGGCGAGCCGCTCCATGGGCGCGCGCGAGGACTGCGCCTGTTGGACCATGCGCGTGATCTGCGCCAGCACCGTCGCCTCGCCTAGCGACTCAGCCCGGCAGGTGACAGCGCCGTCGTAGTTGAGCGAGCCGGCCAGGACCTTACCGCCGGGCTCGCGCGGCAGTGGAGTCGGTTCGCCGGTCAGCATGGATTCGTCTACTGAAGTGCGGCCTTCGAGAATGATGGCGTCGATGGGGAAGCGCTCTCCGGGCAGCACCAGGATGCTGTCACCGGGCTCAATCTCGGCAAGCGGAACTACGGTCTGAACTTTGTCACGGATGCGGCGAGCGGTGATGGGGCGCAGCCGCGAAAGCGAGTCGAGCGCCGCCAGGGCACGGCGCTTGGCGCGGCCTTCCAGGCTTTTCCCAAAAAGGAGAAAACCGATAATGAGCAGCACCGCGTCAAAGTAGACTTCACGGCCGATCCCGGGCCTGACGGTTGCATAGGCTGAGTAGACGAAGGCAACGGTGGTCCCAAGACCCACCAGGGTGTTCATGTTCGTCGTTCCATGGCGCAGGGCGCTGATGGCGCCGGCATAGATGCCGCGCCCGGCCCAGGCCATGATGAATGCTGTGAGAATCAGCAGGAACCAGCGCAGCGCGTCCGGAGGAAGCGCATACAGCCAGGGCATGACGCGCATGAGTGCGTGGTCAAGCGAGCCCATTTCGCTTGCCAGAGGCATGGCCAAGAACATCGCGGCAGCGCCGGCGGCAAGCGTGACGTAGGCTTTGGCGGCAGACGTGTCTGCTCTTGACGAAGCTTCCGCAGAGGAGGCATCGGGCCGGGGCAGGACAGCGTCGTAGCCAGCGGCGCGAATCGATTCGATGAGGGATGCAGGCGCCGTAACTTCGGGATCGAAAACGACGCAGGCGCGATTGGCCATCAGATCAACGCGCGCGGATTCGACTCCGGGCGTGGAGCGCAGCGCCTCTTCCACATGATGCTGACAGGAGGCGCAGGTCATCCCCAGCACCGGCATCGTCAGCGAAACGGTTGTGGGGGCGGCCACTTATTGTTCCAGTTGGGCAGTGTAGCCGGCCTTGGCCAGGGCGGCAATTGCAAGATCGACGGGCACAGTGGCATGAGTGGTGCTCAGCCGTGC